>ORJL010417202.1_pt1 | contig 159063 bp, 208 predicted proteins | sample 1779941 | NCBI WGS metagenome assembly ORJL01 (sample SAMEA104232317, study PRJEB22302) | groundwater metagenome | biome: forest; feature: aquifer; material: groundwater | place: USA | collected 2011-08-07 | depth 5.8 m | reverse complement strand
TTTTTATTATTATCATGTTAGTCTTGCAGATCTGGTTATTCCCAAAGCTCGGTAATCTGTCCATTGGTGGGGCAACACCAGGTGATTTCAATCTTAATCCAACATTCTTCGGATTGATTATGATTCAGGGATTGTTTGCAGGCATCATGATAGGGAAATTCTCTGAAGGAACCATCAAGCAAGGATTATTGCATTCCATCATTCTGGCAACAACTGCAGCATTGATTATAACCACAGTCAAAGGCAGTATCTTATGAAAGGAAAAAAAGGTTTGGACTATATAGACTGGAGTATGAGCATGGGTATTTTCATTATAGCAGTCATAGCATTATTCATTTTTCTGAAGCCAGGTGCACGTTTAGAATATGATCAAGAAACGCTGACAACCATGGTAGAGCATAACTTTATGAACAGGGCACAATGGTTTGTCCATGAAACTCCTCTCTTTGTTAGAAATTTCCAGGATGTTGCTGGTGGAGCACAGGCATTTATTAGGGTGTATGCTGATGGAGATATGAGATTTTCTGCAGTCAAGCCAGCAACGCATGCAAGATATGATCCTATCACAGGCGTCCCTGGAAGCCGTATTGAGTTTAATTGTAACTCCTCTTGCGATGGAACGAACTTTACGCTGATAGGTATCACAAGAAATCAAAATGAGACTATAGATATGCACATGGAGTGTATCCCTTCCAATAATGCTGCTGCCTGCACTGCAGTAGTAGGAGCGACAGTCACGCGTCGCGGTCTGCAGCAGGATAAGATCGATGAGCTGGCAAACCCCACGATAACTAATTATGACACAGTGAAACGAGCATGGACATATCCTTTACAACGAGAATTTGCCATGTATCAAGATGGTACGAAGATTATTGGCGGTAAAGAGCAAGCACAACAGGCAGATATCTTCGTCAAGGAGATAAAGACAGAGGTCATCAGTCCTAGTGGAACCACAAGACCAACAGTTATAAGCATCAGAGTCTGGTAGCATGAACAAGAAAGGATTTGTCAGAACATTGGAAGCGGTCATTGCTGTAGTGATAGTGCTTGGTATCATGTTAGTCTTGACACCAGCAAAACAACCAGAGACAGACATACCAGCAAACCTGAAGCAATCGCAAGCATTTATCTTGAATCACATCGCGACAAATGAAAACTTCCGCAACTGTATTATGGATACAACAGTGTATGGGGAATGTCGTGCAAGCTGTGCAGCAATTGATGGCTTTGTTGGCAATAATGTTCCCAAAGGATATGATTATCGATGCGAGATCTGCAGTTCTGCAAGCACATGCTCTAACCCCTTGCCCTTGGATAAGTCACTCTATACAGACAGTCGCTTCATAGCGACAGATCCTGCAAAAGTGATTCGCGTGGTGTTCTGGGAGAAATAATTACTTTCGAGTCTTAGCAACAAAATCCTTCAGTATCCTGGCACTGTTTCTAGAAAAGAGAAGGCCTTATATCCCTAAACGTTGTGGCTAGAAAGTGATGAAGAAAGTGGAAAAAACTTTTTAAAGGAAAGAAACACAGCAAGCCTATGACTACTTATAAATGCTGCATTCTCGCAAATCCTGAAGGTCAGGCATGGGAATTCGCCCAAAGAGTTTTTCAAGAGTTAAATGAAAGAAGCAATAATTTTGAGCTTAATCAAGTAAGGATAAAAGTGTTTCGCGATGGGGAATGCAAGCCAAAGATTGAGAAGAATGTTCGTAAACGAGACTGTTATCTTATTCATGATTCTAATCTCGCTCCAGCAGATTGGCATTTACAACTTCACTTAATGAATGAAGCGTTAAGAAATTCATCAGCTCATGAGATTGTGAACGTTTTTCCTTATATGAGGTTCAGCAGGCAAGATAGAAAAGATGAATCAAGGACATCACAGAGTGCAAAGGCGCTGAAGGACATTATACAGCCTTATGCTAATCGTGTGCTTACTGTTGATGTGCATAACCCGGCCATACAAGGATTTTATGATATTCCTTTTGATAATCTCTATTCTTCACCTTCAGTAGCAGCCTTCTTACGCACACAACATGGTGTACTGCTCGAAGATCTGGTAGTCATGAGCCCTGATGCAGGTGGTGCTTCGAGGGCACAAGCATTTGCAAAAAGACTTAATCAAGACTCTGTAGCTATAGGATATAAGACACGTCCAAAAGAAGGAGAAGTAGGAAGTATTAGAATTCTTGGAGACGTAAAAGGAAAGCAGGTACTGATGATTGATGATATCATTGATTCTGGTAATACTTTAATAAAAGCAGCTCTTGCTGCGCGTGAACAAGATGCAAAAAAAGTCTATGCTTATTGTACACATGCCTTGTTTACCGAAGGTGTTGAGAAAGTAGCTGCAGCATTTGATGGAGTGTTTGTAAGTGATACTTTAAAGACAAAACCTCATGAAAAAGTAACAATTATTTCCCTAGTTCCTTTGTTTGCTGAGGCGATTCATAGAACAAATGAGGGTTTAAGTTTAAGTAAGCTCTTTGAATAAACCCCTTATTTCTTAATCTTCACTACAAAAAATCCTTCAGTGTCTTGATAGTGTGGCCAGATGGTTAATCCGTTCTGGAAATCGCCTTTGATTGGTAAATCAATTTGTTCTAACGTCCCTCCAACTTCTTCTAACAGATGCTGTATAACTGCTTCATCTTCCTCAGGTTCCAAAGAGCACGTTGAATAGACCAAAGTGCCACCAGGTTTCAAGAGAGAGAAGGCATGTGTGATGAGTTTCTTCTGTAATTTTGCTAAGCGTTTGATCGTTATGGGATTCCATTCCTTGAGCGTCTGTTGGCTGTGCTTTGTTTCACCTCTGATAGTTCCAGAGGCAGAGCACGGCGGATCTAGTAAAATCTTGTCAAAGGGATTGCCTAAATAACGTTCAGCAGGCATACATAAAACATCAGTATTGATTACTCCACATCGTTGGAGATTTTTTCGTAAGATAGTACAGCGAAAACTGCTGGAGTCTAAAGCAATGATTTGCCCTTTGTTCTGCATCATCGCGGCAAGCTGAGTTGTTTTTCCACCAGGAGCAGCGCACATCTCTAAGACACGTTCACCTGGCTTCGGATCTAGCACAATTGCAGGAAGCATGCTCACACTGCTCTGCACAAAAAATAATCCTTCCTTGTGTTCTTGGAGATTGCCAATGTCTCTTCGTTCTCCAGAAATATAAAATCCTTCCTTACACCAAGGTACTTGTTCTAATGTCCATCCCTGATTCGTTAGTCGTTTTTTCAGTTCTTGAACAGAAATCTGTAAAGTGTTGACACGAATGGATCGTCGTAAGAAATGGTTGACGTTGGTTTGGTAAGCAGAAAAATCTGTAAGTTGTGAATACTTTTCAACGAAAGCAGGTTTGAAACGTAATGCCATAGGTTAAGATTGTAACAACAGAATATTTGCTCTGCCTTTTTTGATTTTCTTGAGTCGTCCTTGTGCTTCTAATTGAGAGAGCATAAGTGATACTTTAGCCTCGCTCCATTGTGGGAATGCTTTTTTGACATCCTTTTGATATACTCTGCCACCTTGCAATTTCATAAATTTGACTAGGTCTTCCAATTCCAATTCTTGTTCGCTTTTAATGATTGGTTCTTGTGATCGTAAGCGCCATCGAAAACGATACCAGAGATAGCCTCCTACTGCGAGTAAACAAAGAAGAATGAGAATCCAGAGGAAAAAAGAAGACCCTTGTTGAGGTTCTGGAACTGCGGTTTCATTAGTTTTCAGAGTGATGTTCAGTTGATCTGCAGGCACAGGTGCCTGTCCAGGAATCAAGATTAAGTCAAATGTATATTCACCTTCCGCGGAAATGACAATATTCTTCTCCGTATTTAACGTTCGAGAGCCATCAGTATACATCGCCTTCAGGAAATATTTCCCCTTCGGAACGTCGAACGAGTAGATGCCATCCACAGAGACGACCCGTTGTTCTGGAGTAGTGTTGAGCATAATCACCGTATTGTTCAATAACGTCAAGGATTGGTCATAAGCAGATCCTTGAATCGTAGCACCTAAGACAAAGAACGAGCTAGAAAAAAGTACTGCCAAGATCAGGGCGAAAGACCTCAAGAACATGCAAATACTATCAAAAGTCGTTTTATAAAACTTTCTTTTGGTGAAAAAGCCAAATTAGTTGCTATTTCAGAAAAAAAAGATGAATCAAAGATGGTAAAGCATTCTAAAGTATCAGAAACCTTCAAAGAGTGTTCAGAAAAAAGATGCTTATAAGGAAGAAAGGAAACAACAAGCACAGAAAAGGAGGGTTGAGAAGAAGGAGGTGCGCTATGCACAGACGTGAGAAAGAAATACAGTGGTTTGAAGAGATGTCAGACCAGGAAGACAGTATGGAAGTGGACATAGACAATTGGTTGGAAGATGATGAGATTTCCGGTGAGGAGGAGGGGTTCATGAGAGGGTATCTCATCGATGAAAAAGGCGACGATGTCTATGAGGACACGGAGGAATATGACTAAACAGCAAGAGTCAACGGGGGTCATTTTCATTTTTTTAAAGAAAGAATAAGAATAACAGAAAAAGTGGTCACACAAGCATATCGCTTGCTGGGAAAATGATCAGTAGACACCACGAGTATGATTAACAAAATTAACAAGAGGTTTGCAGAAGCGTAATCTGGTTATAAGTGCTTCATTAGGCAAAGTCAAGTATATTCTATGTCTGCTTTTTCCAGAGAGTGAAGTCACCATGTCTTCACCATCCCATTGGTAAGCGACTGCAGCATGAAAAGAATAGAATGAAGATCGTGGTCGAACAACAGTAGTAGGCAAACCTTTCCGAAAAGCTATTGCCGCTCCTAGCACAGATTTTGTCAGGCAGTCAGATCCCTGCAGCGACGTTCCTTGCATGAGAGTATTGCGTTCAATACGGTAATGTCTAACGTAAAGACGAATGAGTCGAAGGAGCTGGTAACCTAGATCATCGCTTGGGCATGCCAGAAACTCTTGCAGTTTGTGTTCCCGAATAAGAAAGGTATCAAATGCCCGCTCTAAACGGTCAAAGCGTTCTGGTCCGCCAAGTAAGGCTTCAAGACCTTCTTGGTCGTTTGCAGTCTGGAATGTACCAATAACCTTCGGAGATGATGATAGTTTCATTATAGATACTGGAAAATAGAGGTTTAAAAAGATAGCTATGGGGCAAGCGTGAGCATTGGTAGATCAGTAAATTTGCTTCTTCTCCGTGAAAGGAAGTCATCATCATCGTCAGCTGGTAGTATCTTTCGTCGTTTTAAAAAATAAACCAGAGTCCCTATAGCATAAGGTTCTTTATGTGGACTCCTGCCGGTAATGGGTCGGACACGCAATCGATGGTCTGCAAAAATGTCACAGACTAAGGCTTGCAATGACTTCTGTTCTTCACTTCTCCGAAGCACGACATTCAAGACAGGCATACCACCAGCAAGATTACCGCCATTATCTAAAAGAATCGGTTCTTCACGAAAGGAGATATCCTGATCTGATGAGAAATAAGCTACAGCTTTGATGGAAGATCCAGCATATCGCAAAGGCTGATGTCCCTCATCGATAAGCTCTTCATTGATGTCCTGAAAAATAGCATCAACAGTTGTTGCTGGAGCCCAGATGCCAAAGCTTTCTGCTGTATCTGGAGGAAGTGGTCGTGGTGTTTGTCTGACAGGATATGATTGTCCTGATGGTATTGTTGTCATAGTTACTCCTATGAAAATATGGTGCGGCAGCCGGGATTTGAACCCGGATCATTGCCTTGGCAAGGCAATATTCTAACCAGGTTTAACTACTACCGCATAGACTAAACAACCAAAAAAGAGACTATTTAAAGATTATGAGCTTCGAAAAGAACAGTTGGTAAAGCGGAAGAAACACGGTTTTTTGACCAGAAGAATTATAAATCCAAAACAATCTTCAGATATATGGAAGAACTAACAGTAACGAAAAGAGCTCCTAAAAAAATAGCTACTACTCTTACTGAGGAAGATAAAAAGTCACCCCTGTACAAACTTATGGGCTCAGCAAAAGAGAAAAAGCTTACTAAAGAAGAAGAGGAAAAGCTCTACGAGGATTATGAGCATAAAGATTTGTCATATTTGTTCAGGAAATACGGTTTGAATTAGATGTTCGCTTCCAGCAAAATCCTTGATATTTCTCGTCACTAAATAGTCTGCATGTGCTTTATTTGCTAAGATTGCATGTAACATATCTTTCCAGTTTGTTTCTGATAACTGTTTTGCCTGTTTAATATCTTCTGTAGTTTTTGTAATATCTATAATACTTTGTTTTTCATAAAATGAGTCTAAGAAATTTTGTATTGTTCTTTCTTCGAGATGTTTTTCTAACTCATGTAATAAATGATCAGAAATTATCAAAAGAAATGCTCCTTGTTCAACCCTGCGAAAGATTTTGTAGGCAAACTCATCTAGCGGTCGAATATGGTCTTTTCTTCCAAGAAGATAGTCTAGATAAATATTCGTGTCACAATAAACCTTGAGGGGTTTGTCCATCAACATCTCACCTTCATGACAGTTAGCGTTTCAGGATACTTCAAGACCTTCTCAGCCAATTGCTCCTCAGTCTCAGAATGTAAAATCTCGTAGGCAACGCCTTCCGTAACATCAAGCACGTCACATCGTGCACCAGTGAGGAAAATAGCTTCTGTCACAAAATCATGCTTCATTTCACGTAATGCACAGCAGATCTCTACTTTCTTCGCTATATGCTCCCAGCTCTCTCCAAGAGAAAATCGAATGCAGTTGATATGGCTGCCACACCGATTGCTGAAACGAACTAAATTCAAAGAACTGCGGATATGTTGTCGTTTGTATTTCTGACGGAAGTAAGATCTCCGTTTAGAGCGATAATAGCTTGCTTTAATTCTTGCATAGTCCATGAACGAAGAAGTTGTCTAAGCTTAATATGATTGCTGGGGGAAAAGCCGGAAATATATTGCTCTAGATCGAAATAATTCCGATAGTAAGAATGAAATTTACGGAGAATACACAGTAAGACAGATGAAGAAGAAAGAAGCATACAATTGTATGAGGCACAAAATTTATATAGTCTTTATGACTACACCTTTCACATCTTTCTGGCGGTGAAGAAAATGGATTTCAGATCCGTCAAAAAGGATAAGCACTATGTTGAAAACCATGAAAGAAGCGTCCCTTGGATGGAGGTTCTTGCAATTATTGGTAAAGCAGAGAAATATATGCGAAAGAAAGGAGATAAGATTGAAATTGAATACAAAGATTATTACTTGCTCTGTGAGTTTAGGGAAGGAGATATCTATGTGATTAATGCTAAAAGGAAAAAATAACAATGCAATGTCCAAAATGTCATTCACTCTTGAAAAAAAGAAAAGTAAATATAGAGGGAGCTCGGCAGAAGGTGCTCAGTTATCAATGCTCTAACCCAGATTGTATTTATTTTGAATTCGAAGAAGAATCCTCTAAAAAAGTGGTCGCAGAGTTAAAGGCGAAAGAGATGCAATTAAAAATAAAGCAAAAAATAGTCAAGCTTTCCAAAGGAAGATTAGGGACATACTTCAACACGAATATTATAAGGAGTATTGACCTCAAGCCAGGTGAAGATGTTTACGTCTCAGTGCCGGATAAGAAGCACATTATTATTTCTCGAGAAAAAAGCTAAGGTTGAATAACTATAGATTGCGAAGGAGATATACTATAAATCAGTCCTGGGAATTGTCGTGAAGTATCGAGTGTGACAAAGCCAACGTGGAAAGGTAGTCCAACTAGCAGAGGAATATTTCTTTAATGTTCTTTCTGCTTTAGAAGGATTAGAAGACCATCGCTTTCCTAGAGGCTTGAAATATTTTCCTTGACCTGTCCATGTACTACTTTTATTTTTGACTGCTCTGATATGTTCTCCCCAGCGTTTATAGGGGCTTCGAGTAGTTTTACCAACATATACTTTTTTGGAACCGTCAGATCGTGTACTTTCTCCAGTATACACCCAACCACCTTTCTTTTTTCTTCCAAAGTTAAAAAAGCCCATTGTTTTGTAGATTTACTCTAGAGTGAACTCCTTTTGTTTGAGAATATTCTTATCTTTATCATAACAATAACAAGTTGCTTTAGTTTCTAAAAAATCAGCAAATTCATAGTCATAGGCATCAACATCTTCTATATCATTACAAAAACTTTTACACGCATAATCAATGTTAGTCCTACCTTCATCTAAAGCGTCGCTACCTATGCTTGATATATAGAGAAATAAAAGAGAAAATATTACAGAAAGAACTAAGGAAACAATAGCAAATCCTTTTTCTGGATATTTAGTCAGATGAACAATTGAAACAACAAAGTTGAAGATTAATACACAGGCAATCAGCCAAAAGGCAATTATATACACCCAGAAAACTTCAGAAGACTCATCATTGAACTCAAAAGCCCTAATCCCAGAAAGGATAGCTATCATTAACAAGATAATAAAACTATAGAATCCAATTCGTAATGCACATCATGTAAATTCTTTATTTCCAGTCATATTATAACTCACCCATTTTTTCTTCTTTTACTATCATGCAACCCGAACTTTGCCATGAAGAGTCCAAGCATAGATGATAAGACCTACACCTAAGAGTGCTAAGACAAGACCTGGGAATTCATGACTAAAGAAAGAAGTCTCATTATTAGTTAGTATATCATTAGCTGATTTAATACAAACAAGTCCTATTACACTAATCACTATTTTACTTGGTATTTTTTTCATAGTATCTCTATGTTGTAGCTTTTTATAAATGTGTCGTCCACACTATATCTTATGGCTCATAACCACCACCTTTAAAAACAAATAATCCTGCAAGTAACATCCATGAAAACAGCTATAGTCCACGACAAGCCACAGTGTATAGGCTGCGGTGCCTGTGCTTCCTTAGATCCAAGAAACTGGAGTTTAGAGCCAGACGGAAAAGCGACCTTAGCGAAGCATAAGCAGGAAAATGAGCAAGAAGTCAGAGAAATCACGCAACAAGAATTAGTAAAACAACGAGAAGTTGCAGAAGCGTGCCCAGTCAATTGCATTCACATTTACGACAAGGGAAAAAAACTCCTATGAAGCCAGAACTCTTAGCTCCAGTAGGCGATTGGGAAACCTTATCCGCAGCTCTGAAGGCAGGAGCGGACGCAGTCTACTTCGGCATCAAATGGATCAACATGCGCGCAGGATCTGCCAGGAATTTTGATATCGCAGAATTGCAAGAAGTCATGGACAAACTCCATAAGCACAAAGTCCATGGTTATCTTACTTTAAACACAGTCATCTATGATCATGAATTAGACAAAGTAAAAAGAATTCTCGAAGAAGTCAAGAAAACAAAAGTGGATGCGGTCATAGCGACAGACATGGCCATAGTCCAGATGTGTCACGAAAGAAATATAGAAGTCCATATCAGCACGCAATTGTCAGTAGCCAATTATGAATCTATCAAATTCTTCGCGAACTTCTCACCAAGAATTATTTTAGCTAGGGAATGTAGCATCGATCAGATTAAATCCTTAAAAGAACAAATCAAGAAAGACAAGTTAAACTACAAGGGAAGACCTATAGAATTGGAAACATTTGTCCATGGTTCCTTATGTGTAGCTTACTCTGGCAGATGCTTCATGAGCCAGTTCCATAATCGCTTGTCAGCAAATAGAGGCCAATGTCTCCATGAATGCAGGAAAAAATACAAGATCACGGACGTAGAAGATCCCAGAAGGGAATTTATTCTCGATGATCAGTATGTCTTATCACCAAAAGATCTCTGCGCTCTTCCTATCTTAGACAAACTAATCGAAGCAGGTGTTGACGTCTTCAAGATAGAGGGCAGGGCAAAAGGTTCAGAATATGTCTACACTGTCACCAAAGCGTACAGAGAAGCCATAGATTTAATCAATCAAAAGAAATTCACAGAGGAAAAAGCTTTAGCATTAGTCAAGGAATTGGAAAAAGTTTTCAACCGTGGCTTCACAGATAATTTCTTCGTAGGCACTCCAACCAATGATTCCTGGGCAAAGTTCTATGGATCAGCGGCAAAAGAAGAGAAGCGGAAGATTGGTAAAGTCACTCGCTATTATCCAAAATTAAAAGTAGCAGCAGTCCTCTTAGAGCAAGGAGACTTGAAGCAAGGCGATGAAGTTTGCATCACTGGTACCACTACTGGCTTCTACAAGACAAAGATTAGCGAATTACGGCTCGAAGATAAGGTGATCAAGAAAGCAGAAAGAGGCAATGAAATTTCTTTCCCAGTCCAGGAAAGAGTAAGGGCAGAAGACCAGGTCTTTATCCTGAAACCAAGAGAAAAGAAAGATGTCAATCAACAATATGAAGAGATAGGTATCCATAAACCTTTTAAATTCGTAAATCCTCAAAAAGGAAGACCTTCTGACAAGTAACTCCAAGTAAAGAAGATTTATCGCATGAAACACACAAGCAAAAATATCTTATTGGTTTATCCTAAGTATCCAGACACCTTCTGGAGTTTTAAGCACGTCCTCAAATTCATCAAGAGAAAATCAGCATTTCCCCCTCTAGGGTTATTGACTGTAGCAGCCATGCTCCCAGAATTTTGGAACAAGAGGCTCATAGACGTGAACGTGGAAGAGCTCACAGACGAGCACATCGCCTGGGCAGACATGGTCTTCATCAGTGCCATGATTGTGCAGAAGAAGAGTACTCAAGAAATTGTTGATCGCTGTAAGGCGCAAAACAAAACAGTCATTGCTGGAGGTCCTTTATTCACGACGCAGCATGAGAACTTCAAGAATGTAAATCATTTTGTGCTCAATGAGGCAGAAGTTACCTTGCCTTTATTCTTGACAGATCTCGAGCACAACAAGCTGAAACCTATCTACACCTCACCTATAAGACCAGATGTCACAACAACTCCTCTTCCGCTTTGGAATTTAATTAATTTCAAGAATTACGCGACTATGGCTCTACAATATTCTCGTGGTTGTCCGTTTAACTGTGAGTTCTGTGATATTATTGTCATGAATGGAAGGATTCCCAGAGCAAAGACTCCTGAACAGTTTATCAAAGAGTTCCAAAGTCTCTACGATGCAGGTTGGCGTGGTTCTATTTTCGTCGTCGATGATAATTTCATAGGCAATGTGACGCACGTAAAACAGATGTTGCCAAAGTTAATTGCTTGGCAAAAACAACACAGCTATCCATTCACTCTATTGACTGAAGCTAGCACTAATCTTGCTGCTGATCCAGAATTGATGCAGTTGATGAGCGCTGCGAATTTCTACAAAGTGTTCTTAGGTATCGAGACGCCTTCAAAAGAAGGATTGAAAGAGTGTGGTAAATTCCAGAATGCTACCAGAGATCTAGCTGAAGCAGTAAAGACAATCCATCAGAATGGTATGCAGGTCATGGGTGGATTTATTGTAGGGTTTGACACAGACACAGAAAGCATTTTTGACACACAGATTAAATTTATTCAGGAAGTTGGTGTAGTCACTGCCATGGTTGGTTTACTAACAGTGCTTCCACAAACAAGACTCTGGCATAGGTTGAAAGCAGAAAAGAGATTGCTCAGTGATCCTACAGGAGAGAATACTGACGCCATTCTCAACTTTATTCCTAAAATGAACAAAGAAAAATTAGTCGCAGGATACAAAAGAATCTTCTCGACCATTTACTCAAGAAAATATTATTACAAGCGCATAGAGACATTCATCAAGCAGTATAGACCAACAGTTCATGCGAGAATGACCTTAACAGACTTCAAGGCATTTCTCAGAAGTGTCTGGAAGATAGGTGTTCTCTCCAGAGCAAGGCTCAGGTACTGGAAATTGATTGCCAAGACTGCCCTAACCAAGCGCAGAGCTTTGCCCATGGCTATAGAATTAGCGATTTATGGAGTCCATTTCGAGCAGGTAGTGAAAAGAACAGTAGCAAAACAAGCATAATTCTCGCTTCTTCCCCTGTAGTTCAATAAATAGTTTAAACAAAAAACAGAATGAACTAATAGATTACATATCAAGTACTTCTAATTCTTTAATTCTTTCAAAATCACGTTTGTTTTTTGTTAAAAACTTAGTGCATCCATGAGCTAACAAGCTTCCTGCAATTAATGTGTCATTATGATCCAACATCTGTCCTGTTCTTGCGAGATTTCCTCCAATGTGTGCTGCTTTTGCTGCGGATTTTCTGTCAAAGGGAAGGACATAGGTAAATGTGTCTAGAATAGCTGCGATGTGCTGTTCCTTTTCTACAATCTTTTCTCCTGCAAAATAAATCCCATAGAGAAGTTCATACACCACTGTTTCTGTTGTCCAAAGATCTTCTTCAGAAAATTTCTGGAGTTTTTCCAGGTTTATTCTTTTACGAAGTATATCAATAATGATGCTGCTGTCTACACCTATCATTGCTGCAGCCTTGCGATTCTTTTTTTCATGGACTCGTTTAATCCTTTTCTTGCCTGCTGCACACCTTGTTCAAATCTCTTCCACTCCTCTTCAGGCATATCCGCCCAGATGCCAGCATAATCAAAGAGGTGTTTTTTCTTCTGGAAATGCTCTACTATGACTTCTGAAAAGCTCTCTCCCTGACGTTTATGCCTTGCTAGAAGAGTATAGGCCTTCTCTGTGATGGCGATGTTTTTTGTGCTCATGTGGGTATGTGTATGGGTACTCATATTTAAACCTTCGCTTATTCTTATGTCGTTCAATAAACCTTTTAACTATGTCCAGTGAGAAGTTCTTGCAGTAATGCTTCTGTTGTCCACACTTTGACACGATGTTGTTTCTGAAAATGTTTGTCATCTGACCAAATACCATCGCAAGGAATAGCTAAGGCTGCAGCAATAAATTGCACGTCATCTGGATCAATAGCCTGCATAATTTGTTTTGCCTCTTCGAGATGAGGTTGGATCGTTTCATCTGCAACTAGATTTATTTTGTTATAGAGTGTTCCAAGCAGTGCGTCAAAAGCGGATTCGTCAAGATCAGTTCTTTTCATCAATTCTTCTTTATGATTCATGATCTCTTGTTTACTAAACCCTATAGTGAAAAAAGTAACAGGAGAAGATACTAAGAGCATGCGCGAAAAACCATCTTTGACTAAAGCGGCAATAATTCTATTGGTGTCCACGACCAAACTTTTCATCGATCCTCTTCCTGATATCTGCCTTGATTAAGTGGCCTATACGTTCTGCATCTTCCTCAGTGAGTTTGCTGTTGGCCAGGGCTTTGTCCATCCACGCTAATGTTTCTAAGTCCTTGAGTTTTTTTTCAAAGGCCTGCCTAGCTACATCGCTCCACTTGAGTTCTGGGTGTTGTTTCATTTTTTTATGCAGTTGTTCAGGGAGAGAAAGTGTCATATTGGGCATTTCGAATCACCTATGTGTGTTATGTGTTGTCACATATATAAGCTTTTCTCCCTTGGAATACTCTAAAGAGAGACTGTAAATAACACTTGCTCTGTAAATCCAAGAAAATCACAGAGTACAGCCGAAAAGAAAACGCTGCTACTGCCTATGCTTCCGGAGAATCTTTTTAAACTCGTAACTATTCCGAAACCTATGGAACAAGCATCTCAACCTTCCTTCTGGAAAGTGCGTGGCTATAACAATCATGATGACGCACTCAAGGAGGAGAGGTAGCTGATGAGTCTAATAAGAGATATTATTAAACGATTTAAAAAAAATAAAAATGTACAAATTAAAAATGTTGAAGAGATAAAACAAAAAAAGAAAAATAAGAGGAGAAAATTATTTAAAAATCATCAATTAGAAAAAGAAAAAATTGAAATAGAAAAATATAATAATTTTTTAGTTGATTGTGGTGATAATTTCGAACAAAAACGCGCTGTAGTATCTGATTCAAAACGTATTTTAGTGCTTGCAGGTGCAGGAAGCGGAAAAACTAAAGTTTTAACAAAAAGATACGTTCATCTGGTAAAAAACAAAAGTATTCATAGGGATAAAGTTCTGGCTGTTACATTTACTACAGAAGCTGTCAAACAAATGACTGATAGAGTTTCTGAAGAACTTAATATCAAATCTGAAGATCTTAAAAAAAACATAAGAACATTCCATTCTCTATGTGCAGGTATTCTTAGACAACATGAACAATTTAATATTGTTGATGAGAAACAACAAAGAGAAATAATAGAAAATATACTCTATGATAACAAAGACAATCAAGAAATAATGGAAAGTATGTATAATTATATTAAAGATAATATTTTAGAAAAAGTAAAAAGCAAAGACAATAAAAATTCATTATATCAGCAAATTAAAAGCAAACCTTTTGATATTTATAACCGAAAGATAAAAACTAAATCAGGCATTGATGTTAGATCTAAATCTGAAAGAGATATAGCAAATTTTTTAACTTCCTTAGGAGTAACTTGGGAGTATGAACGACCCGTAAATTGGGCCGATGCGACTTTTAAACCTGATTTTACAGTCGAAGAAGATATTTACATAGAACATTGGGCTTATAATGATCAAACTCCTGAGTTCTCCTTAATTAACAAGAAAAAGTATTTGGAACATCGCAGATGGAAAGAAGACCAATTCATAAAACACAAGAGAACACTTATTTCTATAGAAGAAAATGAAATGCTGGATCTTCAAAAACTTCAGTTAAGATTAAGTGATGAAATTGGAAGGCTAACAAAAAAGAAGTTTCAAAAAGAAGAAATTATAGATTTATTGACACTTGATTTATACCCACAATATAAAAAATCCTATGATCATTTTATTGAAGAAGTCATTGAGATAATAAACTTGATTAAGTCTAGATTAATGGAAATAAAAGATGTTAAAGAACTAGTGAGAGATGAGGAAAAGGAGAAAGTTATCAATTTTTATAGAGTTTTGATGCCTGTAATGGAAGAGTATGGAAAAATTCTACAAAGAACTGATTATAGCTACAAAGATTTTAACGACTTAATAAAAGATGCTGTAAAACTGTTGAGAGAAGACGATTCTAGGAGAAAATACTATCAGAATATGTATAGTTTTATATTAGTAGATGAATATCAAGATGTAAGTTATGGAGAAGTTGAACTCTTAAAATTATTAGTTAACTCGAATACATCTTTATTTGTTGTTGGAGATGATTGGCAGAGCATTTATGGATGGAGAGGATCTGATGTTAGTTATATCTTACACTTTGATGATGACTTCGGAGATTATGAAAGGATAGATTTACCTATCAATTATCGTTCAACTAAAAATATTGTCGATGCTTCTAGCTATTTTATACAACTGAAAGAAAGACAATACAAAAAAGATATTAAATGTTGTGGAGAAAAAGAAAAAGATGATTCTAAGATTATTGAAGTAAATACAAGAGATGATTTTCAAGCTGCAGAATATATAGTGTCAACTATAAACCAATTGAAAAAAGATAATAATAGTCTTAAAGATTCTGATTTTCTCATATTAAAAAGGAGTTCTAAGATCTCTCAGTTATATGAAGGTGTGCTTAAGAAACATATGCCATCAATAAAAACAAAGACGATTCATTGGTCGAAAGGCACGGAATTTGACTATGTTTTTGTTCTTGGATTAAAGACAGGTATCTATGGGTTTCCAAATATCTATGCTGACAAAGATATTAAGCAGGTCATTATGAATATTCCTATAGAAGATAAAGAGGAAGAAGAAAGAAGACTATTTTATGTCGCTATGACTAGAGCAAAAAAGAAATTGTTTTTAATAACAGAAAAAAATAACGAATCTGAATTTGTTAAAGAAATACCGGAGATTTACAAAGATCCAGTTATTAAAAGTATTTAGCAATAAAACCATGTGGCCATTCAAAAAACAAGAAACACAAGAAGAACGAGAAGTAATAATATTAAATGAAGAAATTAGGAAATCTAAATTAAAGGGAAAAAAATTAAAATTCGATCCTGTGAAACATGAGTATAGTTTAGGGGATACTATTCTAACAGGTGTGACTGATTGTATTAAAAGCTTCTTTGAACCATTTGATAGAATTTATTGGGCAGAATACGTCGCCAATAGAGATGGCAAAACAACAGAAGGAGTCTTAGATGAATGGCAAGAAAAAAGAATGCAGGGAGACAAGGTTCATAAGCTCATCCAGGATTACATAAATGGTAAACAAAATGAAGATTATCCAAACGAAGTTCTAAAAGCAATTTATTTTCTTCAGTCTTTACAAGATGTAAAAGAAATTACATCAGAAAAAATAGTGTACTCTATAGAGTGGGAGATTGCTGGGACCATTGATGTAGTAATCGAAACGTCAAAAGGAGTTATACTTCTTGATTGGAAAACCACTAAAAATCTCAGAATGGACAATTCATATAGGCGAGCAAAATCACCTATAAGCCACCTTGATGATTGTAACTATAACTTATATGCCCTCCAGCTTAATTTATACAAATCTATTTTCGAACAGCAATTTGGAAAGAAAGTGATCGAGATTGGTTTTGTAAAACTTGCGGAGGGTGAGCCGTTAGAGTACTTTTCCGTGAAGGATCTCTCGCATGAAATATATCTCATGATGAATCATTGGAAACAATACAATAAAATTGTTTAAGGTTTTCATCCACTAACCGGCTCTGTTGAAAGTCTCTGAAATCTGTAGTCCTGAGTTTTGAGTTTAGCGTCAAAAACTATGTTTTCTCTGATTTTAGGAATTTATAGCATCAATAAACACTAGATTTTCAACAGAGCCACACTAACCACCACCTTTAAAAACTACTAATAATAGTCTCATCATATGGGCGGCGGCAAGCGCAAATACAACCAGAACATCAGGTTTAGAAAATTCCATAAAGAAGGGCAACAAGTAGATCTCCCAGAAGAGCACAAGGCTCCTGCCCCAGAAAACGCGCAAAGTATTCTAGAGCTCTGGAAAAAAGCCAAAGAGAAGAAAGAGCATCAAGAAGAACAGAAATCCTAATCCGAAAATCTTGCGGAAATGCCGGAAAACTTCTAAATATATTTTAAAAGTGTAGTTTACTTCTCAAAGTGCCTCCGAGTCTTTATAAATAATATGCTCTTAACTCCCCTATGACACGAACAAATACTACAAAAAGAAAAGCTTTTAAATCACAAAAGATATACAGTTTACATTCAAGTCCCCAGTATGACTTCTTCGGAGGGAATGCTGGGCTTCCTATTTCTTATACTAGTACTGGAGGTTTATTATGAAGAGAGCCCTGGTATTTTTCGATGCTAATAATTGGTATCATAATGTTAAGAAATACTTTGAACCTGGTCAAGTGGATATACAAAAAGTCGCAGAATTGTTATGTACTGTTAAAAAATATAAATTGCAAGGAATAAAATGGTACGCTTCAACTCCGAGCATCGCTGATGGGGAGGCTGCATATTACAGGCACATGTCTTTCTTGCAAGGTTTAGAGAAAAGGGGAATTAGTGTAATAACTAGAAAACTCCAAAGAATTTCAAATAAAGAACAATATATCAAAAAACAAGCAATAATCAATAATTTAGATCTCTGTGAACTCTGTAAACCATTAGTAGAAGCTGTATTTCTAGACTTAACAGATGTAAAGAAGAAGGAAAAGGGAATAGACGTTTGGATCGCGATCGATATGGTCAAATATGCAGTCATAGAAAATACATGTGATGTCTGTATACTTATTTCAGGTGATGCGGATTTCATCCCATCTCTGGATCTGATTAGCAGCAAAGGAAAAGAGACTTTAACTGCGATGACTCCTCTCGGTTACTCTTCAGAGCTCAGAAATAAATTTCCATTTTTCATGCTCAAAAAAGAAACATTGGTAAACTGTTTGAGAACATATAAAAGCAGCAAGAAAAGCTAAAATATTATCTGCAACAGCTTCCCTTCATTTCATTGAAATCACTAAACAACGTGCAGAACGTTTGCAGTCCAGCTTCCAACTCTGTTTTTCCTTTAGTCGTCAGAGAATATGCTTTCTGGCTATTCACTTTCAACAATCCTTTCTCCACCAAGTCTTTCAGCGCAGGATAAATCGTGCCAGGACTGGGCTTGGTTCCTTTTCGTGCTTCTAACTCTGTAGCTAATTGAACTCCAGTCTTAGCTCCTTTCTTGACCATCCACAAGATCAACAAAGACAAAAATCCTTTGGTAGAACAGCCAGAGTCTTTCATATCACTATCGGATGTCCAACAGCTATATAAGAATTACTCTTGATCCAGAAGACCCGGAGTCTCTCTGCAATAGAACTCAACAAGAATGTCTGCTAATCCAGAGGAGTGACGAGTACGCAAATCTGGAGTGCGTTTAACAATAAGAGGTTGTTCTTCGTTAGGAATAAGACCACGCCTAGCTTGAAGATCTGCGTCTGGTACAGTTTCATGAGGTCCATAAAACGGCAAAGGAGAGTAACTGTCTTTCATAAAAAGATAGGTTATATATGGAGTATATATATCTTTGGGTAGAGGTCTCTGAACAAGGAAAAGAGGAGGGTATATTAGGGTTTAAGGATGCCTAGCAATCCTGGAAGACAGAGAGAGATAAGAAGGTCATTAAGTGCCTCATGGCCATGAAATCGAAGATCAGGTCCACGTTCACAGCAGAGTCCAAAGAAAGGTAGTTCAGGAACAAATGTAGGAGGTTCGACGACTAGAGGAATTGCTGCAACTCTGGGTAAAACAACATACAAATGAGTAACTCTTGGTGCATATGCTGCTGTCGTTGCTAATGTCTCTTCCACGAGAAAAAAGAAGGTCAGACTCATATTTATACTTTCCGTCACCACAACCTTTATATAGAAGTATCGGATATACGATATTGGTTATCCAATAAGGATGAAAACGGAGGCATAAAAAACAATGCAATGCGAAACAAACTGTTGCGGCAGTGAAATGGAAGGACGTCGTTTCCTCACGACAGAGGAAAAGGTTGAAAAACTCCAGGACTATAAACAATGGTTGGAGTCTGAGACCAAAGGCGTCGATGAAGCCATCAAAAAGCTGAAGAAGGCTCAGTAATGGGCTTTTCTTTCTTTTTTATAATTTACAAACACAGGAGAACAAACAATGGTAGACATTCCATGGGGATCAGATGAAGCAAAAGCATTCATCACCAACGTAGGATTAATCACATCAACAGGAAAACTAGGAGATAACATTATGGCAGCGGAATGGACACATCACATCTCATATAGTCCAGGTATGATTGCTGTCTGCATCAACAAAGCAAATCAAGCAACTGCTGTCAACATCAAAGAGATCAAGCAATTCGGTGTGAACATCACGGCGACAGACCAAAATGTTATAGCTTCTATTGCTGGTAATGCTCATGGGCAAAATGTGGACAAGATGAAAGTACTCAAAGATCTAGGGATAAAATTCTCAAAAGCAAAACATAGCAAAGTCCTTATGGTTGAAGGTGCAGTCTTGCAAGTAGAATGTAAGCTGATTAGAGAGATTGCTGACTTAGGTTCTCACACTATTTTTATTGGCGAAGCCTTGTCAGTCGTCCACAACAAAAGCAAAGAACCCTTGGCATATCATCTGGGCAAGTACTACAAGCTCAATGAAACTATTTCGAAGCCATCGGAAGAGACATTGGTAAAGATCAAACAGCTGGTAGAGAAGCACAAAAAATAGATTAGAGGAGCCTCACAAACTCTTCTCGGTTCATGCAAAGATCTTTTTTAATAATTTTTAAGAGAAGACCAGGACCTATCTCCTGACCCCCATGACAAGGAATAACTGTTTGCCTTCCATCGGCATGTTGATACAGCGCATGACTTCCAGTAGTTCTCATATGAATAAAACCAAGACGTTCTAGGACGCGACATAACTCTTTTCCAGTTAAGGTGGGCAGTTTACTCAACAATTACACCTCGAGCTGTTGCACACCAACAAACTCGAGAGCAATTTCTGCTGTTTTTTTATCGCCAAGATAAGTTCTAATAGCTTCTTTTGTTCTTTCCAAAAGTTGATCTAGAGATTTAGCCTGAGTATGGCATCCAGGAAGTTCTACAACCTCTGAGATAAACCATCCATCCTCATCTTTCTCTATGATTACTGTGTATTTCTTGGCCATAAAGAGTTTATGGTGTGCGTCGTTTATATGTGTTGCGTTAGCCATAATGAAAGAAAGTGTAGGAGATTAAAGAACTCTTCTCAGAAAAAACCGGAAAAGACAGAGATATATCTGAAAAGAATACGATGTAAAGTGCAAGAGTTTCGGAAAATCTTCAGCAACAGATATTAAGATAAAAAGAAACTAATGTTAATGGCGATTACATGGGAAATATCTATTTTAGAGCTCAGAGATGAAGTAGAGATAAAATACAAGATAACAAAAAGAATCCCTCAAGTAGCTATCGCAGAGACTAAAATATGCAATTCAAAAAAAGAAGTTTTAAAACAGTTAGTCGAGTGGTTAAGCTAGAAGTTTAATTTTCTTTCGTAGTTCTTGAACTAATTCAGGTTGATCTTTTATGTACATATCGGGGATGTCTAAAGAAATAATCCTTTTCTGTAAATAATGCCTCGGGAAACGTTTGCTTAATTCAGTTCTTTGTTGATCTTCCATAACTACAATGGTGTCAGCCCATTCTATCTGTTCTTGAGTTACAGGATGTTCATTGTAGAGGCCAGCAGACTTTGTTTCATAATGTTTCTTGAAGAGCAGTTCTGCAGTCTTGCTTCGGTTTTGATTTTGGTTGCATATAAAGAGGACTTTCATAACTCCAGAAAAGCTTCGGAGAAATATAAAGATTCTGGTTGTTGAAGTGTAAGACTTCCGGAAAATCCACCGCAAGAGACATTAAAAGAAACTTCTTCTTGCTTGCAGGAGGTGAGCAACTCATGGCAAAACCGCAATTATACTGCATCCAATGCAATCGTCCCATCAAGCAGCGTGGTCGTTGTTTAGCTTGTAACAGCCAGGCAAAGGTGCGTCGAGAAGCGCAAGACCGTGTTGTAGAGGAAATCAAGGTATAAGAAATCTTTATTAAGGATAACGTCTTAGAAATTGTTATGAGACGTTTATCTCTTTTATTTATTGCAGCAATGTTTTTGATAGCAGCTTGTACTTCTGGAAATACAAACAAAGAGCCAGTCTACTGTCCAGCAGATGTCTTTGAATGTCCTGATGGCACGTTCGTGAGTCGAGACGCAAATAATAATTGCGAATTTAAAGCATGCCCTCCGCAAAAAGATACAAATGATATTATTGAGACTACATGTCAGCAAGACAGTGATTGTATGCTCATTTTCGGATCACTTGATATACATTGTTGCCAGAATAGTTGCCCTATAGAGCCAGTATCTAGAAATCAAGGCAATCAAATAAACCAGCAGCGTGATGGAGCCTGTAAGTTAACCAAAATAGCATGTCCAGAAGTAATGCCTCCATCAAAGGAATATTGTGAAACAAACTTCATGGCAAAATGTGTAGAAAATAAATGTGTCTTAAAGAAATCAGAAGAAATAATGAAACTAGATGAATATGCCCAGAAGCTAGATGAATGTACCCAGAAAAATGGTGTATGGGGTGGAAGTTTTCCAAACGGTCCTAAAGAATGTCTAAATCGTTTAACTGACGGTGAAAAGCCTTGTACAGATTCATCACAATGTCAAGGTATTTGTATTGCCATACGAGACAACAATAATGCATTTTTATCGCAAGGTCGATGTTCTGATGTTGATTTGCCATCCTATTATTGTTGGAGCCTTGAAAAAGGAAGACCAACATATTATGAGGAATGTAAACTATAAGAAAAAGTGTGAATTTCTAATGAACATTAAAGAAGCAGTTTTGGCAGCAGAAAATATAGAAAAAGCCATAGAGAAAAAAGAATTTTTCCGAAAAGCATGGATCAAGAAAAAGAAGCAATAAAATTACTTTTCAAGTTCTATCTCTATGCCACCGACTCGCTTTGCTAAGAGATTGTAAATCCAAGCAGAAATGATGCCGATAAGAAAGCCAAAAACGGTGTATAGAAGTGGGATGCCCACAATCATAAGCATGAAGTTAGGTTCTGGGATATTAGGAGTTAACTGTAATTTAGCTGCAATATAGGTGATGATGCCCACAATCAAACCTAAAATGAGAAAGATGGCAGCATGAAGTCTTCCTAAGGAAAGAACGCCTACTCGTTGAATCCGTTTCATAACCATACGCTTGAAACACAGCTATATATAGCTTTCTCTCTAAGTTAAAGTCAATCCAATCCAGCCATTGCCCCAGAGAATAAGGATAGCTCCTAAAGCAATAAGGACTAATCCGATGGCCAATCGCATCCATCTCTTCTCCTTATTTTTCCAGTCTTTCATCTTCTTCGTGCTGACGCCGAAATAAGCGAGTATTAAAATGACAATCAAAGGCAGCACAAAAATGAAATTATAGACAACCAAAAGCCAGAAAATCTCTAAAGTAAATCCAACCTTCGCCAGAAGTGTAGTGATTGCTAGGTAAGGACCGCCTGTGCAAGGTAATTCTACTGCCGCGACAAAAGCACCTAAAACAACTGCACTAGGGATAGTCACATGGTGCATATACTTTTTGATCTGTTTGAGACGTTTTGCTGGAATCTGAAGCGTTAGTCCTCTGCCATACCAGAAAAAATCTTTCACTTCTAAAATGCCCAGGAACACTACTAATCCACCAACAAGCCAGCTTAATTCATCAGCGATATTCAGACGTTGAATGAAAAACAGCAAGCCAAATCCAGCGATAAGATACGTGACAAAGACTGTAGCAATATAAATGATTCCAACCCAGAGCATCTTCCTGCGATTATGGGATAAACTCAAGAGTGTGGCTATTAACAGAATGAGAACGCCTATGGCGCAAGGATTAATGGAATCAACTGCTGCTGTCGCGAACACAACTGGCCATGTTGGTAGAGAGATGTCGATTGCCATGAGAGTTCATTGTTTTTGTGGTAAGGGACAGCCTGCTTTTGTTGCTAATGCTTCGAAGGTAGGTACTCCAACCAGCCAGTTGTCTTTGTCAGGATCATCATTGAAGACGAAAGTGGCGTACTTGTCAATGCCTTTCTTAATGCAGAGTTCAGCTTGTTCATTCTCTCCGCGAGCGTCACATTCGATATAGGTGATATATTTCATGGCTCCGGCAAAGTTCTTTTTCACTTGCGCGCATTTAGGACACCAGAATGTTCCATACATCACTCCACCATTTGCTGTGATACATTGCGCCAATTTGTCTATTTCAGGTTGTGGATAACCTCCGGAACTGCACCCTGCAACGACAACAAGCATCGCGGCAAACAAGAAAACAAGTTTATTTGGAACTGCCATGGTTCATCCTCCAGACGATGATTAATGAAATAACAAGTATGATATCTAGTGCAATGCACAGGATGCAATACGTTTGCAAGATGAAATGCTGAATCAAGAAGAGATAGAAGCCATAGAGGACACCGAAAATAAGAATACCCTGCATCCAGCGCAAAACGTTGTTAGCTGTAATCCAGAGACATGATGTTTTCTTGCGGTAGGCACGGAGGAGGAACAACAAGAACACTAAAGTCAAGAATCCCAGAAAAGCATTCGAAGTGAATAATTCAGCGAAAAAGCCATATTGAGTTAAATTGATCAAAGGAATATTCCATTCAAAATCGATAGTCATCAGATAAGAAATGCCATCAATGGATGCATAAGGGCTTTTATTGACAATACCACAGTCAAACGAAGAGCCGAACGTGCACCACTTGCTTGCTTCAGGAGAAAAATGCTCATACGTTAAGAACAAAGAAACCAGCATGCCTAGAACAAAAAGAACCGGTAAAACATGACTGACGCTCTTCTTTTTTGCCACAGATACACCTCTTAGGAAAATGAGTGAGTACTATGGTTTATATACCTTACGACACCAGTAAAAAGATATTTAAACGGATCAGTTTCATCAAAGAAAGTGAACTTCAATGGAATCTTGCCCTGTATCTGACGTTGCTCAACTCTTAGGAAAAAAGTGGACACTCCCGCTGTTGCAGCAAATACATCTCTATGGTGGTAAAGGGTTTAATGAATTGATGCGCCAGATGAAGAAAATTAGTCCAAAAATTCTGACAGAGCGGTTGCGGGCATTAGAAGATCTGGAAATCATCAAGAAAGAAGTTCCAGAACAAGATCAGTCCAAAACTGCATATTCTATCACGTCTAAGGGAAAAGAGCTGGAAGTCGTTTTGGCACAGTTTCGCGCTTGGAACCAGAAATATAACCACAATATTCCTGACTGTATGGAAAAAGAATGTATTCTCTGTGAGCGATACTAACTTTCCTGAGAGAGAGTACTTTTATAAAGAAGCAGATAGATATAGAATAAGAGGTGTTGCTATGAAATCTGGAGAAAAAGCAGAATGGATTTTACGTATAGGTATCTTTGGTACTTTTATTGGTCATGGTGTTTTTGCTTTGATGATCAAGGAAAGCTGGATACCATATTTCACAGGATTGGGATTTACTGAATCATTCGCCATAACAGCATTGCCACTGATAGGTCTTTTCGATATAGTGATAGGTACATGGATCTTATGCAAGCCAAACAAATACGTGCTTGGATGGGCAGCCTTCTGGGGATTCTGGACAGCGTTGATCAGACCATTGGCCGGAGACTTCTTCTCACCAGACATTTGGGATTTCGTCGAGCGCTGGGCAAATTGGGCAGCACCATTGGCATTGCTTTATATGACGAATAAGAAGAAATAATCTTCGTTCACAAAGTTATATAAATCAAGAACATATGGAAAGTGCATGCATGCAGGTACAAAGTTTGATCGCATAGATCGGGCAATTACTGTGTGGTTGAAGCATCACGGAGTAAACTACCTAAGATATTCCTTGGCAGTTATTTTCATCTGGCTTGGTATTCTAAAACCGCTCAATTTGAGTCCTGCATCAGAGCTGGTTGCACACACAGTCTATTGGTTTTCACCTACATGGTTTGTTGCTTTCCTAGGGTGGTGGGAAGTGCTCATAGGAGTCTGCTTCTTGTTCAAGCCTTTGCTGCGAGTTGCTATAGGTTTAATGGCGTTGCAGATGGCAGGAACATTTTTGCCGTTGATTTTGTTGCCTGAAGTAGTCTATGGTCCTATTCCTTTCTTCACATTAACATTAGAAGGTCAGTATATCATCAAGAATTTGGTATTGATCGCGGCTGCCATGGTCATTGGAAGCACAGTCAGAGATAGAAAGTAATTACATTTCATAATCCTTGCCAGTTCTCGGTACTGTGCCTTCTTCATACTCATCAAGAATATCTAAAATCGCTTCAAAAGGATCTTTCTTCTTGTGCTTGGATACGGAAGGTTTAGTCATAGAAGAGAGAAGTGCTATGGCTATAAAAAGGAGAGGGTGAAAAAACGAAAGAGTTTTAAATACAATTAACCACTTAAAAGTAATGATAAAAAAACAAAGACGTTTACTCTATGCAGCAGGAGGTATAGCGGCAACTGCAGTTATCACAGCTCTCTCTTTGTACAAACATGATCAAGAGGAAGCAGCTTTCCTGCCTAGGAGAGATCAGCAAAAAGCATCGACAACGGCAGTAACACCTATCAAAAAAGAAGAGCAACCTGCGTTTTTATCGAAAGAAAAGAACAGCATGCCCGCCAGCCAAGAGTCTTTACCACCAACGACCTCATCATTAGAATATCTCTTTCAGAGAGAAAAAGAGGTAAGTGCGGAAGAAAAAAGAGCGTATGATAAGGTCTGGAGTATTTTTTATCACACACCAGCATACGAAGCATATTCTGCTAGAGGATACAGAAATCTTGTTGAGAAGGTATCTGAGTTTGCGCAAACAAAAACACTAGAAGAAATAATGGATATCTTAGAGAGTGAGACTCATAGCATAGAGTTTGCAGAAGAGAAAAGAAACGTAGAGCGTCTCTTGCAAGAATTACAAGACTATGTAAACCAAGAGAACAAGCCCAAGATAACAGTAGCAGAATATTTTAAAGCAATAGGAAGAAACACGGAAATCAAAGAAAATGATATTTGGACTGTATTATGGCATTTTGATGGAATGAGCAAAGTATGGGAAGCATATCAGAATCAATCATTTCTCGAGGTATGCGTAACTGATTTTGAGAAGCTGAAAGAGAAGGAAGTAATTGTACCAGACGCCTCACTTAAAACCACCCTCTTGACGATGATAAGGGCTCATGCTAGGGAAAATCGTTGTCGTGATTATACCGCGGAAGAGGTAAATGACTTAGTATATCACGCCACACTCTATGACACATATCCAAACTTAAGATCTGAGCAGAGAGCGGAGATGAACAAAATAACAGCAAGACATATACCTGATCCACAGAAAGAAATGCTAAGGAGACTGAGAGGAGGAGGACACAAAAACCTGGGCGATCTTCTCCTGTTTTATGCAATAAAAAATAAAAAGTAATTGGTAATACCAACCTCATGACTCTATAAAAGCATTGAAGAGATATATCAAAAACTCGTTACTGTGTTGAATAAATAACAAAAAAGAGTAATGTATCTTACCCAGTTATAACAATCTCACCCCAACGTCTGACAACAGTATCTGGATATGCGCAAGTTGCTTCTAGAATAAAATAGCCTCGAGCGACACAGAAATAGCCATTAGTATATTTGACGCATATATTATTAAGTATGGCGCAGGGAGAAAGACGCGGAAAGAGAGTAAGATAACACGCTGGTCCTTGTCCATAATTTGGGCAACGATTAGCAAGATTTTGTATGCATGTGAAGAAAGAGGGTGAAGCTAGTTGAGTGTTATAATCTTGATTACATTTTTGCAAAGCAAGAGCGCGAGCTTGACTTACATCTGGATGTGTTGCATGTCCATGAGCATCGATCTGGCACGCATCTTTCCATGGGCATGTTGGTGCGGCAGTAGCGTAACCTTGGACAGGTGTCTTTCGTGCAACGGTCTGACCAGTTGGGGAAAAGCAAGCGCTAACAAACAGAAGGAAAACAAAGAGAATTGCTAGGATAACTTTCTCATGTGTCAAACCGCTCTTTTTCATGCAGGAGAGAGATATTTATCTCTTTAAATAACTAATTGTTCTAGTATTCTTTCACGGAGACTCTACGAAAAGATATTCATATGGCGGCTCATAAGCCGCATGATAAACCAACGAACCAACAGAATAAAAAAGAGTGAACATACCTCTACGGATAAAAGCCAAAGCGATCTCGATCACACATCACAGCTATAAGTCCATCAACATTGACCTTTGCAAATTTGCGGTAATAAGCGATGTCTTGGTCTGAGAAGATACACTGTTGATACGGATGGCTGTGCAATGCGATCAGTGTTGTGCTGTCGCACAGTTGGGCAGTTACATGAAACGTCTCTTGTTCGTACGTCTTCGGAACTTCTAGACCTGTAATTTTGTAAGTAGTTCCTTCTTTCTTGCCCTGAAGGCACACACTAAACTCTTTGGTCTGCTGGCTTAAATAAATCGATTGCAACTGCTCATAGACTGTCGGTGAAAATAAAATAAGTCGTCCATCCGGTAATCCAATGCGAAAATCCTGCGCTGGACTGCTGACAATCATGTTTTGGAGATAAGAAAGGACATGATAACCAGGGCCAATCGACACGAAAAACAAGAAGATAAGCAGCACTGCACTCAAAACAATAAACAGTTTGTTTTGTCGAGACGATTCAGGAAGAAAGTGTAGTTTGTTCTGGTCAACAGTAGTACGCAAGGCATACACCCATGCTTTCGTCCCGTTCGTTAAAGTGACTTGTTTTCGTTGATATAACACTCTATCTTCATAAGCATCTAATCGTTGCAGATCTTTGGCAGTCACAGCTAATAAGAGTCCATCAACCACATGATGCTTGTCTGGAATAAGCACAGGATAAGGTTCATCGAGATGCAGAACATATCGTCTTTTATAGCCTGCTAAAACTGCTGGTATTCCTGCAATAGTCCTTCCAACAGCTTCCCGTAACATGTGAGGATCACGTAACGTTCCAAAGACAAACAACTGTTCCATACAGAAGAGAGATCCAATGTGCTTTTATAAGTTGCGAAAAAAAGAAAAGAGATTTATTGTACAAGTTGTTCAATAATAGTTTGAAGCCCAGATACCACTCGTTGTTCTCGTGATCGGAAATCTGGTTTGAAAAGCTCTCCAGTCAGATGCTGAATACCTAGAATATAGCGGACAGCAATCTCACGTCGTTGTTCTGGAGTGTAACCTTGATCTCCTTTCGAAAACCCACGAGCAAATTCTTTGGAGTAAGATTTAGGGTCAAGTTCTTTAATTTCACCTCTTGCCAACTGTTCGAGCTGTTGTGTATAATCACTAGTCAACCAGAAACGTGAAGAGTCAAGAGTATACAATTCATCTTGAGAAACAATCCGTCCATCTCTCGTAATGCCATGTTCTGTTTTGGTGTCCACAAAAATGAGTCCTTTATCTTGAACAAAGTTGCTCACAACTCCGAAAGCGACTAGAGTGGCGTTTCTCATCTGTTGATAGTGATCAGGAGTACACGCGCCACGCTCAAAGAAAACTGAGGGTGGTACAGATTGATCATGTTCATCAGACTTGGTCGAGGGAGTATCCATGACATAAGGTAATCTCCCATTAGGAGTCCAATCACAACTAACAGGATGACCGCAAAAACTTGTTGTACCTTTGAGCCATGCTTGATACAATGATGTAGAGGTATCAGTTTTAGCCATATACGCCCTTAACACCATTTCAATCGGAATTTGTTGTAAGTTCTCAGCGGCAATAACCACGCTTGTATCATCTAAGCCAGCGACATCAAACTGTGACGTGCCTAACACATCGCGCACTAAGCGTCGCATCACATGATGATTCATTGCTAAAATCTGATCCTTGAAAGGAATTTCACCGCGATTGAGATCATGCGTTGATATTCTTTCCGTCCTGACCATGATGCGCAAAGGTATGCCCTCTTTCGTGTTTAAAGGAGGATTTGTAAAAGTAACTTTCATCTTTTCTTTTTCTCTTCCATCTTCCTTAACAGTAAATGATGTAGCCGCATACTGTAATCCTGACATATAGGGTTGAAATTCTCTATCCCATCTCTCTTTGTCTAGGGTAAAATGTCCTGTGCCACCAAGAATGGAATCAGAAGCTTTGCCTGCTGCGACTACAAAATTATGCAATCTTGGAATTGCGCCGTTACTCAGAATGTCTTGCGTGCTTCTGCTGGAGAATCATGAGTCTGATCCTCGATATAACCGAGCATTTTTAGGATGGGCCTACCGTATGCGTGAATTGCAGTGTCCTATGCTTTCGACCAGACAAGGAATGGTTGAGTATCATAACTATTTGGTACAGAATGTTCGTCCCACAAGACGAGAGTTAGCTGCACTTACTTCTTGTCAGATGAGTTGATGCTGTGCAGAAAAGTTTTCTCTTCCTAGGTTTTAAAAAAATGAGCCGGGAAGGATTTGAACCTTCGACCCCCTCCTTGTAAGGGAGGCATCATAACCGCTAGACCACCGGCTCATGAAAAAGAAGTCCAGAAGAACCTATTTAAAGATTATGGAAGAAGAAATTTAAGCTATGCAGCCGCCATCAGCTGCAGGTGCACAAACTCCAACTTGTCCATTTCTGAGGCACATCTCTGTCTTCCAAGGAGCAAGGACTTGTGCTTGTAATTGCAGTCGAATTTGATCATTGAAAACTGTTCCTGCTGGTACCGTGACTAATGCGGTGCTTCGTTCACCACAAGGGCGATAGCGGACAACTTGTGATGGTCCTGACGTGCCTGGTGAACATGTTGGCGCAATAACTTCTTGTGCTACTTTTTTCAACGTTGCTGGATCGCCATTCTTGCCGCTTTCATAGACGAGAGTAGTAGTATAGCCTCGTTGATCTTTTGTACAGGTAACACCATAGTCTATTTTCTCAGCAGTACTTGGTGATGGTTGTTGTCCACCAGTACTTCCTACAGTACAAGGTGTGATAGCAGCTTTGACTAAAGGAGATTGAGGATTGCTTGTCCATGAAGGAATCTTATTATAGACATCCTGAAGAGAGAGAGGTTTAGGGTCTGCTGATGGTACAGTTAGAGAGCCGCCTTCTTGAGAGCACGTATAGACTAATTGGCTGCCCTTATCACACACAGAATTCCTAAAAGGTCTTTCAGTAAGATCGCTAACCTTGCCATCAGGACTTGTGAAGGTTGCTTTAACACTGATGCCGCTCCACCCAGTACCCTTATAAGATGAACACTTTAAAGTATACAATGCACTCTGCTTTTGAGGTTGGCCAGCGGGAGTTCCTCCACTAGGAGCAGAAACACAACTACCGCTTTTACTATCACAGAGTGTTCCAGAAGGGCATTGTTCTCCTTGCGTGATGATCGCACCAGATTGAGAGACAATATTATTGCTATAAAAACTCTTCATATCTCCAGTCTGCGGCGGTGATTTATCGCTTGCCACATTGATAACAGGAATCTTACACTTATATTTTGCGATGACTGTATTTGGTTGCATACAATAGTTATTAAGGGTATATGAATAAGTACTTTGTTTACTACTAATGAAAACAGTCACACCAGTAGGAATTTGTGAGCAAGTTAAAGTGTAGACAATAGATCCTTTTCCAACTGTGGGCACTTGCGGCTGTTGCACTTGTTGCTGAACAGGAGTTGATGGTCTATAACCACTGCCAAAAGGTCCGCTGTTGGATCCGTAATTCCAACTAGAGCTTTTGAAACTTCTGCCGAATGCTTCCCCAGTGATAGAATCTTCATAGGAGCTGGCAAAAAATCCTGCAAGTAACAAAGTAAATGTCGCAAAAAAGAGCATTCTATTGTTGATATTCCCTCTTCTCATAGAGAAAAACGATATTATGAGATATTTAAATCTTTGTTTCCCTTAAGGAGTTAAGAAAATCATGGAAAGTCTAATTCCAGCAGGACAGGACAGTGATCTGAACCCAGAACAACATGAGAATTTCAGAGGGAAGCTCTCTACACAAATCAGCAAAGGAAACCTTTAAATAGAAGCATTAACTAAGAATTAATGAACATAAACTAAGAGGTAATGGTAAAGAAGAACATGGAGCTCATACCGCACGCGACGCAGAAAATAGTAATCGTTATACTCAGGTATGCTCATGGATCGCCAACTATCACAATACTCGCGGAGATTCTTGGAATGACGCACGTTGGTGTATGGAAAGCACTGAAAAAGCTTGAGGCTATGGATATAGTCACTTTGAAAGCAGCAGGGAATAAAAAAAATAGTGCCTATACGGTGCATCTTAAGTGGGACAATCCATTAGTAGAAAAAACGCTTGCTCTTGCATTGGAGCATGAGGCGGCGGCACAGAGGAGATGGATAATAAATTTTGCCGCATTGGAAGATAAAGTAGATTTTTTAATTTTGTATGGAAGCATCCTTGTTTCTTCAAAAGCGAATGATATTGATATATTGAGTGTTGTTTCAAGAAGGAATAGTGCTATGGACATTGAACGCGCTATAATGAAAGTACAAAAAACACAAGCAAAGCATATTCATAATATTATATGTGCTCCTGCAGGATTGAAAGATGAGCTCAAAAAACCAAATATTGCTTTTATAAACGCTGTTAAAGAAGGAGTTGTTCTTTTTGGTCAAGACAAATTCGTGGCATTTATGCGGAGATTGCACCAATGACTGCTAAAGAAGTAAAAGAGTGTTTCACAGACGCAAAAAAGATGATGCCAAAGGGAAGAAGCATAGAGGTCTATTGATAATTAAACAAAACCAAAGATTGGCTGAAGAGTATATTGCCAAGGCAAAGCAAAATCTTGAGTTCTGTGAGATATACAAAAATAAGGGAGTTGATTATAAGCTGCCTGAAGAATGGTTCTATACGTTATATTATTGCGCTTTAGCCATTCTTAGCAAGTTTGGTGTTGAGAGCAGAAGTCAACGATGCACAGCGGCGTTCTTGAGGTATATGAAAGATAAAGCATGCATAGAATATGATGATGAGTTTATTGAGAGAATTACAGTGTATAGAGAAAAGGAAGAAGAATCAGACGTTGATAGAAGAGAATCTGCGCGTTATGGTGCTCTTATTAAAATCCCAGAGGTTGAGCTAGAGTATGAGAAGATGATGGGGGTATGCAGAAATGCGATATCACAAGGTGAAGAGATTGTATTCTCTAGCAGGGAATGTAAGATTCCTGAAGAAGTGAAATAAGAGGAGTCAAGAAAAAAAGCGAATTTACGTGATAAAATCAAGCTCCAGCAGCGTAGGACAATGATCCGATCCCATGACTTTGTTAAGAATATCTACTTTTTTGACATGTTTCTCTAAATCAGGCGTAATGCAGAAATAATCTACTCTCCAACCGATATTTCTTTGTCGTGCTTGAAAACGATACGTCCACCAGGTATAATGCCCTTCCTCTCCAGGATGTTGTTTACGAAAAATATCAACATAGCCTTTCTGCAAGAACTTCGTCATCCATTGCCGTTCTTCTGGTAAAAATCCTGCAGTCTCATGGTTCTGTTTGGGATTTTTCAAGTCTATCTCTTCATGCGCTATATTGTAGTCACCACAAATCACTAATTTTTTCCCTTGTTTCCGTAAATGTTCACAGACATGCAAAACTTTATCACAAAACTCTAGTTTATACTTCAGTCTATCATGTCCCCGTCCAGAATTGGGAAAATAAATATTCAGCAACACAAAATGCCCATGATCTGTTAGTAATGCTCGTCCTTCATCGTCAAACTCTTTTAATCCTAGTCCATAAGTAACATCTTTGAGTTCTTCTTTGCAAAATGTGGCAACGCCAGCATAGCCTTTCTTCTTGCCAGAATTAAAGTACAGATGATAGCCTTCTATGTGGTCAAACTTGCCATGAATCTCTTGCTTGTCAATTTTAGTTTCCTGTAAACATAAAACATCTGGTTTCTCTTTCTGAAGCCAAGTGTCAAATCCTTTTTTTAACACAGCACGAATGCCATTCACGTTCCAAGAAATGAGTTTCATAGCAGAAGAAAAAAGATTGAAGTTTAAATAAGTTGTTATCATCCATAACCAAGTAGTAGTGATTTTCACTAAGCAAGGGACGAAGAATTATATAAACTAATTGTTTGTATGTTCAGAATTAAGATACTGGATATCCCTCTTCAAATCTAAAGCAATTACAACGCACGTAGTTTCCCATCTTTTCTGGTTTTTCCCCAACCATGCATTTTTGTCCAGATGGGCATTGCTGGTTAATGTAACAGCTTCCGAATGTACTATACGCAACACCACAGTATGTATTAGTATCAACCCATTGTCCTAGTTTTTTGATACAACCGCAAATAGGACTTAATAAAGTTCCTCCAATCTGATTGCAATATTCATCTATTTCGCAAAAGTATCCAAAAGCCTCACAACTACCAGATAAAGCACAATTTCTGATGTTTGTAGGTCCAGCAGAACCACCACCTTCTTCATATGTAGTTACTGGTTGACCGCTATAATAATCAGCTATCTTTGTTTTCGTCGCATACCCGCTCACGTCATTGTAGTATGAGGCAAAAAACGCAGCCGCTAATAAGACAACAACCACTAACAAGAATCCTTTTTGTGCCATCCCTCTCTTCTGCATAGAAGAAAGCAAAAGAAGGATCTGTAAAGTTAATTAATGATGACTAACACTCTTCTAGCTAGAAGAGTGTGAATGGGGGCACGCTCCTGAAAGGAGGCGAACCCCATGGAATGTTTCTGCCATTCCAAGCAGATTGTAAAAAATGGAAAATATAAAGATTATCAAAAGTACAAGTGCAAGAACTGCGGCAGGCAGTTCTCAGAGCGAAGCTTCAGCTTCTTCTGCAGGAGCAGATACCCTGAACAAGTTATTACTCAGGCTGTGCTCTACACACCTTTCGTGAGCACACGAAACAGCGTGTTTCTCATCAAGGAAACGTTGCAATTTGCTCCGAGTCATGTCAGTGTTTATGACTGGATGAAGAAGTTTGCCTTTCTCTTGAAAGGCATGCAGAGAAGCATCAGCTTCTCGAATATCTGGCATGTCGATGAAAAGTTTGTCAAAGTGAAAGGCTGCAAGGATTTTGCCTATCTCTGGGTTGTTATCGATGACAAGAACAGCATGATTGCTGTGCATGTCTCGCAAAAACGAGACATCACAAGTGCGATAGTTGCATTGCAGTTAGCAAAACAACGAGCAGAGAGGCCACCCGATATTATCGTGACTGATGGTTGTCCATCATATATCAAAGCATGCAAAAAAGTATTTGGTCGTGCCACCAAACATGTAGTGGCACACTTCGCAGCAGCGAAGTTTATGCATAAAGGCAAATATTACTTGCTCTCCAATAATAGAATTGAGAGCTTGAACAGCAAGATCAATCTCTGGTATAAAAAGTTCAGAGGCTTCAAGAGATTGGACACAGCCAATCTCTGGTGTACTATGTGGATGCACTTCTACAACTTCATGCGGCCACGAGTGATGCCGCATGAGATCATCGGCATCCATCAACTCCTAAAGTAAGAATTCTAATGAATACTGGTTAAGCTCATGCTTACCAGCATTAGTTAACTTAACACATCCCAAAAGAACATGATATATATATCTTTCTCACCACTAAGAGATTAAGAATAGTCTATGGTTTCTTAAAAGTATCCAAAAATACTCTTGCAGTAACTATGGAAATAGATTTAAATGTTTTTAACACAAGCAAATCAGGATCACCTGTAACAAGATAGTCTGCTTTACCATCAAACGCGCAGGCAATAATCTTATTATCCTTTTTTTCTCTGACAACGTCGAAAGTGCTCATCGGTTCAATAATCTCACAAAAGGTAAGAAGAATATCAAGTAATGCCTGTATGTTCTCTTCTGGGAATTGAAACTTATTTCTTAAGGTAACAACAACTTCATCTAAGATTTCTACAGAGAGAACTAAGCGATATGCTCCGAGTATTCCTCTCCTCATAACTTCATAAGGGTTGCCTCTCCAAAAAAGAGAGGAGATAATAATGTTAGTGTCTGGAACTATCCTAGTCATTACCTAGCACATCTTTTTCCTTGATGCCCTTTTTGAGAGCAAATGTTCTGCCAAATCTAGCTAATCGCTCAAAATCCTTTACAGTCGGCAGTGTTACTCGTTTGAAAATGATAGTGTCCCCTCTACCATAAACTGCAAATTTTGTTCCAGAGAGTATGTTCATTTTGTCTCGTATTTGTTGCGGGATAACAACCTGCCCCTTTGGAGAGGTTGTAGTTATTTGAACTGCTGTTTCTTGCATAGTACATCACCAGTAAGATTATTTTACTTTTGTACTTAAATAGTTTTTGGTCAATAAGACAGCAATTCTTCCTTTTTAAGCTATCCTTGCAGCAATTCAATCTTCCTGCCATTCCCATTGAGCAGGGGAACGCGATGCCGATGGATCAGTTCAAGCACTTGATGGTAGCCCCTATTGACTGTCGTATGCATGGTATTGCTAGTCTCTCGAACATCTAACATAGCCTTGCCAACAAGTTTACTGGTTTCTGCTAGTTCAATCAAACTGACATGCGCAGGTCCAGTCGCTTGCAAGTGTTCATGTTCATACTTCAAGGCTTCTGCTACAGCAACAAACGTCGCATGAGCATTTTGGCATTGGTCAATCAATCGAACAGCTTCTTCTGCATATTGCTTGGTATTTCGTTCTGTTAAAGCAAGTCGTTGTTGGACAGATCTATGAAATGCTTGATCCATTCTGCTTCGCATAGAGCGGAGTAAAGTCAAAGCGGTGGTTGGTTCTGGTAGTGCTGCTAACTCTGCTGGTTTGTAAGCTTGTATGCCTTCCAGTCGTGTTGCTAAAGTATCAAAATAAGTTAGTAATCGTTCTCGTTCTCCACCATACTGGGTTGCCATCTCCCCCATGCCTGTGCTAATATCTCCTAGGAGACTGATTTCAGTGGCAACTAATTCACGCAAAGATCCTTTGTCCTTTCCTAACAAAGCCCAAAAAGCGGACAATGATCCAGTGACTCTATCAATTTTACCTTTGACTTCGTCTAATGCTGATTTTTTCTCTCGAAGTTGCGCTAAATAATAGCCATAAGGTTTTTTCTCTGTTCCTAGAATAGTTAGTAAGTCTGTCATTTGTTCGCCTCCAGTTCTTGTTGTGCCTCTTCAATAGCCTGCCGCAGATTGGGTTCACGCAACAGGCCAAGAATGCGATATTTTGGTGATCCGACTTGAAAGGAATCGACATAAATCTCAAGGCTTCGACGTTCTCTCTTGTCGACGAGGTTTGGTTTGTTGTTATAGCGTTGAATCCGATAGCGTTGATCAGCGCTTATGCAGCTATGCAAGAGATAGCCTGTCGCAACCAACCCCGCATACAATTTAAAACGCAAAATAGATTTGATCAGTCCCATGTTACTTCCCCATGTAGATTTCTTTTAGTCGTTCCTTTGCTTCTTGCAGGCGTTGTTCTGTTTCACCGCTGAGTTCTTGGTACATTTCCCGTCCACTACGGACAACACTCTTGAACAGCCTAAAACAATCACCAGTAAGTGTACGACACTCTTGTTCTAGCAGAGTATGATCTGGTTTGGGTGGCAGAAGCAGACGGTCTTGATACTTCAGAAGAAAGGGAAAAAGTAATTCATGGGATGTTATTGGGTGTTGTACTGCAAGCCTGTCTGGTTGTCGAGGTTGTTGAGGCGAAGTTGGTTGGCGTACTGGTGGTGCGGATGGTTGAGAAGCTGGAGGAGCAGGAATACTAGGATCAGAATGGCAGCTAGATCTGGTGCAATACCCTAGTGCAAAAATGCTCAACCCCCCAATGATGTAAGTAGATGTTCGTCGCATGCAAGTAGGAAGATGAACTTCTTAATGGAACTTTCTCAGAAAAAACCGGAAAAACAAACAGTAAAAGCGAAAGAACAGCGGAAAAATTCAGAAATGTTTCGGAAAAAGAGAGTTAAAGCGAAAATCTTTCGGAAAATTCGGAACGCAAGTTTTATATGGTTTTAAAAAATGATTTCCCACATGAACTTCAACAAAATTCTCGCCACCTGCAAGCCAACGCTAGAAGAGGAACACCACCTGCAGTCTGTAGTCAAAGGCATTATCAGTAAAATAAATATTCCTGGAGCAACACCCATCTTAGGTGGCTCAGGAGCAAAAGATACATGGCTCAGAGGGACGCACGACATCGACATCTACGTCAAATTCAACGTTAAACAATATGGTAATAAGTCAGAGCAGTTAGCGGGCATCTTGGGAAAAGTAGTGAAGAAACAGTTCAAGAAAGTAGATCATCTGCATGGTTCTCGCGATTATTACCAGGTAAGTATACCTCCATATACTGTGGAAATTGTTCCCATTCTCAATATCCAAAAAGCAGCAGAAGCAAAGAATATCACAGATTTTTCCCATTTGCACGTGCAATATGTCCAGAAACACAAGAAGTTGGCAGATGAAATCCGTTTGGCAAAACTTTTCGCGAAAGCGCAAGGAGTCTATGGTGCAGAAAGTTATATCCAAGGATTTTCCGGGTATGTGATGGAACTCTTAGTTATTTACTATGGCTCATTCATGAAGATGATTCGTGCAGTATCAAAATGGAAAGAGAGTACTCTTATTGGCAATAAGAGAGAAGCAGAGCAATTGAATGCAGCAAAAAAAGTCTCTCCCTTAATTTTGCTAGATCCAGTACAACCAGAAAGAAATGCAGCAGCTGCATTGTCAGACGAACGATATCAGCAGCTCATCAAGGCTTGTCAGAAACTCTTGAGGCATCCATCAGAAAAGATGTTTGAAGAGGAAGACATCAATTGGGAGCAGTTGAAGAAAAAAGGTAAAGTTCTTTATTGTTCCGTAACTCCTCTGAAAGAAAAAAAAGATGTTGCTGGTGCTAAACTGTTGAAGGCATTTCAATTCTGCAAGCAAGAGCTGAAGCGTTGTGATTTTAAGCTCATCAAGGCAGGATGGTGCTACAATAATCCATCATACTTCTATTTTGTCGTGGACAAAAAGCCATTGACGCCAACAACACTGCGACAAGGGCCACCAGTAAAGCTAGAGCAGGCAGGCAAGCATTTCAAAAAGCAGCATAAGCAGGTCATAGCAAAACAAGGTCGTCTCTACGCAGAAGTACCTCGCCCATATATCCATGCAGAAGAGTGTTTGAAAGAAGCCTTAACATCTGAGAATGTCACAGAACGCATCAAGAACGTTTCTTTGAGCACACTCTAAGAACCAAAAGCGTTTTAAGGTACCTACTTCTCTAGAAATACATGAGTCAAAAGAAGCTAGTTATGGATGCGGCCAAGATTAAACAAGAATCAGTCTTTAATCCGAGCGAATTGTACAAGTCTATGTTTGTCTGGTTCGCGACTTATGGATATGACTTTGCTGAAGAGGAATATCATGATAAAGATAATGGCAAAAACAAAGATATTAAGTTTTTCTGGGTAGCTGAGAAAAAAATTGACAGGTATATCAAGTGGTGTTTGGACATCAATGCTATGATTTTAGGAATGGAAAACGTTGAGATCGAACGTAACGGTCTCAAACTGAAGACAAATAAAGGCTCTATCGAGTTCAAAATCAATGCATATATCCTCAAAGATTATGACAATACCTGGAGTAAAGGTTTTATGGCATTCCTAAGGAAGATTTATGATCAGGTTGTTGCTCGTCAGAGATATTCACGTATGGAAGATGAGCTCATCAGAGAAACCAATAAGCTCATTGATGAAATCAAGGCATTCTTAAATCTCTATCAGGCATAGCACTAAGAAACTGGTGATATATGCTTTTTGTCTAAGTGTGGACCAATAACAGTGTCCCAGACATGTTGTGTATATCTATCAACGCGAAATTTTGTGTAGATGGCGTTTGAGGAAAAAGAACGGACAGTGCCATAGATAGGTTTTGCAAACCAGGGTCGATCATGTAATCCCCCTACAGACCAAGCAATACCAGTATAGCCATTAGGATCACGTCCATCGAGTTGGTATTTGTCATTCAAGTACACTGCAATCGCAAAAGCGTCTGCAGGTTTCTTCGTCCATTCCAAAAGTTTCTTGCACCAATACATGCGAAGATAGCCATGCATTCTTCCACTATAGACCATTTCCAGCTGTGCGGTGTTCCACAACGCATCATGTGTCAGTCCTTGTTCGAGCTGTTCTCGAGTATAGAGGTATGGTCGTGTATCTTGTTGATGTTCTTTCAACGTCTTCTTTGCCCAACTAGGAATGCCTTTGAAGCTAGCATGCTGTTTATTTCTGTAACAAAAGTTATAAGCTAAATCTCTTCGTATAATGAGGTGTTCTAAAAAGACGCTGACAGCATCCGGAGTAATCAAACTTTTCAAGAAGCGATCGACAGGTAATCTTTTATGCTTGAGCACTTGTAACGCCACGTCTATGGGTGATATCATGCCAAAGTGCAAGTAAGCAGACAGGTGTGATGTTCGTTCCAATGTAGGATCATTTCTGGTGGCATCGTAAGTATCTAAATCATGGTTGATGAAATAATCGAGTTGTCGTTGCGCAACAGTCTCTCCGCCGATAGACGCAGTTGGTTTCACGGTATGGTCTATCTGCAGGCGAGCTACTTCCTTAGCAATATCGAAGTCAGGAGCTAAAAAATAGCTGGGATAGGTGAATGATGTCCTCTTGTGTAAGGGCGAATAGACGACGTCTTCCAGCGCCTCAACTAGCACTTTACGAATCTTTGAGCGTATGGTTGCTGCACTCCATTCTTGTTTGGGAAAATAGCGCATGGGTACGACAGTGCAAGAGTCAACAACAGTATAGCTCACAGGGCATTGTTCTGCAACTTTCTTGTTAAAATAAGGAGTCACAAAACTAGGAAAGTCGTCACTCACAACGCACACTGCTTTTTTCATCAGATCATGGAGTGCAGGTTTCTTCTTGCCATTGGCTAGATAAAAACCATAATTGATGCCCATCTTCTTGAAAGTCTGATAGAGCTCTTTGACGCCCTGAAGAATAAACGTGTGGATGCGGTCAGAAGCATAAGAATAATCTTCATTCAGCCCATGATAAACAACTAACGGAACATGATATTTGTTGGCTTGCTCAATCGCGAACTGCAGCGCAAAATTAAAGCGTGTTCGTTGCGTCATCTGCATCCAGTAGAGAACATAATCGCCAGTAGGATCATCAGATTTTTTATTCAGGTGAACAATGCGTTTTTCTGCCAATCCTCGTAATTTCTGAATGTCCCTAGTTTTCCAGAAAGGAAGAGAAGCCACAGTCTACCTCTGTTTACGAGCAAGGGCATCCAGTAATAAAAGTCCAACACCAAGAACATTAAAAGTGTCAGCAACATTAAAGCTTGGCCAGAAAGGAAGATGAATAAAATCAACAACAGAGCCATAAACAACACGATCAATCAGATTGCCAAAAGTCCCTCCAAGTAAAAAACCTAGAGCCAATTGATGTTCATGGCTGTAATAGAGAAGAAAGCCAATCACTATGAGCCCGATCAAAATTAGAAAAAAGGTTTGCCCTTGAAGGATACCAAACGCTGCTCCAGTGTTTGTTGTATAAGGAAAGCCGATGAGTTGCACACCATACTTAGTGACTTGATCCAGAATAAACACTGCTAATCCGGTAAGGTAGAAAAGCCAAGGGATATGTTTTACCATCGTCGTAAGGTTTGATAAGGTGATTGCTGCTGTGGTTGTTGTACTCGTAGCGCTTGCTCTATCTTCTCAAGACGAATATTGACTTGTTCCAGACGTGCAGCGAGAACATCCAGCTTTGCGAGGATAGTCTGTGTCTCTGCAGCCGAGAAACTTTGTGGTCTTTCGAGTGATGGTGGAGGAACTAGTCCTGTCAACGGAGATAAGGGTTCACGAAAGGCTTCTGCAGCTTGAAAAGTGCCTTCTTGCCATGCTGCACTGCCACCAAAAGAAGCTGGTTGTTCTTCAGGTTGTTTCTTTTTGAAAAAATTGAAAAGACCCATCGTTCACCTCTATCCAGTAGAGCATCTTCCATAGTTTATATAATTTGTGTAAAGCTAAATACAGCAAAACCTTTAAATGAAGAAGATTATGTATAGAGAGAGACATGGCAGACGTTGTACAGTCGCTATACACGAAAAAAAAGGAAGGGGAATTTAAGGGTGATCTTGCAAATGATAAGCCCCTAGGCTCATCTGGGAAAGGAGCCTCAAAATTCGGTCTAGGACCCGCAAGATATAAGTTTATTATTGATTCTCCCGTTAGTGGTGTGGAGTCTATCTACTTCTGGTTGATCAGATTTATGGAAGAGCGTCCTCCGTTCGGTCTTAATCTTTCTGGGGAATGGGGTCGCATAGAGAAAATCAAAGATATGTACACTGCAGGTGAAACATCCTCTTATTGGGGCATGGCAGAGCAGAGAAAAGGATTACAGCAGGATAAATTTCAGCAACTGATGGCCAATGTTGGTCAATTGCTTAAAACATTATTTCAACTTATTAGGGAATTGCGTATCATCGATGAGCGTCTGGAGTTTTATAAAAAAAGTTACGCTGGTGATCGGAGTGCGGAAATAGCTCTAAAAAGCATTTGGATCGATCTTGTAGAAGGAGGATCGAAAAATCCAGCATCTGTCTTAGGATTGGGATCGCAAGTAGGATTCGTAACCTTACCAGATTTATTCTTCGCGATTCATCCAAAAAAAGATGATGTGAGAAAAGAAGTAGATAAATTAGGAGATCCAGATCATGGTGGCATCAATAGAAAGGTTCGTGAAGTATTAGAGAGAAAATTAACGCAATATCTTTATTGGAAAGAAAAAACCTATGATGAGCTGCTCAAAGGCGAGAAATTTAAGACGCAATATCTTCGTCAGCATTATCATGTTATTCGGTTATATCTGAACTGGCTTCGCCCCTATCTGAAAAACGTACAGCGCCTGCAGATGCAGGGCACTGCAACAGATAAGGATATTATAGCTGCCTTCGAGACATCAAAGATAGAAGTGGAATTGTTAGGTATAGAGACGAGGTATGAAGCAGAGGGAGAATATGGTAAGGAAACTAAGGATTTCAAAGAGTTCTTTCCAGTGATTCGTGTAAAGCTTAACCATGTTGCCATGCCGGAAATAGCTTTTCAATCAGAAGGGCAGCGTGGCGCTATCCATCGAGGAAGAACTGTTGTTATCATTGAAGCATTTGTAGCGCAAGTACAGAAGGAAGGAGATAAGGTAATCCGTGATGACCTTACAGAATATAAATCAAAGATCGATAAAGAAGACCTGGAGCTGCTTGAAGCAGTAGACGCTTCCATTATGGCCATGAAAGATGATCTGGAAAAATATTTATTGAAAGCAGGAGAGCTTGCTAGAGAACAAAACAAAGATGAAAAAAAAGGAGAAAGCGTAGGTTCACCATTCAAGCACCTTTTTTTAGGATTCAAAGAATTAGCAGGTATTCCAACATTACATAGGAAAGATAAAACAAAGAATGTAAACGAGAAAGGTGCTGCAGAGAATGATGCAAAAACAAAAGCATATACTCTCTATAACATTTATAAAAAAACACATGGAATGTTTACAGAGTAGCTGATATTAAGAAAATGTTTAAATAGTAATAAGAAAAGAGGAACACGATGAATCTCATGCTTATCTATGCGCTTGGAGGCGTAGTCTTATCAAGTATTCTTTCATTAGTTGGAGTCATAACGCTGTTTATTCGTTCATCATGGCTTAAGCATAAGCTCATTTATCTCGTAAGCTTCGCAGCAGGAGCTTTGTTCGGGGATGCATTAATTCATTTATTGCCCGAAGCAGTGGAAGAGCAGGGGGGATTTACTCTTACTGTTTCTGTCGCTGTCCTTTTGGGAATCATTTTATCCTTTATTATAGAAAAATTTGTCCATTGGCACCATTGTCATCATATCAATCACACAGGCCACAAACATCATCTCGATCATAAACAAAGAGGGGATGCATTAGCTGCTATGAATCTCTTCGGTGATGCTATGCATAACTTAATTGATGGTTTAATTATCGGAGCAAGTTTTTTAGTAAATGTTCCCGTCGGCATAGCTACAACTATTGCAGTCTTGTTGCATGAATTGCCTCAAGAGCTAGGAGACTTCGGCATTCTTCTGCATAGTGGATTATCAAAAGCACGCGCGCTCTGGTACAATTTTTTGGTGAGCCTCACAGGAATTCTAGGAGTCTTTGCAGCATTCTTTTTTAATGTTTATATGAGTGGTCTTAGTAATCTCTTATTACCTTTATCTGCAGGCACATTTATATATATAGCAGGCTCAGATCTGATTCCAGAGCTTCATCACGAGATCAAGGTGGAAAGGTCTATTCTCCAATTAGCCATGTTCATCTTAGGTATTATAGTGATGTTATCTTTGCTAATGTTAGAATAAATAGATATTTAAAGGAAATAAGCTTGAGAAAATCTATGAAATTGAGGTTTCTTCTAGTCGTAATGATCTCAATAGGTATAGTCTCTGTAAGTGTTATAGATGCAAAACTAGTATCTCCGACTGCGGTAAGCCAACCAGTACAACCACAACCTATTCTTCCTTTCTGTACGCCTTTACGCGACTTGCCAATCCCTCCTGCTCCAATACAGCAAATGGTGCATCGTTTTCGCATGTTTGATCGATATGTAGCATATGATTTAGTTTCACAATCGTCATATTCACAATATAATTTAATTGTATTAGACATGGGTCCAGATCATCGTTTCTTTACGCCAGATGACAGGCCTCTGCAAGTAGTCACTGACACCATAGATGCTATAATTCCTGATATGGATCTCTCGAATGAAACATTAGTATGGATTCAGAGCACACCCGGATTGCCAAATTTAGAGTTAAGACGATGTAATCTCTCTTCCTGTGAATCAAATGCACCTGAGCTTATCTTCACTCGAGATTTGCAACATGATTTGGAAAACAGTGTAACTATCAGTGGATCGCAAATACTCTGGACAGTGCATGACTTCATAAATAGATTATCAACAAAAGTGATGTTCTGTAATCTCAACAGCAACAATAATCCTGGCGGATGTTTAAGTACAGATCAAAAACAAGTCATTAATCTGTACTTAGGACAGAATGAATACATCCACGAGATAAAGACAACAGAAAATTTTGGATATGTTATAACAACAACGCCAGTAGCATATCCGATGAGAATGTATATTCTTGACTATGCAAATCTTACCATAAATCAGTACTATGATGAATCCAGGGACCAAGTACAAGTAATTGAGTTTGAGCCAATAAAACTACAATCAGGTATAGACATGCTCTATATGTTAGAGAATGGTACAATATCAACAGCATTCATTGTCGACGGGACAGAAATCTTCTCAAGTCGCACAAGACTGCTTTCTGGTCCAAATATTGAAGCGCTTGCAGCAGACAGAAACACCAATTATCTTTTTGAATTTAGTTATTTGGAGAGAGATAATCGAGGATCTAACTACTATCTGAAAACATTCGTCCCTTTCAAAACCTATGATCTAGACAGAAGTACCTACCAACAGATGAGGCACATGGAGTACAGTAAAAATAGTTTCGTAACAGTCAACAATAATGGTCTTCCAGCATATACATACTGTAGTTGAATCTTATATATTCTTTAAAATAAAATTAAAATTGTTGATTAAAATAGTCTATCTGCTATAGGCAAATAAGATTGTGCTTGCTTAATAATTTCTGCTACTTTATCAATATTGATAGGGAAACCACCCATTTTTTTAAAATTATTAAGTGTACATAAAGTCGAATATTGACTGGGTGTTAATTCACATTCTCTCCAAAAGTCATGAATATCTCGAGGAGACCACGAGTAGGGAAAAATAGAAGGAACTGCGCTCAATATAGCTTCAATTTGTTGTAATGAATAATGTAAAGGAGCCTCATCTATGCTAGAAGACCCTTGAGGTATTTCACTTACTTTGCTAACTAGTCTACCGAAGTCAACGTTTTTATGGTTCTTCAACAAATCTAATAAACTTTTATCATGCGTCATTTTACTCCTCCTTATATGCTTCTAAAAAAGATCATAGGATGTTGCTCATAACGATGCACATCTGGTTGGAAGTATTCCCACCAATCGCATCTTGGTGCTTCTTTCACTTCATGAAGGAGGATATAGGCATCCTCCGCTGTATCCCCCATAAATTCCATAATCTCACCTCCAAGTGTATAGACAAGAAGAGACTTGTAGGACTATATACAAATTATTGACAATATTTTGTCCAGAGTGTTGTACTAAAGCAAAACTTTAAATAAACGTGTTCTTTGCTGTCTGTATGCTCAATGCAGAAGTTATTAGGAAAATAGAGGATGTTGTTTACAGCAAGCCACGCTCCATTCAGGAGATAGCTGAAGTAATTAAGATGAACTGGAGGACAGCAGATCGCTATGTGGCTGAAATAGAAAAAGACTTTGGAACCATCGCGACCAGAACATTCAGAGAGGGTACACGAGGGGCATTAAAGATAGTTTATTGGGCATCAGTGGAGAAGGTAAGTCATTCTATCATCCAGCAAAAAGTAGAGGAAGACATTTTTCAGGCAAAGAAGAAAGAAGATTTTTCATCATTTGATATTTATCAATACATTCCAGAAAACAAAAAGAAAATACTCTTGGAGACAGGAGAGGAAGAAGGAGAAAAGAATGTTGCGGAAATTGCGGCATTGCTGTTAGGGGCAAAAAAACAAGTGCTCTTTTTTGCAGGTAATCTCTCTTTTGTGAATTTAAGAAAGAAAGGATATGATATTTTTAAATGTCTAGAAGAAGTGGCGAAAAGAAACGTTATCATAAAAATTATAGCAAGAGTAGATTTGGCCGGTAAGGAAAATATAGAGAAAATGCTCTCTTTGGATTTCAAACATGGAAAGGAAAATATAGAAATACGTCATCGGGAACAGCCGTTGCGTGCATTCATTGTAGACAACCAAGTATTGCGTATGAAAGAAGTCAGTGAACCGACAGGGAAGATAAATGAGCTGAACAAGCGCATGTTTCTGTATTATACTGTAAAAGATAAAGAATGGATAGACTGGTTGACCAGAGTTTTCTGGAAGATGTTTTCGAATGGGCTTAGGGCAGAAAAACGTCTAGAAGAGCTCAAAAAAGTAGTCTAAGGAGAGGATGGTTTTTTAAAGCGTTAAAAACTCCTTGATAATATGCAAGAGTTCCCCAAAGTAAACAATAGATTTTTTTTAGCGCCTATGGTTGATGTTTCTAATGTAGCTTTTCGTCTGCTCTGCAGGAAATATGGTGCTGCCATGGCATATACAGAGCAGCTCTCTTCTTTAGCTATCATCCGTGATAATCCTCGAACGTTGAAGTTGGCAGAAACAAATAATGAAGATAAACCTGTTGGTCTCCAAATATTCGGTCGCAATCCAGAAATCTTAGTCGAAGCAGCGAACAAGCTCAAGAAAAGCTTTGATGTCATTGATCTGAATTTAGGATGTCCATCGAAAAAAATCGTTGCTCAAGGCTACGGATCAGCTTTACTCAAGGAAAAAGATAAAGTGAAGGAGATTGTAGAAGCATTAGTCCAAGGAGTTAACAAACCCATCACAGTCAAGATGCGCTCTGGTTTTCAAAAAGTAGAAGCGTTAGAACTAGTCAAGGTCATTGAAAAAGCAGGTGCTTGTGCTTTAACGATTCATGCTCGTACACAAGAACAACAATATTCTGGAAAAGCAGATTGGAATCTCATCAAGCAGGTAAAGGAAGCAGTCAGCATTCCAGTGATTGGTAATGGTGATGTTGATAGTCCGCAAAAAGCACTGCAATTATTGGAAGAGACAAAGTGTGATTATATCATGATCGGTCGTGCTGCTATGCGCAACCCCATGATTTTTAAGAATATTATACACTATGAGAAGACTGGTGAATTGCTAGAGCAAACACCACAAGAAAAAATAGGGCTCTGTCGTGAGTATGCTGATCTTGATAAAGAAGGTTCATTCGTTCGTTTAAAACAGATTTGTCAGTACTTCACCAAAGGAATAGTGCGTGGCGCTAGACTACGAGAACAGATGAATGCTGCAAGGTCAAAAGAGGATATTCTTAAGATATTATCTTCGTTTAAACTCTAAATGTTTAATTTTATTGCCTTCTAATTCCATCCACACATTTACAGCAGAGCCAAATCCTGCATTTATGGCAGTCGTCTTGCCCATCTGGTGTGACGTAAAATGCTCATGCATATGCCCTCCAACACAAACTAAAGGCTGATGCTTGTCAATCATCTCTCGTGCTAACAAAGAGCCAAAGTGATAGCCATATCTCGGTGACTTAGGGTCAGTAATGGCATCTATGGGTGTATTAAAAGGAACGTTATGAGATAAGAAAATGACAGGTTTAGTGGCTTTTTGAAAGAGGCGGTTCACTTGATTGTAAAGTAAGGTGTACTTTTTCTTTTTCTGTGCTAATTGTCCTTTCGTAAAGCGCGCTAATTCCTCTTGATGTTGTGGATATTCTGGTCCAGAAGTAATGCCATGGCCAATCAATTGATATTTGCCTATATCCAAAAATCGTAAATGCATATTATGAATATTGTTTAATCCTTTGATCAGAGATTTCCAGTGGTCTTGTTTCAAATAAGTGAACTTGCTTTCAGAATCTTTCGTCCAATCCCAATTGCCAGGAAGAACATAGACAGGAACACCTAAAGTATTGAGATATTCCAGAATCTTTCGTCCATCTGCTAATGACTTTAATATCATAGCAATAGCTTTTCTTTTACTGATAAGGTTCCACCACATGACTTTTGACTTTGGATCTTTAAGTCTCAGTTGCAATGCTTGAAACATGACTGTGCGTAAGGCGTCAGAACAGAAATCTCCAGGAGCTATAATAGCATCAAACTCTTTGAAGTGAATCTTAGGTCTATTGCCATGCAAATCTCCAACAATGAGGAATTTCATAGATAATAAAAGACAGTAAGTGTTATAAGTGTATCGTACAGTTTATAAATATCGAAGAAGCCAGAAAGTCTATGGTATCCATCTGTGGTATAGATGAAGCAGGTCGTGGGCCAGTTATCGGACCTTTAGTGATAGCAGGAGCAATGATGGATGAAAAAGACTTGCCAAAATTAGAGAAACTTGGTGTCAAAGATTCTAAGTTGCTTACGCCTAAAAAACGTGAACAACTGTTTCCAAAGATTCAAAAAATATGTGCATACAAAATTATTATCATTGAACCACAAGAAATCGATAACGCAGTCCAATCACAAGAACTTAATCTTAATTGGTTAGAAGCAATCAAATCCGCAGAAATTCTCAAAGAACTCAAACCAAACAAAGCCATCCTCGATTGTCCAAGTCCAAATATTGCAAAATACACAGCATATGTCAAGAACAAACTCGAAGATACTTCAATCACTGTTATCTGTGAACACAAAGCAGATGTGAATCATAAGATTGTAGGAGCAGCGTCTGTTCTAGCGAAAGTTACGAGAGATAGAATCATTGAAGAGATCAAGAAAAAATATGGAGAATTAGGTTCATTACCATATGAGGAAAAAGTATGGACAACTGGCAATATGATAGCATCAAAAAGTATAGGGGAGATAGTAGAAAATAAAGAAGCTGTGAATATCTTTACTTTAAACAGAAATAATTTTAGAATAGAAGAAAAGCCTATAACGTTTGGTTTTAAACATAAGAAGATGGATATTTACAGAGTTTATTTTAATAATGGTCTGGAAATAGATCTAAGTGCAAATCATCCAGTCTTTATGCTTTCTAATGATGGAGATCTTATCTCGAAACCTCTCTATGAATTAGAACAAGGAGACAGAATAGCCTTTTCTTTCATAAAAAAAGATGATAAGGATAGTATTCAATATCTGGACCTGTATAAGTTATTAAGACAATATTCCAATAAAAAAAATAGTTTGTATATTAGGTCTAAAGAAATAAGAAATATCTTAAAAAATCTAGACATAAGAAAAAGAAAAGCTATAACTAAAAAAAACAGATATAATAGAACGGCTTTTTATCAATGGCTCAAATCTTCAGCAATGCCCTTGCATCTGATAGATGAAGAAATTATAGGAAAATGTGAAAATGCTATAATCACTTCAAAAAAATATAAAGAAGGTATTCCTTTAAAATTGCCACTAAGTGCAGAATTTTGTTGGTTTCTAGGACTATATCTTGCTGAAGGATGGACATCAAAACGGTATATAGTTGATATGGCTAATAAAGATAAAGAAATAAGAGAAAAAATTATTAGATTTTCAAGAAAATATAACTTTGGATTCAATGAGACAAAAACAAGCATAAGAATAAGTTCAATTGTATTAAATAAGATTATTAAATCATTAAATTTAGGCGCAGATGCTTATGAAAAATCTATTCCGAATATGTTCTATAATCTCTCTAAAAAGAATATAAAATCATTATTACAAGGAATTTACGATGGCGATGGATATAATGATGGGAATGCTCAAGAAATAGAGATATATAGCAAGAAGCTAAGAGACGATATAGTGAATTACGAACTACTCATAGGAAACGTGTGTTCTATAAGATATAGAAAAGATAAAAATAGTTATATTGCAAGGAGATTGTCAAAATCGACAAATGCCTTATCTATTGATAATATACCTTCCACTATAGGACCATATATTAAAAAAATAAGAGAAAGATACAATCTTAAATTAAGACAAATAGAAAGAGAATATGGCGTAAGCAGACAAACAATAAGTCTTATTGAGAATCAAAGAGTAGCTACTTTTTCTAAAAAAACACTTGAAAGAATAAATAGAATATTTCTCGATAGAAAATTAACAAAACTTCTAGAATCTGATTTATATTGGCTTGAAGTTAGAAAAATACTGAATAAGGAATCAAGCGAAACAGTCTATGATTTAGAAGTCAAGCCAAATAACTTCCAGAACTTTTTAGGAAAAGGAGGAATTATTTTACATAACTCAGGATACTCTGCCGATCCCATCACGCAAAAATTCCTCAAAGAAAACTGGGAGAAGCATCCAGAAATCTTCAGAAAATCCTGGGTCTCCTGGCAGAATCACAATAATAACAAGGCACAGAAAAAACTAGGGGAGTTTTGATGCTTCAGGAACTTCAGAGAAGTGTCGTTCTTGAAGTCGTGGTAGTTTCTTAAGTTCTTCAGACCAATAATGAGCAAAAACATCAACGAATGGCGCTGCATAGACATCTTCTTCAGGGATTCGTCCATTATTTAAGCTAGCAATATAGCGCTCAACATCGCCTCTGCTCGGAAGATCTCTAGTGCGGATAGCATATTTCTGAGGAAGAGCTGCAAGGATTTGTCGCACCAGTCGTTCTAAAGACCAAGTGCCTTGAGGCAACGGAATAGAGAGAGGATGCTGCTCATCAACTTCATGCGCAGGTAAAGAAGAAGGTTGAGTGATTGGAGTACTGAGAGTTCCTTCTTTTTTGAGAATAGCAAGGAGTTCTTCTGAAGGAAGGAATAGCCCATCTTGATATGCACCAACTCTCTTTGCAGTAAATCGCAAGACGTTTTCTTTACCAGAATAACCATACGTCTGGCAGAATGCTCCATACGTTAAAGGCGCTAAAGAGGATGTTTGAGTCATAACTAAGGAACATTCATTGAGTATTTTAAATATTTCTATTTTTTTCGTCACCATCCATCGACAAAAGGTAGAGAAAATGCCCATATAGTCAAGGTTAAGAAAGATTTATATACTGGAGTATACAGGTCGTAAATGAGATGAGAGCAGTACTCAAAAACATAGGGGTTGTTCTAATATTAGGTAGCATGCTGCTTGCTCTTCCAGGACTAACAGACGCTCAAGAAGTAAGTTCTAGCAGAAGCGATAGCTTAGTTATAAAGAATGCAGTCCTCCCAACACCTCGTGATTATATGTCTTGTGCTCCAGACTCAAGCACGAAAAAGATCTACTGTTTCGGCGGTCGTGATGCACAGCAATGGTTGACAGAGATTACAGAATATGACACGCAAACAGACACGCTCGTAGTAAAAAATGCTCGTCTGCCAAGTGCAAGAGATGGATTATCTTGTGTAGAAAATTCAGCAACGCATAAGATCTACTGTTTCGGCGGTGTGTATAGCAATCAAATCGTAGAATATACTCCAAGCACAGACACGTTGATAGTGAAGAATGCAGCATTCGCTAGGTCACGTGGTCATCTGAGCTGTGCAGAAGATTCCAACACACATAAAATCTACTGTTTCGGCGGCGATAATTTCCCATATCCTTCAGATCAGGTTATGGAATATGACCCTGTAGCAGATACACTTACTCTGAAGAATGCGCGATTACCTACAGCAAGAATGGGATTGTCCTGCGCTGAAAATACAAAAAAACACAGCATTTACTGTTTTGGTGGAGAACTTCCAACGACAAACATTATTGAGTATGATCCTGTTGCAGATGTGCTTACAGTGCAAAGTAATTATTTCACAGACGATCGTGTGCGTCTTTCCTGTAGTGAAGATCCAAAGCATCATAATTTATATTGTTTCGGTGGATATGCTGGATCTCAGAATCAAAGACTGAACCAAATTACACAATATGATACAAAAAAAAGGCAGTTAACTACAAAAACAACAACGCTTCCAACAGCACGAGAACGAACATCCTGTACAAGCATCGCAAAAACAAAAAGTATCTATTGTTTCGGTGGGTTTGATACTGCTTCAGTAAATCAGATTCTCGAATATACTCCTTGAATAAATTTTCGTCCCTACTTCTCGACAAAAAGGTTTATAAGTGAAAAAGAGACCCAAAGAAGGTAAATGACTATCATCAAAAAGCTCCATTTTCGTGGTTTCAAAAGCTTTGCTAAACCTATAGACCTAGAGTTTGGAAAAGCCTTTAATGTCATCCTTGGACCGAATGGCGCAGGAAAAAGTAACGTGGGTGATGGAATTTGTTTCGTCCTAGGAAAGATGTCTGCGAAAGGCATGCGAGTAGAAAAGTCTGCTAACTTGATTTTTAATGGTGGTAAGAAAGGCTCTGCTATGAAGGAAGCAGAAGTCTCTATTTTCTTTGACAATGAAAAGAAAGATTTTCCAATAGAAGTAGAAGAAGTAAAAATTTCTCGTATCGTCCGTCAGAATGGGCAGTCCATCTACAAGATCAATGATGAGGTAAGAACTCGTCAGCAGGTAGTAGACATGTTAGCAATCGCAAAGATTGATCCTGACGGCCACAATATTGTGTTGCAGGGAGACATTGTCCATTTCATGGAGATGAAGACTGAAGAGCGTCGTCAGATCATTGAGGAAATTTCTGGGATTTCTGTGTATGAAGACAAGAAACAAAAAGCAATCAATGAACTAACAAAAGTAGAGGAAAGACTCAATGAAGCAACCATCATCATGACTGAGCGTGAAGCTAATCTTCGCGAGTTGAAAAAAGATCGCGATCAGGCAATGAAGTACAAAGATTTAGAGAAGAACATCAAGAGCAATAAAGCAACATTTATTCATATGCAATTAGAAGACAAAAAGAAAAAAGGAGAAGACATAGAAAAAAAGATAGCAGATCAACAAGCGCAGCAGGAGAAATTCACGAAGAAGATAGAAGAGCTTAGAAAAAGCATTGCAGAGAAGAAGAAAGAACTGCAGGACATCGGTAAGGAAATTGAGCAGAAAGGTGAGAAAGACGCTATAGTAGTCCAAAAAGAGGTAGAGAATATAAGAACTAATTTGGTGAAGCATACAGAGCGTTTGCGCACTTGCAAGAATGAAATAGCAAAGATCGAAGAGCGTAAAAAACAGCTCAAAAACGGCTTGGATGACATCAAAAAGACTATCCAGCAATTAGAGCAATCACGTTCCACCATTAATAAGAAGATAGAAGAGGCAAAAACAAAAGAATCACGATTACAGGAAGATATCCAGCGTTTCAAGGAGAAATATGGTGTTGGTGCAACAACAGAAGGTCTAGACAAGATTGAGGATAAGATAAAGAAGCTTGAAGAGAGCATACAGCAGCAGACAGAAGAGCAACAAGACGCGCTGCGCAAAAAATTCCAGCTAGAAGCAGAAATCCAACAGTTAGATGAGCAAATAGGAAAAGTAACGAAGCTGGGCAAGGGTATGGATTTGGGTAAACAAAGAAAAGAAGCAGATAAAGTCGCAGCAGAATTGCAAAAAGCGCTCCAAGAAGACAGCGTTCTAGCAACACAACTGCGAGATGTCAAGGAAAAACTCCAGAGATCACAAGAACAGATGTTTGCTATGCAGGCAAAAGAGTCTGGTATGAAATCAGCTGCACTCGATGATGGGGCAATCAAGAAAATTCTCAGTCTGAATAATCAAAAAATTTATGGCATAATCTCTCAGTTAGGAAAAGTATCAGAGAAATATAGTAAAGCACTGGAAGTTGCAGCAGGTCCTCGCATGCGAAGTATTGTCGTAGAAGATGATAAAGTGGCAGCAGAATGTATTGCAATGTTGAAAGAGGCTAGAGCAGGTATTGCAACTTTCTTGCCATTGAATAAGGTCAGGGCTCGTGCTGAAGGTATGCAGTTAACAGGAAAAGGAGTGCAGGGTAACGCGTTAGATTTAGTGACCTATGACAAGAAATTCAAAGACGTCTTCTCGTTTGTCTTCGGTAATACCTATGTTGTTGATGATGTGGATACTGCCCGTCGTATTGGTATTGGCAAAGCACGAATGGTGACATTAGAGGGTGACCTTATGGAAGTCTCTGGTGCCATGATAGGTGGTTTCAGAGCAAAGACGCAAGGTTTAGGTTTCCAGCAGAAGGAGGTCACAGAAAACTTAAGCAAGTATCAAAAAGAATTGGAGCATCAGGAAAAACTCAAGACAACATTAGAAGAACGCCGTGATGAATTAGAGCAACGTATCGAACGCTTGCGCAAGATGAAAAGCGAGATGGAAGGTGAATTCATCAAAGTCGAAGCGTCTGTAGGCTCTTTAGATGTTAATAAATTATATCAAGAGCGTGAGAAAGCTGCAAAAGATAAAGTCTTTGCACTAGTAGATGCACTAACGAAAGGAATCAGTAGCATGCAGAAGGAAGTGGAAGAGCTCAAGAAAGAGCGTGAACGTTTCATGGAAAGTATGAGGGGGTTGTCCAATCCGCAATTAGCAACATCGCTGGCAAATATGGAAGAGCGAAGACAGAAAACACGTGAGGAAATAGTGCAACTGCAGACAGAGATTAAGAATATTGACATGCAGATATCAGGTATTTACAGGCCAGAAGAAGAAAAAACGCTCAAGATTGTCAAACAGCATGATAAAGAAATTCAGGATTTCACCAAAGAGGCAGGCATCTTAGAAAATCAGCTAAAACAGCAACAAAAACAATTGCAAGAGCAGGAAGAAAAGGCTCTGAAGTTCCAAAAGGAATACAAGAACCTCTTCCTCAGAAGAAATAAGTTGTCAGAAGAGATCTCCAAAGGAGAAGCAGATGGCACTGTCGAAGACATGAAGATCAGGGAAATTCAAAATAGGGTTAATGATATTAACATCAATCGCGCTAAAGTCGTAGCAGAGAAAGAAGCACTAGAGAAGGAATATGAAGAATTCAAGGGTGTTGAGTTACGGCAGCATATTTCGTTGGACAAATTAAAAGATGAGATTAGCAAGTTCGAGAAACTCATGCAGGACATGGGAAATATCAATCTGCGGGCATTAGAAGTCTATGACAACCTGCTCAAGGAATACGATGAATTACTGAAGAAGATAGACAAACTCAAGTCTGAGAAGGAAGACGTGCTCCAGATGATGTATGAGATCGAAGGTAAGAAGAAAGATTTGTTCCTCGAAACCTATAAGGAGCTTGCCAAGAACTTTACACAAATTTTCGCTTCTTTATCAGCCAAAGGAGAAGCGTTGTTGTTTCTAGAAAATGAGGAAGATCCTTTATCAGCAGGTGTAGAGATTCGTGTCCGTCTGGCAGGCAATAAATTCTTAGACATTAAATCATTGTCTGGTGGAGAAAAAACATTGGCAGCTCTGTCATTTATCTTTGCTATTCAGGATTATCAACCAGCTTCTTTTTACCTCATGGATGAAGTGGATGCAGCCTTGGACAAGAAAAATTCTGAATTGCTCTCAAAGCTCGTTGCAAAATACGCTGTCAATGCGCAATACATTATTATCTCGCACAATGATGCTATTATTTCAGAAGCAGAGCAGATTTACGGTGTTTCTATGCAGACCAATGGTATTAGTAAAGTAGTCAGTTTGAAAGTATAATCATTTCTTTTTACGCCAGGTCATAAGGACATGCAGGAACAGAATGACTAGGATAATGAGGAAAAAGAATAACGGGCTTTGGCGATAGATCTGCTCAGGATATTCAACGCTGCCAGGTATTTTACTGACTAAGAAGAAATCATCTGCATCCTGAAGAAGAGTGTTCTCAAGTTCAGTCTGAACGAAAAGATAATAAGTGCCATAGCCCAATGAAGAAGGTAAGGCAAGAGTTTTTTGAAAAGAGGGCTGAGTGAATGCTTGTGTCTTTTCCCGTTCTTCAAAAACAATCTGGTCTTGATCATTCTTGACAAGATAAGTAAAAGAAAGGCTTCTTCCTAAGGGAGCAGGTGCTAAGGAAATAGCTGCAGACAGTGGTTGTCCAGGAAGTCTGTATTTAAAAGATTCAGGAATAGTGACATCAAGAGCATAAGGTCGTTCTGGAGAACGAATGATGATGAAAACACGAAGCTGTTTAAATGCAGAAATGCCTTCAATAGTTAAGGTTCCAAGAGCTATTTGCTCGTGAGTTCTAGCAATCAGAAGTGTAACACGTCGTTCTGCTCCAGGTGGTAAGAGAAGTTCAGTCTCAGAAATGTCTAGAAGAGACACGTCAGTAGAAAGGTAAAGATGCAGGCTATCGCTGCCAACATTGCGAAGGGTGATATCAAAGGGTTGTCGAGATCCAGGAGCTAGTGTAAGTTTAATCTCAGATGGTTCTACTTCAAGATTGTAAAGCAACGATTTACCCTTGAGACGTGCTCTTGCCTCCCCTTCTGCAGATACTGCTGCTGACTCAAGGACGCGAAGTTGAACAGTCCCGCTCTCACCGACAGCTTCGCCACTAATGGTGTTGAAATACTCAATCAGGAGAAAAGTAGTTACAGCAAAGGCTATGAAGAAGAGCAAAAAGAAGAGAAGACTCTTTTGTGAAACTGCTCGTTGTTCACGATGATGGGATTTTGGAGTCATGCTTCTCGTATTAAGATAAGTAATGTTCCTTGGTAGTATCCAGGCGGAGTATCTTTATCGATGGTTGCTGTCAGAATCACTTCCCGTGATGCTCCTTGTTTGAGAAAAAAGTAATCAACCTCGGGCTGCACAAAAGGTATATCCTGAACATCCAAGGTGATAAAAATATCAGCGCGGTCTGCGCGAATAAGAATTTTTTTCTCGGCACTGAAATCCTTTCGGAGAGTACCAAAGTGAAGGGAATCAACATCAACATTAATACCCATGTAGTCACCGACAGTCAGGTCGATGGGAATTTCTTGTTTGACGAAAGAATGCATGGAGCCATAAAACCAGATAGTCAGAAAAATAGTAACAAGAAGGGCTAAAAGGACTATGCCAATAACGTTAATCTTTTTCATGCGAAGATCTCCTATGGTAGATGAACACGATGATGTCTATGATAATCATGAGCATAATGACGCTGACAAGAATCTGTGTTATGCCTAGAGTGAAAGATTTCTTAATTTCAAGGGGGAGAGTAGCTTCATGGACTTGTTCATGAAAAGAGAGTTTGACCTTAGCTTCATACATGCCAGGCTCTAGTGCTGTAGCATCCAAAAATGTTGAGAGAAGCACAGTTTCCCAAGGAGGAATGGAGGTGGAAGGTGTTTTCAGGAGTGGTCCAACAGGTATGCCTCCGCGGAAGAGTTGAATTTCACCATACAGTTGTTCTATCTTATTGTTCCAGAGGTTCTGTACATAGAGTTCATACGTAGAAACAGTGTTCGTGAAAACGACACTAGTGTAGTTGGTAATATTGACGCGAAGACTGCCTATACGTAATACTCCCTCAACAGGATCAGTAACCAGTGTATCATAGGTTGCAAAAGCATTCACAGGGAAGATACCAGCAGAATAGTCTGTAGTATCAATAGGGATCTCGAAGGAGGTTTCTTGTTGTGAAGGAATGCTTGCAGGTTCGCTGCGCAGAGTTGTAAGGACTGTCCCAGCAGGATCAAAAATCTCAAGGACAGCTTCTGCAGATCGTATATCATCCAGGCCATAATTGATAAGCGTGATGGTGGCAAAACTTTCTTCTCCTTCATTAACATCAAGCATCTCGAGTGTAACTTCAGCATATTTCCCAGGATAAGGAACAAACACCACTAACTCAGAGTGCACGGTGACAGTTGCAGCAATGCCACGGCGAGGAGAGCCTGGTATAATGATGGGGGCTTGCACAGCATCGAAGCGTAAAATGTGATTGCCTGGTCGTTTAATGCGCTCTGGAAAGTCCACAGTAATATGGTAGGTTTTGCTTTGCTCAGGAGGAATAAGGAAATAGCCCTTTTCTACAGTAAAATAGTCAGCGATGTCCCCTCTGAGTTCAAGACTTGCATTCAATGGATTTTTCCCCGAGTTAAGAAGTGTCATAGTGAATTCCTTATGTGCATTAGCTTCAAAAGGAATCTCGAGACGTGAAGGGGAGATCCCTATAGCTGAGACTTGGATAACAGAGAGAAGAAATACCAGTAATCCAATAAGTGCCCTCGTTTTCATGCCTAACAGAAAAGAGGAAGAAACCACAATTTTAAACTTATCGGTCTTCCCTTAACAGCCACATAAGGCCATGGCATCAACTTCGAAAGTAGAGTCTGTCTTAAGACCAGCGCTGACATCATTAGGAATATCGATGAAAATGCTGATGTTCATCTGGTCTGCAACGTCAGGGAAAGTTAAATTCTCGCAAATAGGAACTGGTGTAGTGCTAAAAGGATTAATGGTAGCATTATTAGTAATATTATCACCTATAGCTCCACCACAACCATCACGTGAACCAGTGTAAGATCCAACAAAGTAATACCCTGGGTTTGTTCCGCCGATAAAGGTTTGGGCAGTTGAACTGCTATTGACACTTAAATTAACTTCTGCGTTACCATCATTACGAACCATAAATGGTCCTGGATTGGAAAAAGTACCTGGGTTAGCATTACCTCCCCAGACAGTATCTGAAGTATTGACTGTGGTGTTCTGTCCTCCACTTACCAACGTGCTTGTGCCAAAATCAACATTATCAACAATGAGGTTAATATCAGTCGTAGCAGTAATGGTCACGTTAACAACTCCTGTGTCCATAGCTGCGAATCCACTCAACATGGATGGTGCACCTATACGATCAAGGATAATCAAGATACTAGTGATAACACTCAGAAGCGCTAAAATCACTAACACAACCAGCATATTATTGGAAACTTTCATCGTTCATCTCCTGATAAGGGTGATGGTACTGGAGTGTCAGAAGGTAAAACCTCTAGAGAAACAAAAGCACCTGTAGTCGTGTCTAAAATAGGTTTTTTTTGATCAAGAAGATGTAAGACTGTCCACGTTCCAAGAATAGATATAAGAATGATAACCACCAAAAGAATTGCTAATATCTCCCTATTGACCTCATTTTTCGACATATGAAATATGGGCATTGTAGAAAGTATTTAAGCTTTTCTTTTTGCCCACTTTCCAAGAAGTAAGCTAAAAAACCTTCTTTTCCTGGTGCTGTTTGCGACGATACCAAGCAAAAAATAGAAGATGTGCTAGAAGCAAAAGAATGACCCAGATAAGCCATGGTGAAGAAGAGGAAAGTCCACTGCCATCTGGTTGTAAAGTGATGGTTGCTCCAGTCAATGGAGTAAAAGGGACAAGCGATGCAGAGATGCCTGTAGAAGACAGCTCGACTAAAAATGGTCTGCGTGCTATGAAATCTCCAACAGTGAGAGTTAAAGTGCCTCGATAAGCGCCATAAGGTACTTGTGCAAGTTGCCAACGATGTTTGAGTTCAGCAGTGCTATGAGGTGCAATCGTTGCAGAGTGTTCTTCAAGAGCAAGTGGTGGTTGTTGATCGCGCTCTAAAGTGATCTGACTGGTAACATCAACAGCAGTATCAAGAGTATTTGCTAAGGTGGTAACAAAAAATGCTTGTTCATCAGAAATAAAATCTTCAACACGAAGATCTTGCAGGTCTACAGGGAAGTGACCTATGATGAAATCTGTCGGAACTTGTCGTTGTTGTCCATCGTAGAAAATTGTGATGACTGCATGATATTCCCCATAGGGGACTTGAGCATCCCAGGTAGCGACAAAATTCGCTCGTTGATTGCGTTGTAAGGTTTGTTTTTCTGAGGAAACTTCTGCAAGCACATGTTTAGTAAGGTCAAAAATAGTAGCAACAACACGCACAGTGTCTAGGGTTTCATCGCCAACATTGGTAGCTTGTACGAGAAACTCTACAGGTTTGTAAGGGTCAGCAGGAAGTACAGTTACAGAAGCATGTAGCGCTTTTCCCTGGTAAGGAACACGAACTTGAAGAGTAGAGCCTACACCGACAATAGCTCCTATGTTAATGTTGTTTTCCTCACTGGATGAAGAATCAGGTGTTTGATGCGCAATAATCATGCCTTCAAAATTGCCACCATGAGGAAAACGTTGTGGTAATGTAACCGTATAAGGAATCTTGATCGAAGCTCCAGGGTTCAGGACAACACGTGCCTGTGGGATAACAACATAAGGTGCAAGATCTCCTGTTGTCTCAAGGCTAAGGGAAAGTGGTTGTTGTTCAGTATTTACAAGTAAAATCTCTTTTGTAACAACCAAATTAGGTGCAAAATCGATAATAGTCCTGCCGGGTGCTACACCCAGAGCATGGACTAAAGGAAAGAAAAGCATGCTTAAAAGAAAAGCAAGGACTCCAAAAGATAAAAGTGATGACGGTGTCATAAGTAAGGACTCGCGTAATAGCCTATAAATTCTATGGTTGATTCTTTATAACCTTGCGGTTCATCTGAGGGAACAGTAATGTTTATTTCAATCTCTGCTTCATCTATAGTATCAGTATGGTTGAATTTCTTCAACACCGTAGTATTCGTTGGTGTTCTTGAAATCTGTGTCATTGTTGTTACAGAATCCCCGGAAAAAGCGCCAGGTTCATCAGTGGAATTGTCTGCTCTAAAAAGATAGTTTGAGGTAGGCGCAGGTGTCGAGATAAAGAGGGACACGGTGCTGTTCTCTGAGAGGTTGACTTCGATCTCGACATTCCCATTGTTTCTAAGAATAAAAGGAGATATGAGATCTGGAGCATTTGCCTCCACTGATTGACCGACAGACCTTGTGCCAAACAGAATGGCATTGATAGTTAAGGAGATATCAACCAAAATACTGATGTTGATGCTCCTTGCAGGTTCTGCCCAGTCGCTATCATTCTCTCCATCTGTGGCAAGGACTGTCCAGTTGTAGAAGAAATTGTCATCGATGAAATAGGCCAATTCTTGTTGTAATGCAGAAACATTGGTTGTATAGGTCAAGAGTCGGTCATCTCCTACGCCGGTGCAGCTGCCTCCTGCAGTGGACAGACAAGTTAAGTTCAGAGTGTAGTTAAGCATATCGCCATCAGGGTCTGTCGTAGTATCATAGTCGAAAGAAGGAGTTCTATTAAAGGTCTCATTAAGGTGTTCAGGATTTATCAAAGAGACATTATTCGGAGGACTGTTTAAGACTGTGATAGTATTGGAAGATGCAGTTGATGAGCTCTCATAATTGTCACTGGCAGTCACATCACATCTATTTTGATCGTTTTTGCCTTGAATATCACCACTAGCAGTCTGTGCTACAAGAGTGCCATTGGTAGTGCCTGAAGAGAAAGTTTCTAGACTTGTTGAAAAGTTTAGGAAGTCTCCAGAGTAAGTCAGAGAGTCATCTGGATCTTCGTCAGTAATAGTAAAGGAACAAGTGTAAGTATTCGTAGTGTTGGCATTAAGTGGAGTCAGACTAGGGCCTGTAGAGAATTCAGGAAGACTATTAATTCTAAATTCATACGTGTCTGATTGATTTTCACCTTTGCCATCGCTTGCATTCACAAACCAGAAATATTTTTGTGATTTGAGGCGGTAGGCATCTAAAATTTCACTGTCAGTCAAAGTTCTATTGATAACCATGAGTTCATCTAAATCACCATTGAATACACTGCTGCCAACGCCTTCATCTTGAACACCTATAGTAAAACTTCTTCCTGCACCAGTGATGTCTGTGACTGTGCTAAATTCTCCGGTAGTTCTAAAAGTGCCATTAACAAAAATATCCACGGTGGTATTGCCATAGGTTCGCACAGCAAAATGCAGCCATTCTCCTGGAGCGAAGTGGCCTGGAGAAGAAACTGAAGTAGGTCCATCGCTGAAGACATCCAGATCATCGCCATTTCTTGATATGAAGAACCCCCAGAAGAGGGCATCAAAATAAGCTCCCATGATTACACCTCCACCACTAACAGTCCACGACTTTGCCCAGCCCATATATGTCGCATTTCTCAACTGATAGCAAGGAAAGTTGCAAGGTGTATCAATATAATCACCAGTGCCATCAAAGCTGTAGACGCCTGCCAAGATTTCATTAGTATAATTAGGAGCTGCATTTGCTTGAGGAGTTCCATTTAAAACACCTCCATCAGCAAAATTGTAGACTATGCTATCACTTTCACCATACAACGAGTTATTATCCAGATGGTAAAGGATTTGCGTGTCAGCATCACTAATCAAAGATGGTGCTGTAAAATTAGCAACAATGAGTGTACCATTGCTGACATTTTCTTCGTAGTAGACCAGATGTGCTCCTGAAGGCACAGTAGTATTATCAGCAAAAATCTTGACAGTCATCGTGTCTAAAGTGTCATCATAGACGCTCGTATTGAGCGTGAGATTTGCTCGGCGAACAATACTGGCATTAGCAGGGGCTTCAAGTATGACATAAGGCACAGCATTGAAAGTGAACTTAAAGATATCAGACATATTAACACCCAAAGGTTCACCACTGTCATCAGTCGCATTCACAAACCAGTAATAAGTGTCAGGAGAGACCTGATACGATCGTAGAACTTCATCGACGTTCAAGGTGCGATTGAGAACAACAAATTCATCCAAAACCCCTGCAAACACAACATCTGGACCAAGAATAAGTAGCTCAAAGGGAACTGCATTGTCAGTAACAGAAATTCCCTCAGAAAAGTTTATGAGTGTACCATTTTTATAAATACTCATAATGTTAGAATTATCCAGGGTGATGGCTAACTGCGTCATATCATGCTCAAAGAAAAAATTGGAAAGGTTGATAACATTAGAGTTCGCAGTAACAACGAGGTTGGTTTTTTCTTGAGTGACTTTTAGTCCTGAAGTGCCGCTAATCTTGCTGAGAAGATCTCCGCTAGTGGAAGTATTGGACATACGCACCCAGAATAACCAAGTAGTGTCTGGACCAATAAGTTCATCCTTGTCTCCAAAAGAGATATTTTCACCGTAAAAGTTTGGTGCTGGTTCTGCAGCAACACCTTGCCCTCGATCTTGAAAACCCATGCCAGCACCAATCTGTGCTCCAGTGAAATTATAGAAAGTCAAGCGGGAACCAGAGCTTGTGGGAACTATAGTGCCATTGAAGCTGTTATCAGAGTAGTCAACAATATAAGTGTCATTCTCACCATAGATACTTCTATTATTTAAATGAATCAGGAGGTTAGTATACTGATCTTTCTCCCAGACTGGTGCAGTCCAATTGACTTCAACACCGCTGGCATTGGGAATGTTAAGTGCTATGTGAATAATATCATCGCCATCAGGAACGGTTTTATTGCTGGCGAAGAAGACGACCTCTTGGATCTGTGGTTCATTATCATAGACAGTTGCATTGAGATGAATGTCTTCTAGTCTATTGACAATGCTGTTATTGGCAAGTTCATTCAAGAAGATAGAGGGTACAGGCAAATCATATTGAATCATCAATGTGGGTGCTACAGATAAAGTACCTTCTTTAGTAGTTACTACAGAAGGAGCATCACCACCAGCTTCACCTGTGGTAATGCCTATACTCCACCAGCCTCGTAATGCCCATAAAATAGTTTCAAAATCTGGGGCTAATTGTGCACTGGAAGTAAGATTAAAATTTTTTTGACCGCCAACAATGGTATCAGTCAAATACATAGTTCCATTACGGATATCAGTATGAAATTGTTCATTCCCTGCAGTATTGTCGGGGTACTGAGAGCTATTAGCGTCCATGTGATAAAATTCAAAGTTTGTTTCTGTACCAACTATTTCTACATTGAGAGTGAGATTGATGTCTACAATGTCTGCATTTCTAGGAACTGAAGTGATATCCCAATCAATGTCAGCACGGTAGAGATTAGCTGCTTCAGCGCCACCACAGATACCAACAATAGTATTTCCAATACTCATTGTAGCGCTGGTGCCATCACGTTCATAACAAGCAGCAAAATCAGTGAGGGTATAACCATCAAAAAGTATCTGTGTGTGGTTTAAAGTGATAGTTGGGTCTACAATAAGAGGATATTCACTTTGAGTCATAAAACTAAGAGGAATACGAAGACTTAGTATAAATCCATCTATAGTTTGTATGAGTACATAGTCGAGTAATTGAACGCCAGTATTAGATACCACAAAAGGTTGTGGGAGAACTGCTATATTCTCTGTTAGAGAGTCTAAAGGACTACTATTGAAAAAGTATACTTCGTTCAATGAGGGTATTATTGGTCCATTAGCAGAGATAAAAGAGAGGTTATCAGAAAGATTGACTAAATAATCAATATAGATGTAACCATTAATGTCTTGAATATTGTTGCTGGTTAAAAGGAAGTTATCTGAAAAAATAATTTCCTCTTTGAGTTGATTAGATTCTACAGTAAGACGCATTTCAGTTCCTAAACCAAAGATATTTGGATAGCTATATACATTATTTTCACCATAACCATACACAGGATTTGCACTCGACAAAAGAATCTCTTGTGCTCCATTCACATAGCGAAGCTGCAATGGTTGGAAGGAAATTTTCTGGTTTTTACGGGTAAAGATAATTGATTCATCTTCCAAGGGTGTCTGTTTGAAGTCAGCTCGATATTTCTTGCCTCGTGCACAGACATCACTTATGCCATCACAATTTGTTTCGAGTGCATTCTCAAGAAGCTCAACGCTGTCATCGTCCTTGACAAAATACCTGTCTTGTTGATAAATAGTTTGCACACAGCTTCTGCCTTCACAACGTTTCTCCCAGTTGTCTTCAGCCTCAGCCCCAGCAGGTAATGTCCAGGGAACTTGTTGAAGTTTATGGACAGGAAGAGTCTGATTTTCAGCAGAAAAGGTGATCTTCCTTTGTTTCTGTCGCAAGAGTTCATCCAATGTCGGAGATTGCATCCGTCGTTCTGGTGCCTGTTGAATTCCCTTAGGAGACTCTACAGTGTATTCTATTGAAGATAAATTAAGTGTAGTATTGGTAACAATGATAACTAACTTATAATCTGGTGCTGTGAAATTATCAATCGAGCAAGTGTCAACACACACATTGGAGAAAAAAGTCTGGTTAGTAACAGATGTCTCTACTGTTGCATTCTCTGCAAACAAGGGTAAGGTCTCGTTAGTTGATGGCTCTTCTCGTTCGCGAGGTGTAAGCGAAGCTTCTGCAAAAGCAAGAATACCTGAAGAGAGTGGGAAAGTATAGGGAGTCTCAGGAGTTAAATTCAAGACTTCTTCCCAAGAGGCAAGGCAAAGACCGAGATCTAGGTCCCAGAAAGGACAACGGTATAACTGAATACCTTCAGCCGTGCTGGTAAAGCTACCTTCAGTAAAGTTTAGTTCAGTCAAGTTGAAGGCATAGAATTTAATGAAAAATAAGCTATTGGGTGGTGTTAATATTGCTGCTTGGTCTGTCAACATTAGAGAAGATCCTGCTACATCACGGAAGAAGAGGGAAGAGACTGGAGATTGGTTGATAAATAAGGTAAGATTATTCTCTTCTTGCAGAGCAGAGGTTGGAAGTTCATCCCAAGAACTATTCATGATAAAAAAAGAAACTTGTGTCGGTTCAACAATAGTCATACCAGTTATTCCTGAAAAAAATGAAGAGAGAGTTGCACTAAGGCGTTCCATAAGTGATGGTTGTTCTTGTTGACTGTCATAGATGAGATAATTGTCATTGACTAAATAAATACGAACAGAGCTGCCTTCTTGTTCCTGGTAAGAACCACTCACTTTGAGTGATTGTAGTTGTGTTCCGGGAGGAAGATTGAGTATGAATGTGGTGCTGCTGTTAGTAAGAATATTAAGATGTTCAACAGTAGAAGGTTGTTCAGAGAATAAGAAAGATAGTCCTGTGAGACTCGGTTGGAAAAAAGCAAAGAAAAGAAGTAATAAGACAGAAGTAATAAGGAGAGGAGAAAAAGAAATTTTTGACGTTTCTTTAACTTGGATGGGTTGCGACTGTTGTTGTTCTCGTTGAGCAGCGATGGTTCGAAGAAGTTCTTGTTCCAGTCTGCTGACTTCAGAGTCATAATAAATAAAAGCAAGTTTATGTCCTCGCTCGCCAAATAAAGCACGATACCGTTGATCAAAGAGCTCAGAAGAGATGATCTTTTTCTTATACTGCTCTCGGAGAAAAGAATACTGTGCTCCGAGCTCTCGTTTCTGTTGCTCATGAGTCTGAATGTGTTGCCTAAGCTGTTGAATTGGAGATAACGTTTGTGAGGATGTTCGTTGGTGTTGTGCTGGCTGTTCAGGAAGTCCATGCGGTTTGCGTAAAGTCTGCAATTTCTGTAGTGCAACCTGCTCGTTACTGCCTAAATAGACTGCTTTGACCTTGCCATCTTTGAGACGGATACTCTCATAGAAGTAAGGACCTATCTTCTTCCCCTTTTTCGTGATAAACTTCTGATACAAGCGTTCTAGCCTCTTTTAGACTGTTATAGTAGGATAAAAGAATGTAGTGCAACCAGTTTATTTAAAGGTTATGGTAGTTTACTCTTCTAAAGGTGCTTGGAGCTCATTTATAAGATTGGTTGCCAGTTGCTCTTCTGGTGGGGTTGCTGGAGGTGTTTCCAATGAAGGCGGAGGGGTTTCTGGTTCAGATATAGCCTGTTCATCAACAGCTTTCCCTGTCAAAGGCACTACTTCTGGAAGATCAAATCGCTTGCCTTTAATAACCAGCCCAATAAACTCTTCCATACTATACTTTTCTTTATAAGAAAGAATCTTCTCAGTTGCCGCATCTCCCACAAAAAGCTTGCCAATATCTGTATCTGTTTTTTCTAGAGCATAGGTAACACCCAGTAAGAAAAAAGTAATCCCTGCAAGAAATACCCAGAATGTCCATGAATGCTTTACAGTTTTCATCGTTGTAACGTCACCCCGACAGATCGATAGGTAGTTAACACAGCTTGTGGCATGGATATGCTTCCGTCAAAAGGAATAATCGTGAAGAATAAAGGTAGTCCATGTAGGTCTGGAATCGGAGGAATATACCAAGTGACTGTCGCGACGCCTTGATCATCAAACGTGCCGCTATGCGCAAAGCCAAGTTGTGTTCCATAGAGCAGGGAAATCATGAAGACTCCAGTGCCAACAAGGTTAATCATGCGTCCGTCGCTTAATTGCATGCTTGGCGCAGGTGCTAGATCCATAGCGAAGAGATACGGTTGGTTTGCCATGTCTGCATCAACCAGTCGGAATGTCACAGGTTGCCCTATGGTTGGTGTAGTGCTACTAACAGTCATTTGTGGATAGGGTTTTTTCCAGCCATCAGGTCGAGCAAAAGGTGCAGTATCAGAAATACTTGTGGAAGTGGCAGGGCGGATCTTATAAGGATTTTCACAAAGAGCATTCCAATCATTATTGATACAAACATGTGGTAATCCATTCGGTTGTGTATTCCAATTGCTCCAGTAATTACCTTGGTTTTGTACAGTCCATAGGTTATTGGCACCAGTGCTCCAAGGATAAGTAACATAGTTTTGGAAGTTATTTCTATAAATGAAATTACTTGTTGCTCCATTATCAAGCTCAATCGGACCATTAAACTGTAGATCAGAGACATTATTCTCTGTGATGTTGTTTGCTGAGCTAGCATAGAGTGTTATCTGACCATTTTCATTATTGACTATTTGATTGTTAATTAAATGATTATTATTAGAACTATAGAAGCGTATTCCCCATTGTGTTAAGGTGATAGTATTTTGTTCGAGACGGACGTTCTGTGAGTTCTCTAATTTGATGCCTTCTTCCACACTGTTAGAAAATCTAGATCCATCAACAAGCACATTCGTTGATCCTTGTACAAGAAGACCGCGAGTATTATGTTGTACTTGACAGTTATGAATTTCAATATTCTGGCGATTTAAGAGATAAATGCCAGGAACATTAGCATTATTATTATCAAGGATAGCGCCATTGCAGTCAAGAATAGCATTATTCACAGTAAAGCGAAGGCCATTAGGAATATTGTAGGTTCCAGGAGAGAAAACAGTATTTCCCTGAATCTCACAACCATTGATGACGCGTGGTAAATAATTGCGACAGTCTGTATTGCTATCGCTGATATGCACTTCAAAAGGCGTGCCTCCATTTAGATCCAATTCATCAGTTGCAACAGCGAAGAAAGTGTAGTTGCCAGCGCTTAGGAGGTCAGTATCCCACGTAAATTCATTCGGTCGTCCAGGAACAGGAATAAAACGAGGATCAACTTGTCCTTGTTCATCTTTGATGTCATAGCGTAAAGATAGGTTGAGAGGTGAAGTCGCAATAACAACTACGTGAACTAGATCGACTTCATTCAGGTAAAAAGGTGCTATAGGATCAACAGAAGGTGAATTAATAGACCATCCACCACCATTGCCTAAACCTTCTGGTGAAGATCGTGAACGCATCGGGAAATTGTCACGTCCATTCATATCAAATGTGTAAGGATTATCACAAATATTATCAAAATTAAGATCGACGCAGGCAAGACCGCGACGACTTTGATTGTCTCTGTAGAAGACACCATAGAAATTACCAAAGCTGAAATTCTGTCCTAAAAGGCGAATAAATCCATCCCAACTATTGTTTGCACCAGTGTCGTAAGTAGGTTCGACCATATTATCGAAGAGATTCAAAAAAATAGTGATATTATTTGGTAGAGGAGTATTAACACCAGTACCATCAATCTCAATGCCTCTGCTGCTGCCACCTTCTGGACCATCAAGAATATCATTGCCTGAGAAGAAATTGCCTCGGATGTAGTGGTTGCTGGAACGAATGACCATACCTTGACCTACTCGAGTAACAACATTACGGCGGACGAAAGTACCATCAGATCCTAAATCAAGTTGCATAGCGAGATACACATCTGAGATAGTATTACTTTGAATGGTAGTATTGGGCGAATTAGTTAGGATATGAATTTTTGCAGAGCTGAGATTGTTATTTTCTACAATATTATTGGCTGAACGATCAAATACTATTCCTTCATAATCAGGAGGGAACGCATTTTCAATAGCATTGTCACGGATGATACTATTGTTTATAGATATCAAGTAAATGCCTCCACCATCAGTAAAAGTATTATTAATAATTTGATGATTAGGGAAGACATTGGAGGGGGTATAGTTAATGATATTATTGTTAAGATAGACCTGTATATTTCCTCCTTCGAAGATGTTGTCAGAAACAGTGAGTTGTTCAACAGCAGTATAGATTTCTCCTGGGCTGGCTAATCTGTTAGTGACTGCTGTAGTGCCGCTAGTTACTCTGCAATTCTTGATTGTGACACCTTGAGTGCCTCCAACACGGAAAACAGTAGCATCAATCCTATCAAAGACAGCACCATTGCAGTCAACAACTGTATCATTCGCAATGATAGTTATATTCTCAACCGTATAAACCCCTGGAGTAAAGGTAGTGCTTTGCGAAATCGTGCAATGATCAGTAGGTGTCTGTCCACATTCATCAGCGACAGCAATATGAAATGCTAGAAAAAACCCTAGAAGAATTCCCAAAACATACGCTAAGGACTTCATATTCTATACACAACCCCCGACTATCTAAAGGGAAACTCCTTAATAAACTTTCCGTTATGTCATCAAGTGAGGGTAACAAAGAAATGTATTTAAAGAACAGGGCAAAAAAGCTAAAGATGGAGCATATTGTTGACTACAAGGAGAAAATCAATCTTCTGCTCACAGAGTTCTTCGATCGTAAGGTTAAGACCCTCACAAAATACCCAAAAGATATAACCCATATTATGGAGACTATCAAGGAGTTCACGCTCCGCAAGTCAAGCAGGATACGTCCTCTGATATGCTTGTCTGCGTATGCTATGTTCAAAGAGATCACGCCTGAAGCGCAGCATCTTGCTCTAACAACAGAACTGCTGCAAACATCGCTGCTGATTCAGGATGATATTATGGACAATGATGATTTACGCAGGGGAAAGCCGACAGTACACAAGATTTATGAAACATACAAAGGATATAATAAAAACCTGGGCATGTCTATAGCTATTTTAGCAGGTGATATCGCGGCGTTGTTGGTCTACGAATTGATCGAGCAAGCGTCGCTTCCAGCAGCTACGAAGATAAGGTTTATGAGAGAGATAAATGAAATTTTAGAGCAGGAATATTATGGTCAATCATTGGATATTATCAATGCAGCAGAAAAAGTAACGAAGGAAGACATTCTGCAGACCTATAATCTGAAGACTGCAGCATATACAACAACAGGTCCTTTAGCTTTAGGCGCTATCCTTGCTGGGGCAAAGGAAGCTGATATAACCAAACTGAAAGCATGTGGAAAAGCGCTTGGTCTTGCCTTCCAGATTATCGATGATCTAGGCAACCTCTTCACCTCGCAGGAAAAAACAGGAAAAATACCCTATGCAGATCTTAAGGAGGGAAAGAGAACGTTTATCATGGCCATGACGCTTGAACATGCTGCAGCTCAGCAGAAAGCAATAATCCAGAAAGGTCTGGGAAGAAAAGAGCTGACCAATGAAGAAGCTGAGTCCATAAAGAATATCATCAGAACAACAAAAGGGTTGGAAAGGACAAAAGCATATGCCTCTAGCCTCATGCAGCAGGCAGAACACTTGCTACAAGAGATCAACATGCAAGAGCAAGGAAAACACTACATCTCTGAGATTATATCTTTGCTAAAAGAGAAGCTTTCTAAACTATAAGAAGAAGAGATAAAGAAAAGAAGAGAATAAAAAAGAGAAGAAAAGACGAGAATTATCGTCTTTGATTGCCAGCGTATTGTGGGTAATAGTAATACGTTTGACCTTCAGCAACATTGCTCATGGTTTCGTTGCCTTCACGGTCGTCCTTCATCTTGCGGAAAGCAATGATGAGACCCAAAACCACTAAAGCAATAACCAAGATAACGAAGACTATTGCTAGGATAGTCTTGATATTAGTGAATCCTGTTGCCTTTTGTTGAACGCCAACAACTTCAGTGTTCACATTGAATTCATGAACGATTTCTCGTCCCATCATCACGCGAACAACAGAGATGTAGTTTCTTGGTTCAGCATTGTCATTTGCTCTGATGAAGATATTAGCTTCAGCAGTGCCGTCAGCTTGAACAGTGATGAAACCAGGTTCAACTCGGTATTGGCCCCAAGGAGCTACGCCATCAACTTGAATAATATAGAGTCCTTTGTCAGTGCCCATATTAGCGAACATCAACTTAAAGGAAGTTTCTTCATTTTGGTTGACGCGCTTGGTAGTGCTGTCGATGTTGATCAACGTGTCAACTTCCTTAGGCTTTTCTATGCCTCGGACCATGATCTTTCTGGTCTCGGTTAAAAGGCTGTGGCCTCGGTTGTACAATACATCAACTTTAAGGTTGTATTCACCAGTCTTAGCGTCTTCTGGAATGCGTAAAAGGAAGTCTAATTGTCTGGAGCTTCGTTCGTCCAAACGGAATTCTTCTTCCTGTTCTTGGATTTCTGTGATTAATTCATCAATGAAGTTGCTGGTAGAGATGCCTAATTCTGGAACAGACACAGTGACTCGAACATCATCTTCTTTCTTTTCACCCATGTTTTCAACGCGAACAATAGGGAAAATAGGTTGTCCAGCCATAACAGAAGTGCTTGGATTGACAACAATGTCAAAGATGTTCAAAGAGTGTCGTTGTTCATCAATGTTTAATTGGAATTCAACTTGCTCTTCATGGTTTGGATCAGAAGCTTCAATGCGTAAAGTATAGAGTTCAGAAGCGTCAATGTCTTCTGGAATAACGAGAGTTAATTTTTTCTTGTACACTAATCCCTCATCGACAGAGAAAATATCAGAGATGTCAGAGATAGTGCCAAATTCATAGCCAACGATCTTCGCTTCAATGCGAACGTCAGGAACTTGACCGCCAGGAATAGTGGTATTGCCCTGTAAAACAACTTCAATGTCTAAAGTGTCGCCTCGTTCAACATCGAGGTTGGGAACAGTATTGCTTCCACTAAATCTTAAGTCATAAGCTTGAAGGTCATTAACCTCCACGGAAAGAATAGTATAATCTGGTGCTGCTGCAGATACGAAACCTGCGCATGCAACAAACACAAATAAGAGTGCCGTAATCAATGTTGATTTCATGGTATGTTCATAACCCCCAATGTTTTCGAGGAAGACCTCGATTTAATTACTATCAACCAGTTATGACTACTATATAAATCTTTCGGGTAGTAACAAAAAACAGCTAAAGTAGTCGAAAAAGAGCTGTAGAAGCTAAAATCAACAAGAAGAGAACAAGGAATAAAGTGCCAAGAAACAGCAAAGAAAGTGGTTCTTCATCAGATTGCAGTGACGATTGTTGGTGAAGAGTGACAGGCTGTTGCTGTTGGATAAAAGAAGTGAGCTGTACAGTCTTGCAACCAGCAAAGGTAAATGCTTGGAACGTTTGTTGAATCTTATGTCCGCCATAAAGATAAGCATCAAAGGTATAAGCTCCTTGTGGTTCTTCGTTAAAGTACAAAGGCATCAGCACTTGCTCTCTGCTTCTGGGTAATACTTCTCGAGGAGGTGAAAATGCGTGTACACCTAAAGGCGCATTCAAGAGTTCAACATAGACTTGTTCAGTGAAGGTTCCTTTGTTTTCGATATCAACTAACACTAACACTTCTTTGTTGCAATGTAAAGACTCTTCGGTGATAATGATGCTGGAAATGCGGATGTCATGAAAGAGTTTCTGATCTGGAGCTGCAAATGTGAAAACAGAGAAAAGAAGAGCTACAGCCACAAGAAAAATAAGGATCCTCATATACTACTTCTAAATGGTATAGAGTATTTAACCTTTGTGCTTTTTTATGCCTAAAAACAACAGATTTATAAAATCAAGACTCATAAGAGACATTATGAAATCCAAACATGAACTTGTACTAGGCGCAGCACTTGGTCTTGGCATTAGCCTTGCAGGAACTTACTTTCTCTTGCACAATCGTCCGCAGGAGTCTAGTATACACATAGTAAGAACACCAGAAGAAATACGACAGGCACTTGGTGAAGAAGGTCGCTATGATTCACAGCCTCAATCAAAAACAGCGCAGCAGATATCTCCAGCATCTTTAGAAGCACAAGTCCAGAGCCAGTCAACCTACACAGAAAAAGAAGTAGATATCTATAAGACGTTCCGTGAACACTTTCTAAGCCCTAGCATCAATGAACGCTATACCTTCAAAGGCTTCGCTCAAATAGTAGACTATCATCTTGCTGCAGGAAAAGAAATAACTATAGGTGAACTTCGATCTCTCAGAGAAAATAAAGAACTGCGACCACAGCTTGCTGAACTGTTTGGTAATGATGAAAATTTTCTCAAGTATGTTGATTCCTTTGGTGTCGCTCTAGATAAAGAAACTCTCGGACAATATCTTGAACAACTCCACTTACAGCCTCCTGCAGATACAGAAAAGCTAGCCAATGAACTATGGATAAAGCAAGGAAAGGATATTTGGAAAGAATATAGTCAACAAGCATTTTTACCTCATGCGCTAGCCAACATTCCTGCTTACCAAGGAAATAATCAAGTAATCCATGAGCATCTCACTCTTGAGCAAATTATGACTCCTCTTGTTGCTCTGCATGAGGGAGGGAGTAATATCCGTTTTTCATCGGAACAAAAAAAAGCATTGCAGCAAGCGCTTCGCGCATATGATGCAGCAGCACAAAACCTGAAGAAGATAACTCCAGAAGACTACGAGCGTGATCCAACAAGTTATGATCAACAACGGCAAGCGTTAAATATGTTGGAAGGCAAAGTATCGCAAGCGTTGATGCCTTGCGGCGAGCTTGGAATCTTCAACCAAGTGGCTGCAAGATTTGATTCGCATTTAGGCAATCTTTTTCGCGTAGGGTATTACAAAAACGTTCTCAAGAAATAAAGGAAAATAAAAAGAAAAAAAGAGAATAAAATTCTTTAGCCCCAAGTTATTACCGGTGCTGTTACTTCAACCTTGATGTCACCAGGTTTCGGGGGGACTCGAGTCATATCCATCCAAGGGTCGTTTGGGGCATTGCGTACTTGGGGGTAACAGCGAGAGTCATAGGTGTCACATACAACACTTCGGACTAACTGTAGAAACAAGAAAAAATTAACTACTAAACGATCACAAATCTCTACCTCAACCTATTTATATAACAAAATGTCTCATATATAACACAATCATGGAGGTTAAACATGAAAAATCTAAAATTGACCATAAGTGCTTTAGTTTTGGTCGGTATAGCGCTCATGAGTTATGGTCCAATGAGTTTTGCTGACGAGAATGATGACTCAGCTAGTGCTGGCCAAAATGAAGAGAAGTCCTGCAAAGATAACGGATCACCGCCAGCAGGATTTAGTGACCAAAGTTGTTATACATGGTTCATAAGAGAAGTTGCTCCTAGCAAGACTTCTTGCCTTAATGGAGTTGATATGAGTAAGCCAATCGCTTGCACAGGCACATCAGAAACTTGTTTCCCCGCAATCGGTACTGGTAAGAAGGGGCAATACTGCAAATGCACTTTTGTCTGCAAAGAACCACCAACCACTACTGAATAAATGTAGATGAAGAGAATTTTTTTCTTTTTATTTTCTTTTAAGATACAGAGCATCTAGAGAAGTAGTTCCGTCTATCTTCTGGAGCGTAAATGGTTGATAGCCGGCAGCCATGACCTTGAGTGAAATAATATTCCCTCTTGGTAAACGAAACAGTCCTTCACGATCAGTAAAATATTGTGATCCTACTTTGCCTTCTTTCTCGCGACTCGTAATAAAAACCTCACAAGAGCGAATCGGTTGTCCTGTGATATCATCATACACTCTACCTTCCAGGAGAGCTTTTTTAGCTAAAGTTACTGGTTGCTTCTGACCGGGAATCTCTATCTTGTTTCGTGCTTCTGCATAACCCAATTTGACAGCAAAGAGTTCATACTGCCCTTGAGGAAGATGTGTAAAAGAAAATCTTCCCTGAGCATCAGCCAGTTGTTCCAGTGCTACATCAGTATCAAGTTTTCCATCGGTAAATTTCGTGAGGAAGACTCGTGCCTCAGGCAGATAACGACCTTCATCATCTAGTGTGGTATTGGCATAATCATAACCTCTTGCTAGTCTTACGATAACATGTTCTTTCGGTTCATCAACTCTGAGAGGTAATCTAGAGGGGGCATGGTTAGGATGTGAGACAAAAAGAATATAGGGCGCATCTTCAAGATGAGGAATAGCAAATGCTCCTTGCTCATTTGTAGTCTGTGTTGCAGTAAGCAATGAAGTAGATTCCAATGACTCTGGTCGGCGTAAGAAAACAGTTGCTTGAGAGACTGGTTTTTGTTCAGCATCATAAACAATGCCTATTAAGCTACTGCCTTCGGACAAATAAAGTGTCCCAAGGGTTATATCGCCTTGTTCAGGAGGTGTCACAGGAAGGACTTTTTTTTCATAGCCCTCATGCTGCAAAAAGAGCGAAAAAGGAGTGCGTGAAATTCCTCTAATCACATAAGTCCCATCTTGCTGAGGTTGGATAGGTTGTTGAAAGCTTCCTTCGAGAAGGTCTCCGGAAAAAGAATTTAGAAGATGGGCTTTGGCAGCAACCAGTTGCTGTTCTTTATTTTTGACAGTAAAAGTTAGAGTAGCACCTGCTTCAAGGACTACAGTTTCAAGGTTTTTGCTCGTTGGTGCTTCATTATAAAGAGTAAGGGGAAGAAATCCATCGGCTTGCACAGTAAGGTTATAATTTCCTTTTTTATGAAGCAATGCGCTGTACTGTCCACTTTCTCTAGTCTTTGTTGTGATACTCAAAGGTGCAAAGTCCCTGTGAAAAAACAGAAGATGCGCATCCTGAATACCCATTAACGTCTTCTTTTCCACAACTCTTCCAAAAACAGGTTTTCCTGCTTCAAGGAAGTACGTTCTTCGATCAGGTGTATTGGATTGTTGATGAGTGAGTGGGTCAACAAGGTATCCTAATGATGCTTTAATGAGCAGATAATAATCACCGGCAGCCAGGGGAGAAAAAATATAAGTATTCTCTTGGTGGTTTGTTGGTTGTATTTCTAATTTCTCAGGAAATCCTCGAAAGAGCACCGCCTGTGCATCTCTGACATCAGGTTGTAGAGTTATATAGAGTCCATTGCTTGCTGACGTTTCTTTTGGAAGAGAGGAAGGTTCTTCTCGTAGAGGTAGTTGCACACGTCTTGCAGGTTGCGAGGATGGTTGTTCTTTATGCGAAGATGCTTCTTGAGCTACTCTTTCTTCAAGAGAGAGCGATGAAGCAGAAGAGGGTGTTTCAGGAGAATCTTTACTGAATCTAGAAAGTGCTACGCCCAATCCCAAAAGTCCGGCAGCTCCTAAACCACAGAACCAACGTTGTTTTGTTGAGAGACTCATAACTACTCTATAATCGTTACTTGTTAATAAATATAGCGGTCAAGAAAAAATGGGGATAGTAGGATTTGAACCTACATCCAGTGCTCTCTCCGAAAATCGCTGGAGGCACTCATCCTGAACCGGCTTAGACGATATCCCCTCAATATAGGGTACTAAAAACTTCTTTATAAATCTACCCGTATTTGTGCATGAAATAAGGAATATCTTCCACATGGTTATCATGCACGATAAATATCTTTTTGTCTCCAATACAAAAAGCATCTCTCTTTGGCTTCTTAGGGCACACTAAAATTCCTAAATTACAAGCAGTATCTTCTAAATATTTATGGAGTTGTTTTATTTGAGAAATGCTAATTTCATGAGATCTATAATCTTTGACTTCTATGATTACTTTTTCCCTTTTTCTTCGTTTCTTGCACTACTAACTTTGGTGAAATAAACATGTTAATGAAAATACTTCTTGTTTAACTGCTCAATATATAGTCGAACTCTATCAACAGCTTCCTCTGGAATAACAACATGAATCTCTTGTCCGCCCTTCGAGCCATGACAAGAAAGCTTCAATGAATGAGATTGTGGGTCATAGATAGTTGCTTTAATGCCTTCAGATCTTCCAACATTAAAAGACTTTCCTGCATTGACAGCACGGACATCAGGGTGGTTCACTAGTTCTTCAAGAGGTTTTCTAAACTCCTTGAATATACCAGAAACACCATCTCCACTGACTTTATTGACCATAGTACTTGTTAAAATTATTTTTCTTCATCATCGCTAGGTGCAGGAGCTTCATCGTCGTCCAGATTCCCTTTGAATGTAGAAGCGAGATCAATCACATATTTGCCTTCAGCTAGTTTATACACTAAGGGCTTTCCCTTGAATAAGTCAATCAAATCAATTTCAAATTTGCCTGGTTGCAGCATGCGAATCGATTCCAAGTCCAAGACGACAGGATGTTCTGGCTCTTGTTCTTCGCCTACAAACTCCATCGCGTCTTGTTCAAGCTGCTGTTTGTCTTCGACAGTGAGCTTTGCAGTCATCTCTTGAGCTACTTTGATAGCCTGCTTCTTCATATAGAAAAAGAATCTGCTCCCACACGTGCATCCCTTCAAGATAGCGTCAGAACCGTCATCATACAGTTTGGAGCAACGGACACATTGGTGGGGCATTGCTTAACGTCTTCTCCGAGATCTGGATCTGCGAGAGGTCACTCGAGGTTGTCTTTTTCTAGAGCTCTTTCCTCTTGATCCATTGGCAGTATGCATCGTCAATAACATCATGTTGTTAGGATCTCGTTTGATCTCGCGCACAATGGTGGCTGGCCCAATGATAGTTATACCATCTCTATTGCCGACAATATACTTGACCATTTCTTTCTTGACGCGTCGTAATAATTGTAAGTTCTTTTCTTCAGGGTAGATAGTGCAGATCTCAATGCCTCGGAAATGCTCCTCAATCTGTTGCATCGTTTGTTGGATCAATTGTCCTTCTTCTTCAGGATGTAATCGTCCTTGCATAAGAACAATCTTATTTTCCTTAACTATACCCAGCAGTTTGTCTATACGATCGTTCGTAGTCAAGTGCTCAATGTCCGCGTACGGCACAAATTGAAGTTTTAACATGTTTCCCTTTCACCTCTACTTTAGTACCCTAAATAAAGACTCATAAAATTCTTCCATGTTTTTTCCATGCATAGCCGATATACCAACCACATCGTATTGCGGAAAGGCGCTTTCTATTTTCTTTAAGCTGGACTTCTTTAAATCTACTTTATTTCCAGCAATCAAGACAGGAATGTCACGTGCTGCTAAATTACCGATAATAGTCACATTGACTTGGGAATAAGGATTTTGTGTAGAGTCTAAAACAACGACAACACAGTCCATGTCATCCAGCCATTTAATAGAATCAATAACTCCTTTTGTTGCTTCCTTTGCTCTGATTTTCGCTTCCTTTTCTGACATCTTGTATTTCATAAAGTCTTCATAGTCAATCTTTGTCGCGATGCCTGGTGTATCAACCAGACTGAAAGTTAACTCCTTGTTCTTGTGTTTGATATGGATTTTTTCTTTGATCTGGATTTCCCTCGTTTCATGGGGAATATTAGAGACAGAACCCATTTTTTCTCCTAGCCAGTCTTTGCAGATACGGTTTGCGAGGGTAGTTTTTCCAGAATTCGGAGGCCCATACAGACCCATTTTAATATGTCTCTTTGTGGAAAAGAGCTTATCAACCATGCGTTGGACAAAGTCACGTAGGAATTTAATCATAGAGTTTCTCTACCTCTTGAGGAAAACACCTGAGCTTCTTTTTAAGCATTTCTGTGATGCAAGAGTACTATCCTCCAGTGCTAAATATCTACAACGACTCTTGCCTTGTAACCAGTCTTCTCTTTCGTAATGGAAAACATATGGAGAGTTATTGCCTTGACATCATTGCCTAGTTCGTGTTTAACTCTATCGATCTGTTCTCCTTTGAGCGTAGCAGATAAGGTGTGGTCTTTGCCTTGTTTACCCAACGTTATTTTGACAGTCTTGAACAACAATAGTTCAGTGTCTTTCAGGTAGACTAATTCAGACAAAAAATCATACAATAAATTTTCCAGAGAGTCTGCACGCAAGTGAATTTCTCTTGTAATAGTTGGTTCCACTGTTTTCAAGTTCACCATCATGGTAAAGACAGCTTCAGCGCAGTACTCAAACAACTCTTCCAGTGTCTTGCCAAAGGCGTCAAAGGCTATGTCTGCTACTGCCACGTCTTCAAGATAGACAAATTTTTTCATCAAGAAAGAGAAAGAGGAAGAATATTTAAAGACTTGGAATGGGAAAAATGATATGAACAGACTCCAAAAAGTATTAACAGCATCATTGGCAACAGGAATGTTTAGTTGCGCAATCACAAACCAACAAAAGAATAAGTGTATTTTTACAGTAAGCAACGTAGCTTTGGCTAATGGCTATGATGTCCAGATGAAATATGGTGGAGACGCGTCTATCCTTCTGATCGGAAAATATAAAGGAAGTGGCGAAGGTCCAGAGCATTTTGACAAAGGGCAAGGAATGATTATGGCTTTGGAAAAAACAGGTGATACTACAATTGATGAGATTGTAGCTTCAAAAAATCTGTATAGACATCCATCGCTAGTCGAGCTTGCCACAAGAGAAAGAGTAACTGATATTTATGTGGTGATGCGTGCACTTCGGAGTTTAGATGAGCGGCAAAAGAAAAAGTAAATCTTTATAATTGATATTTTCTAAATAACATCAGCCTTTAACATTCCCGATTGGGCGCAAAAGTACGACAGATTTAGAAATACCAGACTTGTTCAACGTGTCAATCACGTCCGTAATTTCCTTATATGCAGCGCCAGCCTCCTCAGCCAGTCCGCTATAGCTTGTCGTTCGTACGTAAATGCCTCTCTTTTCCATAGATTTTTGCAAGTCTTCTCCTCTGATAGTTCTTTTTGCTTCTGTGCGTGACATCGTTCTTCCGCTGCCGTGAGCGGTACTAGCGAAAGTTTCATCCATTGCTTTTTGTGTTCCTACTAGTAATGCGCTTCCCGTCTCCATCGATCCTCCCAAAATGACTGGTTGTCCAGTTTCTCGATACAAGGGAATTAATTCAGGATGTCCTGGAGGAAATGCTCGTGTCGATCCTTTTCTATGCACGACAAGTTGTTTTTTCTTGCCATCAATCTTATGTTCTTCTACCTTCGCGACATTATGGGCAACATCATAGATTAAATTCATCTCCATATCCTCTGCCTTCTGTTTGAAAATGTGTTCGAATGCTTCTCGTACTCGATGCAAAATCACCTGTCGATTCGCAAACGCCATGTTCGCGGCGCACGCCATTGCTTTGTAATAGTCTTGTCCTTCTTTGGAACTAAAAGGAGCGCAACTTAATTCTTTGTCTGGCACGGTAATGTTATATTTTTTCATCGCGGTTTCAAATGTCCGTAAATAGTCTGTTGCGATTTGGTGACCAAATCCTCGAGATCCGCAATGAATCATCACAACAATCTGTCCATCTTGGGTAATGCCAAATTTTTTAGCAAGTGTAGCGTCATAGATATTTTCTTTCTTCACGACTTGAATTTCTAGATAATGATTGCCAGAACCTAAAGTACCTAATTGATCTATACCACGTTTTTTAGCTTTGTCCGTGACTTTACTTGGATCTGCCCAGTCAATTTTTCCTTTGCCTTCACATCTCATAATATCTTCTTTCCATCCATAGTCGTTATCCACACACCATTTCACTCCATCAGTCATGACCTCATCGAATTGTTGATGGTTCACTTTCACAAATCCTTTGCAGCCTACGCCAGCGGGCACAGTTTTGAAAATATGATCGACAAGAGCCTTCAATCTAGGTTGAACGTCTTTAATGGTGAGGTTAGTGGTTAACAAACGCATCCCGCAGTTCGAAATGACAAAACTGTTTGCAATAAAATTATGGTCTTCGTGATTAATAGTAAAATCATAAACTTGTGCTCTTACTGGTTTTTCCTCAATAGATACAATAGGATCCCAAAGAAAATCAGCGAATGTACCTGCATTATATTTATGAACAAAATTTTCAAATGTAGGAAAGTCTCGAGATATTCTACTCTGTCGTGATTTACTCCAAAGTCTTCCATTTACTAAAACAGGACTTATATCTTGTTGTACTGCATAATGAAGGATCAGTGATGTGCGCACGCCTTGTTCTTTGTAAGATAAAGCTTGTGCGACAATGACATCGGTCTTCTGGAGAATAAATTTCTTGTGGTTCAGATACTGAAGTGCGTGTAGCGATAAACGTTTTTTACGTTGACAGTATTCAAACCCTAGAGTAGACCAAAGTTTAACGAGATTATCTAATTTTGCCGATATTTTCAGAGAGAGTTTAATAGTTTTCTTTCCTTGTTTGTTGACTATTCCTTTCAAGCGATAAAGATGAGTACATTCAACGCCAAAACAAGACAATAATTCTTTAATTTCCCGCATAAAAGAAGAGAGTTCTTGTTCTAGCTCCTCTATCTTATTTTGATTAAATGAAGGTTCTTTGAAGGAAGTAAGTTCTTTTGGTCCTTGTTGCGGTTTTGAAAGTTCTGCGCCGAATAATCCTGCTAAATATAATCTTTTCATCCATAACGGTGTTTCTTTTATCCAGGAAGGAACTCTTGTTGAACAGAAAGATTTGTTACCTTTAGGAACTCCTAATGCATGTAGTAATATGGTTAATGATTGTGTATTCATATAAAGCTGTGTTGAATGACCAGAAATAACTCTTTGAGAGCCATCATATTCAGAAACAACGCTGGTATATTTTTTGGTTTGCATATATCTACAATTAAACCCCAGTTGTTGAATGTCTTTTTGTATAAGTAGCAGATCTTCTTCTTTACCTATAAAGCGAGTAGACCACATGTTCTGTTTTCGTTTTTTGCTATAATAGTATCCGAGCCAGCCATCTCCTGTTGTAAACCCCACAAGTCTTGCAAGAATAGGAAGTTTTTCAGAATTAAATCGCAATGGTAACAAATGTTTACTCTTAAGTTTTTTAATAATTTTCTCTCTACCTGGAGCTATACGTCGAATGTCTTCTTCATCAAGAACAACCATATCATTTGGTTCTTCATAAGCAACTCCGACAAAAGGATTAATAGCTACTAGATCGTTTTTTTGTAAATCTTGTAAGGGAACCATGCCTCGTTGGGTATAGAATGGATGATCTTTTGTAGCGGTAAGAGTAGCACCGCTTTTCGTGGTAAGAGTATAGACTTGTTGATTTCTTTTTTTCATAAATAAGATGGGACGTGTGGCGGTTTCTTGTTTTGTTGTTAGATTAATGGATTTAGTCGTATGATCAAACTTATTTTCAAATGTTTTGATAGGCAAAAAATAACCATATTCCGTAATAATTTTAGAATCTCCAGTAATGCAATTTATGTCAAAACCTATACCCCCGGGACTAATGATGCCAGTTTCCGTATCGAACGCAGCTACTCCACCAATGGGAAAACCATATCCCCAGTGACCATCAGGCATGCAGAGTGCATATTTTTGTAATCCAGGAAGCATTGCAACATTCGTAACTTGATCAAACACCCCAGTATCCATCTCTCGAAGAAGTTTTTGTGTAGCTACAATCCGCGCAGGAACTTGCATACCTTTCTTATAACTTTGAGGAATTTCCCAGGTAGTTTCGTCAATTTGTTTAATCACTGAGGGCACATGAGACATAGGGAAAAAACACGTTTTAGTTTTTATAAGGGTTGCTATGGAGGTTGAGAAGTAAACTACTTCTAGACTAAACAAATATTTAAAAACCATCGGAAAGTTTTCGGAAAATGCTATTGTCTTCGGTCCAGTTCATTCTGCGCAATCGTAATGCAGTGCGAAGCGAAAAGAGAAGCAGGTCCTAGGCTCACTCGTTGCGCGCGTAAGGTATCGAGAAAAAGTTCTGTCTTCTTCGGTAGCCCTAAAAAATCTCCAAGCACAAACGTGACGTTCTCCGATAAAGCAATTGATCTAATATCTTGACCCTTTTCATGCAAATAGATTAATGAAGAGTGTTCCGCTAGATTTTTGACTGTCTTTTCGAAGCTTTGTTTTCGTACGGTGATGCCCATGATAGTTTTTTCCTTAAGACATCTTTAATTTTTAGAGCTATGCTACGTTCATCAAAATCCAATTGCTGAATCAGTGCTCCATCAAACAAGAGAGTTAGTGGTGGTTGTGGTGGTCCTTCCAAAATGACGTAGATTGTAGTGTCTTGACGTAAATGATCTGCAGTGCACAGAGCGTTGGAAATACATCGACAGACTAGATCCATCCTGCCTGATCCAGGTAAATCATCCAGAGAAAAATTAGCAGTAGTTTTTGCTTTTCTCGCCCAGAGTACAAAAGTTCTCATCAATTAACAAAAGAAAAACACTTAAAGAGCTTTTCGGATAAAACAGGTAATGAAAATAAAACTCCTCGTCATCGGCAAGCTCAAAGAACCTTACTATAGACAAGCCTGTGAAGAATATCTGCAACGTCTCCAAAAGTATTGTACCCTAGAAGTTATGGAGATCAAAGATGAAGGCAAAGAGAAAGAAGCAGAGAAAATTCTTATGAAATGCGATGATGCGTACATAATTGTCTTGGCAGAAGAGGGAAAACAACTGTCTTCAGTACAATTCTCTTCACTGGTGCAAAAAGCAGAACGCAATCTCGTTTTCGTTATTGGTGGTCCCTATGGATTAGATGAACGCGTCAAGAAAAGAGCTAATGTAGTACTCTCCTTGTCTGCCATGACCTTGCCACATGAACTCTGTCGTGTCGTCTTCTTGGAGCAGCTTTACAGAGCCTATACTGTCATTAAAAACGAGAACTATCACCATTAAACTCTTCTAAATGCCCTTTAAAAGCCTAGAGAAACCTTTAAATAGTTACTACTGTATAGTATATACATATCATATGTATAAAACATGAAGCAATTCATCCTTACCAAGAAAATAGCCAAGCACGGCAATGCACAGAGAAAATCATTTGTAAAAACAATCAAAGATGGTAAATTCGAACTCTATAAAGAGTAAATGAAGTTAAAATCTTCGTTTCTAGAACATTCACTCGCTTATTCAAGATTGAATAAACCCTAGAGCTTTTGCCAATAACCAGATAAAGAGAATAGTAAGAGATATCCAAAAAATCCATGTCCAATTGATTCTAAACTTTTGCATATACATGTCAAGACGAGGTTCTTTATATCCTTTGCTGAGAAAAAACCGGAAATTTTCCGAAGCAGAACGAAAAGAAAACAACGAAAGGAGTTGAATTTCCGGGAAAACAACCATAAACTTTATAAATAAGTTTAAACATACACATAAACATATGGTTAAAACAATCACTATTATGGACGATGCCTATGATCTTTTAAAGAAGAAAAAGGCGAAGGATGAAAGTTTTAGTGATACTATTAGAAGAATGTGCAAGGAGAAAAAGATAGACTGGGATCAGTGGTTCGGCATTTTAAAAGGTAGAGATGTTGGTGCAAAAGAAATGAATAAACAAATTATGGAGAATAGAGCAAAAATGTCACAAGATATGGAAGATCGCATAAAAAGACTGCAGAGGCAACAAGCTCATGCTCGTACTTGATAGCACAGCGATTATTGAGATACTTAATGGGTCACAGATAGGGGCTAAAATAAAAGAACAATTGAGCGAAGATACAGTAACAACTGCTCTAAGCGTGTATGAAGTAAGTAGAGGAATGAAAGAACAGCAGAAAGAACAAATATCTAACTTTTTCGAACAAATACCCATATGTGCCTATACTAAGAGTACTGCAGAAAAAAGTGCACAGATAGAAAAAGAATTAAGAAACGCAGGAAAAATGATAAATCAGATTGATATCCTGATTGCAGGTATTTGTCAAGAACTCGATGCCTCAATAGTAACGCTTGACAAAGATTTTCTCAAAGTATCAAAGTTAAGAGTCAGAATGATGGAAAAATAACTGGATAATGAAATAAATAAGTACTACTCAACCACAGAAATCTTTATTAACACCTTTCTAAAAAGAAAGTCTATGTTACATATGATGAAAAACAAGCTCGAAAAATTCGAGCCAGCATTCTACGTGATTTTTAGATTGTTAGTTGGTTTCATGTTCTTCATGCATGGAGCATCTAAACTCTTCGGATGGTTTGGTGGAACCGCACAAGCAGTCACTACATGGTTCGGAGCAGCAGGACTCATAGAAGTTATTGTTGGTATTTTGATTATTGCCGGCTTATGGACAAGACTAGCAGCATTTATTGCAGCAGTTGAAATGCTCGTAGCATACATCAAAGTGCATGCAGCAGGTGGCTGGAATCCTTTAGCCAATAAAGGAGAACTTGCATTACTCTATTTCGTAGCATTCTTAATAATGATGATTTATGGTAATGGCCCTTGGAGTCTCGAAAAACTCTTCTCCAAAAAAGAAGCGTTCTAAAGACATACCACTCCCAAGCGACACCATACGTTTAAATATCTTAAAGTGATAAAAAAGAAGAAGGGGGTGAAATGATATGGCTAAAAAAATGATGAGCAGTATGTCCTCCAAAAAAGGATGTTCATGCAGTATGGGAAAGATGTTGGTAGGTGTTATCATCATGGCTGCAGGTCTCTACGCTGTTGTGGCTGGATTCCAGATGCAGACGAGCTTCGAAGGCATCGGTATGTTCAAAATATTCCTGTACTATGTTGTAGGTCTCTTCTTAATCTATGTTGGAAAATTCTTCAAGAAGTCATCCTACATGTGTTGTGAAGCACACAGCATGATGTGTAAGTAAACTCTTTGTTCTTTTTTCTTATCTTTTTTCTACAAACGATGTAGTAAGAAGTTTTTCTAACCCTAAATCAACAACATCAACCAATCGTCGTTGATGCACAGTCAGAGTTTTCGGTGTAAGAAGTGTTGCAGAACCTGCTGATGCAAAGCCAAGACGGTAAGCGAGCGTTGCTCTACAGTCCCATGGAATTTCGACATGATCGGAAGGTCCAATAAACATGTCGACTATACGTCCATTTTGAAAAGGTTTGTATTGATTGCCAGCATGAAGAAGATCAAGGAGAACGATAAGAGGAATATCGTGAAGAGAAGAAGAGCTGGGATAACGCCGATCAGAAGGAACACCTAAGTTTTGCAGATAATCACGATGGTCTATAACGATTTTGCATGCAGTCCTGCCTGGAGGATGTTGTAGTATTTGAAAATGTTCGCCAAAAGAGCCTCTAAGAGTTTGTAGCGTGGTGAGTGAAGAAGAAACAAGAAATGTTTTTGATGCGTACATGTGAGTAAATGGTAAAATGTGGTAGCAAAAGGAAAGGGGCATCTCTTTAAAAATCTTTTCCTTAGAGGAGCTAGAGAACTCTGTGCAAGGTCTGAAAACGCTATAGGTACCTTTATATACCCTTAAAACAGCTATATAGACATAGTATACAGATGAACTCTCTTTCTAAGGGAATGCAAATGTAGGACTATACAGATGTAAATCAATACACAAGGTGTAAACAACAATGAGAAGTAATGAAGGATTCGGCGATAGAGCCCCAAGAAATTTCGGGCCACGAGAAATGCATAAAGCGGTATGTAGCGACTGTCAGCAAGAATGTGAAGTACCATTCAAGCCTGCTGAAGGTAAGCCAGTATACTGTCGAGAATGCTATCCTAAACACAAAAAGTTCTAAGGATATAAACTCACGCTCAAAAAGACGTTGAACTTTTTTCTTTTTTTCTTACTTTTTCTCAAATAACTAAACGCATGCTTTTGACCTGAACAGTGAGAACTCTAAGAGTAATAAAATGACAACTAGTGAAGAAGAGGTATATGACAATATTACATATCTTTTTTAGTGAGATATTCACCATCGCCATCAGCAAGATCTTCAGAGTCACAAAACACACCACGATATCCTCTTCTCCCTATATCAATAAATTGAGGGTCACAAAAGATACCATTGAATTTATTTACTAGTTCTCGGGCTAATCGAGATGCTTCAAGAGATGAGGAGTCATTAGGGAAATTGATATTAGCCTCAGAAACAACACGAAAACCAGCTCTACGCCAATTAGGAAGTTCATCAGGATCTTCAGCTTTCTGTGCATGAGGAGAATAAAACACACAAGGCCAAGGATTATCATTTCTTTCAAAAGTTAGATAACCACCATGAGTATCTTTGTGCCTTTCAATACGAGTATAACCTTGCTTCTTCATGAAGTCTTCTAAACCCTTTGGTTCTTGTTCAAATCCAACATAAAGGTCTAAAGTCATGTTAAGCAGCCAACACATAACCCTTTCCTGCTGGGAAAGCAAGTTCGCCTCTAAAAGGTTCATCTTTTTGATATAAAGGAGATTGATAAGCTTGGTTAACAACTGCTGCTAATTTACCTGCTGTTTCTTTGCCTGTAGCTCCTCGATAACGAGCTTGCAAAACATAGTTCATACCTGCATGTTTAGCTTGACCGACAAGTGCTCTAAGAGCAGAATCTCCTTGTACTGGTAGATGGTCTACACCTTCTGTTAAAGTAAGCTCCAATTGATTAGGAGTTTGAGTCATATGTCTAATATGTGGTAGTTGAGCCAAAATATCTTGTTTTGAAGCTCTTGTTTGTAAGAATGTAACGACCCTTTTCATACCTAATACTAAGCTAAACTAGTATATAAACCTTACTATTTTTACCACTATAAAGTGACATTATATAAGAGCCTCAAATAGCCATTAAAGAGGGTATATGAGCAAAGTAAACGAAATGCAGCTCGCGGGAATCGGACCCGCACCCCGAGCTTGGGAAGCTCGTATTCTACCACTAAACTAGAGCTGCACAAGTTGTCGATATTGCGGTAATTTAAATATCTAATGTCTTTAAAAGTAAAAACTGTACAAACCTTTAAAAAGATGAGTAACCTAGAAGATAACATGAAACAACAAATGGTGCAAATATCAAAAAAAGAATATGAAGAACTTCTGGAGGAAGTAGGGATATTGAGAAATCCTGAGATGATGGAAGCTATCAGAGAAAGTGATGAAGCAAAGAAGAAAGGCGTAAAAACCTGGAAACTCAAAACTTATTCACAAATTAGATTGCGAAAATATATCAATCATTTCTAGTTGTTGAACAGGTAATACTCTAACTATACTCTTATCTTTAAGAGTACAAGCTATAGATTTTTCTTGTCCTACAGGAACAGCAACAGTCATAGTCTTTGTCTTGGTGAATTCCTGTCGATTAGCTTCTTCGATAGATGCTTCCATTTCTTTGAGTCTAGCTTTCATTTCGTCAGAAGGATTTTCAGGATCAATGCCTCGCTGTTTCCAAACATCTTTGAGTTGCTGCATTGCTACTTTTTGTTCTGGCGTCATATTTGCTGCTCCTTTCTGTGCTTGATCCATGATTTTTATAAACTGTTGTTGTTCTGGAGGGAGATCGTTAATATCCTTTCTTTTTGCTTTCTGTTCTAAAGGATCTGTATGAGGCGTTTGCCCGATAGCTTTCTCTAACCCATATGAATTTAGTATTGTAATTGCCTCATCCCAAGTAACATCGTCTTTAAAAAATACATTAATTTTTCCTTCAAATAACTTGTCGTAAATCTCTAATTCTTGCAAACAGGAGTTCATAGCTCTTGGACTATTATTGAGAGCAGCACAGGAAACGGTAAATAAAGCTAATAGAAGAACACAAGTCAATCCCCTTTTCATAAGAACAACTACTTATGAACATTTATATATTTTTCTAAAATATTCTACAAACATACAGTTTTAAATAACTTCTTTACAACCAAAAAACATGGAAAACGTCCTGAAAAACTGGCTCAATCCAATCTATGTGTCAGAGAAGAAAATCTCGCAAGTTAGAGAAGCTTTCTCCAAAAACAAGCCTTTTTCCCATTACATTTTTGAAGATTTCTTAGTAGCAGAAAAAGCGCTAGAGCTTCGGAAAACGTTGATGAGACTTCCCTTTTCCGAGAAAGATGCAGACTTATTCTTCTTCGCCCAGACAGAAGACTTGCTCCAAGTAAATGAACCTTTGATCAAAGAATTCCTCGAAATGCTGCAATCTGATAAGTTACTTTCTTTAATAGCAACTATCACAGGAAAACAACTGGTCAAAAAGATAGATGCTTTTGGTGCAGTCTATCCCTCTACAGGATATCTATTGCCCCATGACGATATGTTGGAAGGAAGGGCTATTGCCTATGTCTATAACTTATCGCAAGGGTTCAAGAAAAGTGATGGCGGAGCGCTAGAATTATTTTCAACAAAAAATCACATCCCGCAAGAAGTAGTTCAATCCTATGTTCCAAAATGGAATTCCTTGGTCATCTTTGAAGTCTCTCCAGACTCATTCCATCAAGTATCAGAAGTCAACACCAATAATCCAAGATTAAGTATCGCAGGTTGGTTCCATGGTAAATACTAATATTTTGGAGGATCCATTGTTGAAAAAATGGCTGAATCCTGTTTACTTGAAGGAGGATCTGGTGCAACAATTTCATCAATTTTATCTTAAAAACAAAGAAGAGCTGCAATTTATGCAGTGGACAGACTTCCTCAAGCCGGAAAAAGCAAAAACAGTAGCAGAACAGCTAAAGAAAGGGCATTATATGCGGAAATATCGACCGGACATGTACAAATATAAAGAATCGAAGCCCTATAAAGCAGTAGATCCTCTTCTGAATTTGTTGAAAAGTGAAGCGCTGAAAAAATATATGAAAGCAGTCTTTGAACAAGAATACAAGCAACAACAAATGGAGTTACGCTGTTTTGCTCAAGGTGATTACACGCTTTTGCATGATGCTGAAGAGACCTTTGAAGGTTTTTTACTCATTTATGACTCTGGAACAGAGTGGCAGCAAGAATATGGCGGATATGATGTAGTTATCAGACCTAAAAAAGATCCCTTGATTATCCCTCCAACACCAAACACACTAGCAATCATCAAGAGTACGAAAGAAACGCGCTGGTTTACCAAGTATGTTAATGGTTTAACGGGAAATAAAAAACGTTATGTAGTCTGGTGCGTCTGCAGATAAAAAGAAGAAAAGAAAGGCTCAACCAAACCTCTGAAAAAGGAAAAAAGAAAAGATGAAAAAAGCGCGCTAGTCAATTACCAGCTTTCTTCGTCACCTTCATCATCTGCATCATCTTCATCATCTGTCTCTTCATCATCGTCGCCTTTAGCGAATAAATGCATCCAAAGTTCTTCTTGCATGAGTTGTTCACTCCTTGCTGTTTTGATGATCTCTTCCCGAAGGAAAGATGCCCTTGGACATAGTAAACTCCTATTTAAAGCTATCTACAGGCTTTACAGAGTGCGTTACCATCTCTAAGTAGCTCGGATCACTCAGGAATTGCTCGCGTTTCAAGTCATCGATGATGTAATAGACTTGTTTGGTTTTCAAAGGATATTGCTCTTCCATAGACTCTAGAAATTCCTCTAATTCCTTGAGGTTTCTAAAGATGCCTTCTAAGAGGTAGTCATAGCCATTGTTGATTCTATAGGCAGAATTGATGGATTTATGTGTCAACACAAACTCTCGAAACTGCTCTCGTTGTTCCTTCGCCAATTTCACGATAATCTGAGCCCTGGTAGTAAAACCGATTTTACTAAAGTCGATTAAGGCGGTATATTTGGTCATCAATGAAGAAGGTGCTTTCATCTGATCGAAGATGGTCGACACAGGGATACCTGTTTTTCTCGATAAAGTGGTTAATTTCATGCGTGCATTGTCTCGAAGATAAGACAGCACCAAAAGTTCTTTATTCGGTATTTTTTTCATAATCTCGCCTCCTTTGCGAAATGGTTGGAATATATGCAGAAAAAGCGGAAAAAGATTTAGATGTTGTCCTTAAATTATAATAATGTCCTTAAACATTAGAATAATAAGAATATATACAGTATAGCCCTCAGATATTTATACAAAAACCGGAAATATTTCGATATGCAGAGGAAAGTCAATCAAATAGGCCCCAGTACATTAATGGTTTCTCTTCCAAGCAAGTGGGCTAAAAAATATAATGTCAAAAAAGGAGACTCTCTAGAGATAGAAGAGCGAGAAAAGAACCTGCTCTTGCATCAGCCAGAGAGTAAGGTTCGAGAAGGGACTAAGATCTCTTTAGATCTGCATGAGTTAAATGCATCGCTTATATGGTACCAGCTTACAGCAGCTTATCGATCAGGTGCAGATGAGATTCACCTTAATTTTTCAGAAGAGATGGTGAGAGATGACAGACTTGAGAAAAATGTAGAAATACATGAATTGCTGCAAACTATAACAGACAGATGTATAGGTATGGGTGTTATCCGAAATACTCCTTCCGCCTATGTTATTAAAGAGATATCCTCGATAAAGCAAGAAGAATTTGCGATTATCTTTAGGCGTATATTTTTCTCGCTGTTAGTCATGTTCGATGACATCATTGAAGGAATCGAGAAGAAAAACAAGAAAATCATTAATCATGTAGCGCAATATGCTGATATACAAGTAAATAAGTTCTGTGACTACTGTATCCGTATTTTGACAAAAACAAATGACATGACGGCCATGCTGACGAGTGTTATCTTCAGACTAGAAGAAGTAGGAGATTCTTTGAAACACTTAGCAGAGCATCTGCTCAAGAAAGAGTTAGGTGATGACATCCTAGACTTTATCAAAAATGGAAAGATACTTCTCTCTGCAATGGAGAAATTTTATTTTACTGGGACAAAGCAAGATCTCTTGGTAATGGAGAAGCAGAAAATACAGTTAATGAAAAAAGTGGAAATATTGCAGAAGAGAGCAGATATTGCTACATGGATTATACTGAAGAATATGGTTCATCAAATACACAGTGTTATTGAGCAAAAATTAACCATATCTTTTCTTCAAACGGCAACGACTATATCTTCTAGCTCTCGGCAAGAATCATGAAGTTGTCGATGGTCTGTTCGCAATGTAGCGAGGGAATCAAGAGCATGCTGACGATAGCATTCTTTGCGTCGTTTTAATTCGTCTGGCTGTAACATAGCTACAGACCCAACAACTGCACCAATTCGGTGAAGATTGCGATAAGCAGCGACAGGGCCATAACGAGTGGAAAACCACTCATTATAGGAAGTCTTACCAGCAAAACGAGGATGGGCATAGCGAAGCAGATGCTCTTTAAGCTCTTGATCTAAAGAATAGTGATGGTTCTCCAATAAGTCGACCAGATCAAGTTCTGCTGATGCCAAAGTCATATGCTCTAAATCCAAGGCAGTCATAGCATGGTCAGAACAATAGATGTTGAAGGGATGAAAATCACCATGGATTACTATCCTTCGATGGTTATGTAAGAGATTAGTAAGAAACAAGAAGCGATTTGCTAAGCGTTGTTGTTGTGCTGTATCAGAGGTAACCCTTCTAGCAAATTTTTCAGTAAGGAAAGAAAGATAATTGCGTTCACTGAGAAGTCCTGGAGGTGAACGTTCTTGTTCTGCGGTCGCTGTTGTTTGGAATCGACATAAAAAGTCTATAGCAGCTTCTAAGATAGAAGAGGGAGATGTATGTTGTAAGGTCTCTGCTAGCGATGCTCCTTTAATGCGTCGAGAAATAGAGACAGGAATATCATGATAAGATAAATAACCGAGAGGTTGTGCAACTGTAGAATCACCATGAAAAAGAGTATACAACCAGGTGTTTAATGCATATTCTTTTTCAAGATAAGAAGGAGATTTATTTCTTTTGAAAATGAATGTGTCTTGTAAGATGCTTTCATCATCTATCTCAAGAACCTCGTTTCGTCCATCACCAATACGGCGAAATCTTTGCACAAGAACAGGGTCTTGAAGAACCAATGCAATAGTTTTCTCCCACTGTTGCTGACTTTTTTGAGAAGTACCAGATTTTCTTTTACTCTGTAAGTCTAAGAAGTAACCATAAAGACAATTAAGAGGGATTTTGAGTGGGTCATCAAGAGAACAAGCATGTGAAAAAGTTTTTCCTGCTTCACGAAGATTGCCTCTGCTGAGATAAGTAAGACTCTGGCCTAAGGAGAACTCCGCACTTCGATGAAGACCAGCAGCACGCGTAGCAAAATATTCATATGCTCCACGTATTCTATTCCAAAACCAAGCGGATGGCCGTACTTTCTCATATGCTTCAAGCAAAGGTACAACACTTCGAATGGCTTGTTCATAGTGTTTACGTACAACAGCGAGCGAAATTTGTAGTCTTCTTCGAGTTAGAGGATCGCGAGTTAATGGTATAAGCTCTTCTAGAAAATGAATACTCTTTTCTCTTGCATGTTCTACTCTTTGTTGTGCGCTGTCTTTTGTCAAAAGTCCTAATCCTATTTTTAGTCCACGAAGAGCAAGAGGAAATTCTCGCGGAGAAAACATATTGACTGGCTGATAGAGCAAATTTGTTAAGAATGTTGAGGTGAGAACTCCCAAAGTGAGTGAAAAGTAAGGTTGAGGAATAAAATACTCATAACCACCAACTTCCGTGCACAGAGCACCGAATAAGGCTGCAGCACCTCCAACACAGAGAGATGCTAGAGTTTTAGTACGATATATTTTTTTAGATAATGCGATTTCTGCATCACTAATTTCATCTTCTAGACCCATGAATATTAGCTTTTGATCAAGACACTAAACCCAGCAGTCACCATGATGCCGACAGCGAAACCTATCAGGAAAGGAATGAATCCAGACGTGCTATCTTCATCAGTCGGTGTTTGTTTTGATTTGGTATTCTCCTCTTGAAGTTCTTCATCATTGCCGCTGGAAGTGTCAATTTCATCATCAGTAGATTGACTAGTGGGCCGTGGAGTCGTATCTAAAGAATCGCAGGTCCCATCTTCATCACTATCGATCGGACAACCATTAGCATCAACGTCACAGACACTTACGGTGCCTAGACATGCATCTTCACCATCAGGAACTCCATCTCCATCTTCATCATGTTCATCAACAGGCTCATCCTCTTCAGCAGCCTCTTCAACGCGGAAATTAAAGATGAAGACTTCACCATGTCTTCCGCCATAACGGTCATTACCTTCTACAAGGACTTTCACTTCACCAGTGTCAGTGCTATCGACGGAAATACTAGTTGTTTTTTCTCCTTGCTGTGCAGGAAGAATCTCGCTGATAGATGTTGATTTATCAATGTCAAGGTCATCAGAAAGAATTTGAATGGAAATATCTTCGAGCTCGACGTTAGAGTTGCTTTCAAAATTGTTCTTTATCTTAAAGCGAAGATCATAATCTTCATCAACAGTGATAGTGACAGTTTCATCTGCATCAATACCGCTAAAAGAACCATCACCACTCTTAATCTCAACGCTAACAATTTCAAGGTCATTCTTGATCTCAAGCTTCAGCATGATAGTACCAGTTTCAACAGATCCAACATTAGTTGTTCCATTAATATATGCGTCTGCAGTAAACTTCAGAGTGCCTATCTCGACAGGACCACGCGGTTCTAAGTCTTCATCAACAGCATCAAAATCTTCCAGTCTGACATTCACAGATACTGGACGTTGCTCGCTAAAATTTAAAACATTAGGTGTATCATTGATTTCAACACCAGAAGAGCGAAAATTATTCTGTGGTGTAAAAACAAATCGAATATTCTCCAAGTAAATATCTGCACCAAGATTATGGTTGTTTCTGATGGTGACAGTCCTCGTAAAAATATCCTGTTTATGGGAGTTTCTGCCGCCAAGACTGAGTTCAGAACCACTAGTAATCTCAAAGTCTAGAGCACTAACTGATGCAACGGTAAATATGAAAAATACACAGAGAATGCCTAATAACAGTGATTTCATAGCGATGTGATACTATTGGTCAGTGATTTATAAAGTTATTGCCAGAAGCCCCCAGAACCTTTAAAAAGAAGGGATTGGTGTAGCGAAGTATGGCTTACGCAACACCAAAAGCAACCTATGGAGCGAGCAAAGGATACAATGCCCAGACAGCATACAAAGCAGCATCTTCCTATCAACCAGAACGCAAGAAAACAACACAATATAGAGGATGTACTTGCGGTGGTAATAGCCCTTGTCGTGGTACATGCAGAACTTTTTTCACCGAATGAGCACGAAACCTTTAAAAACATCTGAACTTCATCGTTAGTCTATGAATAATCAACCATCACTTCCTTCTCAGCAACCACCAGTTCCGCAGGTGTCAGAAGAAGAATTGAAGAAGAAATTCGAGAAGCTCAAGAGCCAATTAGACAAATTCAAGAAGAAAGCTCTAGAGAAACACAAAGAGATCATCGGTATTGCCTTATTGCCTCCAGAAAAGAAGGATTCTACAGTGAATGATGTTTTAGTCTTAGTAGATGACACGCAAGACTTGAAAGAGGACAAATTTATCTTCCGTGACAAAGTCGCAGCTTCTTTGGATAAGGTTGCAAAAGAGATTGATAAAGACTTGAAGCCGCAGACGTTAATTTTAACAGAGTTGCGTGAAGCTTGTTACGACGGAAAATATGAATTATTAAATTTAATCTCCTACAGTTTCTTTGTGTATGATGCAAAGGATCTGCTTGGTGCGCTCAAAGTTAGCGAAATTCACAGATCCATGGTTATCAAGAAGTTCGAAAAATATGTCGTCAGTTATGTCGCTGTCGGTAGTTTGTTTCGTGGTGATGCACGCAGTAATGATATTGATGTTGCTATAGTTATTGATGACACTGACGTCAAGAAAATGAATCGTTTGGAGTTGCGCGATAAGCTCGGTGCTATTATTCGAAGCATGGGCTATGAAGCTGCAACCATTGCTGGCGTCAAAAAAGAATTTCACATTCAAGTATACATTTTAACAGATTTCTGGGATGCTATCAAAGAAGCTTCTCCAGTCATTTTCACATTTTTGAGAGATGGAGTTCCGTTATATGATCGTGGTATCTTCATGTCCTGGAAATTATTGTTGCAGATGGGAAGAATCCGTCCATCACCAGAAGCCATTGACGTGCACATGGATATGGGTACTCGTCTAGTTGACAGAGCCAAAGGAACATTGCTCACTATTGTAGGAGAAGATTTATACTACGCTGCTCTCAATCCAAGTCAGGCTGCATTAATGCTCTATGGAGTCCCTCCGCCTACACCAAAGGAAACTGTTAATCTTGTTGAAGAAATCTTCGTCAAGAGAGAAAAATTATTGGAACAGAAGTATGCTAATATCCTTGCAAATACAGTCAAGACGCACAAAGACATTGAGCACGGTGTCATAAAAGAAATCTCTGGAAAGCAGATGGATCAACTGCTTGAAGATGTCAAAGAGTATCTTACACGTATCAAGAAACTCTTCAGCCAGATTGAGAAACAGACAGAGAAGAAGTTTGTCAACGAATTGCATGAAAGTTGCATCCGTGCAGTGGAAGAAGTCTTAGTCACGGAAAACATGCGGAATGTCAAGCCAGAACTAGGATTGAAACGCTTAGTAGATCAAGGAAAATTCCCTAAGAAATTCTTGGAAGATTTCAAAAATATCATCAAAGTCAAGGATACATACATGAAGATGAACAAGCACGAGATTGAAAAGGTTCGTCGTGAAACCGCGGCGTTTATCAGAACAGTCGTAGAATACGTCCAGAGAAAGCGTGGCGCAGAAGTTGAGCGTGCGCGCATCAGAATCAAGCACGGAGAGAAATTTGGAGATATCTTCTTGTTGGATACTGTTGCATATATCATCGAAGATATTGATGCAGAGAAGAAGCAGGTCAACAAAGCAAAGATCTTACCTAATGGTGGTTTAGGAGAAATGCAGAAAAGTAGTTTAGAAGAGTTTGAAAAAGCCCTGGCAGAGACAAAAATCCCTCAAAGAGTATTCATCAAGGAAAAAATATTCGAAGACTTAAGAAAGATTTATGGCAAGGACGTTGAAGTCCAGGTCAGTGACTAAATCTTATTTCTAAGCCATTATACGACTACTGAAACCACGTGGGATGCATGATGAGCAGCATGATAACAAAATAGAGAATAAATGAAAGTAGTATAATCATTCCTCTGTATTTCTCAAAGAAATTCAATGGCAATCACTTCCTTTGTTCTGTCCTTGATGGGGATTATGGTGCATTGTTCGCATCATGACAAAATGCATAAGTGGGCATAAGAGAAGTACCAGCCAAAAAAGATATTTGCTGCGAATGTCTAGAAAGTTGACTGCAAGTAAAAGAAGCAGGGGAATAGCGCAACAAAGGACCATCATCAGGGTATGATTTTTTGTGTTCATAGGTTGCGACCAGATCTCATTTTTTAACTACTCGTTTTTTCTGATCATGCATTGTGTGATAAGCTAGGACTGCGAATATGACTAAAATGGTTAATGTTAACCAAAATCCCAAATGATGAAAAGAGGAGTAAGAGCCGTGCATCATGGAGCAGGAATTCTGCGATACCAGGGATGCAAAAAAGAAGTTATTGCTGAGAAAATTCACTAAGAAAAACATAACTAGTGCTCCTATAGCAATTCCTGTCCACAATGATGATGTTTGTTCTTGCATAGTTCATGTCACCTTAAGTATCTTTTCCGAAATGTTTAAACTATATATCACTTGTTTGTAAGACCGTCCAAGACTGTTAATCACAGCAATGCTCCAATTGTTTTCTAAGCTGTTTGCCAGACGTTGAATGTGGGCTTGATCTGGTAAGTGATAAAAACAGCACAAAAACTGTAACAGGTACTAGAATAAAGAGTGCTGCGAGCTCAAAGACTCCAGTAATGAGGAAATACACTAAAGTTGTGCCAAAGAGAACAAATAATAAACTAAGTTGTGCTGTAATCCTAAACTTTGGTTTGACAACATAAACTCCGCGATAGAGAATGCCTGTAACACTCTCCCCCATAAGGATAGCTAAAAGAGGTATATTAATAGAATACCCAAAAATCTTCAAGAGAAGCATCCATAACCAAGTGCCAGCAACACTAATGCACAGAGCACATATAGGAACTGGTAAGAGGTTGTTCAGCATTCTTTTAAACAAAACAACCACGAAGAAAAGTATAGTTATGGAGATTAAAACTAAGGTTAGCATGTTGATTCACCAATAGACCATCCATAAGATCAAAAGTGATAAGAGAATCATGATGATGCCGCTAATGAGTTTCAGATATCCGCTTTCAGAAGCTTCTAAGTGCTCCAATTTCTGGACAACTCGTTTATTAGATGCTATGCATAAGATGACTATCAAGGGTAAAATAAACAGAAGATTGTATAAGAAGAGGTAAGATACCCCCTGCAAGTATTGCGTTTTCGCTAGCAACAGGCTCATGATAGAGAGGTAGATACCAGCAGTACATCCGAAAGAGCAGATCCCTACAACAATGCCAACCAGAAAGACTGCTGGAACAGTTGATCTTTCCAAGAGTCGTGCTACTGCTGGTTTCACAAACTTAGGCATGCCTAATGACCATCGGCCGCCAGAAAAATAACTAAAGAGATTAAACAATCCCAAGAGTAAGACGAGGAGTGCACCTACCTTGGCAGCAAAATGAGGATTATTGGTGAACGTTACAGCCTTCAATAACCCTAAGCCAATACCAAAATAAGCAAGGAAGATTCCTACAATATAGGCAGCACCAACTTTGAGAATGTTCATGCGTGATCTTCTGAGAGTAAACAAAAAGGCAAGGAAGAAAAGAAGGACTGTGATAGTACAAGGATGAATGCCTGCTAAAAAGGCATTAAACACAACGAGAAAGAAAAATGAAGTTTGCCATGAGGAAGATGAGGTACTCTGTTGTTCAGCGCAACTCACAAACGATGTTGCTGTCGTGCACGATGCTGTAGTTCCATCAGGAAAAAGAAGAGTATATTTAGTCTCAAGCATCTCCATAGAATCTTGAAAAAGGACAAGTTTCGGAAACTGTTGGTCAGGATATTGTTGGAAGAGCTGTTCAAGAGCTTCAAGAGGCACATGCCCCTCTAAAGTAAGATCATTGATGAGGGTGACCATATGCCCCTGAAGCGAATAGGGGATGTTATTCTTTCGAGTAAAACTATCCAACTCCTGTAAGGCCTTTTTGTCGCTAAGAATGCTTTTTTCTACAATATCTGAGATGCCTTGCTTTGCAAGAAGTGCCTTAAATTCCTTGAGATAAATAGTACAATGACCACAGCTCTCGCTTTTGTAGATAGTGACAGTCGTTGCACTGACCAGCATGCTTCCGAGGAACAAAAAAAGAAAAAGGAAGAAAAAAAGGTGAACTCTCCGCATAACTTAGCAACCACCGACCATACCAGCAGAAGAAGGAGCAGAAGAGTATCTAGTTGCTCCTTGAGCATCAGCAGCGCCTGCACTTTGTGGTCCTAGGTCATCTTGTATAAAATTGTTTTTCATGCTGCTAATTTCAATAGCCTGAACTCCAGCTAAGATAATGAGTCCAACCATGATGACTGCTATGACTGTTTCTTTGTTCATTTAGCATCCTCCAACCATGCTCGGCGCACTGCTGCTACTTCCCTTGCTTACGGCTTGACCTGGGTGCATACGTGCCATCATTTCTTCATAAGTTTCTCCACCACCGTTACTTCTTGCAGAAACTTTTGTAGTTCCTGTGCTTGCTCCATTGACCCCTAAACTGTTCTTAAGGGAATTGATCTGGACAAGCTGGAAAATAGAAAAGACTACAAACACTATTACCATGCCCACTATAAGTTTATCATTCATTGTTTTGCCTCCTGAAATATATTCCATAACCACACAAACACAGCAGCTAGGACAGCCGCCGTTATAGTGCTACTTAAAAACCCAAGAACAAGGGAAAAAAATGAAGGTGTTGTTATCGTTGCTATTTTAGTTAAATCTAAGCCATGAAACCAGAGACTGAAAAAGCGTACTGCTGCTTGCGGTGCTGCAAGAACAAAAAAAGCGCAGAGTGCATACACAAGGGCAACAAAACTTGTTACAGTCTTCACAACAGGGCCAGGAAGTAACTTACTCATATTAGCATCCTCCAACCATACTGCTGCCACCAGTACTACCACTAGCAGTAGCTTCTTTTTCTATGTCTCGATAGTTGTTGCTTCCCAAGTTACTGTAAGTAAAAGGGATGCCTTTTTCTTTCATGACTGCAGCCTTGGTGCTCATGGGTCCTGGGAAAAACAAGGTCTTCCATTTAGCAAGTTCCTCTAAGATCTGTTCATCTGTGTATTCAGAACTGTGCTTCGTTATGAGATACTTTGCCAATCCTCGCATCGCAAAACTATGGGCGCAGCCACATGCAGCACCGCCTGCTTTTTGTCTATACTGGTCTGCTTGATCTGCTGTTATTTTGCCACTCTTGATAGCATCCTGAATCTGTTGTTCAATTCTTTGTTCATCTTCTTTAGTAAAGATAATGGACTTTGCTCCGCAACAATATTCACAGCTAATCTGTGATGTTATGGAAATATAGCGGTCTAAGTCATTGCCTTGCAAGGTGATCGATTCATCATAATTGCGTAAGACACTAATGGTTTGATCTGCCTTTTGCGGATCATTAGCACTTACATCGTCATAGCTGATCCCTAACTCGTTACCGTAAATACTAGGTACTCCTGTAGGTGCTACAGATGCCGCGACTAAGCTAACGCCAGTTGCTAAGGGTCTGCCTTCAGCCAAGGAAGCGATGCTCAATAATTGAAATTGGTTGAAGATCATAATAAGAAATGCTGCAACTGCTAAGAATAAGAGTAATTTGGTGTTTATTGGTCTTGTTTCTTCTACTCCTTTGTGGTCTATATGTCTGCTTTCTGTATAGGAAAGTGGCTTCATGGAACAACAGCGAGAGGTCGCTGTTTCTTTTTCTTTCCTCTCTCGCTCTTGACGCTCTCGGTCAACCGTATTTGATTCTTTTCTTTTTCGCATAGGTGAAAACCTCCTGAAATGTTATGGTTTAGAGAAAAGACTAGATATATATCACTTGTTTGTAAGACCGTCCAAGACCGAAAAGTTATTTTTTCTTGCCTAAGAACACGTTATAGGTTTTGCCTTGTCTTTCACGTTGGATAAGATTCATTCTATCTAATTGCAATAAAATAGCGGAGACTTTTGCTTTGCTCCAGTCCAAGCGAAAGCGTAAAGAGTCCTGCGTTATTTCTCCTGCTTTTTCTATTTCACTTAAAATCTTTTTTTCATCTGGAGACAGCACAGTCTTGATAACTTCCAAATTACTCTTTTGCTCAGGCACAGTTTCTGTTGTTTCAGAAGAAGGTCCCTTAATGAGAAGCCAGACTCCTAGTCCGCAAACAAATGCCAAAAAAAGAGCGGCAAGGTTGAGATTGCGTTGCTCTGGGCTGTTAAAGGCCATAATATGATCTCCCATGACCGTAGTATGAGCTTGTAATGTCTCTGCAGAGAGAAAGACAGGTTTGAGAAGAAACAGAAGACCTATGTAAATAACCATCATGAAGATAAGAAGAAGGCCTACTTTTGTTACAGAATCAAGACTCTTTAATTTCTGAAGGAATTGCATGAAAAGAACTGGCTTTTGAAACTTATTAAACCTTTCTGGTAATCGTTTTTGAGTCCTAGACCGTCTAAAGAGCAAGGGATATATAACTTGAGATGCTGGTGGAAAACAAGAAAGTAAGGAGGAGAACATCATGTATGCCTACAAAAAGAAAGTAAACATGCCTTTGTCCAAGGCAATAGAAAAAACAAAAGAAGAGCTAAAGAAGGAAGGTTTCGGAGTCCTAACGCAAATAGATGTTAAGGCGACGCTCAAAGAGAAGCTCAACATTGACAGAGAAGACTATGTTATTTTAGGAGCCTGCAATCCAACATTGGCGCATAAAGCACTGGAACAAGAACAGGATTTAGGATTGATGCTCCCTTGTAACGTCATTATCTATGTAAAAGAAGGGAAGACCATAGTTGCAGCTATAAAACCAACAGTGCAGATGGAAAAGATTGGTAATCCTAAGTTGAATGAAATTGCAATGCAAGTAGAGGAAAAACTCAAGAGGGTTATTGATAAGGTATAAAGATGGCGAAAAATGTAGAAGAAAAACTAATTACTGCGACCGGCACACTTTCAGGAGCAACCAGCGTATTAGGATCTTGGCAAATTTGTCATAGCGTTTGTCTTGGGATTATTGCCTTGTTAAGTGTTCTGGGAATTACCATAGTTGGGATGCCTCTGTTATTTTTAACTAAGATCGCTGTTCCTTTATGGAGCCTGGCATTGGTAATACTTATGTTGACGCTGATATTATATCTGAAAAAGAAATGCATTTCCAAGAAGATGATAGTCTTCAACAGCGGTCTCTTGATTGCCGGTGTACCTTTTCAATCCTTACAGAGATTTTCTTTGTTTTTCTGGATCACAGGAGGCTTAGTTGTTTCTTTTGCTATGGTGTGGTATATACGAGAGAGACAACAAAGGAGAAGATGAAAAAATGAAAACAAATGAACTTATTATATATGGAGTTTTTGTTCTTGTTATAGGGTTCGCTATTTATTCTACTACAACAATACTCACTAAAGACAACATAACAAAAACTGCAGGAGAAAACCAACAAGGAGTTGTCCAAGGACAGCAGTATAAGACAATTACAAGAGGTACTACAGAATCCGGAGATGTAGAATTAGCCTTGACTCCGCAATGGAGAGAAGGAAAACTTTATATAAATCTGGCAGCTAACACTCATTCTGTTGATTTAAGTCAGTTTAATCTGCAACAACAAACAACTCTAAGCTATGGCAATAAACAGCTCAAGCCTGCACAAGCACCTAGTTTGTCAGGTCATCATAGCAACGGTATGCTGCTCTTTGATATGCCTGAGCAACAAAAGGAATTCACTATAGTTATGAGTGGTATTCCTGCAGTGCCAGAACGAGTGTATGTTTGGTAAGAAAAGAAAAAGAATAAAAGAAAAAGAGAATATGCAAAAATCAGGGAAATTATTTATCATTGTAGGAGTACTAGTGCTTGTGTTACTAGCAGGTATTGTCCTTAAAAAGCAACCAGTACAGGAAACAGCAAGTGCTTCACAACTTGTCGAACTCAAAAACGGAGATGCTTTCAAAATAGAAGCAAAACCAGCAAAAAAAATTATCGATGGAAGAAAGTTAGAATTATTTACATACAATGGGCAATTCCCTGGTCCATTGCTCAAAGTAAAGCAAAATAGTAGAGTGTTCATCGATTTTACAAATAACCTTGATCAAGATTCAACTATCCATTGGCACGGTCTTCGCCACAATTACAAGTTCGATGGTGTTCCAGATATTTCGCAGCCACCAGTCAGACCTGGAGAGACATTCAGATATGAGTTATTTTTCCCAGACGCTGGCGTGTTTTGGTATCATCCGCATATCCGCGAAGACATCCAGCAAGAGAGAGGTATGTATGGAATGATTATAGTGGAACCAGAAACTCTAACACCAACACCAAGAGAGATTCCATTAATTGTTGATGACCTGCTTCTCGAGAAAAATGACTTCTATCCATTCTCAGATAAGTTCACGAATTTCGCATTGATGGGAAGATTTGGAAACGTGATGTTGCTCAATGGAGAAATACAGCCAGCTATCACAGTAAATCAAGGAGAGAGAGTTCGTTTTTATATATTAAACACCGCAAATGTTCGCCCATTCAATATTTCTATAGAAAATGCAGCTCTGCAAGTAGTTGGTAGTGATATTAGTGCGTATGAATCACCTTTCATGACAAATAGTATTATTATCGCACCAGCAGAACGTTACATTGTTGATGCAGTATTCCAGCAAGCTGGAGAATATGCTATGCTGCACACTACTCCAGATATGACATATAAGTTGGGAAAAATTATCGTGAAACCAGCAGCAATCACTACAACAACACCATCACTGCTTCAGACAGACATTGCAAAGTACAGACAGTATTTCACACAAGCACCAGATTTTGAATACACTTTAGACATAGACATGCGAGGCATGGTGATGAACATGATGGAGATGCACGGAGAAGATGAGCCTATAGAATGGGAAGACAATATGTTCATGATGAACCAAATGCATAATAGTTTGATGATGTCCTGGTTTATACAGGATAAGAAAACAGGCAAGAGAAATATGGACATAATAGCTGATGTTGAACAAGGAGATATAAAGATGATTCGCATCAAGAATGAAAAGAATTCAATGCACCCCATGCAGCACCCTGTTCACTTGCATGGTCAACGCTTTTTAGTAGTGCGAGAAAATGGCAAGGAAAACACTAATCTTGTGTGGAAAGATACAGTCTTAATATCAAAAGGAAGTACAGTCGATTTGTTAGTTGATTTTTCCAATCCAGGAATCTGGATGATGCATTGCCATATCGCAGAACATTTGCACAGTGGTATGATGATGAAATTTGACGTGGCAGAGCGTTAAACGGCAAAATGCTAAGCTACAACTGTCTTATTATGCAAACATGCTCAAGAGCAAGACGCCAATAATAATCGAAAGCATAATCCAAACTATCCATGATGTTTGCTTTCCCTGTGCTTGGCTCTGCTCACTGCTTCCGTGATCTTTGTGGCTTTCATGTCCGCCTCCGCAACAACCCATATTTACCTCCTTCCTTTGTTTGTATTTTTTTAAGGAAATAAAATAAACTTTAAGAAGTATATATCCCTTGTTCTTTAGACCGTTTTAGACCAAGAAGAGCAGAAAATTAGTACCTCTCTTTCATGTATTTCACACTCGAAAAAAACACCGAAAGGTATTTAAATATTAGAATATTCTAATGTGTTATTATGAAAGAGTTATATAAAATCCATGCGGAAATGTGTAAAGTATTTTCTAATTCAACCAGATTAGAAATTTTGAACCTATTGAGAGATAAAGAAATGTCGGTAACAGAACTAATAGAGAAAACAAGATTAAGTCAAGCCAATATTTCCCAGCATTTGTCAATTATGAAATCCAAAGGAATTGTTACATCAGACAGGAAAGGTAAGAATATCTACTATAAACTTACAAATCCAAAGATCATCAAAGCATTTGATATCATAAGAGACGTTTTAGCTGAGAGATTAAAGAAAAATGGGGAATTTATCTAAAAGAGTTATGAGGTAAAAATGTCGATAACAAAAACTCCCTCGCTATTAATGAAGAAATTTTTAAAAAATGAGATTGGTAATTCAAAAAGAATTCTAGATGTTGGTTGTGGTGATGGGGTTATGGCTCTTTATTTAATTTCTTCTCTGAACTGTCGTGTTGACGGAGTAGATTTAGATAAAGGAAAGATACACAGAGCAAATGAAAAGTTCAGAAAACAAACGGTTAAAGGATTAGCGTTATGTCACCATTGTGACTCTAAAAACATCGATGAGCAGTTTAAAAATGAAACTTTTGATGCTGTCTTGATTATTCATGCTCTCCATCATTTGGTAGACTTAAGCAGTATACTGTCAAAAATAAAATATATTCTGAGAGTTGGTGGAAAAATATTTATCGAAGAGTATAGGTCTAATTTCGGAGAAAAACTTGACAACTGCTCCAGATTTTCTGGCGATAAAATTAAATCTATGCTGAACACAGCGGGGTTTAGATATATAAGAGACCACAAGGTTCATGAAAACTTTATAATGATCACAGCTGTAAAAGGAGGAATAAAATGAGAAAAGTATTATTATTTATTATGAGTATAGTTTTGTTGTTGCATATAAACTCAGTTCTTGCATATGAGCATGATTTCACTGAAGTAAAGCAGCTTATAAATTCTGGAATTGATTGTGACAAAATCACAGATGAACAGCTTGAGGCTATTGGAGATTATTACATGGAACAAATGCATCCTGGAGAAAGCCATGAACTTATGGATAACATGATGGGTGGAGAAGGATCTGAATCTTTAAAACAAGTGCATATCAACATGGCGAAAAGGCTTTACTGTAATGATAATGTTTATATCGGCTATGGAATGATGGGTTCTGGGGGCATGATGAATATGATGGGCAGTTACCCTGCGAGTTACGATTATAGCGATTATGGCTATTGGAACATTTTCTGGATATCGCTTTTTGCGGCAGTCATTTTTTTAATAGTATGGACTATTTATAGATTCGGAATAAAAAATATTGCCTCCGAGACACCTCTTACTATTTTGAGAAAGAGATTTGCTAAAGGAGAAATAACAAAAAAAGAGTTTGAAGGCATGAAAAAGGAGTTTAGGGAGTGATACGTATGGAAGAAAACAAAAATGTTTTGGTCTGGGTTCTTGCGGCTGTAGTATTGCTTTTCCTGTTCGGCGGTTTTGGAATGGGGGGCTACGGCATGATGGGATTTGGAATGGGATTCGGATTTCTATTTATGTTGCTTTTTTTGGGATTCATTATTTGGCTCATAGTTACTTTAATTAATGCAAACCAATCTAAAGAAAATAGGTCAGATTCATTAACAATCCTAAAGAGGAGATATGCTTCTGGAGAAATATCAAAAAAGCAGTATGAGGAAATGAAAAAAGAACTGAAGTGAGGTATGACAATGAAAACAGATGATTTCGCGTATATTGTTGAAACAGAAAAGAGCTTTGATGAAGCGGTTGTTTCAGTTTTGAAAGCAGTTGAACAGAAAGGTTGGTCTTTATTTCAGATTTATGATATAAAAGAGAGGTTAGCGGCGAAAGGGTTTAAACAGAAGCCATTGAAAATAATTGAGATATGCTCTGGCAAATACGCGAATCAACTCCTGAATAAAAACAGGTTAATCTCTCTGTGTATGCCTTGCAAGATTAATGTATTACAAGAAGATAAAGTGAAGATTGTTGGCATGAGGCCTACAATTATCCCGCAATTCTTTAACGAAGTTAGCCAAGAAGAAGCTGAAGCGGTAGAGAATGATGTAAAAGAAATCGTTGACAATGCAAGGTGATCAGGAATGAGATTAGGGATCATATTAAATACAAACGACCCTGAAGAAGTTTGGAATTGTTTAAGGTTTGGAAACACAGCGTTAATAGAAAAATATCATGTAAAAATGTTCTTGCTTGGAAAAGGAGTTGAGCTAGAAGGAATTAGAAGTAATAAATTTGATGTAAAAGGACAGCTTAATCTTTTTGTTGAGAACAAAGGAGAAATATTGGCTTGTGGAACTTGTTTAAAATCAAGACATAAAGAAGGGAGTAATATTTGCCTCGTTTCAGCAATGAATGACTTGTTAAATTTAGTGGAGGAATCTGATAAAGTTTTAACATTTGGTTGAGAAGTTATGAAAAAGACAATAAAAATAGTAATAGTAGTTTTAGTTCTATTATTTTTTCTAATGTTATTATTACCTCAAATACTTCATCCTAAATGTGCTCTTGGTGAAGGGTCATGGAAAATGTTCCCAAATACAGGCGTAGATAATTGTGGTAATACTGCATGGGGTGACGCTTTTACTGCTGGTTGTGATTGTGGAGCAACAAAATGCTGGAATGGGCTAAAGTGCGTCTCTAATCCTTAAAGTTGTCTCCCGTAGATTTTACATTACACATAATCATTACTTTTTTAAAGAGGAACATCCAGATGATGAGCATGGATAAACGAAAAATAGGTGGTACCATTGTTGTTATAACACTTCTTTTAGGAATTGTCTTAATAAACTTAGTAGCTGATTCATCAACGATAGCAAAAGAGAAAGGTTGTTTTCAAAGCAAAGAATGCAGCTCTCTTTCTTATACACTAAGTGCATCTCATCTTGGGATAGGAATCCTTTTTGCACTTTTATCGCTAGGTATTTATCTGGTTATTTTTGGAAAGACAGAAGAAAAACTATTGCAGCAACTCGAGCAGCAGAAACAATCACTGACGCGTGAAGAAAAATTGAAGATTGTTGCATTACTTTTATCAGAAAATGAAAAAAAGGTCTTTAACACCGTCTTAGAACATGAAGGCATCACACAAAATATGATTCGCATCAAAACAGATCTCTCCAAAGCTACAATAAGCCAGATTCTTGCTGATTTTGAAAAGAAGAATATCATCAAAAAAGAAAGTAAAGGAAAGACCTATGCTGTCTTTTTAAAAGCAAATTTTTAACCTCTATGAACAATAAGAAAGGAAAATTACCTTTATTTTCTCAAAAAAGAGACATTTCTAAGTTCAGTTTATCGACAAGTGCTATATATTGAGTAAAGATAATAAATCATAATGAGGTGATTCAATATGGAAACAAAGAAAAAAACTACTATGTCTGAGCATCAAGCTCACGAAACAGCACAGCAGCACATGAAACATGCGGATCCAGCGGCTCCATGGAAAGTTGGCTGTTTGCTTTTAGGAGTATTAGTGATTATTTCAGTCCTGACAGGAGGTTTTGGATTTGGAGGCAGTGGCAGTAGCGGGTCTGCGCAGCAAATAGTTCCTGCACAAGTCCCTCAAGGAAACAACCAGCAACAGCAACCCCTAGTCAAAGCAAATCTCAAGGAAGATGATGATCCAGCGATCGGTGATAAAAATGCGCCTGTAGTTATTTATGAATTTTCAGATTATCAATGTCCTTTCTGTAAGCGCGCTTTTGATCAAACCTATCCAGAAATTCAAAAGCTAGTAAATGAAGGAAAAGTACGCTATGTTCTGAAAGATTATCCATTGCCTTTCCATGAACAAGCTCCAGCAGCGTCAATCGCTGCGAATTGTGCGGGTAAACAAGACAAATACTGGGAGATGCATGACAAATTATTCCAGACACAAGATGCTTGGTTTGGCAATAAAGGTGCAGTGGACGTCTTCAAGGGCTATGCAACAACACTAGGTCTCGACGAGAAGAACTTTGCATCCTGTGTGGCTGATCCTAAGATGGCTCAAGAAGTCCAGGATGATTTAGCGGAAGGCAGCGCGGCAGGTGTCTCAGGAACGCCATCGTTCTACATTAATGGACAACAGTTAGTAGGCGCGCAGCCTTGGTCAGCATTCAAGCAGATCATCGATGCTGAGTTGAGTAAATAAGAACCTTTATTTACTCTTTTTTTTATTTTTTATGTAAAGGAAAAATATCATGACTCAAGAAAACAAAGATATAAGCTGTGAAACATGTGCTAAGTCATTTACATCCAAAGACGCGCTGCAACAGCATAATAAATCAAAACATCCTGAAAGAATCAAACACTCTCTCTTGACACGGAGCGCAAAGAAAAAAATAATACTGGGGATTATTATTGTACTCATAGCTGGATTGATAGTTTGGGGAATTACAGCATTACTGAAAAAAGATGCTCAATCTTCATTCACCATCGAGCTTGCGGATAAGTCTCATATTCCAACAGGCGCGGTGCATTGGCATCCCAAGATAAAAATTATCATTGACGGGAAAGAACAGCAAATTCCCACAGGCATAGGAGTGAATATAGGAAAGAGAATTGATGCTCACCTCAGCGGCATGGGCATGTCTCCTACGCATACACACGAAAGTGACGGAACAATCCATCTAGAAAACAACAATCCAAGTTCCAAGCCAGAAACAACAAGTTTGGGATACTTCTTTCATGTCTGGGATAAACAATTCTCTAAAGAGTGTATCTTTGAGTATTGCACTGGCAAAGGAACGTTAAAGATGTATGTAAATGGCAAGGAAAATAATGACTTTGAGAAATATTTGATGAAAGATAAAGATGAGATTAAAATAGAATATGTATCAAATACATAAAGGAGGAAAAAACATGAAAAGAGTAATTAGCTTAGCAGTACTAAGTTTGTTCCTGATATCTGCCTGCTCACAAAAAACCCCCTATACAGGAATGTCTTTCAAAGATACCTGCAGAGCGACAGGGGGCATGTGGATGAAGATGCAACCAACAAAAGACTATATACCGACAGGAGCGCCTGCGTGTGAAGGATGCATGCAGCGCAACGGTGATCACATTTGTGACAAAGAGACTTATCTCAAGAGTCTCAAATGATTAGTTGAACATCTTGAACTTCTTTGTATGCCTATACCTAGGATCATCTCTATCAGCAGTTCCTTTGCCGCTTATCCCCACTAAAGAAGGTGGTGTTTTCTGCAAGTAATCCTCGGTGGTAAAAGGTTTCCCAGAGAGAGCAAGCTCTTGGAATTTGAGAAAGTCAATCCACGTCCACCAGCCATCTGCTTTCTTGAACTTTTTCTTTGCAAGCATCACAACCCTTGAGCTAATATGTTCAGAAACAATCTCATGCTCAGGCAAATGCTCAACGAGTTGTTTACAGAAAGAAACAATCTCTTCATGCGTTGGTGCAAAGGTCCTGCCAAGACGTTCTCTCGATGCAGCAATGGGCATATATCCTTTCACTTCTATGAAATCAGGGAAACCTTTCATGATCATAGCAGCATATTCAGAAAGTGTCTCCATATTGGTATCTCGTACTAGTGTCAGTCTGATGCAGGTTCGTTGCTGTTTCTCTTTCAAATAAGCTAAACTCTGGTTCAGTCGCTCCCAATAATCTGCGAAGAGAGGAACATCAATCTGTTTGAGTAATTCTTTTGTTGGCGCGTCCAAGCTGAGATATAATTGGGTTATTGGTTTTAAGGTTTTAATAGCTTCAGGAAATTGCGCGTTCGTAACAATGAACGTAGAAATGCCTTGCTGATGAAATAAGTCTAGAAGTTCATTCATTCGAGGATAGGTAATGGGTTCACCAGTGAGCGAAAGTGCTACATGTTTCACAGTCTTGGAAAGTTTATAAGAGCCAGAAGTGACTTTGCTATGTCCTTTATAGCCTTCTAGTAATTTGTGATGCGCTTGCGAACTTTTTTCTAAAATAAACTCAGGATTATCTACATCCCACTTCCAGTCTTTGGATACAGGTGCTTTCAGATCTCGCCAGCAGAACGTGCAGCGATTGGCGCAGCTCATGCTCGTCGTCATCTGCATGCACTGGTTGCTCTGGATCCCATAAAATCTGAGCTTGTAGCAGCCACCTTGGCCTTTGATCATGCTCTTGGTCCAGCCACAGGTCTTGACAGCGCTATGACTGCCCACCATGCGATAATGCTGTTTCTCAAGCCGAGCTTTCTGGTCTGGTGTTAGCATACAAGGAAAACAAAGAGGAGACTATAAAAAGGTTGTTTATAAAGAGTAGAGAGCTATTTTGTACGAAAAATTACAGAATATGTAACAAATGATACCAAATAATGAGATTAAGGGTAGTATACAGTTATATTTTGTACTACTTTTTACAGATTTTGTAATATTCTATACCAGATAGAAATATTTATAAACTAGAAAGAGATAGATATAATATGGCTACTAAGTATGATGTCTTTGAAATAGTTTACAAGAACAGGGCAGCGCTTAAACCCATAGAGGTAGTCAAAAAATTAAATAAAGATGAAAGAGAATATCATGTAATTCACAGCTATCTAAGAGAGTTGGCAAAAGACAAGGTATTGATTAAAAATAAAGAGGGGTTTCAGGCGGTCATCTCAAAAAAGTCCGAGATATTATACGGCTTAATATTCTATTGCGTAAAAAATGGAATAAACTACAATCTTATCTTAGACAGAAATATTGCGCAGTTTATCAGTTTGTCTTTGCAAAAGGAAGAGATTAATTCTAAAAATATAAGGCTCAATCCAAGAACAGTAAAAAAGTATGTGGATATTTTAGATAAATATGGCATGATACTTATTATTTCTGAAAAACCACTCAGAGCCAAGATATTCTATAATGCTCTGCTTAATAATCTCTTGATTTATTTTGGATATAAGCATACTGTTATTACAGAAAGCTCAAAGAGTTACGTTCAGGAGATAAAAAAAGAAGTAGATACTTATAGAAAACTAAAAAAGAAAGATGAGGCAAAATATCAAAGAATTGTAAGTGAATTTGAAATATCTTTTATTTATCACAGTCTTTCCTTGGAGGGTAATCCCATAACTCTTCCAGACACAATTAAGATCCTAAAAGAAAAATTAATTCCAGCGAACTTAAAGACTGCGGACGTTGATGAGATAAAAAATTATCAGGAGGCTATGTCCCAGATGCTGAAAGATACAAATGAAAGAAAACCCCTAAGCCTGCAATTAGTTTTAGATTATCATAAGATCGCAATGAGGCATCGTTCGTATCTTGCGGGCAGTATTAGAACAATTCCAGTATACATTAAAGGCAATCTCAACTTTAAAACCACTCCTCCTGGAAAGATTAGGGAAGTGCTGGAAAAGCTGTTTGATGAGTATAATGCATTTATTAAAAGGAAAAATGTGCCTTTGGAGGAAGTCTTAAGATTTGCAGTTTATTTTCACAATGAATTCCAGTATATTCATCCTTTTATTGACGGAAATAGCAGGACAACAAGACTCATTACGTTTCACTTGCTGCAATCCTTGGATATTCCTATTCTTGATATTCCTTTTGGCTTACTTGATGAATATCTTAGGCATACAAAAGGCTCAAAGAACAGGGAAGATGCGCAACTGTATCAAAGCCTGCAAAAGATAATTTTGTTCAATCTTAAGAAGATTAATAAGCGGCTGGCGGATTAAAAATAAAATAATAAGTGCCTATGGATTTCAACAAGAAAAAGCGGGAAATACTGCGAAAAGAGGATAAGTCCAGCAAAGGATCTCTGGATGAGAAGATCAAGGAACTTTGTATAGTCATCAACAGCCATCCAGACTTTGTCACTTCCTCATCATGTGCTGGAAGAATCTTGCTGGTAAAGTCTTTTGAGAAAAAGAGCAAACAACCAAAGGCATAGATATGGGTAACTCATGATCTGGCAACCAAAGAAGAAATAAGTACAGCATTGAACAGCTACAAAGGAAAAGAAGCACTAACTCTCAAGCAAGAAAGTGCAATTCTCCACATCTATTGCGGAAGTCTAGAGAACGCAGAACAACTCATAGAGGTCGCAAGAAGGAGTGGTTTCAAGCGTGCAGGCATCATCACAGCGAAAAAACATATTATAGTGGAAATCATTTGTCTAGAACAACTTGCTGTGCCTGTCTTTAACAAAAAACTTTTGATACCAGAGAAATACCTCAACTATCTGATCAAAGAAGCAAACAAAAAATTAGAAAGATCGTGGACATGCATCAAACGATTGCGAGAAAACTCTTTCTTCACTCCCCCGTAGTCTCCGCGACTACAAACATTTAAAAACTGTCTCTACAGAGAAAGAAAAGAGGATTATGTTCCAGAAAAAGAGGGCGATGATTCTTATACTGCTAGCAGTAGCGCTATTTCCTGCGGTGTTTGCTCACGGTGATGCTGGTCAAGAATACTTCGAGAACATCTGGTTCTATCTTGCTCCCTTTATTACTATTGTTTTTGGTGCTCTCTTAGTGCACTACTATGAGACACATGCCAAGAAGAAAAACTTAGAGACTGCCAAGAAAGTAATATTTTGGATCATTGTTGTAGTAACAGCTTACGTCTCCTTAACCATCTTCTACCAAACCATCCAAATCAACGTAACATCATGGAGCAAGGGTCCAGTCCATTGGCATGCTGACGTAGATATAGAGATTTGTGGAGAACCTTATTTTCTCCCATCTATTGAAGGATTCCGCAATCAAGTAGGCACAGAATTAGTCCACACTCACGAAGATATGCGCATTCACGTTGAAGGACCAGTGATGGAGCCAGAAGAGGCATCCCTAGGAAACTTCTTTGACCTGCAAGGTATTCCTTTTTCAGCGACGGAAATTACAGATAAAAAGAACGGAGATCTCTGTCCAGATGGCAAACCAGGCAAAGTACGGATGTTCGTGAATGGCAAAGAGAGTTTCGAGTTTGACAAGCATATCATCGCGCCCTATCCTGATGTCCCACCAGGAGATTTCATTAAAATTACTTTTGGAGCTGACTAAATGGCGGTCACTAATCTCCCAACCATTGGCACCGTTGTCATCACAGCTGTGGTGGATTCCATTAATCCGTGTGCTATTGGTGTCCTTATTTTGCTCATCTCAACATTATTGATGCTCTCCCATAATCGAAGAAGGATGCTCTTTGTTGCGCTCATTTATATCTTGTCTATTTACATAGTGTACTTCTTGGCTGGATTGGGATTGACAGCCTTCCTGCATTATATTCCTTTGAAGTTGACAGAATATCTCTCCATGGCTATCGCCCTTATCGTAATTGCAGGTGGTCTACTGGAAATTAAAGACTATTTCTGGTATGGGAAAGGATTGTCCTTGCGGTTGACGGGCAAAGAAGTGGATAAGATCAAGAAATACGCGCGCCATACATCTATCCCTAGCATAATTCTCTTGGGAGCTTTTGTTGCTGCCGTTGAACTGCCCTGCACTGGCGGCCCCTATTTAGCAATCACCGCGATTCTAGCGCAGAGCTTCAACATAACAGCAGTCTACTTACTCTTGCTCTACAATGTCATTTTTGTCTTGCCTCTGGTGGTGATCCTTGCTTTGGTTTATTTTGGCACCAGCCTAAGAAAAGTAGAGTCTTGGAAGACACACTACAAAAGCTATATGCGATTGGCCATAGGCATGATCATGATTGCCTTAGGATTATTGTTGATGTTGATTGCCAACGGCACGATTAATCTCAACTAAAGGTTTATAAACCGTTGAAAGGCAGGGTTTTTTACCATGCTGAGTCCAGAGACAGCAATCTATCACACAACCACGAGAAAAGCGTATGAAGCGTTCTATAATAAAAAAAAGGAAAGATATCTGTTTCAGCATCCAGAAGACCAAAGAAGGCCCCAGGTAAGACTGGTAACCCAAACCGATTTGAGAGATGCTATCGAGCGGGCAAGAAAACTAGCAAGACGGCAAGGTTCATCTCCCCTCTTGCTGATTATTGACAGCACGAAGAGGATCACTAGTGATTTGGTTATGCAACGATCTCGGCAGTTGGAAAGAGGTATTGTTTACACCTTGCAGAGTGTGCCAAGAGATGCATATATGACCTATCATTTCTCTGAGAACGGTACAACAGCAGGTGAAGAAGCGCAAAAAATAAATAGATTGCTAAGAGCATCAAGAAGAAAATAAAAGAGAAAAAATTATTTCGGTGCTGGTGCTTTTTTGAATTGTTCAATGATCTGAACAGGTGGTTGGCTTGAATCAACTGCGGGCTCTTTCAAAAATTCAGTGACCAGTGCCGCGGATCCAAGTAAGTATCCCTCACCACAGGCTTCTATATTGGAAACATACAATGGTCCGCTTGCTAGAGGGGAGCGTATCACTGCCTGATCTACTAAGCCATCAAGTGTTCCTTTAATCCCATCCTCATACAGAATGCCCCATCGTGTCACAGGATTGTACACTAAGAGTTGCAACTTTCCTTTGCCTAATGGTGATGCGACCGCTGTTGCCTTAATCTGGTTCTCTCCCTGCATGATCTGCCCTTCTCCCATGCGCCCCTTGTCTGGAGTCTCTTGACCTTTCCGAATCAGATGCTCATACAGAACAACAGGTGCTGACCTATACTCAGATTTTTCAAGACCAGTGCTTACGCAACTTCCTAGACTCAAACCCAAACCCAAAGCTGCATATTGTAGACTCTTCATAGAGTTCACCTCGGGTTTTTATGTCTGTTTTTGAGCAAAAGAAAGTATATAAGCTTTCTAGCAGTCCATCGTAACTATTCAAGGAGTAGGATTGATTCTAAACAAGAGTGTCGCTGTGATACATTGGTTCCGCTGAAAATATTTCGATAAAAGGAGAAAAAAAGAAGAAAAAAGCTGTTCCTGCGAAAAAATACATGAGCTATTCGAAACATCTACGGGATATATGTAAGCATTCCAGAAAAAATGAGAGAAGGGAGATATAGACGGAAAACATCACCTAACGAGTGGAAAAAATATTTGAAGTAAAAGACAAAACAGGGAGGATTATATATTTATCATCAGAGAGATGGAGGCATATCATGTTTGAACATGCGGGAGTAGGTAATAATTATAGTCGTATTATAGATACACTTATACAACCGCTATTCATAGCAAAGAGTAACAAAGACGAGAGAGTGCATAATTATCATAGAAAATATAAAGAAAAAGAGCGATATCTAATAGTAGTAGTAAAATATTTAAACGGAGAAGGGTATATAATCACATGTCATTACAGCAAAAGAATAAAAAAATAAGAAAGGAAAAATCTCGCGTATATTATGATGGCTTTGGAGATCTGCTTGAGGTATTTATAGGTAAGCCTACGCCTTGCTATTATGATGATATTGGTAATGAATTCTTAGTTGGTAGAGATGAAAAAACAGAGGAAATAAAAGGATTTATGATAATAGCCTTTAAAAAAAGATTAGAGAAAAATGATAATGCACAGTATGATGAAGAAAAAGATGTACTGTACATACGCGTCGGAGAACCTCTAGAATGCTATTATGAAGAGTTAGGAGAGGATGTATTTGTGCGTCTTGATGAAAAAACAAAAGAACCAAGAGGATTTAAAGTATCTAATTTTAAAAAAAGAATAATCAAATTAAACTTTCATGAGTTGCCTGAAAAAGTAGCTGTACCTCATTAAAACTTTAAATGTACAAAGAGAAAAAGTTTTAAACAACGGTTTCTTTGAGAGTTTATGCAACCTATTCTCAGTTCTGAAGTTATACGAAAAATCCAGCGCGCTCTGAAACTGGGAAAGAAAGAAATGAATATTTCTCTAGATCTGGGAAAAACGATAACTAAAATTCAACTAACTGAAGAAGGTCCAAATATCAATAACCACCTTATCCATTTGCCAAAAATCCGTGACAAAGACAAGAGCTGTTATCTCATCAAAGGCAAGAGCATAGAGAAGATGCAGTACATGTCTGAAGTGACTGGTGAATTCTACAAGTTAATTCCAACTACTGGTCGTCCCTTATTGCAAATTTCTGGAACCTCCATGCATAAGCAACCTTTTGTCGAACGCATACTAAAAGAACAACTGAAAGGAAATGTCTTGGATGCTGGTACAGGTCTAGGATACACAGCTATGGAAGCAGCAAAAACAGCAAAACGAGTAACAACCATAGAACATGATCCAACAGTGATCGAATTGCAGAAATTAAGTCCATGGTCACAAGAACTCTTCACCAGAAAGAATATTACTTGCTTAGAAGGGGACGTTACACAACTAGTAAGAAATACACAAAAAGAATCGTGTGATAATGTTATTTATGATGCAGGCACCCCACGTTCTTCTGGCTTGTTCTTTTCCACAGAGCATTATGCAGAAACTTATCGTATTTTGAGGAGAAACGGCAAGCTGTATCATTACTTACCTCGCCCACAAATCGAGCAAGGACGTGATTTTGCCAAAGCGATCATACAACGTCTGGAAGAGCTAAGATTTATGCTTCTAGAAAGGAACGAGAAAGACTGTTATATTATTGTGCAAAAACTATAATCTTAAGAAGTTAAAGTAAGATTTCTATAGATCATAGTGACTGGTTTTCCTTCGCTCAAGAGTTCAGAAATCCCTGCCCTGCCAGACTTGCTTAACTTGATTTTAACAGTAAGACCTCTCTGGGGAAAGCTTGCACCACGTTCAAAAAAATACTGTTCAATGCCATAGGAAACTTCCATGCGGTCGCCAGTGAGATAGGTGATGTCTCCTTGGATGAACAAAACATCAGCAGAGGGTTTTTCTAAAGAGCCAGAGACAAATCTCGCCGTATGATTCTCATCTTCTTGCAGAGTAACATACACAGTATTACCAACCATTGCACCTGGAATGCTAGGAATGGAATTAATTTCATAGCGAATCGTGATATATTGCCCTCGAAAAAAATCGAAAGGATCTACAGGCTGTGTTGCGAGGATGGTGCTTTTGCTGCCAAGTAAAGGAGCTGAGACATAAAGAATAAATCCACTCAAGACAACAACAAAAAACAGAAGAACAATCCAAAGCTTACGATACTCTTGACGTGTTCGAGAGGAAGATAAAGCCATGATTACGTTCGCATTTGCCGAAGGATGCTTCTTCTCCATCGTTCAATAAACAATCCGCCGAAAATGAGAATAATGCCTCCAACGATAGACATGAAAGCAAAACCAAGCTGGCCTCCAAAGTCTAAGGCAAAGCCAATATAACGGGTGATGATATCGAGAGCAAAGAACATAATGCCTAAGTTGATAATTTGTGATGATTTATATCTCGTCCCATACCCAATGACTCCTAAGATAACCAAAATGAATAAGGCATTATCAAAGAGCCAAAGTGCCCAAAAACCAGGGCTCATGCTTTGACCATAACCACCAAAAAATCCATAACTATTGCCTGAAGTGACTAAACTTGCTAAACAAATCAGAACAATGTAGAGTAAAGAGAGACTGACAAAGCCAAAAACTTCTTTCTGAGACAATTTTTGTCTGCCTGTTGCTTTTGATATACCTATCATAGCGAGAATGATAGAAGGTATGCCAAGGACGAGCAAGAAAAGTAATCCTCGGTTGGAAAGACTAAATCCTTCTGGCCACAGCATAGGTAAAAATGCTTGAAAGCTGAGAATATAGGTTAAAATGAGAATGTAGAGCGCAGTCCAATAGCGGTAGACTGGAACGAAGGGATGATTGGTTGATTTATGGATTTGTGTTAAGCCATACATGCCGATGCCAACGAGAAGGTAGATGACGGTTACAATACCCATGCTTAAATCAAAGTAATCAAGAGTGTAAAGGGCCATATATTGGGTGATAATCCATTGCCAAAATTCGAGTAAGGTAACAACAAGACTAACAGGTGAAGTAAAGACATAAGCGGCTACGCCAATACCTACCCAGGCAAGGAGAGCTAAGTTCGCTTGTGATTGTGCAGAAGTAGAGAGGTTGAAAATTTGTGCTATAAGCTGGATGCTTAAGATATAGAGGATGGATCCTAAAAGTAATAATGCTTCTCCAATTTTTGCGTAAGATTGCGTTCGTAAAACAACACCAGCAGCATAAGCCGCAGCAGTAGATCCAACAAGGATAAGGACTTTCAGTGCTGATGGAATATCAGACCAGTTTAATGCAACCATCCAGGCAATACCCAGACCTATAAGAACGGCGCCGAAGGTAGCTACTACAGCACCAAAAGAAACAGCCCCTTTTTTCTGTTCTTGCATGAAAAAGAAGAGTACTCTTGATTTATAAAAGTATCTCTCTAGAAGTGCAGAAGGTCATTAAGAGAATGTGAGAAAGCTTTTTAAACCACCACATCCTCCATATGCCTATGGAAATCATAACTAGTGAGGCAAAAGGTGCAAGAAGCACTGGTTGTATTCATCGCCAATGTATTTAATTCTGTTAGATATCTTTCTCCAACGCTTAATTTCTCAACAAACTTTCTTATGTTAAAGAGTTCTTTGCTGTATCATCATTGTTAACATTGCACATTGCAATCTATCTGGAGACTAAAGCTCTGGAGATACACCTATAAAACCTTATGGAGGAAAAAAATGAAAGAAACATCGGAAAGAAAACAGAAGAGAGTGGAGGCTAAAGTGCAAGCACGCACTGATTGTCTTCACTGTTCCTAGAATCAGGACCTATAGTGAAAATGATTTAGTGCAGCTGGTAAAAGTCTATAAGTCTGCCTTTGCTGAGCCGCCATGGAATGAATACATGAAGTGTTGCAATAGGAAGTGCTGTATAAATTATGGAAAACGAGAAGTACGGACACCTCAAAAATACTGCGAACAATGTGAAAAACCGCTCGTGCTGAGAGAATTCTGGAGTTTTGGAGAGATTGAAAAAGATTTAGTTTCTGGACTCTCTCAAAAAAATCCCATAGCTCTTGTTGCAGATAATGGAAAAGGGCTTACAGGATTTACCTGGGGTTATCAACTACCCTTGGAAAAATTTCCGTGTTTAGCAGGTAAAGTCCAAAAAGAAGTGAGTTACATGGATGAGATTGCAGTGAGGGGAAATAGAAGAGAGAAAGGGATTGGCACAGCACTGGGGCTGAGATATCTAGAGACGGCAAAACAGCAGGGGATGCTGGAAGTTGTTCTGCGAACAGATGAGAGAAACAAAGCGTCCATGGCTCTGTTCAGGAAACTAGGCTTTAGAGACATTCCTGACCCAAGTAGCCCCAGAGGAAAAGTCTACGACCCAATATTTCCAGAAAGAATCTATCTCAGAAGGGAAGTAGGTGACTAAGATGGATGTCATAACATTAACTAGGGATTTGCTAAGAATCCCTTCCCCTTCTGGGAATGAAAAATTAGTAGGAGAATTTCTAGCTAAAAGACTAGGAAGAATGTTCAAGGTAAAGCTGCAAAAAGTAGGAAACAGGTTTAATATCCTCGCAACCAACGGAAAACCAACACTCATCCTGACTACACACATGGATACCGTCCCTAAAGAGCTTCCGCTGAGAGAAGATAAAACATGGCTCTATGGGCGTGGTGCCTGCGATACAAAAGGAATCATCGCCGCTATGGTTTGCGCTGCGGAAGAAGCTATAAAAGCGGGAAGAAAAGATTTCGGCTTGCTGTTTGATGTCAGCGAAGAAACTGATTTTTCAGGCATAAGAAAAGCAATAAGAGTAGTTAAACCGGAAGTAGTAATAGTAGGTGAGCCAACGAAGGGCAAAATAGTCTATGGTCAAAAGGGACTGCTAGGAATTAAGATAAAGTATAAGGGCAAGGCAGCTCCCGGCGCTACACCAGAAAAAGGAATCTCCGCCATCAATAATATTTTGAATTTGTTGGAAAAGATAAGAAGCAAACAACTACCTAAAGATTCAAGGTTAGGGAATACAACACTAAATATAGGACAGATAAAAGGCGGATTAGCGCCAAATATAGTTGCCGATTGTGCGGAAGCTATCATTGAAGTAAGAACAATTTGTCCAAATAAAAAAATAAAAAAATTGCTTATAAGGGGCATACCGAAAGAGAATGTGGAGATTCTCTATAATTTTGATCCAATGATGACTAAAGATAAAAAATTCTTAGCAACTTTCAAGTACAAAAAAGAAATAGCGCCTTATTTTACAGAGATGTATTTTTGGGCAAAGAGAGCAAAAACTATAGTCTTTGGTCCGGGAGACTACAAGTATGCGCACACAGATCGCGAGAAGATAAGGAAAAGTGATCTGGTAAAAGGAAAACAAGCCTACTTAGAGATGATAACGATAATAACCAAGAATCTGCACGGGCAGAGTGTAGCACAAAAAAATTAAAAGAGTTAATTTGAATCAGGATTAATACGAGTTTCCAAATCCATTAACCCCATTAACCGGTTATTATGCTGTAGCATTAAGCGAATTGCATTATTCTCACATTTTTCCCAATCGAAAGTTTCCAATGCTTCTAATACTAACTTAGGTACATAAGATGCTGTATAAATACTGCTTCTTAAAGGATAAAGTGCTCCTATGCAAGGCGCATTTCTTGCTTCTGTACGAAGATCTCTATAGGAATCAATATTTACTAGAATTTGAACGTCTGGTAATGGTTGAATAACAAAAGGGCAGAAAGGAGATTTGCCAGATTTGTTAAAAGGTATGCGCATTTCAGAAACGGACTCTATTTTCTGTTTTTTCGGTAATTGGACTCTATGACCATTATTTCGTAACCAGGTGATAGTTGAAACTATTTCTTCTGGTTGGGTACTATAAAAATGTACGAGGGAAGTCGGTTCATATAAATAATATACCATCATACAAAGTACACATAATTCTTTAAAAGAGTTTGCTTTAAGAGCTAGAAAGCTTTTTAAACCAACTTTGTAGATAACAGTGTTACCATGCAAGCGCAAATTCTCAACTTTCGAGGCGGTTTGCACACCAAGTCTGATAATCACATGATAGTCAAGATTCCAGGAGTAGACACTCGAGAAGCGGCCTTGAAGATGAAAGACAAGAGAGTAGTCTGGAAAAGCCCTGCTGGCAAAGAGATCAAAGGTGTAGTCGCTAACGCTCACGGTAACAAAGGAGCAGTCCGCGTTATCTTCGAAAAAGGTATGCCTGGCCAAGCCATTGCAACCAGAGTAGAGGTAAATTGATATGGCAGGCTTGCGTAAGGGAGTTTCGTACAGACGTCTTGAACGTCCCTATACTCGCAAGAGTAAATTCAAGCATAAATCCTATGTTAAGGCAGTTCCCAATTCCAAAGTTGTCCGTTTCGACATGGGTGACATCAAAAAGCAATATGCAGTTCGTGTAGATTTGATCGCAAAAGATGCCCTTCAGATTCGCCACAACGCTATCGAAAGCGCACGTCAGATTATCAACCGTCACTTAAACTTAAAGTTAGGAAATAATTACTATTTCAAAGTCAGAATGTATCCGCATCATGTGTTGCGCGAAAACAAGATGTTGACTGGCGCAGGCGCTGACCGTATGCAGACTGGTATGCAGCTTGCTTTTGGTAGACCAGTAGGTATTGCTGCACAGATCAAACGTGGAAAAGCTATCTTCTCTGTTAAGGTAGACAAGCAAGATATTGACAGCGCAAAATTCTCTTTGAGAAAGGCAAGATCTCGTCTTCCAGGACACTATGGTCTTGCTGTTACTATTTTAGTACCAGAAGTCGTTACACAAGAAGAATAACCTTAGAGTTTCATTCTGCGTAATAAGTTAGCATTAGTAACAACAGTTATAGAACTCAATGCCATCGCTAGTTCTGCAATCACAGGATGCAAAAAACCAGCCATAGCGACAGGGATTGCTATAACATTGTAGGCGAATGCCCAGAAGAGATTCTGCTTGATTTTGCTAAACGTCTTTCGAGAGAGTCTAATCGCTTCCACCACGCCAACTAAAGATCCCTTGGTCAACACTAAGTCTCCAGCTTCAATCGCAATATCTGTTCCAGTGCCCATAGCAATAGCAACATTTGCCTGTTTCAATGCAGGAGCATCATTAATCCCATCACCAACAAAAGCAACCATGCCTTTCTTTTGTAATGCTTCAACTTTCTTTGCTTTATCTTCAGGTAACACATTGGCAATCACATCATCAATGCCTGCTTGTTTTGCGATAGCTTTTGCTGTCATTTCATTATCTCCGGTAATCATGATAGTTGTATAGCCAGCATCTTTCAACTGAGTAATCGCAGCGACAGAATCATCTTTCAAAGCATCAGCAACTGCAATAATGCCAAGCACTTGTTTGCTCTCTGCTACGACCATGACAGTCTTACCAGCGCTCTGATATTGTTCAATAGTTGTCTGCACTTTCCTGAGATCAACACCTTTTTCTTGCAATAAGCGAGGATTGCCTACAATGACTTGCTTGCTGCCAATAGTTCCAACAATGCCTTTGCCTCTGACAACAGTGAAGTTTTTTACAGGTCGATAAGTCTTGAGGTTCGCTTTCGTGACAATGGCGTGCGCCAGCGGATGTTCACTTAACTTCTCTAAACTTGCCGCCATATCGAGAAGGTAAGACTCTTTGACAAGACTATGAATATCAGTCACTTCAGGTTTGCCTTTGGTCATCGTTCCCGTCTTATCAAAGACAATAATCTTGACATTTTTCATGGTCTGGATAGCTTCGCCCTTTCTAATCAAAATACCATGCTTCGCTCCTATACCGGAGCCAACAGTGAGTGCTATAGGAACCGCTAACCCTAGAGAGCAGGGACAGGCTATAACAAGTACTGCAATGCCAACACCCAAAGATCTTCCTAAATCACCAGAAAAGTACCACCATCCTGCGAACGTTAACACCGTTAAAACTAAAATGACAGGAACAAAAATACCCGTTACTTGATCAGCGACTTTTTGAATAGGAACTTTAGTCCCTTGTGCTTCTTCTACTAAATGAATGATATGTGCTAAGAAAGTATCCTTGCCTACTTTAGTCGCTTTGACATACAAAACACCGTCTTGATTAATTGTTGCTCCTATCACAGGATCTTTTAGCTTCTTCTCCACAGGCATGCTCTCTCCAGTGACCATACTTTCGTCAACTGCGCTCGCGCCTTTGACAACAATGCCGTCAGTAGGAATTTTCTCCCCTGGTTTGATAATCATGACATCGCCCAGCTGCACTTGGTCTATGGGAATCTCCAGTTCTTGGTTGTTGCGCAGCACACGGGCGTTTTTTGCTCCCAGCTCCAGAAGTTTTCTAATCTCTTGTGTTGCTCTTCCTTTAGCTCTCGCTTCAACGTATTTTCCAGTAATGAAGATGGCCATGATCATGGCGGCTACGCCTGAATAATCTTTGGTAGGCAAAAAGAAAGTAAGTACGCCAGTGAAATAAGCAATAACAGTTCCCAAAGCAATCAGTGAATCCATGCTGAAATAGAACGTAAAGAAACCTCTAAAACCGCTCCATACGGTGGAAAATCCAACAATAAAGATGACTGGAAATGCAAGTCCTAGAATGACCCAACCCATGATGTTCTCGGGTAACAAAGTTATTCCCAAGAGTCGATCAGCGAACATCAAAACAGCAATAGGTACAGATAAAATCCAAGCCCAGATTAATTTTCGAAACCAGCTTCTTATTTCTGGGTCATCAGGAATCTCACTGTGATTATGGTCGTGGTTCATAGTTTTCAGTCCATTCAGGCGTTTTCAAACGTCACTTGTGTTGCTGTATATCCTGCTCTCTTCACTGCTGCCTTGACATCAGCTTCTGTTACAATATCTTCACAATCAGCATAGCCTTTCTTCATTAAGACATTGACTCTGACATTCTTCACGCCTTTTAATTTACCCATGCTTTTTTCTATATTCGAAGCGCAAGAAGCGCAGTGCATGCCTTCAATAGTCATCGTTGCCTTTTTCATCTGGTATTATCTCCTCCGTTGTTGTTGGAATAGTTGTTGACTGAACCATAAGATGCCAAAGACAAGAAAGACAATGACAAGTATCCAAAGAAGGCCCATGCCAAAGAACATCCCTCCAGACATCATAGTGTAACCAGGATAGTTGGAAACGCTCCAAGGTCTAAATAAGGGAAGAAAAACAAAAAGACCTAATATGATAACACCTAAAATAATCCAAAAGCTTTGTGATTGTTTCATGCTTGTTCACCTCGTAAGATATGGATACAATAGTGGGACATGTGAGTATCAATGAGGTGCATGAGGGGTTTAATTGTCTTTTCATTCAGCATATAGTAATGATATTTGCCATCGACTTCAGTCTTGACAAAGCCACATTTCTTGAGACGCGCAAGATCATGGGAAACTGCAGTTTGATCCAAGCTTAAAGCAGCAACAAGTTCAGTGACATTTTTCCTGCCATGCCGTAAAAGATTAATGATTTTCAGCCGAGGCTCAGAAACTAACGTGCCAAAGAAGACTTTGTAAGCTCCATAAACTTCAGTATCTTGAAATCCTTCTTGGTGGCAGTGCCGTAACATGGTTTTATTTATCATATGATAACTGGATACATATGTTATATATAAAGGTTATGGTTTACAAGAGTCCCCAGGTGAAGTATACTAAAAGAGCCATAAGGAACGCTCCAGCAAGGGAAATCAGCAATCCAGCCTTGAGCAAGTCCTTGATATGCACATACCCAGTAGCGTGCGCCATCGCAGTAGGCGGTGTTCCCATGGGAAGCATAAAGTCTAAACTCACGCCTATCGAAGCCGCGACCACTAAGTTAGTCATATCAGTGTTGAGAACTGTAGCCAGTGCCGTGATAATAGGAATGAAGACGGCAGAGGCAGCGGTATTGCTCAAGAAACTAGTCAAAAAGATGCCTGCGAAACCCATGACCAAGAGTACAACAAAGTAATGTTGCGAGAGCAGTGAAGTGCCAAGCAGATGGGATATGTTATCATCCAAACCAGAGATATCAATGGCCATACCCAAAGCAATACCTCCCCCAATCAAAATGAGAGAGTCCCAGCCTATTTTGTGAAAGTCTTTAGTATCAATCAGATTCAAGACAGACAAGAGCACTACAGGAACTAAAGCGACAACGCTGCTGTGAATTCCATGCAAGCCTTCCGTTATCCAAAGAAGCACAGTAATCAACAGGATTGCTGCAACTTGTATTTGCTTTCTGGTGAAAGGATGGACATGTTTCTGCATTTTCAAAAAGCGTCGTTCAGAAGGGAAAATCTTGCGGAGAATATACCAGCTGGCGAGCACCATTAAGACCATGAAGGGAAATCCTCGTAATCCCCATTCGAGAAAGCCAAACGTGAGGTCATGTTCTGTCAGGAATTTTTGTGCTATAACATTTGGAGTGCTTCCGATAAGAGTTCCAATACCACCAATAGTAGCACCATAGGCAACTGCTAAGATTAATGATTTGCCAAACTGTGACTTTGCTGGTCTCATTCTGTTCTTTGTTAGGATAAACAATGCGATAGGCATGGCAATCGCAGCAGCAGCAGAATTGCTCATCCACATGGAGAGGAATGCAGTTGCCGTAAGTATACCCAATAAAACCATGGAAGAAGAAACGCCAAATTTGCCGAGAAGTTTATGTGCTAAATATTCATCGAGTCTGTGTTTATGCAGGGCTATTGCAAGCACAAAGCCGCCAAAGACTAAGACTACCACTTTGTCAAAAAATTGGGCAAAGACTTTGTCTGCAGGAAAACGTCCAAAGATGATAAGGAATAAGGCGACAGTCAATGCCGTCGCGTGCAAGGGAATAACTTCTGAGATCCAAAGGACCAGCGCAAAGCCAATGATGGCAATAGTTATCTGTGCTTGGTCAGAAAGTCCTAAAGGAAGAAGAGCGAGAACGATAAAGAGCAATAATGCGCTCAGAAGAATAATCCAGCGTTTATGAGTTTTCTGCATATAATCCCCTCTTTTCTAGAGAACAGAGAGAGGTCTCTCTTTAAGAATATTATTGTTTTTGAAAGAAGGCAAACTTTATATGGACTCAAGAGCTGAGTAAATCTATGTGTCTCGCTATTCCGGGAAGAATTGTTAAACTAGAAGAGGATAATGCTATTGTTGATTATATCTCTGAAAAGAGAGTAGGAAAAATAGTCGAAGGAACCTATAAAGTGGGTGATTATGTGATTATCCAAGGTGGCCTCGTTATCGAGAAGATTCCCCAAGAGCAAGCAAAAAAATGGTTAAAAGCGTTGCCAAAATGACACCAGAAGATCTTTTTCTCAAGTATGCGTTCCCTTGTACTATTGTGAAAGTGGCAAGAAAAGAAATCACACAGCAAGAATATGAGTCTCTTGAGCAGGCAGCAAAAGGAAATCAGCCAGTGTCAAGAGCTATGTTAGAGAAGACATATCCTGCTGCTGTAGCAAGGATGAAAGCAGTGGCAGAGGAGAAAGGACAAGTCTATTTCTCTGTGGAGAATATTCGCGATTATTTTTTAGGAAGACATAATGAACTGTTGCAAGGAACATTCCATCCAAATAAGCAGCAAGGACCACCACTCGATCAAAATCTCCCGCAAGCTATTCGAGAACTCTGTCTTATTACGACAGGAAAGATAGTGAAGAAAGGAGAAACGTTTTATGTAGTGAAATTTACTGCTGGCGAACAGACGAAAAGAAGAACAGTATCCAATGATCTTCTACCGAATGCAGGTATAGGTGATGTAGTCAGAATCCATTATGGGTATGCTGTTGAAAAAGTGTCTTGATATACGCTCTTTCGTTCTACAAAATACAGTAACAAACTAACTCCTCCTATCAGAAGTAGACTGCCAAAAAGTTCTGACAGAGAAAGGGTATGAGCCACAAAGATAGAATTGAGTAATGTTGTTATAGGGCTTCCCAAGAGAAGAATGGCTGTAGCTGTGGTAATTTTGACCGTTTTGATGCCGTTGTACCAAGTATAAGTATAGCCGAAAAGCAAGAGTGAAGTAAATAGAGTCCATAAGAGTTGCTTGCTAGTAAGTTGCACAAGTTGGACTAAGTTGTGGTTGAATCCTAAGAAGAGAAGGATAAACAAAGAGCCAAAGAACATGCGGCCAAAGGCGACAATCGTTCCGGAAACAGTTTTGACAAGATCCTTGGAAAGAATGTTTTCGACTGCCCAGAAGACCGTTGCTAATAAGATCAAGAGTTCCCCTTTGCCAAAAGAGAAAGTCTGTAGTTTTAAGACAAGGAAATTACCTACAAGTAAGAAGAGCGCGGAAAGAAAAACTGTTTTATGCAATCGCTCTTTCAGGAAGAAAACGGCAAGAAACGCGACAAAGATAAACATGGTCTTGTGAACAAAAGAACCGGCAGCGCTGCTAGTCAAAGAAAGTCCCTTGAAGAATAAGAGGAAAGGAATACTGCCACCTATAAGGCCTATAAGAACTAATCGTGCCCATTGTCGTAGAGAGAGTTTTTTTAGAGCGTGAAATTCGCTGAAGAGTAAGAGCAGAGAGAAGAGAAAGACAGCAGTTATTACATTCTTCAGAAAAGTAAACAGATAAGGTTGCACCATGGAGACAGAAAACTTATTCACAAAGATAGAGAATCCACTAATAAATGCTGTTAAGAAGACTAACCATAACCCCTTTATTCTCATAAGAGTGCAAAAGAAGATAAGTTTTTAAAGTTTGCTACTTTCTAAGATGATACTACTATTTTTTATGGTAGCAGATAATGAAAAGAAAGATGAAAAAAGAAGTCATCGTGATTGGTTGTGGTCCAGCAGGTCTTTCTGCAGCGATTTATTTGGGAAGAGCGAATATTGATACTTTGGTCATAGGAAAACAAAAAGACAGCCAGGTCATGAAAGCTCATCGAATAATGAACTACCTGGGATTTCCCAAAGGAATCACTGGTGAACAATTACTCAAGAATGCTATAGAGCAAGTAAAAGTGTATAAAGTCCCTCTTGTAGAGAAAGAAGTGATTAATGTCGAGCAAAACAAGGAATGCTTCATCCTAGAGACAGAGGATGGTGGAGTCTATGAGACGAAAGCGCTCATTATCGCGACTGGAACGCCCATTAAGCTTTCAGGCATAGAGAATGAGGAAAAATTAACGAGTAAAGGTGTTCACTATTGTGTAGAATGTGATGGTCCTCTCTATCACAACAAAAATCTAGCAGTTATTGGCAATGGAAATCATGCAGCAGAGGAAGCAATTCTTCTCTTGTCATATACCAGAAAAATAACCGTGATTGCAAATGCAGAAAAGTTTGATATGTCGTCAAGGTTGAGAGACCAAATAAAAAAGAATAACATCCCTCTGATAGCAAAACCGGTAAAATCTTTCGATGGAGAAAAGAGAGTAGAAGGTATAACGCTCATGGATGGTCAGAAAATGAAGTTTGATGGTGTCTTTATGGGTTGTGGAGAGCTTTCTGCTTTTGATTTTTCTGCAAAGCTCGCTTTAACCATAGAGAACGACTCTTTAGTTGTGGACAAGAATGGCATGACCAGTATGAAAGGTATTTTTGCAGCAGGCAATTGTATCTCGAAGTGCAGACAAGTCGCGAAATCTGTTGGTGATGGATGCAACGCTGCACTATCTGCTATTCGATATGTGCGCAACAAAGAAGTCTATCAGGATTACGCAGCAAGCAGTGAGAGGTGACAGAAATGGCAGAATATACTATCAAGTATAAGAGAGATGCATGTATTGGCGCAGGTTCTTGTGTGGCTGCATGTCCAGAGAACTACAGTTTAGACGCAGAAAATAAAGCCATAGTGAAGACAAAGACCATAACTGACAAAGAGTTAAAGAAAAATGTTGCAGCGGCAAAATCCTGCCCAACGTTAGCAATAGAGATCTATGATGCCAAAGGTAAAAAAGTCGCCCCATAAAATCTACATCTTTGGCAACCCTCTAGTCGAAGAAGATACGTTAGCGGTGTTAGTAGGTAGGCAATTACAGAAGAAATTTCCCCAGATAGAATTCAAGCACATTGATCCGACTGAAGAGGAAATACAAGAAAAAGAAATAACCATTATTGACGTTGCGCAGAACATTGAGAAAGTGACCATCATTGAGAATATCGATCAGTTGGAGCTTGGTCCAAGAGTTTCATTGCATGACTTTGATGTAACCTTTGCATTGAAATTGCTGAAGAAAATAGGATCAATCCAAAAAGTAACAATCATTGCTATTCCTATAAGCTATAGCCTAGAGAAGGCCTGTAAGGAAGTAGAGCCTTATGTCCACTTGACTCTCAAGAAATGAGTCGCACAGCTCATGCAAGGATCATAAGCCCTGATTAGTGTTTCACAAGTATGTTCTATCCAATGTTTTGGTTTGTTAATATGTTGTTGTACTAAATCAAAAATGTCATTGCGCATATTAATTTGGTTCTGTTGTGTCGGAACGATGATGGTTCCATTTTTAACAATACTGTTCTTGTCGATTTTAAGTCTGTAATACAAGGTCCCTCGTGGTGCCTCAACGACACCAACGCCTTCTCCTGCTCGTGCAGGTATAGGCTCAGGATCTTCCTTATGGAAAGTATATTTCTCCAGAAGATCTAAAGCATGATCGATGCTATGTAAGATTTCAATCGCCTGTGCAAGATTATTATGAAAGATATTGTAAGACGGAAACATCTTGAGATAATTTGCAGCGTCTCGTTTCGTGTGTTCATGTAATAAATCTTTGTTAAGATTGAGTCTTGCTAGGGCACCAACCATATAATCTCCTTCATGGAAGCGATAGCCAATAGCTTCTGAATAAGGGATGACAACTTGTTTGAGATGTTTGAAATAATCTTCTTCTTCTATGCAATAGCCCTGTGTGCTCTTAATACATCCCTCTAAAAAGCCAAATTCCTCAGCGGCAAGTGCAACAAAATTAGTTTTTCTGATGAAGCTGAATTTAGTTTTGGAAAAGAGATCGATTAAACGTAAAATTATAGGGCGTATGTCTTTGAGTTCTGCTATGACTTTGTCTATTTCTACGCGTTCTGGAAAATGAGTAAATCCTCCAATAACAGGATAAGGTGCATGCACTGATCGTCCAGCAACCAGAATAGAAAGATGATTGCCAACAGCCTTGACATGGAAAGCGTCATGGATAAGGTCATGATGGGAGTTATTGAGTTCTAAGATGGAGTCTTTGCCAAGTTCATCAGGAAGAGCAAAAATATAGAGGTGTAAAGCATGATCCCTGATCATTAAGCCATACATCGCTAGTTTCCTCAGCATCACCGTCTGTGCTGTAGGTCGTATGCCTAGCGTCTTTTCTATAGCTTCGATGCAGCAGATTAAATGTGCAATACTGCAGGTCCCGCAAATTCTTGAGACATGCTGCGGTAATCCAACAACAGGTTTTCCTCTGATGGCCTGTGTGAAGAAACGTTTATTCTCCGTGATTTTGAACTTGACATCCTTGACTTTCTTGTCTCTAATTTTTATCTCTAAGTCTGCATGACCCTCCAGTTTGGTCAAGTTTTTGATAGTAATATCCGACTTATGCAACGTTAAACTCCTTGAGGCATTTATTCACAATATCCAAAAATACTTTCTCATCCATAGGACAACCTGGTACTTCATAATCTACTTGCACTAATTCTTTAAGATTGTAGACTTTTTTACATTGCTTGAAACGATCTATGAGGAATTGGATTTCTTGCTTGGTTTTTGCATCAAAATAATTTCTCTGTGCAGAAGGCATACCTTGAATGGCGCAACTTCCTATGGCAACCAGTCGCTTGCAATTCTTTCGAATGTTTAATAGTTCTTTCTTCATGGTCGTGGAGGTAATCGCTCCCTCAACAAAAGCGACATCTATGTCTTGGAGAGTGTTTTTGCTCTGTAAGATCTTGGCGTGTTTAAAATTCAGAAGTTTGAACCATTCCTGATAATGATCATTAAGCAGCTCAGTGAAGATGATAGTGCTGTCTTCACAACAGGTAAAGGAAAACCATCCGATATTCAACCTCTTTTTCTGCATAAAAAATGAAAAAACTTGGAAGTATATAAAGAATACGTATACATTTGGATACTAGAAGAAAAGCTCTTACAAGTAGCTAAGACCGTAGATTATGAAAATACCTAAAAGGATGCTAAGACTTCCTGCTAAAAATTGCAATCCTTTCAAGAGTTTGGTAAATTGTTGGACAAAGAGAAAAGGAAGCGCAAGCAACATGCTGAGAAGAATCATACCCAGCGTTGCACCACTGCCAAAGACAAGAATAAATGAAATGCCCTGAAAGAGGGTGGGAGTTGATGCTAGAACAAGCAGAGTCAATGCAGCGCTGCCTGCTAGACCATGGATCATGCCCAGAAGAAAAGAAGTATGATAGTGTTTATGAGCGAGAGAGTAGTTGTGCGTATGAAGATGAGTATGTGCTGCTTGACCATGAGTATGCTGGTGAATATGAAGATTATTCCGAGAGAGATCCCAAAGAACTTTAATGCCAAGCAGCACTAAAAAAATACCAACAATAAATTCAAACGAAAGAGCTAGACGTAGAGGCAGAGATATTTTAAGAGCAAGTAAAAGAGCTCCAACAAGGAGAAGAGTAAGTGTATGACCAAATCCCCAGAAGGAACCGATGAGTGAAGAAGTCTTGAGATTTTTTGTTTGACTAACGATATTGGTTACAGCAAGGATATGATCTGCATCTAAGGCATGTTTTAATCCTAAGATAAATCCAAGAGTTAGAGCAGTCATCAATTCCAAAGAGAAGAGCGTCATGAAATCACCTAGTCAGGGAGAGAAAGAGAGTATATAAGTCTTGCAGATGTTTAGGAGTTGCGCGTCAGTAAAAAGTAACTGAACAAAAGAATCAAGAGAGTAAGTACCTGCACTTCAATGCCTTTAAACGGTAGGATTCCTAAAGAAAAAGAGATCCCGAAGAAACTAAAGAGCAAAGGAAAAAGTCCAGTAATGCATAAAGGGCAAATACCAGTAATAAATCCTCCAACAGTGCCAACACTAGTCATCGTAGCAGCACCTCGACATTGCTTTCGTTGTTTATAACGAATAAAGAGTAAGATGCTATTTTGAGCAATAAAAAAACCAATAAGTAAGGACAAAACCACAGAAAGTATAAGAGAAGACCAGGCAACTGTTGAAGCATACCTAATAATTAATTGGGCAGTTTGGTAAAACCCGCTAAAAAGAATATTCAAGGCAAGATAAAGAAAAAAGATACAGAAAAACCAGATGCGATAAGGTTTCTGAAAGACGCGTCTCATGCAGCGACAAGTGTTCCAGTGCCCATGCCCATGCTACAGGAGAATCGATAACTGCCAGGTTGTGGAATAGTGAACTTAATAGTATCCTGGGGTGTTCGTGCATACTGGACAATGCCTAGTTGTTTGATGGTAAAAGATCTATAGCAGCCACTGACACTAGAATCTAAGGTAAGCTCAACAGGTTGTCCTGCTTTGACATTAAGGACTTGCGGATAATAATTAGCATTCTTCTCGCTGAGAGTAATTCTTTGTACATCACCGCTGCCAACAACAGGGTTCGCCTGTGCTGCTGTATTGCTAATATAGAGGAACAATGATCCACCTATAACAAGAATGCCTATCAATGCAACAATGGTTGTGTTTTTCATAAAGAGGATAGTTGAAAAAGGTATATATAAAACTTATGCATTAACTGAAGAGTGCACTTCTCGGTCCGAACACCATGAGCCAAGTAGTGGCTAATGTTAATACTGCAGTAATCGTGACGATTAATAAGTGCTCTCCTTGTCGTTGTCGTTCAGCATCTTTCGTCTCCAAATAGACCATATAATTCAAAGAGATCATAATGATGCCGCCAATGAGGAAAACAATGATAGCCATCGCTTGTAAATGGTCATTGAGTAACATGATAGCGGTCATGCCGCCCATCAAGCTGCCCATAAAGCCAGCCATAATACCCTCTAAAAAACCCATAACACCACAGCATGAACCTAACCAAATGCCTAAAGCGATACCAACCAACATACCAAAGACGCTGCCAGAGAACATGCCATTAGTTGCTCCAACATAAAAGCCAGATAAAAATCCAGCAATCATGCCTATAGTCATGCCAATCATCATGCCGGACATGCAGGCAAAGGACTGGTATGCATGCACTTGATGGATCAAAGGTGTCAATAAAGCATAGCTAAGGACTGCTAAAAAGAGATAAAGTCCATAAGCAGCAACAAAGTTCTCAATAAACCGGAACTTAAAGAAATACAGTAACGCTAAGATAGCAAAAGAAGTAAGTAAGGAATAGAAAACAGATTTCAATAATTCTCCCTCAACGCGATTGCCGTTCAATTCTTTGAGGAATATTTGGAAGGACATGCATGATTTTGCAAAATGAGCCTATAAATAGTTTACGCTTCTGTTGAGTAACCATATTTGCCTGTCAAAGGGACAAAAACAAATCCGCCTAAGTCCTCAATGATTCCTTGCTTGGTAATTCGTAACATTCTTTGCGAAGAAAAATCACCGACAGGTGCTAACAAAAATCCAGATGATGTTAACTGAGACAATAAATGCAGTGGTGGTTTCGGACTTGCCGCAGTTATGATAATTCTGTCATAAGGTGCTTCTGGTGTATAACCTTGGCTGCCATCAACATGTAGAGTATAGACATTCTTGTAAGGTTGCAGTCGTTCTTTGCTATACTTATACAATTCTTCAAGAATCTCTGTGGTAATAATCTTGCCTTTGTTTCCCGTTAAAACACTCAAGATGGCTGCCTGATAACCTGATCCAGTGCCTATTTCAAGAATCTTCTGTCCTGGTTCAACCTGAAGAAACGCAGTCATGAGAAGGACAGTAGTGGGTTGTGAAATCGTCTGTCCTTCAGGAAGAGGTAAAGGGATGTCTGCATAAGCAGAATCTCGTAAAGAACGAGGAACAAAGGATTCTCGAGGAACTTGAAGAAAGGCATCAAGAGCCTGTTTGTCCGTAATAATGACCTGTAAATGCTCATAAAGGGCTTTTTTGGCTTTTTGAAGCGATGGCATGTCTACATAAAAACGCAGGTATTTAAGGTACTTTGTTATCACTGTACAGTTATTACAAAACGAAAGGTTTATATAGGAGAAAAGAGTAGAAATAGTATGCTGAAGCGAGCTTTTATTCCCCTCGTGAAATAAAAGCACTTTAGCGATATTCAAGGAGGAAATCAAACAATGACAAGTACCACAGTACCACCAGCAAAATACAACGACGACATCGCAAAACAAATTGATACGCAGTTTACTGCTGGATATGATGCTTTAAGAGCTCACGTAGGTGCAAAAAAGTTCACCGATGCTAAACGCGATGCTAAGCTAGGTATAAGAAAAGCAACTGCTCTAGTTGTTGGCGGTACAAATGAGGAAGCTCTCGAAGATTTACTCGAAGGTTTTGGTGTAACACAACGTCTTGAAGGTGCAATCACACAGATTGAAACTACAAGAGGTTTATCACCTGAGCAAAGAGATATCTTGCTTGCAAAAACATATGGAGAACTAAGAGACCAAATTTCAGGTGCATATTTCGCACATGTTCCTTCTCCAGATGAAGGTAGCAGAGATAATAGAGAATCTCTCTTTGATTACAGAGTTAAACAATTAACACAAAGAATCAGAGCTTAAATGCTCTTTTTCTTTCTTTTTTCTTTTATTTTTCTTTACCATAATCATTAAATACTTCGTAGACTCCAGAAGTCTATGAATAGTTTAGAGGAAAGAGTAGGTGAACTCTCAAGAGAGGAACGAGAGATCATAGAAACTAAATGGATGCCTGCGTATCAAGCATTAAGAAGCGGATTAGAAGGCGAAGCATCTGCACTAGATTTAGAGAAACAATTTACTGCATACAGAGAGGCTTATGGATCAACATGGGTTCACTGGTATAGGAGCAGAGATAGAGGTGCAAATGAAGAGGCACTCAAAGCAATGATTCAAGAATTTATGATCAATAATATATGGTTTAGAGGCATAGAACTAGCGCTTGCAACAGCACAGGAGCAATTGCCTACCAGTAGAGCTACCGGGCTTGCAGCGTTTGAAGTATATCATAAGTATCTCTTAGACAGACTTTTAGGCTTATTGCAACCAAGAAGCGAATAATTCTTAAAGACATTCGAAAGATGCACAAGATAATGAAACGAATTGTAATCTTAGGTGCGGGTTTCGGAGGAGTATATACAACACTCTATTTGCTGAAACAAATGCACAGGCAGGAAAAGATAGAGATTCTCTTATTAAGTAAGACCAATTATTTCTTATTCGCTCCTCTCTTGCATGAAGTTGCTACAGGTGGTATTAACAGAAGCAATATTGTGCAGCCCATTAGAGAGATTATCCAGCATCCCAACTTTAAATTCTTGAGATGTAGTGCAAAAGAGATTGATTTCAACAAGAGAATCATTACTACGGAAAAGACACAAATACCTTATGATTACCTGGTGATAGCGATAGGTGCAGAAAATGAGTTCTTTAACATTCCAGGTGCACAGGAATATGCTCTTCCTTTAAAGTCCTTGCAAGATGCAGTCATAATTCGTAACCATGTTCTCGATTGTTTAGAAATGAGCAGTGCCCTGCTGCAGGTGAAGAAAGATGAGCCCAATTTGGTCTTTGTCATTGTTGGTGGTGGCCCAACAGGAGTTGAGCTTGTTGGAGAGCTTGCAGAATTTATTGACCAGAATCTGCGTCATAATTTTCCTCATATGAAAGACTATGAGCGAAAAATTTTCTTAATCCAGCGCGGTCCAGAAATCTTACCGTTCATGAGCAATCGCTCGCGCCAGCAAGCACTGAAAAAATTGGCAAAAGAAAAGGTAATAGTAATGACAAACGCAGCAGTCACTAAGGTGACTAAGGAAGGCGTGCAGATCAACCATAAAGAGATGATAATCACCAAGACAGTAATATGGGCTTCAGGAATAAAACCAACAACGATAGTGACAAATCCCAAAGTGACCAATGAAAAAGGCTATTTCGTAGCTGATCAGCAGCTTCGTGTGCAAGGTCAAGAAGCCGTATATAGTGTAGGTGATTGTGCTTTCGTCATCAATCCTTATAATAGAAAACAAACCCCTGCTTTAGCGCAAGTGGCCGTGCGCCAGGCAAGAATAGCTGCACGAAATATTCTGCATGAGTTAAGAAACGAACCTCAAGAAACATTCACTTTCAAGCTCTCAGGAATTTTAGTGTCCGTAGGAAAGCGTTTTGCTGTTGCAGATATTCATGGTATCAAGTTTAAAGGATTTGTTGCTTGGTGGCTCTGGAGAACAATTTATCTGAGCAAGTTAGTGGGTTGGAGAAATAAGCTCCAAGTGGCCTATGACTGGACATTAAACTTATTTTTTCCCAGAGACACAACACAGATTTAGCGTAATTTTTTGTTTTCAATAAAAGTACGCATTTCATCAACAAAAGCTTGTGCTTCTTTTCTATAGAAGTCATAGTCTTTGCCAGAGACTGATTTGATGTCCCTATGGGTAATCTTTTTGAAAATAGTGTACAAATGGCGCATGGTCTTTGCAGCTCTATGACGGATATGTCTTTCTGCATAGAGTTTTTTATCAAGCAAGTCAGCAACATGATCTGGCGACGGTGGAATCTCTCCAACAACCATAAGAGCAGCATGTGCGGCATCAACTGCAGCCCAATAAAGATCAACCATAGCAGTAAGCAAGTGTTGGTCAGCTCGATGTAATGATGCGGGCGCTAAAGTAAAGTAAGTCCAGATGGATTCATCGCTTGGTCGTATGCGTCCCTGATCTAGTAAGGTTTGTAATGGGTCAAAAAATCCAGTGTCTACCAGTGCTACACCAGAGCGCAAGATATTGATGGCTACAGGATCACCTGCGCGCACATACTCCCAGAAAGCAGTTAATCGCATCGATTGGATATGTAGCCGTTTCGGATCGACTTGTGCCATAGCTCGCTCGGTGAGGATGCGATAAGTCTCAATGAGCTCTTCAGTAAAGCGGATGCGAATATCATCCAGAATAATCAGAACATCAAGATCACGCTTTGGTGAAGGATTCTGCTTGGTGGCAGAGCCAAAAAGGACAATCGCAGAGAGAAATCTTCCAAACTCTTTATACATAATCTTCGCAAACTTTCGTGCTATTTCTATGTCTTCTTGTAAATAGAGAGAAATATTCTTTTGCGGATTTTTCTGCACCTCGAATTTCACGAAATTCACCTCTGATGAATAGGAAAAAGAGTTCCTAGCTATTAAATACTTTGTGGTCTAAGCTTCTCCTCCAACGCTACCACCCCCCTCACAATAACAAAACTCACCTGGTTCATAGATGTGGAAACAAACACTCTCGCTGATGTAGTGGGGAGGAGTTTGAAGATAAAGGTCTGTAGGGTTGGTGTTAATCAAGGAGTAAATATCATTAGCATTGAAGGTGATGGTTGCAACATTAATATACTGGGATGGGATTGGAGTAGTCTGTACGTAAGGCTTTGAAAGAGGAGTAAAATCAACACCTGTAAGAGTTATATTTAGTTCGTTTCTGAGGTCTTCTTCTGAAATACATTGAGGAGTAATAGTAAGCAGTAAAGGATCATTGCCTATTTTAACAGCAGTGTCGTTGATTTTGGTCACAAAGAGTTGCTGTAATCCGACAGTCAGATTGATCTTGCCGACAATATCAGTCAAGGTGTCTCTGGTTAAGATATACTGTTCTCCATTTGAGCGCAATAGGATAAGGGATATTCTTCGTCCGGAAAAGCGTATGTCCAAGACTCGTGAAGTGAGTTCAATCCAGACGCTATCGCGTGTTCCCGTAGTTAAGCTCGCAATTTCATTTGCTTTTTCAGCAAGATGATCGACTGCATCTTCTGCTTTCGCAATTTTATTGCTTTCAGTTATTTGTTGTGCGCCATAGTAGAAGAGAGCTACAGAGATAATGATTAATCCCCCTATTAATATCATCAATTCAGTGCTTGATTGTCCTTGTCGCATCAGCATCTACTCTAACGGTGTCTCTGACCATAATGTCCAGTCTTTGGAAGGGACAATATCTCCTACCAAGAATCCAGGTGACTGTGGCACATTGCCAAAATAGGATTGTTCAATGTCACTCCATCGTGCATATCGTCCATCAACACGATAGATAGGAGATCGTAAGGTATTCAACGCTCCAGTCCAGGCAGTGTGGTAAAATCCTTCTTTCTGGCCGCCAGGCTCACCAATATACTTTCCCTTATACCCCCATTTTTCAAGTTTTTCTACAAATTTTTCTATAGGTGCATTACCCTGTCCAGGTGCTAAATGTTCATCATGATAACCAAAGTTGTCAGACAAGTGGACGTTACCAATAATATTATCTTCTTTTAGCTGGTCGATTTCTTTGTCTACCCACGCTCTGAATTCTTCATCTGCTTTCTTAGGATCACTCGGATCTGATGGCTTGAAGTATTTTCTCCAGAAGTTCAAGTGTCCGACATCAAAGGTTCCGCGAATATGGTCTTCTGCTATTTGTCTTGCCTCTTTTGGCTTAAAACCCTCCTTCTCTTCTAATAGCCGTTGCATCTCTTCTCGTGATTTGACAATGATTTCTTTATACTCTCTGGGATGGCTGCCGTAACTTTCAGGGCTCCAGTTTTCAGGAGAAATATACAAGGGTCTTTCCAGTCCTCGGCTTTTTTCCATGTGATAGGCGTCCAGAGCTGCTTGTGCAAGACTTTCCTTTACTTCTTTTAAGACATATTCCTGTGCAGGTTGTAATTCTTGAGTTTGTTGTTTCAGTTGTCCCAATTCACGGTCGCGAGAAATAGCAATTTCTTCATGTGCTTTATAGTTGCTCTCAATTTCTTTTAATCGCTCTTTCAAGTACTCCTCTGGTTTATTGATATAATTCTGCCATTCTTTGCTATTGTAGACACCCTCATCACTAGGCATCATTTTTCGTTGCTGGAGCTGTTCAATGACGAATGTGCGTAAAGCCTCAGGATTGGTGTTTTCATCTTCTAGTTTTTTAAGATAGCCATCATAGATGCGCTTGAAAGAATCATACTTTTGTTTTTCATCTTTCGCTATGATTAAGAAACGATTTTTTTCACCTTCAAGCAATTCTTCTTCTCGTCTGCGATAGAGTCCAAAAATATTTTTGAGTTCTATAGGTCGCTTCTCTTGTTCAGCAGTTGTCTTCTCTTCTGCATAGAGGTCTTTAAAGGTCTTAGTCTTTCGCGTCATTTCACCTGTTTTTTCATCAATAGTAGACTCAATAAAAGTCTCGTTGAGAGGGATGCTTACTAACTGTCCTGTACGCGAATGTACAAGTTGAATAGGTCTTCGTTCCTCTTCTCGAGGATGCAGGCGAAATTGATCATCAACTTCAACAAGCGCTCTTGGTAGTTCACCATTTCTCGAGCCGATATGCACAACAACAGCCCCGCCTCTGGCAGTGTCAGCAGCAAAATCTAATGCTCTTCTGACTTCTTGCAGTGCAGCTTCTTTTGCTTCTCGACTGTACCGTTCACCAGTAAATCCTGATAAAGACCCTAAATCAGGAGCAGAATGCGTTGATAATTCAACTTCATTAATTCTTGCTAATTGTCTGATATCTTCTCGTTCTGTCGCTCCAAAACTTTCCGGTGTTGCACCTGTTGGTTGTGAACGAAATCCTTTACCTGTCCCAAAAAATCCTAGCTCAACATTCTTTAAGCCACGAAAAATATTAGCCTTGAGTCCTTCTCCAACATCACCAATACCATGAGAGATACCTATGCGCAGAGGGTCTACTTCTAGCTCACTTAATTTTCCAACACCAGTTCTGTCAAGGGCGTGCCAATAGTTGCTAGTTTCCATCTCTTTTCCTCGTCACTTATAAGATATGACATCTTTTATAGTTTTCTATGAACGCAAAAGAAAAAAATAGCGCGGGGTGGATTTGAACCACCGACCTCTACCCAAGTTTTTTGAAACTTTTCGGGTGTCTCTAGTCCAGTTAGGATCCATATGAGCCTTCCGCGTTTCTTTAAAGGAAACTCGACGGACACTCCTGACTGTCCTACCGCGCTAAACAGACTGAACAGAGCGTCGTTTTTAAAGGTTTCCCAAAGAGATTTAAAGGGATCTAGTATTTTTGATATATGGGAATTCAAGTCGAGTTTAATCCAGATCTAGCCTTACGAGACATTGCTGAATATCTAGGGGGTCGAAGATCGCTCGAAGAATGTATTCCAACAGATTTACAAGAAGGTAGGGTATATCCGTTTTTAAAAAGTGGTCAAAGAAATTATTGGTTATTGGGAGAAATTCCATTATGTAGCACAAACGGCAGAGGAAACTTATCTCGACCATTAGCAGCTATTCTCATTACAGAAGTGACGCATACAGTCAAGGATGGAGAAGTCTATACCAGCGGAAACTATCTCGTGAAAAAAGTATTTGACGAAAAAGATGAAACAATACATTTCGAAGGATTTCAATATAGGCGTCCATAGAAAGATAAGAAGCGCCCAGGGCAGGATTTGAACCTGCACATCCTTACGGACACAGGATTAGCAATCCTGCGCAATACCAGGTTATGCGACCTGGGCATACAAGAAACAAGCTCAAAAATTCTTTAAAAACCTTTGTGTGGAAGTAAGCTACTAAAAACTAAACACTAACAACTTCGAAAGGATTTCGAAAAATCGCTAGAAAAGTATAAAAAGCGATAATATGTCCTTATAGTACTATGACAAGAACATTTCATGTAATCATTGAGCAAGATGAAGATGGAGGATATATTGGCAAGGTACCAGAACTTCAAGGTTGTCTTAGTCAAGGCGATAGTTTAGACGAACTCATGAAGAATATCAAAGAAGCTATAGAACTCTGCTTAGAGGTACAAGCTCATGAAAAACAAATAGTAAAAGAAGAGCAGATCAAGTTCGTAGGTGTCCAAGAAATTACAGTCTAATGAAATTACCTTTACTTTCTGCAAAAGAGGTTTGTAAATTTTTAGAAAAAGAAGGGTTTGTAGCAATACGCCAGAAAGGGAGTCATAAATTTTATCGTCATCCAGATGGCAGGACAACTGTAGTTCCCATACACAGTAATAAAGACATCAAACGAGGACTTCTCAAGGGTATTCTAGAAGAGATCCATATGAGCAGAGAAGAATTCTTCAAAAAGCAGAAGTAAGAACATTTTTATAGCGATAAAGGCTCTAAATACCATGCTTACAAGATTGTTGATAGCGCTTATTGCATTTCTAGGTCTCTTAGGGGGCTATGTGTTAACGTTCCTAGCAAAAGAAGAAATCAAGCCAGGAAAAAAATACTTCTTAATCTTGCAACGACTAATCTTAATAGCACTTGCACTCTTGTTGCTTTCCAAAGTCTGGACAACGACTGCTTTTATCATTCCTTTAATACTTGGTCTCTTGGTAGGGTTTTTCCTTAAGGTGAGGTATCTCTATTTAGGATTAGCGCTGGCTGCTGCAGTGAATTTGCCTATGGACTTTTTTGTCTTGGTTGCAAGTCTGGTCTTTCTGTATGGATTGCCCTATGGCAGCACTTCCACAAAACTGAAATTACCTTTCCATGCGGTCTTCTTTTTCATTCCAGTCATAATCATGCTCTTCTTTAGTCCAAACAATGTGAGTTATATGTTGCCGTTTGTTGCTGGAACACTCATTCTGCAAAAATAAACACTAAAGCTTTTAAAGTGTATGCTCTAGTATATAGATATGAAAAAGCCAGTCTACACGATATTAGATTGTTACACAGACGAGCCAGCAGGCCTAGGAGTGCCACCGTATTTAGGCACCTACCCAAGATACATCGCAGGAAAATTGCATCCAGAAAAAGTCAATTATATTACTATAGATGATCTTCGCTTAGTCAAAAATTATCACAATCGTAAACCACAGAATGAAATCGTCACCAACATTAAGATCTATAACACAACCAATCAGAACATTCCAGAGATTCTAAATAGTACAACGCACTTAGTAGTTCTCATTGGAGTCCAGACGCCAGGAAAATATTTGTCAGCAGTCCCAGGAACGATGAAAGAAGTAGTTGCATTAATTGAAGAGTTACCTTGTAAAAAAATTCTCACTGGTCCAGGTATCTTCGGTACACAATTAATTGGTGGCCGTAAAGCAGAAGCAGTTCCTTCAGGAGTCTTCGATGAAACTTGGAATGCACAATATAACTTCAAAGAGATTAAAGACTATGCTAGCAAAGGAGCTTACATCGTCAAGTCAATTCCACAAAAAAGAATCATCGAGATTGAAACTGGTCGTGGCTGTACGTTTGGGAAATGTTCTTTCTGTACTGAACCTATCAAGAATAAAGTGGAATTCAGAGATCAAGAAGACGTCATAGAAGAGGTCAAATTGTTGCATTCCTTAGGATGTGAGTTCTTCCGCCTAGGCAAGGCAACCTGCACGTTAAGCTACAAGAATGGAGATGTCAAAGAATTAGAGAAATTGCTCAAACCACTTTCTGAACTAAAGCTCAAAGTTCTACACATCGATAATGTCAATCCAGTCTACGTCAATGAAGAGCGAGTAAAACTGATTACAAAATATTGTACTGATGGCAACATCGCGGCGTTCGGTGTGGAATCGTTCGATAAAAACGTCGTCAAAGAAAATACATTAAATTGTACGCCAGAAAATGCTTATCGTGCAATAAAAATCTTGAATGAATTCGGATCGCAAAGAGGTCCAGATGGCATGCCATACTTTTTACCAGGAATTAATATTATTCTCGGTTTGAAAGGAGAAACTAAAGAAACGTTAGAAGAGAATTACAAATGGCTGAAGAAAATCTACGACGATGGTTTGATGTTACGAAGAATTAATATACGACAAGTCACAATCTTCGAAGGAACCGTGATGAATGAAGTCGGTTACAAATATTTCAAGAAGAACAAAAAGTTATACTTCTCCTTCAGAAAGAAAATCAGAGAAGAGATTGATACGCCTATGTTACAGCGTGTTATCCCTCTAGGAGCAATCTTAAACAATGTCTATACAGAGACGCATCAAGGCAATGTTACGTTTGCTCGCCAATATGGCACGTATCCCATCATTATTGGCATTAAGGGACGTTTACCATTAGGTGAAAAAATAAGTGTTAAAGTAACTGGACATATGTTAAGATCTATCACTGGCGAGCCTGTAACTCCTATACGAACAATCCCGATGCACCCAATAGGAAAAAACAATAGGTTCTAAAATTTATAATTCTCTAAAGAAGTTACCTTTATTTCCTGTACTTTGGTGAAATCAGAATCATTAGAAATGATTGTTGGAATTTTATGGACTAGTGCGGTTGCAATATGAATCGCATCTCTCGGATCTAAAGTGTATTTTTTAATGAGTTGTTGTGCTTTGGAAAGAACGGTTTCATCTGCTGGTATAAACTGTAGGTTAAGAAAATTTAGAAATTTCTCTCCTTGATCTACAGCAGCTTCTCTTCCAAACAATTTTTTCAAAGTATGAACAAATTCATCCCAGGTCAAATATGATGTATAACCAATTTGTTCTTTTTTTACTATTTTAGACATAAGTACTCTTGATTTTTGTCCCAAAACACCCTCATTCAAAGTAGCACAAAGAAAAATATTAGCATCAAGGTAAATCATAAGACTCATCTCTAATTTTTTTAAGTTCTTTAAGTGTGATATCTTTCTTCAAACGAGGAAAAGAAAAAAAGTCTTTTAAAAATGCATCTGCATCTTGCTCTGCTTTAATAACAACTTCATGGTTATGTACTTCAAAAACAACTTTCTGTCCATGTCGTAAGCTTAACAATTTCCTAATATCTTTAGGGATAACAACCTGTCCTTTAGCTCCTAGTTCACGTTCAATTCTCATAAGACACAGATGTAGGAACTACTATTTAAACCTTTTCATACTTGAAGGTAGGAATAAAAGAAGGACAGAAAAACCTTTATCTACTGACAAATAAAATCAAAGAAATGACACTCTACTTAATCGGCCTCGGCCTCCATGATGAAAAAGACATCACACTCAAAGGCTTAGAGATCATCAAAGCATGCAAAAAAGTCTACTTTGAAACCTACACTTCTAAGTTAAACACAGCACAACAAAATATGGAAAAACTCTATGGGAAGAAAATAACTGCTATTCCCCGTTCTTTCGTAGAAGAAGATGCACATAAACTCCTGCAAGAAGCGAAGAAAGAAGATGTAGCTGTGTTAATCATCGGTGCTCCACTTGCTGCAACAACCCATATAGATTTATTCCTAGAAGCGAAAAAACAAAAGATTCCAGTCGAAGTCATGGAAAACGGTTCAGTCCTGACAGCGATTGGTATTACTGGTTTATTCTTATACAAATTTGGCAGGACAACAACTATTCCTTTCAACAATGAAAAGCTCACCAGTCCTTATGACGTCGTTATGGCAAATCAAAAAAATAAATTACATACTTTGTGTTTATTAGACATTCAAGAAACAAAAATGATGACTGCACGTGAAGGCTTAGACTATTTGATGAAACAAGGATTAAAAAAAGATATAATTGTCGTTGCTTGTGGTGCTCTTGGCGCTCCAGATCCAGAGATAAAAGTAGGCAAGGCAAAAGATCTCAAGATTGCACGCTTCCCGCAATGTATTATTGTTCCAGCAGATCTCCATTTCAAGGAGGAAGAAGCTTTAAGTATGTGGAAATCCTAAAAAGAAGTATGAAAAAAGAAAATTTTGAATTAAGTGAAAAAGCAAAAAGAGCTTTGAAAGAAGCAAGAGAAATACCAGCATCAAAGTACATAGATTTAGAATCTCTAGAATTAGTGAAAAATAAAAAATTTATGAATTCTTATAGAAAAGCAAAACAACAAATAAGCACAAGAGAATTTGACGATTGGAAAAAATTATAGATAGTCAGGTACATCAATATCATCACCGGATTTTTTGTGGAGTTTTTCTTGAGCAGTTTTAACAATAATATCAGCAACTTTACTAGGAGCAACACCTTCAAAGTTAGTCATTTGTGTAGCAGTAAAACTGGGGTTAATGGAATAGGTTTGTACATGTTTTGGTAGTTCTAAAGCCAAAGATTGAGTAAATCCACGAACACCATACTTAGTCGCACAATAAGGAGCGATTTCATCACTTGGTGATTTGCCTGCAACACTAGAAATATTGAGAATCATCGCTTCTTTCTGCTGTTCTAAAAGGGGTAAAAAGATATGTGTTACTTTCATAAGACCAGTTAAATTAACTGCGACTTGACGTTCTAAATCCTCGAAATTTTGATTTTTAAAAAGATTTACAACAACAATGCCGGCGTTATTGATCAAGATGTCTAATTTGCCATACAGTTTGGTAACCGTGGTAACAAGATCACGAATAGACTTGTCATCCAAGACATTAAAATGCACTAGATGTGCTGCGCCATAGTTCTTGCATGCTTGTAAGGTTGTTTCTCCTTCTTGTTTGTTAGTGTTATAGGTAAGAATGACTTTGCTTCCTTCTTTTGCAAAAGCTAGTGCAGTTGCTTTTCCTATGCCTACACTACTCCCAGTAATGAGAACAATTTTATTTTTTAATTCCATAGAGTTTAAAAAGCTGAGAATTATTTAAATGTTGTGTTCCTATGAAAAGGGTTATTCAGATCACCGTCAGAGCCAACGCTCCAAAAACCAAGATAACTAAGCAAGAAGGCGATAGTTGGAAGATGGATGTGCATGCTCAACCAGAAAATAACAAAGCAAATAGAGAAATCATTAAGTTCTTGACAAAAGCTTGCGACGCAGACGTAAAGATTCTGAAAGGATTGACTTCTAGGAAAAAAACAGTGCTGCTGACCAAAAGAAACTAGGTATCTCTCGTAAACTTTCCGGAAATATTGAGCAAAAAATTATCTAAAGAAAAGATACCCTGTGCTAAGTGGATAACATATTCGAAGTCAAAGACAAGACAGGAAGAATCATTAGTTTGTATAAAAAAGAATGGAATCATATAGTCTGGTATCATGCAGACGTGGCTAATACTATAGAATTAATAAGAGAAACTATAATGGACCCATTATGCATAAATCCAGATCTCGATAATGAAAATGTATGGACTTATCATAGAAGATATAAGGAAAAGGAGGAATATCTAGTTGTCGTAGTAAAATATTTAAACGGCAAGGGCTTTATAATCACGAGCTTTTGGTCAAAGAATCTCAAACAATGAAAAAAGTAAACATGCATTATAATGAAGAAGGCGATGTACTCGAAGTTTGTATAGGGAAGCCTACAGAGTCATATTTCGAAGAAATAGACAATGGTTTTTTTGAGCGCATCGATAGAAAAACAGGAGAACAAAGGGGATTTATTATTCTCAGTTTTAAAAAGAAAATAATGAAGTCAAAGACACAGCAAAATATTTTTCTAGAACAACCACAGTAAAGTTCCAAGTAAGTTCTTAGAATAAATATTCATGATGCTTTCTGATGGCCAAAGTCAAACAGAGGCACAATAGAATCTTCTAGTACATTGCCAGTCTTGGCATCAACACGAATGTTCACAAGTTTAAAGCTACTAGTTAGAAAGCTGATATTCCAGATCGTTCTTCGAACATTTTGCAAGAGCACCACAGTCTTCGACGTTTTCTCTGTTTTGTATTTCTCTTTTTGTAAGTCTTGTGCAACGTGTAATGCCTTGCTCACATCAACATGCACCGTAGTCAAGTCTAAAGCAGGAACAGTGTCTTTTTCTTTCTTGAAGATCGCAGCATCTTTCGTCGCCAGTTTGACTTTATCATCAACAACAAAGGAAGTGATAGTGTCTCCTTTCGGATAATAGAAATCCACTTGCCACCAGTCAACATCTTGGCTTTCAATAATCTTGAAGAAACTGGAGAGATAGGCTTCTGGATGGTCTTCAAGCCAGGATTGGTAGACAGGAGACTTTTGAACATGTTCTAGAGTCTTCTGCAGGTTATTCATCTAGTGACCTCGAAGTAATCTTTGTCTGCAATTCTTGCACAAATGCATCGACGCTAACACCGAATTGTACTTTACCTCCGCGAGAACGAACAGCCAAAGTTTTTTTGTCAACTTCCTTCTCACCGATCGTGACGATAAAGTTTACACGCTCAAGTTCAGCATCTCTGACTTTTTTTGGGAGTGTTTCTGGTTTGTCATTCAATTCGACACGGATGCCTGCAGCGAAAAGCTTGTCATAGACTTCTTTGGCAAAAGCAGTCTGGTTGTCAGTGACCGTAATCAATTTGACTTGCACTGGGCTCAACCATAAGGGGAACTTGCCAGCGAAATGTTCAATAAGCATAGCCATGAACCGTTCTAAGGAACCATAGACTGCGCGATGGATAATGATGGGTGTATGTTTTCTGCCGTCAGATCCTTCATAGGTTAACTCAAAACGTTGGGGAATCTGGAAATCAACTTGAATAGTTGCTAATTGCCATTCTCTGTGTAAAGCATCTTTCACGCGCAAATCAATTTTAGGTCCATAAAATGCTCCATCTTTCTCTGCAACAATATAAGAAATGTGCTTCTTCTCCAAAACCTTCTTCAGTAATGCTTCAGCTTTATCCCAGAGTTTGATCTCGCCCATGAACTTCTCAGGTCGTGTGCCTAAAACCATGCTATAAGGAAGTTTGAAAATCTGTTCATAGACAAATTTCTCAAAGTCTAACACATCTTCAATCTCTGCTTCAAGTTGATCTTCAGTCGCAAAGATATGGGCATCGTCTTGGGAAAACTTTCTGACTCGTGTAAGACCAGCTAAAGTGCCTGATAGTTCATTTCTATGCAACGGCGCAAAATCTGCAATCCGTAAAGGTAATTCTCGATAGCTCCACGTTTTCTGTTTGAAGATTAAAGCATGCGATGGACAATTCATAGGTTTCAGGCTGAATGTCTTGCCTTCGCACTCCATATTAAACATGTTCTCTTGGTAATGTTGCCAATGTCCAGAAGTTAACCATAAACTCTTTTCATACAGCAAAGGAGTCAACACTTCTTTATAGCCTCGTTTGCGATATTCTTCTCTGACAAGCTTCAAGAGCTCATTGTAGATAATGGTCCCTTTCGGTAAGAAAATAGGAGCTCCAGGTGAATATTCATGGAATAACAACAGCCCTAGTTGTTCTCCTAAGACTCTATGATCACGTTCTTGCGCAGTTGCTAATTGCTCCAAAAAGTCTTTGAGATCTTGTTCAGATTTAAATGCATGACCCAGAATTCTCTGCAGCATGACATTATTACTATCGTTCTTCCAATAACTGCCGCTGATATTTTCTAGACTAAATGCTTTCACTCCGCCGCTAGTTAGTAAAAGAGAGCCAGGAAGTAGTCCAGTAAAAGATCCAGAACTGTAAGCCTTGATGTGTTTCTTATAATGCTGTAACAATTCTTCTTGGAATGCGTGGTGTGCTTTAATTATTCCTTCCTTAATAGCCATATTTTTCTTGACAAACTCATCCATCTTCTTACCAATGCGTTGTAAATCTGCTTGCTGAAACTTCACATTCGCAAAGTCAACAGTAAACAAATCTTTCTGTGATAAACTGAGGATAGGAATCGCTTGTGGAAATAATTCGTGGACAGCCCATGCTAAAATAAATGCGCCAGTGTTTTGTAAAGCGTTGTTATCTTTCAGGTCTAACACTAAGGGTTTTGCTACTTGCTCTTCTCTCTTGACAACAGCTCCAGGTTGGCTTAAGTCAATGCTTCTCGATAATTCTGAGAGTGGATGTCCTTTGCATCGCCATTCAAACGATTTGTACCAGCCAAATGGTGCTCGTATGACTTTGTATTTTTTCTTCTCCAGAAGTGTTTTTGCATCGTCTAAAATCTTGACAGCAATAGTTGGATTGCCTAATTCAGAACTTAAGTGTGCATACGGATAAATGACAATCGTCTGTGCTTTGACTTGCTTCGCAATATCTTCTGCTTCTGCCACGAGACGTTCAGAAACTTCTTTGGCGTGATTTTCATCTTTCTTTTCCACAGACGTCATCACTACTAAGCATTCTTTGACCTCTGTTTCCTTGTCCTCAACCTCTTCCGCGTTCTTCAAGGCCTTTTTCATAGGCTTGAATTTGAGATAATCAGCGTGGATTGCTAAGATCTTCATAGGGTGCTCGTCCATTGGAAACTATTTAAACATTACGACATCCCAAAACCTTAATAAATCTAGAAAACGCCTTAGGAACAATGAAAAAGAGAGGTTTACTCAGTCTTCTCCTTGCACTCTTCGCTATCTCTCTACCGACAGTGCTAGCCAGCATAACCATCACAGGACCAGAGCAGACAACGTTCAATTTCGGTGATCAGATCAGTATTGCAGGTTCTATACTAGAATCAACTGATTATGTAGGGTTTTTGAAGTTTGAACTCAACTGTGGAGAATCCGAAGTTCTAGCCACAAAATCTATGACATTGCGCGCAAATAATGAAAAAACCTTTGAACAAACCTTTACTATTCCACAATCATTAACAGGCACCTGTACTCTCAACACAAAATTTGAAAGCAACAGTAATACTATTGCTGAAACAGCTTCTCCAACCTTTACTGTATCCAATGCGCTCAATGCTCCTATCACGATCGACAAGGAATCCATCCAGTTAGGTGATAGTCTTACACTAGCAGGAACCATCACAAAGCTCGATGGAAAAACTATTGAAGGATTGGCAAAAGTCTTTTTCAGGCAGGGAAAAAATATCATTGTACAAGACACTGTTGAGATCAGCAAGGGAAAGTTTTTCTATACCTACAAAACAGAAGATAATCCTGCAGGTAATTATAGAATAGAAGTAGAAGTCACTGATATCAACAACAATAAACAGACAGTCACGTTTGATAATGTTCTGATTTTAGGGAATATTGGTCTTAATATAGTTCTCAATGGTCAAGAATTTCTGCCTGGAGAGAAGATAAAGATAGAAGGTACTGCACGTGCTGGAGAATCAAGAATCACCAAGGGAAAGGCATACATCACCTTAGATGACCAACGAGAAGAGACAACAATCTTGCTAGGAATTTTACGCCATACCATCACATTGCCAACAACCATCAAGACTGGTGAGCATACTCTCGCTATTGATGTTGAAGATGGTTATGGCAATACTGAGACGCAGCAATTTGCTATTACCATCATCGCAGTTCCGACACGCTTGGAACTAGTTCTTAATCAGGAATCGTTTATGCCAGAACAGCAAATTACTCTCAAGCCAACACTCTATGACCAAGGAGATGATGTGGTTGCAACAGACATAGATCTCAAGGTGTATGATGCAGAAAAAGATCTTGTCTTCGCAGATACAGTGAAGAGCACAGAGCAGACAGCATTCACATTCCCGCGTGCAGCAGCTCCAGGGGAGTGGAGAATAAAGACAACAGCATTGGAAATAAAATCGTTAGTGACATTTAGTGTAGGTGAATTTAAAGCGCTTGATATTACGCAAGAAGGTTCTATAATTACGTTTGCAAATACAGGAAATATCCCTCTCAAGGAAAAACTACCTATAACCATGACAGATAAGAATGATCCAGCAAGAGTCATCACCAAGGAAAAGAAAATAGCATTGAAGGTGGGAAAAACAAAAGTCTATGATCTCGCCTATCTAGCTGGTCAGGGGAGTTACACTGTGCAAGTAGGTGATAAAACGTTCGATACTGTTGATATTGCCAAGAGACGATGGAATGTCATGCCGTATCTTGCAACTATCTTAGGTATCTTGATTCTTTACATGCTCTTGAAATTAATTAAAAACTATGTGCCAAGAATACGCAGAAAACAGCATCACCTGCAACATCCTCATCATCAAGAACAGCAACACTCACACAGATCAGAGACCCAGATCAGAAGAGAAAAAACACAGGAATATTACGAGGAAAAATTAAAGAGAGATCTAGCAGAACGTATGGAAGCGCAACGAAAGAAAGTCCATTTCAGCTTCAAGAAAAGAAAAGATGATTATGTCATGCAATTGCCAAAGAGACGCGCAAAAGCTGCTGCTTCCCTGGATAAAACACCAATGTATGGAGGATATACAACACCTCCAGAGAAAAAAGATGAAGTTATCAGTAATAGTCCAGACTTCTTTGATCCTTGGAAAGACGAGCCAACACAGGAACAGAAGAAAGAAGAGAAAAAGAAGGGTGGCTTATTTGGTATGTTTGATTAAATAAAGGAAGTCTTGCTGTGCTTCTATTTTCTCATAATCACTAAAGAAAGTGTTTAACAGACGTTCAAAAGTCTTAAGTTTAGAGGATTTGTGCAAAAAACTTAGGGCAATAATTGCTTTTGGTTTCATAACACGTTTGATTTCAGATAACGCTTGCTGCAAGTCGCAATGATGCAATGCCGTCAAAGAAATAACACCATCAAAGGTCTTATCTGGGAACGGTAATTGTTCAGCTGGAGCAACATGCCGCTCTCCAATGCCTTGGTCTAGCATCTTCTTGCTAGGATCAACAGAAATAACTGTAACTTTTTTACCTAACTGTCTTGCAACTATACAAGTCCCAGCTCCAATATCTAAAAGCTTGCCATGAAATTGGATATGACTGAGTAATATTTTCAGTTTTGCAACTTGTTCTTCTTCATGAAGTGCATCATAACCAGAAGCAAGAGTATCATAGTAAGTCATAAAGTTTACCTCTTATAGATAGCTCTGGACGACTGCATGGAGTCTATGAATGTCTAAGGGTTTAGGAAGAAATCCTGTAGCACCAACTTCTTGTGCTTTCTTTTGTATTGCATCTCCAGTAAGAAGATAGATAGGAATTTTGCCATCAAATCCACGTATATGCTGTATAGCCTCTAGTCCAGTTAAGTTAGGCATAGTATTATCTGTAAGAACCAAACCATAGTGACCTACTTTAACACGCTCCACCAAGGAAGCGCCATCTGCTACAGCATCAATATGGAGATCTGGAAAAGAGAGACGAAGTAGTTCAATAAGAGTCTCTCTAGCATGGTCATCATCTTCAGCACAAATAAGTCTCATAGGCATAACATAAAGCAGGGGAAGACTCTTATAAACTTACCTAAAAACCTTTAAAAACAAGAAAAAAGAAAGAAAAAAGATGGACTACAAAACCATTTCCTTATACAAGTATGTAAGTATTGAGGAACCAGAAGCACTGAGGGAGAAGCTCCGTAACTACTATGAATCTCTAGAGATTCTTGGTAGAGTCCTCATAGGAAAAGAAGGTATAAACGCCGCTATCTCAGGAAAAAAAGAGAACATCGAAAGATTCAAACAACTCCTCAAGAACGACAAGCGATTTGCAGATCTGACGTTCCGTGAACTAGAAGCGGAAAAAAATACCTATCATAAGCTCGTGGTCCGTGTGAGAAAAGAAATCGTAGTCTTTGGCAAAAAAGTTAATTTTAAACATAAAGCACCCTATATCACACCAAAAAAACTCAAGCTGTTATTGGATAAAAAAACTGATACTATTCTCTTGGACACAAGAAACGCCTATGAAGTAAAACTAGGTAAATTCAAAGACGCAATAACGCTCCCCATAGAAACATTCAGGGAATTTCCAGACGCAATTAAAAAAATAAGACTACCAAAAGATAAACCTATTATTTTCTATTGCACAGGCGGCATCCGTTGTGAAAAAGCTGCGACCTACCTCAAAGAGCGGGGCTTCAAGAATGTCTATCAGTTGAAAGGTGGTATTCTCCAATACATGAATGAATTTCCCAACACGCATTTCGAAGGGAACTGTTTTGTTTTTGATGATAGTTTGACACCAACATTCAAAGTCAATCCTATTACTAATTGTGAGATTTGTCATACAACTTCAGATCTTATGATCAACTGCCACAATCTCGATTGCGATAAATTATTTATCTGTTGTCCTTCATGTCAGACAAGAACAAAGAGACATTGTTCTGAAATATGTCAGAAAGCACCAAGGCATCGACCTAATTAATTTATTATTTTCTAAATAATTGTTCAATAAGAAGACGATTAAAATACCTGATTTCATCAAGAGTAGGTGGTCTGTAAATTAGATCATAATCTAAAGTATCGTCTACAATATGCCTAAAAGAGTCAACTTCTAGAATGATGGGATTTGCCCTCAAAACTACACCAGTATGGAGACCATGTTTTTCTCTATGATGACCAGCAACTGCATCTATCGCTTTTTCTAACGTAGCATCGCAGATATCTAATCCTTCATCAAAAATTACAGAAGATTGCGATTCTATCCCTGTAATATCATAAACATTGTAATTAGTCTCTATCTGTCGTTGAGATGGCCATTTCCTCTTTACATCAGACAAGTTAACACTATAGAATGCTAGTTCTCTTATGCCTGGTTTCCATAGATCGTCGTCTAGTGCCATGCTCATAAGATATATTCTCTAGAATATAAGTATTACATCCCCCTAAGGGAGTAGATAAAGAAAGCTTTAAATAATCACAAGAAATCATAAAAGTATGATAGAAACAGCAATACTCAGGGAATTAGGTCTTACAGATGGAGAAATTCGTGTTTATATTGCCTTGCTTGAGCTAGAAGATACTACAATAGGCCCAATTATTACCAAAGGGCATGTCTCAAGTTCTAAAGTGTATATTATTCTTGAAAGACTCATAGATAAGGGGTTAGTTACTTATATAACAAAAGATAAAACTAAATATTTCCAACCAGCGTCACCTACTTCTCTGCAGGAATATATGGCTAAGAAAGAACAAGAGTTTAATAAAATAAAACAAAAAGTTCCAAAGGTTATTATGCAACTTGAAGAAATAAGAAACTCTAAACAAGCTATCGAGGGAGCAAAGATCTATAAGGGTTATAATGGTTTAAAGGCTGCATGGTATGAGGCTCTAAAAAATATACCTGACCAAGGAGAATATTACTTTTTTTCTGTAGGGTATGGAAATGATCCTTATCTGCAAAGATTCTTCAAGCAAGTAGCCATCTATCTTAAAAAAAGAAAAATTACTATAAAAGGTATAGCGCATACTAAAGAAAAAACACTCTATAAATCATATTATAAAAAACTAGGTTACATAATGAAATATACCAACATGGAATGGCCATCGGATATGACCATAGCTGGAAATTGTCTTCTTATGTTAGTCTGGGATAAAAAAGAGCCCGTAGTGTATGCAATACAAAGTGAAATTTTAGCCCTATCCTATTTATTCTTCCTTAAAAAAATATGGACTGGAGCAAAACAATGAGCTTTCTTACATGAGGTAGAAAGATTTATATATAACTTATACCTATTTTATATGAATATATACCTAAAGGAGATAAAATAATGCAAACACAAACCATAATCAAAGAAACCGTCAAACACTCTCCAACGCTCAATACAGTGTTAATGGTAGAACAAGTGCTTAAAGACGCTGAAGAAGTAATGACTATAGCAGATCTTAAAAGGAAACTCCCAAAACAAGTCATGCACCAGACATTGCTTCAAATTCTGGACTATCTGCAAATGAGTGGAAAAATAGTTATTGGAACAAAAGGAGTTCTCTGGGTATTCACGGAAAGAAAAGAACTTGATGCATTAATGCAAAGAGGATTGGAAGAAGGGATGCACTAAGGTTTATGGAAGATTTTGGACAAACTTATGTAGTATACAATAGAAAACAACCAAAAAGCTTATAAATAAGTATCTATTAGATACAAGTTGATAACTATGAAACAAATATTAGTACCACCAAAAAAAATACATAGTCCTACACTAGAGACCGTACAAATGGTGGAAGAAACACTCAGAGAAGCAAAAGAAGTTCTCAGTATTGCAGAAATAAAAAGAAGACTTCCAAGAAAAGTCAACCATAATACTCTCAAAGTTATTCTTACTTATTTACAAGAGAGTGGAAAGATAGAGTTCACTCCAAATGGTGCAGTATGGATTTTCATGCCTAAAGAAGATATAGCTGCTATTCTCAATAAGGGAAGAACATGGACTTAAAAGAGAAAGAGAAGATTGTTAAACTTATAGGTGGTGCTGAAACTGCATTTGCTAAATTAGAAGAAGACATACATGCTTTAGAAGCGCAAGGAAAAACTCCAGCGAAGACAGATAAACAGTTATTCAATAGTATTGAACGAGCATTAAATCTCCTGAAAACAAATCCTTTTGTTGGCAATCCTATTAGTCGTAAAGTATGGCCTAAAGAGTATGTTCAGTTACCAAATCTTTTTCGTATAGAACTCTCTCAATTCTGGAGATTACTTTATTATGTAGTAGGAGATGAAATAAAAATAATCAGTGTAGTTTTTGAGATTTGCGATCATGGACATTATGATAATATTTTTGGTTATAAAAAGAAATAAAATGAGCTTCCTCCAAAAATACAAATTCAAATCGAACTTATTCTTCTCACCTATGGAAGCCTGCTCAGACGTGGCTATCCGTACTCTATGTTATGAACAAGGTGCAGCATTAACCTATATTGAAATGATTCGTGCGTATGCATTAACAAAAAAGAAACAACGTTTTCTAGAGAAGTTAGATCCTTCACCAAATATCAGACAAGGATTACAACTCGCAGCAGTTAAGGTCAATGAACTCAAAAAAGCGCTAGTGATAATTAAGAATAAACAGCTAGAGCAAGATCCACGATTTGTACACATTGAAACCATCGATCTCAATTTAGGTTGCCCATCTCCAGGTTTAATTAGTGAAGGTGCAGGTCCTGCATTATTGAAACGAACAAACAGAGTCAAGGAATTATTCGAAGTGCTCAGAACAGAATGGAATGGTCCTGTCTCAGCGAAAATGCGTCTAGGCATGAGTCAGCAAGAAAAAGAAAAGAAAGTCTATCTGAAAGTGTTGAATGTTGCAGAAGATATAGGTCTAGATTGGATAACAGTCCATCCAAAAACCGTCAAAGATCCATCGATAGATCCTATTGATCTCAAAGCATTACAAGAATGTGTAGAAAATACGTCAACACCTATTATTGGCAATGGATTAGTCATTGATGAAGTTTCAGCACAACACATGCTCAAGACAGGAGTCAAAGGCATCATGATTGCACGTGCAGCTGTCGCAGATCCATTTATCTTTAAAAGAGTAAAAGCATTTATAGAAACTGGTAAAAAACTACCCAGCCCAACAAAACAAGAGTATGAACAAGCGTTCAAGCAGTACTTAGAACTAGCAATCAAAGCAAAGATTCCGCAATATTATATGGACTATCACACGAGAATGTTCCAATTAAAGATTGATGACAAATGGGATCACTTCCACGCTCCAAAAACTATAGAACAATGGACATAACTATTTTCGTAAGACAAAGAAATAATGTCCAGAATTTAACAAAGGCTGGAATTCTCGTTCAATGGTAAAATAGTGTCGTAACAATCTACGAACGCGTCGTTTTGAATAGTAGCGTCTGCCCATCTCCCAGTAATGCTCTTTATTCTTGTCACCAAAGATAATCTTAAAGGGAAAATAAGGAATGCGAAGGGCAAGTCGGAATTGTTTATGGATGAATGGAATAGATATAGCTAGTACTTGTTCAACAAAAGCGCAGGAATAAGGGATGGAAATAACAACAGAACGTCTAGTCACGCGATGTAATTCCTTAAGCGCTTGTAAGACATCAGAGAAAGGAATATGCTCCAATATTTCACAAGCAAGGACAGTATCAAACTGGTTATCTTTGAAAGGTAATGCACGAATGTCTCCCACTTTATTCGGTTTGAGGCGAGCATCAAAATCACACGTCGTTACAGTATAGCCAAGAGTGCGTAAATAGTTGCAGACAGTTTTATTGCCAACACCAATTTCAAGAATAGTTTTAGGTTGTGTTGTTCGAGCAGCATCAATTTGTGTATAATAAGAGAGAAATCGTTCAGGGCTGTCATAGTCATGCACATAATGTGAAGGTTCTACTTGGATGGAGAATGAAGAGTTTTTCATGGTAAGATGGCAAAATAGTGCTTTATATCTCTTTCTTACAGAGGCTAGAAACATTTATAAATAAGCTACTAACTGGTAAGATATATGAAAACACTCCTAAGACAGCAAATGAGTGAAACTGGTCAAAAGATAGACAAAAAGTGGCTTTTAGGCTTTATTGAGAGCGCTGCAACATTCAGTATCATCCTCAAAAAAAGCAAGAATAGCTTAGGTCAGCAAGTAGTCGCAGATTTCACCATTAAGTTGCCAGGTACAGAAGTAGGCCTCCTAGAAAAGATTCAAGAAACTCTGCAAGCAGGCAATATTTACTACAGAAACAAAGAGACCAGTGATGAAGCTATTCTCAAGGCAACAAAATTAGAAGAGATCAAGCACATTGCTTCCTTATTCAAACCAACAGACTTTATTTCCGCAACGAAAAGAAAGAAGTTTGAGCTCTGGTCACAGTGTATTCGTCTCATAGAACAAAAACAACACCTCACCAAAGAAGGTATCCTGCAAATTGCGTTGTTGCGCGATGTCTTGAATTACAATAAGAAGCGCTGGAACAAGAAGAAATATTGCCATGTCCGTTTGGAAATTGATCCTTGTCATGTCTATCAGCAAGAGAAGAGATTGCCAGAAACCTGCCAGCTCTGTTTCAAGGGGCATTTAAAGGAAGTGCAATAATGATAAATACAGGGTTTAATAGCTTAATTGAAGGAACTTATAAGGATCGTTCTCGGAATAGATTACACTATAAAGTAGCGAGAATAGAAATACCAGACTGGATAACAAGAATTAATGACGGTTTTTTCACTTATGCTCTCCATGCAAGAACCCAAGATTATCGAAAGGTAGATTTAGAAGAGGCTCCATGGAGTGTGAACGATATAGAAGAAAAAGTATCCTCCTTAGCAACATGTAAAGGGGTATTGTTGAATTCATTAGATAGTCCAGATGGTATATTATTAGAAAAACCAAGAGTAGTATTCTTGAATGATGGTAGAATTTTTGTTAATAAAGTATTAAGTACAGATGGCTATCTAAAAATTGCTATTCCAGCTATACTTGTTACTGCGCATGAGGTATTTACAGATAAATCAAATCAAGTAGTTTATGATGAATTAGTGAAGGCATTTACAAAACAGAGCTAAAATGACAAATCAAGACCAAGAATTTTGGAAAATAGATGAGAATTATTTTGAGCATAAAGTGACTCAGAAATATGAGATGCAGACAGCTCCAGGATTAACAGAGGAGACTATTCGAGAAATTTCTAAAGATAAGCAAGAGCCACAGTGGATGCTTGACTTCAGACTGAACTGTTTCAAGCTCTTCAAGGAGATGAAAATGCCCAATGACTGGCCAGACGGTCCAGATTTAAAAGAGTTAGACTTAAACAGCATCTCGTATTATATCAAGCCAGGAACAAAAACAGAAAGCGATTGGAATAAAGTACCGCCAGAAATCAAGAAAACATTTGAACGTTTAGGTATTCCAGAAGCTGAACGAAGATCATTGGCAGGTGCAGGCGCGCAATTTGAATCAGAAGTAGTCTATCATAATCTCAAGAAGCAATGGGAAGACCTAGGTGTTATCTTTACTGATTGTGATGTTGCCCTCAAAAAACATTCAGAGTTATTCAAAAAATATTTCATGAAATGTGTTCCTCCAACATTGCATAAATTTGCTGCATTGCATGGGGCCTGTTGGTCAGGAGGAACTTTTATTTATATTCCAAAAGGAGTAAAAGTTGAGTTGCCATTACAAGCATATTTCAGAATGAATGTTGCTGCAGGTGGTCAATTTGAGCATACCTTAATTATTGTTGATGAATGCGCTGAGGTAAGTTATGTGGAGGGGTGCAGTTCACCAAGTTATATGACTGGTTCTTTGCATGCAGGCTGTGTAGAAATCTTCGTCAATAAAGGTGCACGTGGTCGCTATACAAGTATGGAAAATTGGTCAAAGAATGTGTTCAATCTCAATACTAAACGTGCAATCGTAGAAGATGACGGTTTGATTGAATGGATAAATGGAAATGCTGGTTCGCGCACAACGATGCTCTATCCTTGCTCTATTTTGAAAGGAAAAGGCGCTCGCTCAGATTTCTTAGGCATTGCCGTAGCTGCGAAAGGGCAGTTCCAAGATACCGGTGCTAAAGTCATTCATGCAGCTCCTAACACGACCTCAACTATCCGTTCCAAGTCGATTAGCAAAGACGGTGGAATAACAACCTACAGAGGTTTAGTCAAAATAGCAAAGCAAGCAACAAATGCTAAAGTGCACGTCCAATGTGACGCTTTAATGTTAGATAACTTATCAAAATCAAACACTGTCCCATATATGGATGTTGATAACAAAACAGCAGAAGTTGGTCATGAAGCAACTGTCGCAAAA
>ORJL011220565.1_pt1 | contig 159711 bp, 136 predicted proteins | sample 1779941 | NCBI WGS metagenome assembly ORJL01 (sample SAMEA104232317, study PRJEB22302) | groundwater metagenome | biome: forest; feature: aquifer; material: groundwater | place: USA | collected 2011-08-07 | depth 5.8 m | reverse complement strand
AGCTGACGCGGCGTGTCGCCGCTCCCCCCCCCCGCCCCCCCCCCCCCGGGCCGGGCCCCCCCCCCCCGCCGCGAGAGCGTTGCCGACGCCTTCGCCATTCGCCACGCTGATGCAATCGCCGCCAAGCGCGTGCTGCTGATTGACGACGTGTTCACGACGGGTGCAACGGTTTCGGCGTGTGCGGCAGCTTTGAGCGCGGCCGGCGCAGAGAAAGTGTTTGTTCTCACTATCGCGCGAGCGCTGCCAGCTTCTGGCCTCTAGTCTCCAACCTCTGTACTATGTGCGCATGCGAACCCTATATCCCCCAATCGAACCTTACGACCGTGATCGTCTGAAAGTGTCGGACGTTCACGAAATTTATTACGAACAATGCGGCAATCCGAATGGCAAGCCGGTAGTGTTTCTGCACGGGGGCCCTGGCGGTGGGCTGGTGCCCGAGTATCGGCAGTTCTTCGATCCAGCGGCGTATCGCATAGTACTTTTTGATCAGCGCGGCTCGGGCAAGAGCACGCCGCATGCATCGCTCGAAGACAACACGACCTGGCATCTCGTGGCGGACATCGAACAACTGCGCGCGAAACTCGGTATCAGCAAGTGGCAGGTGTTTGGTGGGTCGTGGGGCAGCACGCTCGCGCTCGCTTACGCCGAGACGCATCCCGATCGCGTGACTGAGCTGGTGCTGCGCGGCATCTTTCTCTGCCGGCCGAAAGAGATCAAATGGTTCTATCAGGAAGGCACTAGCTGGATTTTCCCGGACGTGTGGGAAGAGTTTCTGAAAGTGATTCCAGAGAGCGAGCGCGGCGATATGGTGAGTGCTTACTATCGCCGTCTGACCAGTGACGACCAGAAAGTCCGCGTCGAAGCTGCGCGCGCCTGGAGCATCTGGGAGGGGACGACTTCAAAACTTTTCTTTGACCCCGAGTCGATCGAAAAGTTCGCCGACCCGGACTTCGCGCTCGCCTTTGCGCGCATCGAATGCCATTACTTCATGAACGACTGTTTCTTCCCCAGTGAAAACTATCTGATTGAAAACGTGTGCAAGATTCGTCACCTTCCGGGAGTGATTGTGCAGGGGCGTTACGACGTGGTCTGTCCGATTACCAGCGCGTGGGACTTGCATCGCGCCTGGCCAGAGGCTGACCTGCACATCACGCCTGATGCCGGACACTCGATCATGGAGCCGGGGAATTTGAGTTCGCTGGTGGAGGCGACCGATCGATTTCGGTAGAATTCTCTGTGAAACCTCAGTGTTCACGGTGACTCTGTGTTGAATCTTTGGTATGGCTTTTTCACCACAGAGGCACAGAGGTTCACAGAGATCGCACAGAGAAAACCGCCGGCCGCCAGGGCCAATCTTTTGACACTCTCCTCGGGCGTCGCGTAATATCAGCCTCAATCATGAACGCGCGGGTGTTAGTTCTGAATGCTTCTTTCGAGCCCATCAACGTGTGCACTGAGCGGCGCGCGGTGGTGATGATTTTTAAGGGCGTCGCGCGCATGGAAGAGCACAACGGGCACATGCTGCATTCCGAGCGGCTCGCGTTACATGCGCCCGCGGTGATCAGACTGACTGAGTACCGGCACATTCCGTACGAGCGGCGGTCGCTTTCGCGCAAGAACATTTTGTTGCGCGATCACTCTTCGTGCCAGTATTGCGGCAAGCAGTTCGCACCTTCTGAGTTGACCCTGGATCACATCACGCCCCGTTCGCGCGGCGGAGAGTCCGCCTGGGACAATCTGGTTGCTTGCTGCAAGCGCTGCAATCATCGCAAGGGCAGTCGCACGCCGGAAGAGTCGGGGATGCATCTGCTGCGCCGGCCGCGCGCGTTTTCGCTGCACGTGAATCGTCAAATCATGCGCTACCTCGGCCGCGCGGACGAAACCTGGCGCAAGTATCTCTTCTATGAATCGGAAGGCAGCACACATCTGTGCGCGCGCGGATAAAAACGCCGGACTGACGGCGTAAGGAGAATCGAAATGAATGTATTGTTGTTCGAGATCGCCAGCCCGACGATCATAATCTTGGTCGTGGCCGCGATCTTCTTATTGTTCGGTGGCAGCAAACTGCCGCAACTCGCGAAGGCGCTGGGCCAGAGCAAGAAGGCTTTCAAAGAAGGCATAGACGACGCGGACCACGACGACAAGCCGAAGGGTGATGCGCGCGGTTCACTCGCATCCGTCGATGACGAAGCGTTGTTTGAAGAGGCGCGACGCCGCGCGCAACAGATGCGGGCGGATGAAACCAGGAAGATCGAACATTGATTCGGAGGGCTGGAGTCTGTCAGCGCCGTTAGGCGCGAGATGTTTATAGACCCGCCAGATCAATCTAACGGAAATCGCCGGCGCGAAAGCTGATGCTTTCGCGCCGGTGTTGGCTTTACAGAACCGCTCGCGGGAGCGAGCGGGTAATCGAAGGGCTCGCCTGGAAGCCACCCGCTCGCTACCGCAAGTGGTTCTGTGCCGCGCTCATTGAACTCGACCCTTCTTTCCCATCACCAGCGTCGCCTTCAGCGTCAAAGAAAACTCACTTTCGTGTCGCTCTTCATCGATGATTCGCGCGAGTTCCATGACGACGCGCTCTCGCGCGGCTTCCGGCACTGAATGAAGCCAGTTCGGCAGTAGAAAATCCGTAATCAGCGGCGAATTGAAAAACTGTTCGCCTGATTCGAAATCGAATTCCTCGATGTTTGTCCTTGAAGTGACTCCCCCAAGGCCGGCGTGCTCAGCCCACTTCTCTACGTCCGGGACGATCGGGCGTTCGACGATGAGTTTTTCGACCTCGGCTCCGTGTTCGTCCAAACCTGCGCTTAGCAGCGCGTCCCAATAGATCGAAAAGAATTCGCCAAAGCTCGACGCAGTTGGCAGCCACCACGCGACAGGGGCGTCTGGTCGCGCCACGCGAACCATTTCCTCGATCATCTTGGGCAAGTCCGGCGGCCCGACCATCGAGCCGTTGCCGAGCACGAGATCGAATTCGTCATCAGGAAATGACAGAGCGCCGGGAGTCTCGCGCCGAAACTCTGCTTCCTGATTCACCGCCACGGCTTTCGTTCTGGCCAGTTCAAGGCACTCTTCGTTTTCATCCGCGCACAGCAGCTTCAATTTGTCACCGACGCGCGCCTGCAAAGCCAGCGCATGCGCGCCAGTGCCTGCCGCGAGATAGAGCGCGCGACCCTCTTTGGGCAACTCGACGTGCTCGTCAACGAGTTCGGCAAAGCGCTCGCCCCAATCGGTAGCGATGTAGAGGTCTTCGAGGAAGGCGAGTTCTTTTTGTGATTTCATCGGAATTCACCACAGAGGACACGGAGGAAAACCTGACGACAGTAAAGACTACGATTCCCCTTTGTTCTTCTCTGGGTCCTCTGTGGTTCGATCTTCCTCGTAATAAACTTTTCCCCGCAATCTCTCCGGCAAACACTCCATTTCATCTTTCGCAGTTCCGTCGCTATGAACGTAGCGATAGTCCTTGCCATAGCCGATGTGCTTCATCAGTGGTGTCACGGCATTGCGAAGATGCAGCGGCACCGGCTCGCGCGCCGTTTCTACCGCGTCGCTGTTGGCGGCGGAGTAAGCGCGCAGCACGGCGTTCGATTTCGGCGCGCGCGCGAGATAGATCGTCGCCTGGGTCAGCGGGAACAGGGCCTCGGGGAATCCGATCAAGTGAGTGACCTGCGCGGCGGCGTTGGCCTGGACCATAGCCTGCGGATCGGCGAGACCGATATCTTCGGAAGCCAGAATGCAAAGCCGCCGCGCGATAAAGAGCGGATCGGCGCCGCCTTCGATCATTCGCGCCAGCCAGTAAAGCGCTGCGTTCACATCTGAATTGCGCAGGGATTTGATCAGCGCGGACGCCAGGTTGTAGTGCTCTTCGCCACCTTTGTCGTAAGCAAACTGCGCGCGGCCCAACGCTTCGATCAAGGTTTCGCTTGTGACCAAACGCGCGCCCTTGCGGTCCGTTTGCGTCGCTTCGACGGCAGCTTCAAGCGCAGCCAACGCAACGCGCGCATCTCCCCCGGCTGAATGCGCAAGTTGCGTGATCAGTTTATCGGCAACTTCAGGATGAAGTCTTGCTAGTCCGCGTGCTTCATCAGCCAGAGCGCGCCGCAGGATCGTTTCCACTTCATCATCACTGAGCGGGTTTAGCACCAGCACCCGCGAGCGCGAGAGCAACGCACTGATAACTTCAAACGACGGATTCTCAGTCGTCGCGCCGATCAGCGTGACGGTTCCGTCTTCGACCGCGGGCAGCAGAGCGTCCTGCTGAGCTTTGTTGAAGCGATGAATCTCGTCGATAAAAAGAATTGTGCGGCGCCCGCGACGGCGATCGAGTCGAGCTTCGGCGATCGCGGCTCGGAGATCCTTCACGCCAGAGAAAACGGCCGAGAGCGCAGCAAATTCCGCGTCGGCCTTTTCGGCCAACAATCGCGCCAGCGTAGTCTTGCCGGTTCCCGGCGGCCCCCAAAGGATCAATGAAGGAAGCGCACCACCGCCTTCGATCAAACGGCGAAGCACGCGACCTGCGCCAACCAATTGCTCTTGTCCGACAAACTCGGCGAGCGTGCGTGGCCGCATGCGATCAGCGAGCGGCGACGATACGTTGCCCGCCATTGAGTCCGCCATTTCGGGAAACAAATTTGTCGCACTTTTGCTGGGCATTGCTTTGCAAAGCAGCCTATCACACCTTGAAATCCTGGGCATCTGGATTGCGATCGCCGCGAGCCGCGGAATCAGTTGCCGACTCGTGCAGCAATGAGGTTGGCACTGCGAAGATGATGAGACATAATGCGGGCGCCCTGAATTCACTTTGCGGAGGTTCGGAAGATGGCGAATACAAGTGCTTCGATTTCGCGTCGCAAGTTTGCGAAATTGCTCGGCGTCGGCGCGGCCTGCGCCGTTGCGAGTCCGAGGATCACGCGCGCAGGCTCTTTGTTTTCCGGCGCGGCCATGCGGCCCGCCGCGGACCCGGCCAGCGTGGCGAGCGTCGTGCGCTTGAGCGCGAACGAAAATCCGTACGGGCCATCGCCAATGGCGATCAAAGCGATGACCGAGGCGTTCAGTCTTTCCTGCCGCTATCCCGACGATCACGCCAACGTCCTCGTTGACTCGTTAGCGAAGATCAACAGAGTGAGCCCCGATCAGATTCTGATCGCGGACGGCTCTGGCGAGATTTTGAAGGTGTGCGCGGCGGCGTTCACTGGTCCGACGTCATCCGCTGCAACCCATCCGGTTGAGTTAGTGCCACGTTCGCGCGGAGGCGCGATGCCGGCCTTCGTGCCTGGGCGCGGCAAAATGATCGTAGCCGACCCAACCTTCGAAGCGATTCTCAATCACGCCCGCGTCAACATGGCGGAAGTCGTCAAAGTGCCGCTCACCGCCAGCTTCGGTCACGACCTGACGAAGATGCTGGCCGCGGCCAGCGAAGGATTGATCTACATCTGCAATCCCAACAACCCGACGGCGAGCATCACTCCAAAGAACGAAATGCGCGAGCTGATCGCGAAAGCGCCTCGCGAGACAATCATTCTGGTTGACGAGGCCTATCACCATTATGCCGAGAGCGCTGATTACGAAAGCGTGATTCCACTGATCAAGGATCATTCGAACCTGATCGTCGCGCGAACGTTCTCGAAGATTTTCGGGATGGCTGGATTGCGTTTGGGCTATTGCGTCGCTCAGCCGCAAACGATCCAGCGCCTTAGGCCGCATCAAACCTGGGACAGCGTGAATATCATGGCGATGGTTGCCGGGATTGCGAGCCTCAATGACACGGACCACGTCGCGACTGGCCGGCGATGGAACAGCGAAACCAAGAAGTTCACGCTGAGCGAATTGGAGAGGATGGGTTTCAAGAGTATTCCTTCAGAAGCTAACTTCATTATGGTCGACTTGAAAAAACCGGTGCGGCCGATGCTTGACGGACTGCGAGAGCGCGGCGTGCAGGTAGGCCGGCTGTTTCCCGCGTTGCCGAATCACATGCGAGTGACGATTGGAAAAAAGCCTGAGATGGAAGCATTTCTATCTTCGTTTAGGCAGGTCGCCGGCGTTGCCTAAGCTCCGAGCTAACCAAGAATGATCTCATCTCAAATCGCCCGCCGCGCCGTGTGGCAACCGCTGTGGCAGTTGCCCGGCAGATCCAACCTGGTTCTGTCGCTGGCTAAGCGGGAACTCGCGGCGCGTTACAAGGGATCTGTGCTTGGAATCTTGTGGGCGGTGTTGACTCCGATAGTGATGATTGCAATCTTCACGATTATCTTCGCGGGCATTTTCAAAGCGAAGTTCGGCGTCAGCAACTCGAACTGGGACTATGCGCTTTACCTGTTCTGCGGGCTGCTGCCCTGGAACGCTTTTCAGGAATCGGTGCAGCTTTCGTCTACGACAATCGTGGGCCACGCGAACTTGGTAAAGCGCGTCGTCTTTCCCCTTGAAACTCTGCCGGTCGCTCAGTCGTTGGCGGCGATCGCGAATCAGATGTTCGGCACCGTTGCGCTGCTGGCGGCGGTGCTGATCCTGCGACGCGAATTGCACCCAACGATTCTATTGTTGCCGGCGCTGCTAATACCGCAGTTCATGGCGACGCTCGGGGCGGCGTGGTTGCTGGCCGCGCTCGGCGTATTTGTTCGCGACATCGTGCAAGGAATCTCGCTGGTTTTGATGGCCTGGCTGTATCTGACACCGATCATTTATCCCGAATCGATGGTTCCTCCTCGCTATCAGTCCCTGGTAAATCTGAATCCATTCACGCCGCTGGTGCGCAGCTATCGACGCATCATTCTCGAAGGCTCGCTGCCGGATTGGCGTGGCTTGGCGTACTTTGCGGTCTTCGCCTGCGCGTCCTTTCTGGTTGGCTATTGGTGGTTTGCCAAATCCCGCAAGAACTTCGCCGATGTCATCTAATTGCGCCCCTATTTGAGGCGGTTTTGCCACAGTTTGACCATGAAAAACTTCGTTGACACTCGCCCCTGTGCGTGTTAGCGTAGAAGGGCCGCTTGGCTCTGAGGCGGCAAATTTTGAAGCTCGGGTCTCCTTCCGCGGCAGCACTCGCACGACCCACCGTTCCGGCCCTGAACAGTTCCAGTCATTAAGAGCCCATATCCAGATGATATTCGACAAGGCAAAGTCTCTACGCGCGGCTGAGAAATATCTTGAACTCGGCAAGATACCGGCGGCGATAAATGAGTATACCCAGATCGTCGCGAACGAGCCGGACGACTTCCCCACGATTAACACGCTGGGTGACCTTCACGTGCGGGTTGGCAATCAGCCGGCCGCGATTTCGTGCTTCCATCGCCTCGCCGAGCATTACCGCGAACAGGATTTCGCGCTAAAGGCGATTGCCGTCTATAAGAAGATCGATCGCCTGCAGCCAGGCGACACGGAAATCGCCACTAGCCTCGCAGATCTTTACGCCAAGCAGGAGTTGGTAGTCGAAGCGAGGGCTCACTATCTGGCAGTTGCCGATGCGCATCATCGCTCTGGCGCCCACCAGGAGGCGCTGGGGATACTGCGCAAGATCGCTGATCTCGATCCCCAAAACACGGACATCCGGATCAAGCTCGCCGAAGGGTACCTAAAAGAAGGCATGCGGCCCGAAGCGGCGGCGTGCTTTACGGAGGCGGGGCAGCGACTGCTGACGCGTAACGCGGTCGACGTCGCCCTCGAAATGTTTGGCAGGGCATTGGAAATCCTTCCTGAGGATCTCGCTTCGCTTAAGGGCATCCTGGCAGCGCACTGTGCGCGCGGCACTGCGGATGAAGCCGCAGAGGTGATCGAACACGTGGTCGCCGGCGATCCCGACAACCTCGAGCTGCTGTCAATGCTGGCGAGTGCGTATGTTGCCGCCGAAGAGGGGCCGCCGGCCGAGCGCGCTACGGAGTCCCTCGTCGCCAAGGAATCGTCCGCCTATCTTCGCTACATCGACGTGGCGCGCCTGTATCTGCGAACCGACAAGGTCGAGGATGCCGTGCGCGTAGTGGCGCGCATTACTGAACAGATGCTCGCTGAGCGAGAAGCTGAACAGTTGCTTGGGCTGGTTGACGATTTACTCGCATGTGACTCAGACAACGTTCAGGCCCTGCGTTTGCTGGTGCGCGCGCACTGGTGGCAGCGCGACATGGATAAACTAAGGGCCTCGCTTGAAAGACTGGCAGAAGCCGCTCAGGCGGCAGGACTCGAGTCGGACGAGCGCTACGCCCTTACGCAACTGACGCGATTGGCTCCCGAACAGGGAGAACACGCCGAGCGACTCGCGCAGCTCGGCGGCGCAGAAGAGTCAGCCGAACTGTTGTCGGAGTTCTCAGATGGCGATTCAGCTCCAGAACCGCCTGCGTTCGTTGACCAGTTCACGATTGGATCCGAGTCATCGCCGCCTGTGGGCGAAGTAGAGTTTGAATTCAATTCGGTTGCCGACTCGTCCGAGGCATGGACCGAGCCGTCGGCTGGGGCCGCAGGTTCAGATGGCTTTACTTTCGAGAGCATCGTTGCTGAAGAGTTGCCCTCAATGTCACCGCAGCCGGCCGCCGATGATGATGCCGAGGCGCGGAACGCAGCGCTGCGTGCCCGTGAACTTGAAAGCGTGGATTTCTATATCGCGCAAGGTTACGTGGACATTGCCGTCGATACGCTCGACCTGCTGGAACGTCAGTTTGGATCGCAGCCGGACATTGATATTCGGCGCCAACGGTTACAGCAAGTGTCCGATACCCCGATTGAAGGAAACGACGTTCAGACGGCGACGGTGGTTGAGTACGAATTCAACCAGATGCCGGCGAACGGATCGAATGGTTCCGCGAAACGACCGCAAGAGATCGAGGCCTCGATCAGCAGCATCAAAATTGCGCCGGCTCCCGTTTATCAAATCGATCCTGGCCTGGCTGAAGTTTTTGAGGAGTATCGGATCTCGGCCGAAAGCGACGGTGAAACTGGAAGTAACAACGGCGACTACGAAACTCATTACAACCTCGGCCTGGCGTACAAGGAAATGGATCTGTTCGAGGAGGCATTGGAAGAATTCCAGGTTGCGATCGCGATGGTCAGTCCGGGTGACGGCTCGCCGCGTTTCTTGCAGTGCTGCAATCTGCTCGGACATTGCTTTATGCAGAACGGAGTTCCGCGTTTGGCCATCAAGTGGTTCACTGACGGACTGAATGCGCCCGGCACATCGGAAGACGAGCGCCAGGCCCTGCGCTATGAACTGGCCGCGGCTTATGAACACGTTGGGGAGCTGGATCACGCCCTCACCCTCTTTACGGAGGTCTACGGAAAGAATGTTTCGTACCGCGGGGTGAGCGAGCGTCTGCGGGCGTTGCAAAAGCGTGCCGGAGAATCGCAAAACGGCAAACATGTCGCGGGTCATAAATCAGCCAAGAACAAGAAGCATCGTTCGAAGTAGCCCTCGCGTTTAGGAATCCTCGCTCTCATCTCGTACAATACTGGCTCGAGTTCATAGTTCAACCCTTTCGGCCGCTGTAGCGGCCATAAAGCTAAGGCTTAAACCCTGAACTGTTCGAACCGATACGGGCGAGGAGTAGATCGATGTCTTCCCGGCTCTCCGTAGTCTTCTACATCATTCTCTGTCTTGAGCTGGGTGCAGCGTTGGTCGTGCTGCCGTGGATCCCCTATGGCTGGCTGGGCCTGAGCTTGAGCGACTGGGGCAACAACTATTTTCTCGTGATGGCCGCGCGCAAGTCCGGTTTTTACTGGTTGCCGAGTCTGGTCGCGTCGGGCTGGGTGCGCGGCGCCGTTTCCGGACTTGGCGCTTTGAATCTGGCGATGGGTTTTTGGGAGTTACTACATTTTCGCCAGACCGTGCGAGCGCTGGACGCAGGGCTGCCTTCTGTGGAAAGCTCGCGCCGAAAGACTTCCGAGGACACTGCAAACAATGTCGTTGCCCCTGTCAAAACCGATCCTCTATCTGATTACCCGCGGCGCAACCACTGAAGCAACTACTTCAGCAAGCAAAGAGTTCCAGGACATCTTGATTCAGGTTGCGAGCGCGGTAGCCGCCGGAATTCATCTAATACAACTGAGAGAAAAGAAATTGACCGCGCGAGTCTTGTTTGAGCTGACTGTGCGCGCGGTGGAAAATACGCGCGGTAGTTCGACGCGCTTGCTGGTTAACGATCGCGCAGATATCGCGGCCGGTGCAGGCGCTGACGGCGTGCATCTGACGACGCGCTCGCTTGGACCGAAGACTGTGCGCACGACTTTTGGTGATGATTTTCTGATTGGCGTCTCGACGCACTCGCTTGTCGAAGTAAAGGCGGCGCGCGACGGTGGCGCGGACTTTGTGGTCATTGGACCAATCTTCCCCACGACTTCGAAAGCGGAGTACGGACGGCCGCTGGGTGTTGATGGATTGGCTGAATTAACATCAAAGCTGGCGGCCTTTCCGATGCTTGCCCTCGGCGGAATTTCGAGCGACAACGCGCAGGAGTGTCTGCGCGCCGGTGCCAGCGGCGTAGCGGGTATTAGCCTGTTCAGCGATCCTTCAGCCGTGGGAACCATACTCAAGTAATCGCATCTCGCCGATCAGCAAGTGAAATGTTGGTGCCAACTGTCCTAACCATCGCAGGCTTCGACCCTTCAGGCGGCGCGGGAATCATCGCTGACATCAAGACTCTGGCAGTCTTTGGTTCCAAGCCCACCGCGGCGATCACTTCGATTACATTTCAAAACGCTCATGGGATTCAAGGCGCGACGCACCAGACGGTAGAGACGGTGCGCGAGCAGATCATGGCTGTCATAGCCGAATCGCGAGTCGCGGCTGTGAAGACCGGCATGCTGCCGACCCGAGAGATCGTCGGCGAGGTTGCGCGGCTGATCCGCGAAGTGCATCTGCCAGGCCCCGTTGTCGATCCCGTGCTGCAATCGACTTCTGGCTACGCGTTGATGGAATCAGACGCGATCGAGTTGCTGTTGGCTGAGTTGATGCCGCTGGCGCGCGTGATCACGCCAAACATTTCCGAAGCAGAGACGCTTGCCGTCGGGCTGCGCATCGAGGACGAAGAAGGAATGCGCGAAGCCGCGAGCCGGCTGCGCGAGATGGGCGCGCGCGCCGTGCTGATTAAGGGAGGACATCTCGAACAGCAGAAGGCAGAAGGCAAAAAGCAGAAGGCAGAAAATGCGGGTGCGGGCTTTCAAGCCATCGACGTGCTCGACGACGAAGGGCGCGTCACGGTCTTTCGCGGTGAGTGGATCGATGCGCCGCCAGTGCGGGGAACGGGTTGCATGCTGTCGGCGGCAATCGCGGCATGTCTTGGCAAAGGAATGGAGTTGGAAGAATCGGTGCGGGTGGCCAAAGAATTCGTCGCCAACGCCATTCGGCGTTCAAAACTTCAGATTCAAGACTAAGAACTCAAACTCTCACTCAATGGTAACTTTCTCCATCTTCACTTCCGATAGCGGACGATCGCTGCCGTCAGTCTTGCTGGTAGCAATTGCGTTGACGACATCCTGTCCTTCGGTGACGCGTCCAAACATCGTATAGCTGGGCGGCAGCGGATAATCGACGTGCATGATAAAAAACTGCGAGCCGTTGGTGTTCGGGCCGGCGTTCGCCATGGCCACAGTTCCCGCCTTGTAACCGCGTTTGTAGACTTCAGACGACGGATTGATCTCGTCGTTGAATCGGCCTCCCCACGCCGACTGTCCCCCGCGGCCGGTCCCGTCGGGATCGCCGCCCTGAATCATGAAACCCTTGATACATCGATGAAAGATCACGCCGTCATAGAAACCCTTTTCGGCGAGCAGGCGAAAGTTCTCAGTGGTCTTGGGCGCGTCCTCTTCGAGCAATTCAAAGCGGATCGTGCCGTGGTTGGTTTGAATAACTGCGGTTCGGTTCGGCATTACGGTCTCCTCTTGGTGGTTTTGCAAAGCAGATAGCTTAACTGCAGAGACCGCAAAGGTCACGTCGCAAACACAGTTTAGAGTTCAAGCTTTAGCTTGCGCTTGCCCAATCAGCAACCTGAAGGTTGAACTCTGAACTCCTTTCGCTGCCGCAAGATTCCGACTCCACCTGACGGATTCGCCCGCGAACAGTTATCATGTTCGGCCCGAAATATTTTGAAAGGAATCACTGACTAAACACCATGAATGTCATTCATCTTGAATGCGCTGCGTGCGGCCTCAGGCACGAGGCACGACGGTTGCACAACCTTTGCACCGAATGCGGAAAGCCACTGCTGGTTCGTTACGATCTGAAAGCGGCGGCGGTTTCTTTGACAAAAGAAAGTCTGGGCGATCGCGAGCCTGATCTTTGGCGCTATCGCGAAGTCCTCCCGGTTGAGCACGATGAGAACATCGTCAATCTCGGCGAAGGATTCACGCCGCTCGTGCATGCGTCGCGTCTGGGTGCGCAGCTTGGTCTCAGTCAGCTTTACATAAAGGACGAAGGCCAGAATCCAACGCAGAGTTTCAAGGCACGCGGTATGGCGGCGGCGGTTTCGATGGCCAAAGAATTGGGCGCGAAGAAGCTAGCGGTGCCTTCGGCAGGTAACGCCGCGGGAGCGTTGGCGGCTTACGCAGCGCGCGCGGGTTTGGAAGCTTTCATTTTCATGCCGAACGATACACCGCGGGCGAACGTGATCGAATGCGAGCAGACCGGCGCGCATGTGACCCTGATGGATGGACTGATCACCGATTGCGGCGCCGAAGTCGCGCGCCGGAAAGACGCCGAAGGTTGGTTTGACGTTTCGACTTTGAAAGAGCCTTATCGCATCGAAGGCAAGAAGACGATGGGTTACGAATTAGCAGAGCAATTCGACTGGAAACTGCCCGACGTGATCATCTATCCGACTGGCGGCGGCACGGGACTTATCGGTATGTGGAAAGCATTTGACGAGATGGAGCAGATGGGTTGGATCGGATCAAAACGGCCACGAATGGTCACAGTGCAAGCCGCCGGCTGCGCGCCAATCGTGCGCGCGTTCGAAGAAGGGAAGCGCTTTGCGGATGAATTTCCGAACGCGCAAACGACGGCGTCGGGCCTGCGCGTGCCACGCGCGATCGGAGACTTTCTGATCATCGACGCCTTGCGTGCATCGGGCGGAACCGCAATCGCGGTGACTGACAAAGAACTGATTGACGCCACCAAAGAGATTGGCGCTGCCGAAGGAATCTTCTGCGCCCCCGAGGGCGCGGCGTGCTTGCCGGCTTTGAAGAAGTTAATGGCAGCTGGTTCCGTGAAACCTGATGAGCGCGTGGTGCTATTCAATACAGGAAGTGGCGTGAAGTATGTGGAGAGCTTTTCATGATCAAGTCATTTGGCTTGTCGCTTCTTTTCCTCTTGTTGCCTGCGGTTGCGACCGTGGGCCAGGAGACCGGCCCGGTACGATGTGTCATAACCATTTATCGCCTTCGGGGAGACGGCTGGAAACTGATCAAGTCTGTTGAGTTTGTACCGACGATGAGTGAAGAGGAACTAACAAACAAGAGTTTTCGCTTGCCTGGCAGCAAGCTCCGCCTCGTTGCCAGCGTGTTTCCGACGGACGAATCGATGCATTCGGCGAAAGGGGCCGACTCGCTCAAACTCGGCATAGGGCTTTCACGGAAGTCGGGAGTCAGTGCTTTTGATATCGCCAACAATGCGGTGGCTGAAGTGACGCTGAGTGTATTGGAGACAGCGCGGGTTGAGCGAACAGTCTCTGTCGGCCATAGGCCAATGCTCACCCGACTAGAGTGCTGGGATTCAGACCTCGAACGGAAAAAGTGAGAAGTACTTCGACGGTTCCCAGCTGATGCAATGAGAGGGGCTTTGATAGGAGGAGTTCAACGAGCCAGCGAAGATGGCGGCAGAGTGTAGCCCCGGGCGTAAGCCCGGGGATCACGCGAACAAATTGAACCAAGCCCGCTTTAGCGGGCGACAGAGAGGGAGGCATAGCCTCCTCAATTATCAACAAGGTCACGGTAAGGCGGAGCCTTACCGCACTGTGGGGCGGCAAAGCCGCGCTAGAACACTAATGGCCATTAGGCTTGTAAACATTGCGGCGGTATTGGTTGCGATTTCGCTGATCGCGCCCGGGCTCTTCGCCCAACAAACGAATTCGGCCTGGCTTGCCGACAACGATCGCGCCAAATTGGAGTCGCTTCGCGCGGCCGGTTTCGACGCGCTGTTCAATCTCGATTACGAAGCAGCGCGCAAGAACTTTCGCGAGCTTGCCGAGGCGCTGCCGAATTATCCCGCCGGTCCGCAGTTTCTGGCCGCGAGTTTGTGGATTGAAACCCTGTATCAATCGCGGCGTCTGCAGTCTTCGCTTTACGACAGCGATTCGTTTTATTCGCAGAACGAAGACAAGGCCGACCCGCGCACGGTCGATCAGTTTCGCACCTGGACGCGCAGAGCTCGCCAGCTTGCCGAAGCGCGTTTGAAACAAAGTCCGCGCGATCCGGAAGCGCTATATTTTCTTGGCGCCACCGAAGGGTTGAAGGCCTCGTTTGAAGAAGCCGTCGAGCGCCGTCATTTCGCCGCGCTGAAAGATGGGTCCGACGCCGTCGATCGGCATCGTGAAGTGATCAAGCTCGATCCCGCTTACGTCGATGCCGAGATCACAATCGGTTTGTACGATTACACGGTTGGATCTTTGCCGCTGGCGTATAAGATTCTGGCCGGCGTGGCGGGCTTTCATGGCTCGAAGAAACGCGGGCTGGCGGCGATTGAGCGTGTTACCAAAGAAGGCCGCTGGGCGCGCGACGATGCGAAGACACTGCTGATTGTCTTGTACACGCGCGAGAAGCGTTTTGCCGAAAGCGCCGCGCTCGCGCGCGAGCTGGGTGCGAAGTACCCGCGGAATTATCTCTATCGTTTGGAAGCGGCGGATGCGCTGGTTTCGCAGGCAGCGCTCGAACGCGAAGCGAATCATACAAGCGCGCCGACCGCGACCGAGAACGAAGCCTTCGCGACTTTCGAAGCACTGCTGCACGACAAAGCCGTGCGCGATACAGCCGCACGCGCCTTCGATCTGATCCACTTTAAGTACGGCGAAGCTCTGACGACCGCCGGCCAACACGAAAGGGCCGCGAAAGAGTTTCTGGCTGCGGCTGATAGCCCGAATGCGCAGGTTGGACTGGCGACGATGGCGCATCTTTACGCGGCGCGGGCGCTCGATCTCGCAGGCAAACGCAACGATGCGTTGACGCAATACCGCGCGGTGCTCGCGCGGCCCAACGTCTATGACGCGCATGAGCAAGCGCAGGCAGGGTTGAAGGAAGTGTTTAAGAAGAAGCTGACCTAGGTTGTTACAGAACCGCTCGCGGTAGCGAGCGGGTAAGATGGGGGCGGGTGATGTTACTTTGTATTACCCGCTTGCTACCGCAAGCGGTTCCGTACCTTCTCTGTTTCCTTCTCAAAAACAAACGCAAGCGTTTTGTAAATCAGCTTTGCGCAGAGAAACGCCGAGGCGCTTTGTCCTTCGACGTAGGAGTATTCAGTCAGATCCATCCCGACAACACGGCGCTTGCGCGCCAGGGTGCGAATCAGGCCAATCGTTTCATACCATCCGAGTCCGCCGGGTTCTGGCGTACCCGTCGCGGAAACGAGCGAAGGATCCAGGCCGTCGATGTCGATGGTCAGGTAGACATTTTCAGTCAAGCCCTCGACCGCATCGTCCCACCAGTCATCGCGGCCGACGATGTCCTTCGCCCAGAAAATTCGCGTCGGCAAATCATCGATCACGCGCGCCTCATCGACTGAGATCGAGCGAATGCCCACCTGAACTGCGGGAATGCGCATATCTTTGACGATGCGCGCCATGATTGAGGCATGCGAATGCGGTGTGCCGTCGTAAGTGTCGCGCAAATCCGCGTGCGCATCGATTTGCAAGACCGAAAGGTCCGAATACTTCTCGGCATGCGCGCGAATCACCGGCCCGCTTACTGAATGTTCGCCGCCAATCATCGCCACGAACTTGTCGGTTGCGACCAGTTGCTGTGCGCGATCGTAGAGCGAGTTCATCATCTGCTCAGGCGGATCTATCGACGCCGATTCAGCGAGAGTGTGAATGCCCATCTGGTAGACTTCTGCGTCGGTCTCTTCGTCATAGAGTTCCATGTTGCGCGACGCGTCGATGATCGCTTGTGCGCCCTGACCAGTGCCGCCGCCGTACGACACCGTGCCTTCGTAAGCGATAGGCCAGACCAGAATGCGCGAGTTTTCGAGACTAGAGAATTCTGCTTCGGCGATGCCGCCAAAGTTCATGGGCAGGGATGCGGATTCAGTCATGCGGTGGAGTTTAGCGAAGCTGAGTGCGAGAAGCCAATGAGCTACCCGAGCCCGATTCATCGGGCTTGCCCGATGGGTTGTTAGACCAGCGCCTTGAGCGCTGGGTGATTCAATAATCAGTAGCGCGCCTCAGCGTGCTTATCATCGAGCGCTTTAGCATTGCGGCTAAAGCCGCAAACAAATAAGCCCGCTGAAGCGGGCTGTGAAAAACTAGTTTCGCGATTGCACCCAGCCGTAAACCGGCTGGTCTAGTAACCCTGCGGGGGAAGCCGCGTGAACGCGGCTACACGACGAAGTTCTTCTACGGCACTTCGATTATCAGGTCTTTGCCGGCAAAGGTGAAGTTGGGCCGGCGTCGGCCCTTCATGAACTTCGCCGCCGTTTGTGAGAGCGCGGTGATGATGATCGGCAGAGCGATCGTCGCATCACAGTTGACGTAAGCGGTGAGTGCGCCGCGGCCAAGCTTGCCGTAAACCAGCGATTCATCGAATGCAACTGCGCTCGATCGCCCACCGGGATGCGGAGCGTCAGCGGCGATTTGAATCGCGTACTTGTGGCCTTGGATCTGCTGTTTGAAAATGTGCGCCGACATTTCCGTCTGGCGCGTAAAGCTCTTAGTGATGCCGCCGCCCAAATTGATAATGCCCGAGGTGCGCGCGCGGATGCCAATCTGTGCCAGATCCAAAACGTCCTGCACGACGTCGAACTGAAAGTTATTCTTCTTTTCAAAGCGTGAGCCGGCAATGCCGACAGCAATGCCGCTGTCGGTGATGCCCGGACAGAAAACTGGCACGCGCGATTTGTAGGCGGCGGTAAGCACGCCGTCTTCGGCGGCGATCTCTGCCAGCTCTCTGCCCAGCAGATGAAGAAACTCACGCGTCGAGTATGAATGCGACTGATCCAACTGGCTCGCAAAACCTCCGACCCATTCCTCGGCTTCGTGATATTCCTCTTCACTCGACAGCAGGTCCCACATGCGACTGATCTTCGCCGACTCAAGCTCGGCGTCCGTCATGTTAGGGTGCGCCTGAAAGTGATGCCGCCCGAGCGTCTCGTGCAAATCATGAAAGATGAGCGAGCCCGACAAAACCAGCACATCAACAAAACGGTTCTTGATTACGTAAGCGAGCAGCCGGCGCATGCCGGCCGGAATCAGCGCGCCCGACGCGGCGACTGTGATAGTGGTGTTATCGCCCAGCATGTCCAGCCAGATGCGATGCGCTTCGGCCAGTTGGCGGCCGCCAAAGCCGGTGCCTTCCATTTTTTCCAGCAGCCCAGCCACTGAACGATCTCGGTCGACCTGAACCGGCCGCGTCGGAATCGTCAAGTATTTACTAGGTTTTGGTTTTCGCTGTGTGACCATAAGTTCGTTCTAACCTCTTTCATTTGTGGCACAGACTTCAGTCTGTGATTCCTCGACTCAACACACAGACTGAAGTCTATGCTACTAATAATCATGACGACGCCGACCCTGCGTCCGGTTACCATTAACTGCGACGTAGGTGTAGGCATCAAAGCGCGACTCGTAAAAGTTAACCAGCTCCGCGCCTGCGGTTTCGGTCAACTCGCCGTCCTTAATTCGCTGGGTTACCTGGCGACGAAATCCTTCGTGCAGGAACCCGCGCTCGTAGCGCGCGCGGGCGGCGGCTTCGCCGACGGTCGTGCCGCGAATGACTTTCTTGATGAGATAACCTTCTTCGTCGATGTGGATCTGCGCTTCGTGCGGCAACCCGAACAGGTTGTGATTGTTGCCCATCACTTCCTGATACGCACCGACCAGCATGAAGGCGAGATAGTAAGGCTCGTCCGGGTCCAGCTTGTGCAACTCGAGCACCTGCTTGACGTCATGAAGGTCGACGAACTTGTCGACCACGCCGTCAGAATCGCAAGTGATATCGCAAAGCGTGGCGAACTCAGTCGGGGTCTTATTCAATGACTGAATGGGCACAATCGGAAACAACTGATCGAGCGCCCAATGATCGGGCACGGAACGAAACACGGAAAAGTTGGCCAGATACTTTACGCACATTAGCTTGCGCAGGTCGCCGAATTCTTCGGGCACGTACTTTGACTGTTGCGCGAAACGATCGGCGAGTTCGCATACGTCCCAGAAAAGCACTTCGCCTTTTGCGCGATCTTCCAGCGAGATCAGGCCGAGACTAAAGAGCGTGAACAGCTCTTCGCGATGTTCGAGGGCGTCGTGATAGTACTCGCGATAATTTTTGATGGTGATCGTTGAGCGCAGATCACCCAGTTCAATCACGACCTGTGGATCATCTTCCTCGATCTCGAAAGGCGTGATGGGATCGACGACCGTTTCAATTTCTTCCAACACGTTCGTCACTAGAATCGCGTGATAGGCAGACAAGTAACGCCCCGATTCCTGAATGATTGTTGGGTGCGGAACGTTTTCGTCGTCGCAAACCTGCTTAATGGTGTAGATGACGTCGTTGGCGAATTCCTGCGCGTTATAGTTTGCGGAAGAATCGAACGCCGTTTTCGATCCATCGTAATCGACGGCCATACCGCCACCAACGTCCAACAGGTCGATTGGCACTTTCATCTGATAGATCTTGGCATAGACACGCGCCGCTTCTTTCATCGCGTTCTTGATGCGCTTGATGTCGGTCAACTGCGACCCGATATGAAAGTGCAGCAGACGCAGCATGTCGATGCGCCCAGCTTCCTTCAGCCGATTGATCACTTCCAATAGTTCGGTCGTGGTCAATCCGAACTTGGCGGCTTCGCCACCGGACTTTTCCCAGCGACCCGAACCTTTCGAATACAGTTTGACGCGCATCCCGATGATGGGTGCATTGCCTTCGTGCGCGTCGGCGATGCGCAGCACGTGACCGAGTTCGCTCAACTTCTCGACGACGATGACCACGCGTTTGCCTGACTTGGCGCCGGCGAAAGCCATCTCGATAAACTCTTCGTCCTTGAAACCATTCAGCACCAGCAAGCTGTCAGGAGATTGCTCGAGCGCCATGGCGGCGTACAACTCCGCCTTTGATCCCGCTTCCAGGCCAAAGTCGTATCGCGATCCTTCGCGCAGATACTCTTCCACCACCGAGCGCTGTTGATTTACTTTCATCGGATAGACGCACATGTGCGCGCCCTGATAGTCGAATTCGCGGATCGACTTGCTGAAGGCGCGCTGCAGCTTGCGCACTTGCGCGGCGACTAGTTGCGGAAAGCGCAGCAGCACGGGCGTGGGGATTCCGCGCTTGGACAGGTCCTCAATAATCTCTCTTAGATCGGCGGCGCGGGGGTCGCCTTCGCCGGGACGCACGATCAGGTTCCCTTTGCGATTAACGTCAAAGTAGCCTGCTCCCCAGTTCTCGATGCCGTAAGTTTCGACTGTCTGTTCGGTCGCGGTGGTCAACTAGCGGTCTCCTGCTTGCCTCTCGAAGCCGCTAACCCGCAACGGCAACCTGCTGGATGGCTGCTTTATGGCGGTTGCAGAGCGGACTCTCTCTTTGGAGTGAAACTCTAACGCCAGAATTTAACAGAAAACGCGGAGTGGGTCTATAACTTTTTTCGGACGCGCCGTTGGACCACGCGAGCGTTAAATTTGCTGCAAATAACGACTTAGTTTCCCCCGGGCCCGTCCGGTCTTGAGCCCGATCGGATCGAAGTTGAGAATAATTCTTCCGAAAACTCCTTGACACCTGAAACCAGGTCGTTATAATGCGAAGTTTTTAACCGCGCGGGTTTGATGACTTTTTCGCGCTCCGCAGACTGTCCGTTCCACAAAAAGGCTTCGCACCAATTACCGCTTCGGGGCGAAGGTCAACCACATCACTCACTTTTTTTCTCGAATAGGAGACTAGATGAACGCCAAAACTGTGTTGAAGTACGCCTCTGACCAGGGCGCAAAATTCGTTTCTGTCCGCTTCACCGATCTGCCCGGTTCGTGGCAGCACCTGACATTTCCGATCGGCGAACTTAGCGAAGACTCGTTTGAGAACGGGTTTGGCTTTGACGCTTCATCGATTCGCGGTTGGGCGGCGATTCACGAGTCGGACATGCTGCTGGTTCCGGATTCGTATCGTTGCTGGATGGATCCTTTCGCCGCGGAGCCGACGCTGTCTCTGGTGGCCAACGCCGTCGACCCGATTTCGCGGCAGGGTTATGCTTTTGATCCGCGCGCCGTGGCCGTGCGCGCCGAGAGTTATCTGAGGAGCGCGGGCATCGCCGACACGGCGAACTTCGGCCCCGAAGCCGAGTTCTTCGTCTTCGACAGCGTCAAGTATCACAACGAACAAAACGGCGCCGGCTATGCCATCGATTCAGATGAGGGCCATTGGAACAGCGGTCGCGACGCGAATGCTTCTCAAGGTGCAAATCTTGGCCATCGGATTCGACCGAAGGAAGGCTATGTGCCGGTGGCGCCGACGGACACTCTAGTTGATCTGCGCGCGGAAATCTCGCTGACGCTGGCGGCCTGCGGCATCACGGTAGAGTGCCTCCATCATGAGGTCGCCACTGCTGGTCAGTGCGAAATTGATTTTCGCTATTCCACCTTGCTCGGTACCGCCGACAACCTGCAAATATTTAAATACGTAGTTAAAAACACCGCCTACAAGAACGGCAAGACGGCGACCTTCATGCCGAAGCCTTTGTTTGGCGACAATGGCTCAGGGATGCACTGTCATCAGTCTTTGTGGAAGGGTGACAAACCGCTTTTCGCAGGCGATGGCTACGCGGGGTTGTCGGAAGTCGCGTTGCATTACATCGGCGGGTTGCTCAAACACGCACCGGCTATTGTGGCTTTTGCGGCGCCGACGACCAACAGCTACAAGCGCCTGGTTCCGGGCTTTGAGGCCCCGGTTAATCTTGCCTATTCGGCGCGCAATCGTTCAGCCGCTATTCGTATTCCCATGTTCTCGACAAATCCAAAACTGAAGCGGTTGGAGTTTCGCCCGCCGGATCCTGCGTGCAATCCGTACCTCGCCTTTTCTGCAATGCTCATGGCTGGAATCGACGGCATCCAGAACCGAATCGATCCCGGAGCGCCGCTCGACAAGGACATCTACGACTTGTCGCCGGAAGAGTTGAAAGACGTGCCTAGCCTGCCGGGTTCGCTCGATGAATCGCTTAATGCTCTTGAGAACGACCACGAGTTTCTGCTCAAGGGCGACGTCTTTACGTCGAGAATGATCGAACGGTGGATCAGTTACAAACGCGAGCGTGAAATTCAGCCGCTGCGCATGCGACCGCATCCGCTCGAGTTTGCGATGTACTACGACGTCTGAGCCCGCGGAGCGGCGCGTCAGCATAAAGCCTGGGGTGGAGCGAAGCGAAACCCCAGGACCGCTGGTATTAGATACAAAGCCCGCGAAACGGGGCGACAGCCGAGAAGTAGTTCTTACCCCTTCCGCTGCCGCACGCTGCGCGCGCTCAGATTATTCTTCCCATCATGATCCTTCGCTCCACCCCAGGCTTTATGCCTCCACCCGCTCCGCGGGTTTACAAAACCTTAAATTCTACTTCCGGCTGGCTAGGCTCCTCGCTCGCCGCGTAATATATCCGGCGTGGCAACAACTGATGAGTTGGTTGAGTTGATTGAGCGTTTGCTGCGTCAACTGCCTGAAGCCGGCGCAGCCCGACGTCTTTTCGATCGGCTCGTGGGTGAGCACGAGTCCGTGCGGCAGTTGTTTCAGCGCGAACCAGGATTGGTTTCTGATGTGCTGGCCATTGCGGCCTGGAGTCCGCTGCTGACGACCACGCTGGAACAAAATCCTGAATACGTGACCTGGCTGCAACGGGAACGGTCCAGCACCCGCGTGCGTAATCGCGAAGAGTTGGCCGAATCGCTCGGACGTTTTGCCCTGACTAACTCTCAGCTCGATGCGCACGTCCGGTTGGCGCGCTTCCGGCGCCGCGAGTTGCTCCGCACTTACCTGCACGACATCCGGCGCACGCGCACAGTTGTCGAAACCACGGAAGAGCTGTCGAACCTCGCAGACACGATTCTTGAATATGCGCTGAACCTGTCGCGGCAAAAACTGGACAATCGTTACGGCGCGCCAAAAAGCACCGATGAGCGCGGCCGCATCTCGAGCGCGGAGTTCTGCATTGTCGCCTTGGGCAAGCTCGGTTCTCGGGAACTGAACTACGCGTCAGATATCGATCTGCTTTTTCTCTACTCAGACGACGGCCTGACTGCGGCTGGCGGCACTCGCGGTCAACTCACCAATCGCGAGTATTTCGGAAAGCTGGCCGAATCCGTCTTGCGTGAAGTCGGCGAGCCAACCGGCGAAGGCGCTGCCTATCGCATCGACGTGCGTTTGCGGCCGCACGGACGCGTTGGCGCTCTGGCAATTTCTCTTGATGAAGCCGTGCGGTATTACGAGACCGCCGCGCATGACTGGGAACTGCAAGCGTTGATCCGCGCGCGGTCGAGTGCCGGCTCACAGCGTCTTTACACGACCTTTGCCGATCGCGTGATCGATCGCGTCTTTCGATCGGACGTAAGCGTTACCACGGCGCTCGCCAATGTGCGCGAAGCAAAGCAAAAAATCGACCGCCAGCGCGAGCGGGAAGAGAAGGGCTTCAACGTCAAGCTCGGTCGCGGTGGCATTCGCGAAATCGAGTTCATCGCTCAGGCGCTGCAAATCGCTTATGGCGGCCGCGATAAGTGGTTGCGCACGTCGCACACCTTGATCACGCTGGGCCGGCTGGCCGAACGCGGATTAATTACCGGGCGCGAGCACACCCAACTTTCCGATGCTTACCATTTCTGGCGCGCGCTCGAACACCGTTTGCAAATGGAACACGGGCTACAGACCCACTCGCTGCCCCTTGATCGCGAGCGCCGGCAGCTTACGGCCCGGCGCATGAACTTCTTTGGTGATAACGCGCTCGCTGACTTTGAAGCCAAGGTGGCCGGACACGCGCGGAATGTTCGTGAAGCGTTCGATCGCCTGTTCGATCAGAAAGAACCTGGCGGGCCTGCCGGCAAGCGGTTTGCTCCGACTTTTGCGGATCCAGATGCCGCGGCAGCGCGTCTGGCGGCGTCCATATTTCTGAACCGTCTGACAAATCCTCACCCGGAAAAACTTGACGCCTCGGCGCTAACCAGCAGGCTTCGAGCCGCGGCCGATGCGTCGTTGAACGCCCACCGCGCGCTTTCATTCACCGCGCGCGTTGCCAGTTCTCTCGACAAGACAAGCGAACAGGAGACTATTGACGATGCGAAGATTGAATCGCTAGTCCGCGTTTGCGGTGCGTCTGAGTTTCTCGGCGAAATCATCGCCGGCAATCCATCTCTGATTCACGCCTTGACCGCCGATGTCGAAGTGGTCCGCCGGCGCGACCGCTTTCACGAACTGAGGGACGAAGTTACCTTGCCGGAAAGCTTTGGTGCCGAACTTGAAGCGTTGCGGCGTATCTGGCTTCGTCTATTGGTCGAGATTGGCGCGCGCGATGCGGCGGGTGAATTGGAGCTAAGGGATTTGAATCGGCTGCTGACTGAACTCGCAGTCGCCAGCATTAACGTAGCCTTACTCATTGCGCAGCGAGAATTCGCGCGGCGATATGAAGAGGTAGCCGCGAACCCGCGTCTGGCTATCCTCGGGCTGGGCCGGCTGGGAAGTGGCGGCATGGATTATGGGTCTGATCTCGATGTCGTGATCGTCTACGACTCAGTGGCGCCATCACCGGTTGCTGGACTGAGTCATGAAGAGGTTTACGCCCGCCTCGCCGAGTTGATGATTTCGGCGTTGTCGAACATCACGGGGACGGGCAGTCTCTATCGCGTCGATCTCCGACTGCGCCCGGATGGACAGAAGGGTTTACTGGTCACTGGGTCCGCAGCGTTCATCTCGTATCTGCAAAAACGTGCCGATCTTTGGGAATGGCTGGCGTACGTAAAACTCCGGGCAGTAGCCGGAGACCTGGAGTTTGGTCGCACAATTGAAATGGCGGCACGCCAATCAATTCACGAGATGGCGCAAAACACGGATGGCGATCGACTCGCCGCTGAGACACGTCGCGTGCGCGACCGCCTGGAGCAGGAAAAGGCCGGCCGGCGCGACGCTGACCTCGATATCAAGTACGGAGCCGGCGGTATGCTCGATGTTTATTTCGCGGCGCGTTACTTGCAGTTGCGCGACGGTGTGCAGGATGATATCGACGACCGGACGACGACCGCGACGCTGGGCCGGCTGCGCGCGACCGGTTCGTTGAATGAAGCGGACTTTCTCGCTTTCGATCAGGGTTACAGGCTACTTCGCGCAGCCGATCATCAGTTGCGCTTGATCGTCGGACGGTCAGCGCGTTTGCCGGCGCCGGAGCATCCCGCGTTTCGCGACATCGCTCGGCGCTTAGGTTACGACGCCGCAGCCGAGCTCACGAAAGAACTCAATCGGTGCATGGCAGGAATTCGCAGTGCGTTCGAAGGGATTATGGGCCCGGAGGTCGAGTGAAATGGAAACTCACAACAGCTGCCCGCGTTGCGGCGAAGGACGCTTGCAGAGCTGGAGCACGCTGAGCGACGAAGAGCGTGAGCTGGCGCGCCGGCTGCCGGCTTCCGCCGATTATTCTCTTGAGGAGCGCAAGACGAGACATCGCTGGTGTGGACGCTGCTGGTATGAAGAGAGTTCTGGCTCGACGAATCTGGCGTGAAAAACTCAGAAGCCGCTTTCATGACGTTCGCGTCTAAGCTTCTGACTTCTGACTTCTGACTTCTGACTTCTGACTTCTGACTTCTGGTTTCTGGCTTCCAAATGTTTCGCGTCAAATCTTCCTTCAAGACGAAACTTGAAATTAAAGCACCCTTGAATCGGGTGCGCGAATTTTTCGCAAACCTCCACCACTTCACGGACTTTCTCGGCGGCGTCGAGAGCATTCGCCGCGAGCCGGGTGGCGTCATGCGCTGGACGATTGCTACCGACACGCCCGTCGGGTTGGTGCGCATGTCTCTGCCGGTGAGACAGACTTCGCCGCACGCCAACGTGATCGAGTGGTCGCCGGCGATGAGTGAAAGCCAGAACCTGATGCGCTACTCGCTGAAATTTGAAGAGCGCAAAGGAGCGACACTCGTCAACGTCTCGCAGCAGGTCGAGTTGCGCCGCAAGCGCGCCTGGGACCTGCATCCCGGCGTCGGCCTGATGAGCGAGGCGCGCCTCAGCTCCGCTTTGCAGCGGCGAATTAACGAAGCGATTGAGGGGTTTCTGGCGCAAGTGAAAAAGAAGTTGGAAGCCTAAGGCGCATCTCGATGCTGGGAGCGCGGACGTCCCCGTCGGCAGCGCGTGCCAGCACGCTCAAATTAGGCTGGCAAAAAATATTCGCGCTTCACGCTCAATGCGGACGAGGACGTCCGCGCTCCCAGCACTATCTTGAGTGCCCGTAGCTAATCATATTCGCCAGCATTCGATACGCGCCCGGCACGCCGCCTCGCAACTCGCGATACCATACCATGCTCGTGTAGATGTAATGCCCGCAGCCAAAATCCGCGACCAGCAGCCCACCCTTCAACGGCGCTTCGCCGGGATCGTTTGATTGCAGCAGCGCGTGAAACTGCGGGTTCCAGTCCTTCGGATAGTAAAGCCCGCGCTCCTGAATCCAGTTCGCGAAATCTTCCTGCCCCATCTTGTTTGGAAAGTTAAGCAGCGGATGATCCGGCTCGATGAAAGTTATCGGCGCGGTTTCGTCCGTGATGCGTTCATTGCCGAGGATTAGTTTGTAAGGCGCAAGCTGTGGCCGTTTGCGCCGCTCGTCAGGATTCCACTCGTCTGATTTGTGATAAAAAACAATCAGGTTCCCGCCGGCGTTGGCATAATCGAGCAGCTTCTGATTCGCAGCGATCAATTCCGGCTGTGATTCATAGACGCGATTGTCGACGACGATTGAGGTGTACTTCTGCAAGTCAGCCGTCTTCACTTCGTCAACGCTCAGCTCTTTCGATTCAACACCGAGCGCATTGAGCGCATTAGGCAAGCTGAAATCAAAGCCGCGGACGTAGCCGACGTGGAGATTGCGCGCTACGTGAGCATTCGCCCGGACGATGGGCACTTCGCGCGTAGTAATGTTCTCGCGTGAATTTATTGCTCTTACCGAAATCGATAGGGCTTCAGCAGGCGCAGAAGATTTTGCGTGCGCCGCCGTGCTCTTTTCGGGGCTCGGCATTGTCAGCGTGAGAGTCGCAATTTGATGCGGCAGGAGCTCGACCTTGCGTCTGGTTTGTTCCCTCTGGTTTTTCTGGCCCAACAAGACTTCGCCATTAAATCGCTGATCGAGATAGTTGATCAGTTCTATTCGCAATTCAGGAAGCTTCGCGGGAAAGACATCGGCGCCGGCACTGCTCACGCCCACTTCGTCCGACCGGAGAACCAAAGGTGATGGGCTGATGTTCGCTATTTCAACTTGTGGAGCGACGTCGGTTCGCCTTCGCACTCGCACATTGACAGCCGTACTTGCGATATCGAGCCGGCAGCGCGTGTCGATCTGTATTCCTAATCCTAATGGCTCGTAAAGGTGATTTGAAACGGGCACGTTAATTGGAGTTTGTGCGGGAACGTCGACAGCAATTGTCCTAAGGCGCATCGACCCGGCATCAATCTTTTCGCCCTTCGTGTTCACCGCAACATCTGCGTCGTTCACCTGGTCAAGCGCTTCACTTCCCAGCCGCAGAGACGAACTACAGCCCAGGAGGTCTATAGGTTGCGCTCCACCGTTCTTGACGTGGATCGCAACTTTAGCGGACGAGCCCGGAATCACCGAAGCCGGAGCGATGTCGACATCCATTTTGACTCCCGCGAAAACAGCGATCGCTTGCTCCAGCCGGTTTCGCATCAACGCTAGACGGTGACGATCTTTTTCGTTCACGGAACTCAGACCATATAAACCTCGCCGGTAACCTTTGATTAAGACATCCCGCGTGAGCTGGCGAGTGTCAATTGATTGCATCAGCCAGTCAGGCGTAATTGGTGGCACTTCTATTTCGTCCGCAACCTCTTTTGGCAAACGCAGACCATCAAGAAAATTATGCGAATCCTTGGGCAGCGCTTCCGCGCCCTTCGCTTCGCGCACGAGACGATAACGAATTACCGGCCTGACGGTGGAGTTGGGCAAGAAGCGCGCCGCCATTTCCGCGAGCGTTTTTGGCCACGGGCCCTGCGTTGCATGTTGCTGCAAAGCATGTAGAGCTTCCTCTGCATAAACCACGCCGCGTACCGGATCTTGTTCGTTCGGATCGATGATCACCACCGGTGCGGTGTCGGCAGCTTGCGCTTGGGCATTTCCGCGGGCCCGCACGAACAGTCTCTGCACTTGCCAGACAGTTACGTCGTTGCCTAGTTGTTCAGGAAAGCGTTTCGGATCGGCGGCGGCGTCAAACGCTTCGAGTTCAAGCCTGGCCGTCGCTTGATGATGACCGTGATCGTTGCTGGGCGCCGAGTGGTTGGTGATGATCACATCTGGACGAAGCTTTCTGATCTCCAAAACCATTCGGCGCAGAGCTTCTTCGTGACCCCAAAACTTGAAGGCCTCATCAGCCGATTTCGAATAGCCGAAATCTTTCAAGCCGAGAAAGTGTGGCTCGGACCCTTGAATCTCAGCCGCGGCCATCGTCTCGCGCGCGCGGATCGCGCCCATCTCTTCGTAAAGCTCCGGCCCGATCGCGTTCTGTCCGCCTTCACCAAAAGTCGAAAACAGACTCACCGTGTGCGCGCCGTACTTGCGTCGCATCACGATCAAAGATGTGCCGTCTTCGTCATCCGGATGCGCGGCAATGCACATCACCGTCCAGGGATTCGTCAGATCAAGCAGCGCCTGATAAAGCGCGATGCGATCCTCCGGCGATTGCTTCGCCGAGGCCGGCGCGGGCTGTTGCGCCCGCGGCGCGGTTATGATCGAGGCGATTGCGAGCGTCGCGAGGAAAACGCGACGACCGATTCTAGTTTTTCGACTGTTGAAGATTTTCATAACAAAGCAGTTTCGAGTCTCAGGTCCGTTAGGACCGAAATATTTATAGCCCAGAGAACATTAATTACAACACAAAGCTCCTTTAGGAGCGAAATGGATGTCGCTCCTAAAGGAGCTGAAATCGAATATTGCGCTCCTAACGGAGCTAAGAGCGGGGCCTGATCACTCGACAAGCGGTCCTTTTTCACGTAAAGAGTCTGCTAATGCCCGAGCAAAAAGAAGTCCCGGTGACGACGGCCGCGAACGACGCCGAACCGCAACTGATCCGCGGCGTCGGCCTCTGGGGCGCGACGACGCTGAACATGATCGACATGATCGGCGTTGGGCCGTTCATCACCATTCCGCTCATCATCGCAGCGATGGGTGGGCCGCAGGCGATGCTCGGCTGGATCCTGGGCGCGCTGTTGGTCGTCTGCGACGGGCTCGTCTGGGCCGAACTCGGGGCGGCCCTGCCCGGTTCGGGCGGTTCTTATCGCTATCTTGCAGAGATTTACGGCGCGCGAAAATTGGGCCGCCTGATGTCGTTTCTCTTCATCTGGCAACTCACATTCAGCGCTCCGCTCTCGATTGCATCGGGCAGCATCGGGCTCGCCCAATACGCCACGTACATCTTCCCCGGGCTCGGTCATGAAACAAAGGTTAAGCTTCCCATCCTGGGTAGCGTCGAGATTAACGCGATTCCGGTCGCGCTCGTGGCTATCGCGGCTGTGGGCCTCGCGGTTTTCCTGCTCTATCGCCGGATTACTCTGATCGAACGGCTGTCAAAGTTCTTGTGGGTCGGCGTGATGCTGACGATCCTATGGGTCATTTTCGCCGGTGTCACACACTTTGATCCGAAACTCGCATTCGACTTTCCACCCGGCGCATTCACCTTGCGCCCCGAATTCTTCACCGGGCTCGGCGCAGCGCTGCTCGTCTCTGTTTACGATTACTGGGGCTATTACAACGTCTGCTTCTTCGGTGGCGAAGTGAAGGATCCGGGACGCACAATCCCACGCGCGGTGCTGCTTTCGATCCTGTTCGTCGCAATCATTTACATCGTGATGAACATCTCGATCCTCGGCGTGATCCCGTGGCGCGAATTTGCGGGCACGGCCAACACGCCTGCGCAGCGCTACGTCATCTCCTCGTTTATGGAACGGTTGTATGGGCCAAGGGCCGGTCTCGTGGCTACGGCGCTAATCATGTGGACGGCGTTCGCGTCCGTTTTCTCTCTGCTGCTCGGCTACTCGCGCGTGCCCTTTGCGGCCGCGCGTGATGGCAACTACTTCCGCATTTTCGCGAAGGTCCACCCGCGCCACCGCTTTCCTTATGTCTCGTTGCTGGTCATGGGAGCAATAGCGGCGCTGTTCTGTTTTTTCCGGCTGGCCGACGTGATCGCGGCACTCGTCGTGATTCGCATACTGGTGCAGTTCCTCGCGCAGATCGGCGGCGTGATCGTCTTGCGCGTGCGCCGGCCCGACTTGCCGCGCCCGTTTCGGATGTGGCTTTATCCGCTGCCGGCGCTGGTCGCGCTCTCCGGCTTCATTTACGTGCTTATCTCGCGCAAGAATTTTCTGAGAGAGATACGCTACGCTACCGTCCTCGTCGTTGTTGGTCTCATTATCTACTTCATCCGCGCACGCATGCGCGCCGAGTGGCCATTCGAAAGAACGAGGCATTAGCCCGAGTGTAAGGGAGGGCTCCGAAAACGATTGGTGAGCCACGGTTCCGGCGCCAAGCTCTGCCGCGCCACGGAGGCAACTAATTTTCAATTTCAAGATCGGCTACAACCGGCACGTGATCTGAAGCCAGGGTGTCGACTATCCAGGCGCGTTTTGTTCGCACTCGATCCGTTGAGCGAATGAAGATGTAGTCGATTCGTTTTGCCGGTTTGTCCGCGGGATAGCTGAAGCCTTCATCGGCGGCGCGACGTTCAGTCCACGCATCACCAAACTGGTACCGCATCAACTGGTAAGCCTGACCCGCGGGGATGTCGTTGAAATCACCAACGACGACCAGCGGGCCCTTAACATCTTTCAGCGCGCTCAAGAGCTGTTGGGTCTCAAACAGGCGGCCGTCTTCGTACTGGTAATCCAGATGCGTGGTGACAAAGTTCAGCAGACGGCCGCCAATGCTCACTTCGGCGCGGATAAAGCCGCGGCGCTCGGCCTCGCGCGTGTTTTGATAGAGGCGATGATCGGTTGCCATGATGGGAAAGCGCGACAGAATCGCGACCCCGTATTGCCCGCCTTGATAACGAAGATTGAACGCGAAGGCGTAATCCATCCGCGTCAGTTTCGCAATCTCGGCAATCTCGTCGATTCGCTGAGTTCGTTGGACGCCGCGATCTACTTCCTGCAAGCCCACCAGATCGGGATGCTGCGCGTTGATTACGCCGGCGATGCGCGCTAAATCAAGCTTCTTATCCATGCCGACGCCGACGTGAATGTTGTAAGTCATCACTCGCAGAGTCTGACTTGAAGTGAGCCTTACCGCTGAGATGTATGAGGGTTTGTTGCGAGCGCCGATATCCGGCACTGCGATCAAGAGTACGGCGCAGATCAGTATGCGCAGGGTTACGGGCGTCAGAGTACCGACTTTAGTCGGGCGTTTTCTCGGAACATGAGAGCCCAACTGAAGTTGGTACTCTAACACCTGCATCCAAGCTCGTGACCTCATTCAGCACTCTCTGGATTGACCGTCTCCGACGCTTGAAAGCCGATCTTGCTGTGCGTGCCGTCGCAAAAAGGCTTGTTCGACGAAGCGCCACAGCGACATAGGGCAATCTTTGGTCGATCGTCAGTGGCAATCTTGTTTCCCGCGGTGTCGTAAATGTCGACTGGACCTTCAACCAGAAAAGGTCCGTTTGGTTTCGGACGAATTGATACGTCTGCCATGTTTCACTCCTGATAGGTTTTGTTTGAGATCCCGGCCATTCTAGCACGGCCAACCAGAGAGCGGGGGCAAGCCCACCTTCCTGACCACGAGCTTGTCCACATTCGTCTTGGTCCGAATCTTGAATGGCTTTCAAGGTTGGATAGGGAGCCTCGTCGAGTGTCTCTCAAGTCGGCCGCCTCTCAGGTTAGGAAGGCGGGCTTGCCCCCGCCGCTCTCCATGATCGTTCCTTGAATTGCTGCATCCGCCAGAGTTTTCTTCTACACTGTCGCTCACATCATGACCCTACCGCACGCCGCTCTGATGTTCACCGCCGCTTTTTTTGCCGGCGTGGTGAACTCAATCGCGGGTGGCGGAATGTTGCTGGTCTTTCCGATGATGATTTGGCTGGGCCTCGATCCCAAAGTAGCGAACGCCACCTGCACCGTGGCCCTTTGGCCGGGCTTGTTTAGCGGACTGTTCGGCTACCGTCGCGAGATGAACGACAGCTCGCTGATCCTGATGCGGCTCGGCGTGGTCAGTGTCGTGGGCGGCGGCGTCGGCGCCTGGCTTCTAATAGCGACACCATCGGCGACATTCGCGCGCTTGGTGCCGTTTCTGATCCTGTTCGCGACGATGCTCTTCATGGCCCAGGGGCCGGTGACTCGTTGGCTGCGTCTGCCCACGTCGTCAAGTGAATCGACGAAGGCATGGTGGATGGGAGCGATGATTTTTCAATTCTTTTCCGCGATGTACGGTGGCTATTTCGGCGCCGGCAACGGAATTCTGATGCTGGCGGCGATGGGCCTGCTCGGCCTGCACGACATTCATCGCGCCAACGGCATCAAGAATTTTCTGGGCATCTGCATCAACAGCATGGCGGTGTTCAGCTTTTCAATTTCGCATCTCGTCATTTGGCCAAAGGCTTTGCTGATGGCCGTGGCGGCGACCATCGGCGGTTACGTTGGCTCGCGCATGGCCCAGCGCGCGGGTCGCACGTTCATCCGCCGCGCGATTGTCGTGATTGGTTTCGCGATTACGATTGTGATGCTGTGGCGGATGCGGTGAAGTGTTATCCGCAGATTACGGAGATTACACAGATTCAAAAAGCAGTGAACAGTCTATCAACGGCGTAGGTATCGGGTTGCTCTGTTTATGAATCTGCGTAATCTGTGGACATGAAACTTCCCCGCGAATTCTACACGCGCCGCAACGTTCTAGAAGTTGCGCGCGATCTGCTCGGCAAGAAGTTAGTTGTTCCCAATAGAAACGGCGCGCGCGTCGCGGGGATCATAGTTGAGACGGAAGCCTATCGCGGACCGGAAGACAAGGCGTCGCATGCCTACAATGGCCGGCGTACGAAGCGAACGGAGACGATGTACGGCGTGGGCGGGACCGCATACGTCTATTTCGTTTACGGCATGTACCACCAGTTCAATGTCGTGACGAATGTCGAAGGCATTCCGCACGCTATTCTGGTGCGCGCGGTCGAGCCGGTCGAAGGGCTCGATATCATTCGCCGCCGCCGGCGCGGACGATCGGAATATGAGTTGACTAGCGGGCCGGGTCGTTTGTGTATTGCGATGGGAATCGATCGCGGATTGGATAAAGCCCATCTCCTGGGCGATCGAGTCTGGATCGAAGGAGGCGTTTCCATCTCACCACGCCAGATCGCGCGCGGGCCGCGCATCGGAATTGATTACGCCGAGGAGTGGGTGGCGAAGCCGTGGCGATTCTGGGTAGGAGACAATCCGTTTGTGAGCAAGACCGGCAAGCGCTGATCCCTTCGCGGTGAGTGTTCCCAGACGCTTTTCACCACAGAGGCACGGAGATCACACAGAGGTTCACAGAGAAAAACTTTGTGGTTCTCTGTGAGTCCTCTGTGTCTCTGTGGTGAAATGTCCTTTGAATGACAGACCAGACGGATGTTAGCTGGCCGCTAGCTTCTTCCACACGCCGGCTTCAGTTCCCGCGCGAATAATCTCAACCACCTGGTTGTAGGCCAGCGCGTAGAGCATCCGCATCTCTTGCTGAGCACCCGGCCTTTCCAAACGCTTCTCGATTTCGTCCGGCGAAAGCTTCGTCTTCGTTGCGTATCGAACGAACATCTGGCCTTCACCCGCCAGATAGATCGCGAAGCCTTCGCTGAGCCAGCGCGGTGCGCGGTTGTGACTGACGGCATCAATCACCACATGCGCCAGTTCGTGACGCAGCGTAGTCGTGAGCGAGCCGCGACGCTTCAAGATGCCCACCGGTTGCAACTCAATCCGATTTCCTTTCGTCGCCGCCGCTGCCCACCACGGCTGGCCGCTGCGCGCAGTGAAGTCTCCCGTGCTCGCGTTGATGCGGATTTCAAGGGTGGGAATGTCAGTTGAAAACGATGCTGATGATGCGCGCCGGATGAAATCGCCGCGCGCGGATTCCAAAGTGTTGAGAACCAGATTCGCGTCGCGGCGATCGACTTCGGTGGGATAGGTAACGCGGAAGTGTTCACTGGAGATGGAAGTGAGACGAGGAGAAGGGGCGACGGGGAGACGGGAAAATGAGCCGAGATGGGGGGACGGGGTGACGGGGAGAAAAGGAGAAGGCACCGTTACGGTGGTAGATTGTCTCATCAAAACATCCGCTCGATATCCTGCTGTCGCGGTTGTCCCTGAAAGGCCCATCTCCCCGCTTCGCCCCGTCTCCCCATCTCCCTTTCTCCGCATCCCCCTGTCTCTTCCAAGGTGCGTCCCCGGAAAATACTTCTCCAGAATCCTTTGATAGCTCACGCCACGCGCGGCCATGACATGAGCGCCTTCCTGGCAGAGACCCAGGCCGTGGCCGAAACCACTACCGTGAAAGATGAAATTCGATCCAGAGCGCGCGACTTCGAAGCGCGAACTCTTCAAAACATTCCATCCCAGCACGCGGCCGACGATGATCTTGAAATCCCAGCCACGGACCTGTTTGCGATGCTCGCCCTCGATCGTGATGAATTCCGCGCGACCGGTTTCGTCACGTTTGGTGGTGACGATGTTGTCCAGACGCGCGCCGACATTCGTGCGCGCATCGCTTTGCAGCGCGCGCTGTAGGTCGGCCCGCGTGATCACATCCGTCCAGGTAGCGTGCGGGCCGCTGGCGCAATACTCATCGCGCACACCGGACAAATACTGAGACGGCCGCGTACCCCAGAGCGCAGCGATGTTCGCAGTCTCGCCGCCGCATGACGCGCCAAAATACGCATCGACGGGTTGTCCGCGATCGTCGGTGAGCACCTGGCTTTCAGTTGCGCGAACTGCTGCAGAAACCCGACCGTCAGGGAGGGTGCCCATCCTCGCATCTGCACCCTCCCTGACGGTCGGGTTTCCGCCAAAAAAGCGCTGGCAATGCGTGGTTGTACAGAAGTCGTAACCATCTTTCGCGTGCCGGCCCTGGTTCTTCAAGGCATAGGTGCGAATCGCGATTGCCAAAGCCTTCAACGCCTCAGGTTCCGATTCCGTCGTGCCTTCCGCGCGCATCACGCCGAGCACGTAATCTTCCAGAGACAGTTGCTGCGTGACGTTCTCAGTGACCAGATGAACCTTGATTGCCGATTTGTCTCTGGCGAGTTCAAGTGAGGAGATGGACGCTGCAGGTTGGTCGGTGCGCCGGGCCGAACTTGCGTAGGCTTCAAAGATCGATTTTGAAAGCGCCGCGGCTTCCGAGCCATGTGAACGCGGAAGGAAAATCAGCACCGCCAGTTCGACCTCGGACGGCGCCGGTTCTGATCGCTGGGAAGCAGGATTACGAGCCGCGCCCGCGAAGCCTACAAACCAACCATTCGTGCGAAAGCCTTTCGCGGGGAGTGAAGTCCCGGTCTTGCCGAGAATGGAAAGCGGCAGCGAATCCAGATGAGCGTTCTTCGCCGTGCCGTAACGAACCGCGCCATTCATGCCTTCGGTAATAATCGCGCGATGCTGCGGAGCAATGTCGATCCGATCGCGCTCGACGGGATCAAACTCTTTCGCGTTGCCGACGCGCGGCGCGAGCAGGCGTCCGCCGTTAACCAAAGCGGCGTAAGCGGCAAGCAATTGAATCGGTGTTACCGTGAAATGATCGCTTTCGCCAATCGCTTCGCGCGCGTTGCAGTCGGCCTGGGCTTTGTCGCCTAAACGAACCTTCGCATTGTTTCCCGCTTCGCAAGGCAATAGTTTTCCGCGCTGGTCGCTCAACCCGGTCGGCTGTCCAAAGCCGAACCCGCGCAGCGTGTCGATCAACTTGTCGCGGCCCAGCCGATTTCCTAGGGTGCCGAAATAGTAATTGCACGAATAAGCAATCGCCTGGGACGGAGTGAACGGCGGGAGCTTGTTGTCGTGCACGCAAGCGACGGAAAAGCTGAGCCCAGTGAATCGCCCGGGACACACGGTGCGCGAGTTTGGGTCAATCAAGCCGGATCGCAAAGCCGCCAGCGTCGTAAAAGGCTTGATGGTCGAGCCGGGCATGACGGCTTCTGAAAAAGCGACCTGGGGATTCACTACCGCGCGCACTCGTCCGGTTTGCGGATCCATGACGATGATCGCGCCTTCACGTTGGCCGAGAGCTGCGGCTGCTGCCTGTTGCAGAGCGGCGTCGACGTCATTTTCGGAAGCGACGGCGGGAGCCAGACGGCGTGGCGTAGAACCGGATAGTGAGACCAGTGCAGCTGTTAGGATTACAAACGCGCGCCATTTTGGCGACGTGGGCAGGCACCTCTCAAGAAGCCCGCGAAGCGGGCGGAAGAGTGTAGCCCCGGGCGTAAGCCCGGGGTACGCGGCCCCAAAAATGTACAGAGCCCCGGAGGGGCGACAGAGTTTTGACCAGGATTTCTTAAAGAGCTTCATGTCATCTGTCGCCCGCTTTGCGGGCTCATGAGTTCTGTGGGGCTGGGATCCCCGGGCTCACGCCCGGGGCTACACTCTGCCGCACCTCCGGCGCTCGTGACGCGTTTCTCGCCAGTGCGCCAACGGTCACAACCCAGCCTACCAGCGTGAATACAAAGACGAGCACCAGCCGGAGAATAAAAACGGCGAACTCAGTTTTGTTGCCTTTGATCGTTACGGGAACGAACAGCAGCGCGTAAGGAATTGCGACGAAGACAATCAAACCGAGGGCGTAAGTCAGAACTGAACTCGAGGAAAATGCCCGCGCGAACACTCCTCCGATTCGTTTGGGAAAACCCGCGAACAGCGTCTTCAAATCATGACTCGCAACTTCGATCCATAGATGAATTGTTGCCAGCGGCAGCGCGAGTCCGAACAGCAAACCGCGCACGGTGCCAAACAAGAGCGTCGGCCAGTGCATCGGCGGCAATGGTGGCTTTGCGGGCGGAAGAGCAAAGGGCGCTCTTGGCGCGGGATAGCGGACCTGCCATTTGTTCAGCAGATACCAGAGCAACCAACCCACCAGAATTATTGGAATCGTCGCGACGAACAGTTTGATTGCATCGAGAACGATTTGCTTCCAGGAGAACTTGCCGACCCGGGCATGATCGACAATCGCGGCCTGGAAAATGAAAAACTCCGCCGGGATCACCACAAAGCCGGCCAGCGTGATGAAGACCTGCCACACGGTCGCTTCGCGCGTCCAGATGAACCAGTAAAGCGTGGCGAGCAGCAGCGCGTAGAGCCCGGCAAAGATGGCGAGTGCGCGGACGTTCGTGACTAGCGATCTGGTGGTGTCGGTCCAACGTTTTAGAGTTTCGGTGATCATGATTTCCTCTTAGTTAGTACGCGTGCGCTATCGAGTGCGACAGGGAACGCGTTTTGGTTTGGCATCGACCGGAGTAGCTTCGGTGCATCTTCGCGCGTGGTAAGCTGAACCGTTGAATTTGTAAATGTCCATATGATTAGTTCGAGCCGTTGCCACATTCGTTTCGATGTCGCGCAAGCCATGCGTTTTGGATCTTAGAACATCCACTGAGATAGCGCCCCCAGTGAGCACCAATCGATAACCCTGCGCAGTCTTAAGAAAAACCCAAAACCAAACGTTATCCGCACCATTCAAGCAGTCTTTGCTTGATTGCAAGATCAAGGCAGAACGATTGTCGTTTACACTGATCCTCGATGCTGAAAACCAAGCCTTAACATCGGTTCCTCCGTTAGCTGTCTCTTGGGAGCACGCTTTTCCTACTTCGTCATTGAGCAAAGACACGACACCGGCAGGAATTCTAACCGGATGTTTGAACGACTCTTCCAAATAAAAATGTGTTTGCCCCACCGATGTAACGGCGCACACAAGAATTGATAGAAGTAACGGAACAGACTTCATGTCAGAATAAGCCGCGCCAATGACTGCGTGGGTGATTTCGTTGATCTTCGTGGTGGTCATTTGACAAGCCTTCTTGTTAACGCATTTTTCACCACAGAGGCACAGAGATCGCACAGAGGTTCACAGAGACAAACTCCGTGGTTCTCTGTGAGACCTCCGTGCCTCTGTGGTGAACTGATCTCACAATGGAGACTCCCTCTAAGGAATGCTACTACCTCACTTCTTATCCAAAATCCGCAGCCGATCGTTACTCGTATTCGCCTGCACGGTTGGCTGGTACATCAGCTCGGCGCGCGCGGGTGCGACTTTGAATTCGCCCGGCACCTCGACGCGCATCGCGTATTGGAACGTCGCTTTGCCGTCAAAGTAATTCTTGAAAATCACCGTGCGGTTGTCGCGAAATTCGCGGTTACTGTACCAGTCGGTCCAATCTCCAATGCTGTAGTTCAGGTAGAGACCACTGACGTTCGCGACCTGTTCAGCGCCCGCAGGGATAGGATCCTCAATCATCAGGTACTGAGCGCGTGCGCCTTCCAGGTGCAAACGCACGACAATCAAATCGCCGGAGCGCAGTTCGCCCGAAAGCGGCTCGACCTTCCAGCTCGGCTTCCCGCCTGCGTTTTCCGTCACGCGCAGTCGCAGATACTCGCGCGTGATCTTCAGGGTCGGCGATGATTGCGCGGCCACGTTGTCTTCGGCGGTGAAGTATTCCACCGTCGTCGAGACATAAAGCGCACCCTTGCCGTGCTTGACGATGCGAATCTGATTGCTATTGCCGACTTCGCCGGCTTTCTTTGTGATAACGAGCGCCTGCGCGTTCGTCGCGTCGCTCGCGCCGACGTGTTGTGAAGCGACCTGCGCGCCGTTTAGATAAACTTCGAAGGTGTAATCCGGCGAGAGTTCCTTGCTGACTTTCAAATAATCAGTCAAGCCATAGATCGCAAACGCCGTCTCCTTCGTCGAGAGCCAGTAGTAGCCGTTGTTGCGGTTCTTGACCAGCCAGCGCGCCACCTTTGGCAGCAGTGCGCTGTCGGGGCGGATTTGCGAAAGGGCCTTCAACGAAAGCGCCGTCGCTTCGTTGTCTAGGTAAACGTCGCGGCCATAATCGTTGACGCGCGCCGTTTGCCAGTGCGCTTCGAACTCATCTTTCTGCGCCGCGCCTTCGATGGTGTTGGCTACGTCCTTCGCGCGACCGTCTTTCCGCTGCTGCAATGACAGCGCGAGCAGGGCACGGCCATACGGTCCGAGCTTGTCGCGTTTCGCGAACAGCTCTTCGATGAAGTGACCATCGCTTTCACCGCTTTCGGTGTAGGCGTAAATCATGTAAGCGCGGGTTTCGTCGTCGATCGGATTGCCGTCATCGCGCTTGCCCGCGTTGAGCAGTGCCGAAAGTTTCTCGCGACCCTGATCGCGGCGATAAACATCGATTTGATAGCCGGCCTTGCTGGCCATCGTTAGTCCATCGACGACGTAAGCCGTCATGAAGGGATCGCTCTTGTCGTCTTTCCACCAACCCCAGCCGCCGTCGTCGTGCTGATAGGCGTAGAGCCGATCCATACCCTTCTGAACTTTCTTGTCGAGATCGTTCGACGCCCGAATCTTCGCGGAGGGTACGTCCTTCAGAGCCTGCGCGACTACGATGTTCGGCAGGAAGCTGGACATCGTTTGTTCGGTGCAGCCGTACGGGAAGCTGGTTAGATAATCGAGCGCCCCGAATAGAGTGGCGGCGATCGAAGGCGAGGCCTCGATGCGGAGGCTGCGCGCCTGAGCGTCGGGATTCTTCGACAGATCGAGCGCGAAGGTTTGATCAGCATCGTTCTGCGTCAAGGTCGTGGCGTTCCCCACGGTCTGCTTCAAACCATGCGGCACGATTTCCATAGACATCTCGACTGCGTCAGACTCCGTGTCGGTCAGGGCCTTCGCCAAAAGCGTCAGCTTGCCGACCTGATTGGCTTGCACGCGCCAATCGACGCGGTGCTCGCCGTTCTGCCTGATGGTCACAGTCTGGCTGGCCGAATCAAGTAACTGCGCGCCGTTTACGTCGAGCGAGATCTTTGTCGATTTGTCGCTCTTTAAGAAGTTGTGCACGACGCCAGAGATCGTCACGGTGTCGCCCTGGGTCAGAAAGCGCGGCATCTCCAGGCGCATGATCACGTCTTTGCGAGCGATCGTTTTCTGGACTGACGAGCCGACGCGCGTGTCGGCTGTAATCGCGCGCGCGGTCGCGCGCCAGGTCGTCAGATTATCGGGCAGGGTGAAGCTGACGGTGGCTTTGCCGTCGCCGCCAGTGACTACGTCAGGTTGCCAGAACGCCGTGTCCTTGAACTCGCGGCGAATGGTCGGCTCAGCGTAGCTGCTTTCGTTTTTGAAATCTGCCAACTGATAAGCGGACTTGTTCTGCGCCAGGTTCGCGGGTTTCTCGCCGGCGTACCCGGTGAACGTGTAATGAATCGCGAGACTGGTTTGCACTTCGTCAAAGCGCTTGCCGTAAAACTCTCGTTTGATGTTGCCGGCGGTTTCCGCCTGAATGCTGTAGATCGCTTCGTCAATAATGCCGAGGCTGACTTCGGCGTTGGCCGCGGGCGAACCGTCTTCGTTGCGCGCGAGGATCGTGTAAGACGCGACGTCGCGCGGCTTGAATTCTTTCTTGTTGGGAACGATGTCGAGCTTCAGCATTTTGTCGCGCGCGGGCACGGCGATGAGCTGGCTCTGTTCGTACATGTCGCTGTCTTTGACGAACGACACGTCGAGATACACGTTCGGTTCATATTTTCGATCGATGGGCACATCGATCACGATGCTGCGTCCCGGCGCATCGATTTGCCGCACGGTCATAACACTTGCAAGTTCCGTCGTCACCAGCAGGTGCGCTTTGTCCGCGGGGAGCATCGCCAGCACGTGCGCAGTCTCGCCGGGCTTGTAAGACTTCTTGTCGGGGACGAGTTTGATTGCCTTCTCGTCCATGTCGCGATATTCGAAATCAGACCATTCGCCTTTCTTGTCGGGCGCCCAGAACGAGCCGCCGCGATTCACGATCTCCTTGCCATGCTCGTTGATGATGGCCTTGACATAGATGCTGCCGGGCGAGGGCACCGTGAAATCGTACGTCGCGTTGCCCTGGCTGTCGGTGTTCACATCCGCCGACGCCAGCTCGCGTTCGTGCAGCTTGTATTCGTAGGTCTTGTACTTGTAGCCGTTATTCTCTTCGTCCTTCTCGATCTTTTCCCACTTCTGTTCAATGAACTTGAGCGTGACTTTCTGCTGAACCGGATGACCGGAATAGTCAGCAGTCTTCACGCGCACTTTCGCTGCATCGCCCTGGTAATACAGATAGCGTTCCGGATAAGCATCGGCGACCGTTTTGCCGCGCGTGCCGATGAACGACGCCGCACCCTGCATCTCACGGCGCGAAGCGTCGGTGACCTGAGCTTCCAGCCGGTATGAATAGTCCCATTCATCTTTCTCTTCGGTCTTCGGGACTTCAAACTCGACCGTCGCTTCTCCGCGCGAGTTGAGCGACGCGTCGCCCTGAGCCACGTCTTCGCCGCCGTAATAGCCCTCCTCCTGTGTGTCGCCGCCTTCGTTCTCCGGTCCTGCGGCATCATCGAATTCATCGCTGGAATTGTCGCCCCACCACCAGTGGTAATAGCGCGAGCGATGGACGAGATAATGCACGTCCGCGTTGGTGACCGGCGCGCCGAAAAAATAATTAGCGCTGATGGTGAACTTCACTTTTTCGCCGACCGCAGCGAAATCCTTCGGGCCTTTGACGGTGACTTTGAACTCAGGTTTCTTGTATTCCTTTACTTCGAAATAGCCGCTCGCTTTCGCTTCGCCGATCGCGGCCGTGATGTTGTAGTTGCCCAGCGGCGCTTCCGCCGCGATGTCCAGGTCGCCACTGAAACTGCCGCGGCTCGAGAGCGGTAATTCCTTCTCAAAGACTTTTCCGTTGTTTGGATCTTCGATCGTGACGTTCACGGTCTTGCTATCGAGCAATTCGTAACCGTTGCGTCCCCAGTGTCGCAGGATTCCCTTGAAGAAAACTTTCTGCGCCGGCCGGTAGATGGGTCGATCGGTGTAGATATAACTGGTTAAGCCCTCGCTGGTGAGCACATCGTCTTCGCCACCCTGACCGCTGAAGTAGAACGACTCGACGTCAGAGATGACAAAGTTATCCTTCTCGCGCGCCATGATCAGAAAAGCGTTCTTGGGCGCGGCTTCAGGGTCGACGTCTTCCGGCGCCTCAGTGGTTTGCGGAGGTTTGATCTCAGCCTTGAAGACGCCGGTTTTGTCGGTAGTGCCATTGGCCAGAGTTTTCTTGGCGCGCGTGACTTCGACGCTGACACCTTCGTGCGGCGCGCCGGATTTGCGATCGACAACATAGACCAGAACCTGACCGTCCTTTGTCGTCTTTTGCACCATCGTCAGGTTCGTGACGATGGCGATTGAATAAGCGCGCATCCCGCCATTGACTGCTTCGATTAGATAGACCCCCGGATCCTGTTTGCCAATCACGATCATGCGACTGTCGTAGTCGTGATCGAGCGCCGGCAGTTTCTCGCGCCAGTCTTTAACCTTGGCATCGGGATTCAGCAAAGGCACGCGCGCATAATCGGCCACATTCAAAGGCGTGCGCGTGGGTTCGGTTTCTTTGCGAAACTTCTCGTTGAAAACTTCGCGATGCTCTTTCAGGAGGTGCGTGCGCACGTAATCCTTGACTGCGCCGAAAAGCGAAATCTTCAGCGAATGCGCGCGCTCAAGCAGGGAAACGCGGCCGGTAAAGCCCTGCGAGACGGCTTCCTTTTCTTTTTCGCCCATCTGGTGCGGGTCGTCGAGCTGCTTGAAAAACTTTGACGGGTCCTTGACGCGATAGACGCGAAAATCCAGGTACTCGATATTCTGATAGCTGGCCCACAGCCGCGACGTTTCGTTCGGCGAGTAAGTGCGATTCGTCGTCAGCGAAAAGTAGGGTTTGGTGCTGCTGATCGTAGGCGACTCCGGCTGGGCCGGTTGCGCGGCTTGTCGCGCGGCGCGCGAACGAATGACGTTGAAGCCGAAAACGGACGCAGCAACTGCGAGATAGATGGCGGCGGTCGCGACATAGCGACCTGCCTTTTGGTTGTTGTCTGACACGATCGATGGCCTCCTCAGCAAATGGCCGAGAGCGAATGTTTAGAGGCAGGACTCGTCCCGCCAGCGCGGACAAGTCCGCGCTCTAAACGGTTGAATATGAATCTGAAAGCATTCTTCATTGAAGAATCTTCAGCCGGTAGAAACCGAGAAAATTGCGATTACTCTCAACCGGTCGCCAGCGCGGATCGGGATGATGATCGAGCACCGACAGCTCGACCTTCTTTACCGTTCCCTTGTCCACTGGCGACGAGCCGGTGTGATAGACGACCCAGTCGTGCGCCCCATTGGGCGCGACGCGCGGGCCGCCCAGAAAAATCATGACGTGATAAGGAAACTTCTGGACCCAGGGCTGATAGAAGAAAAGCAGATCGCCGGGTTGCGCCCCGCGCCGATCGCGACTGACGAACGCGGTATTGAAATTCCTAAGCGCGCGGCCATCCGCAAATTCTGAGAATCTGCCGTTGCGCAAATCGCTTTCGTGAAACGATCCAAAGTCAGTGCGAAAGATCTTTTCCCCGAGCGGATTGTGATCCAGATCGAAACTCGCGACGTCGGGCGCGATCGTCTCGTAACCCGCGCCCATCTTTTGAAACCAGGGACGGTCGTGCCGGCGCAGAGCTTCGCGCGTCGCAAAACGCATCAACCCGGCGCAATCACGCTGATCGACATTCCACTGATCGCTCAATTGGTAGAACTGCATCTCGGCTATGCCAGTGAACCAGCGGCGAAAACTCTCGCGATCCTGAAAGGTGCGCAACTCGGTCACGTCCGGAATGCCGTCGTTGTCGGAATCCATCAAAGTCGGGCCGGCGAGTGATCTCGGCTCGTTGGGCGGCGCGGTCCGGCTTTCTGCCTCCTGCCTTCTGCCTTCTGCTTTCTGCTTTGCCGAGCCGCGCGCATGCAGCACGAATCGATCAAAGCTCCACGCGATCGAGACCAGCGAAATCACCAGGACGCCGGCGACGACTATCCAGCTCTTTGAAGGGGCGCGCATTTGAAGGGTCGGGCTCAGCATTGCTGCCTACTTAATACGATGAAAACGGATTGCCGAGTACGCGGATGCTATCACGTCTGGCTCAGGTCAACCACTGTTATCGTCGGGATTGGCACGCCGTGCGAGAGTGTGGATTCCCTCAGTCGCGGATCGCGTGATAAGCTGCAAAATTCAGCGTTTCAACCGAGCGATCATGCCAAAAGAAGACGTCAGGCCTGAAGCGATCCTGGAAGCTCTCACGAAGATCGACATCGTTTCCGAGCTGCTCGACGAAAAAAATAAGAACAATCTGAAGATGATTGCCGAAGGAAAAGTTTCCGGCGGCAAGCAGATCGGGCCTTATGCGCGCCTGCTGAATTACTCGCCCGGCGAAACGATCGTGCGCGAAGGCGAATGGGGTGGCAACACCTTTTACCTTTCAGTGGACGGCGAACTCCGCGTGCTGGTCAAAGACGACAAGGGCGAGCAGCGAAGAGTCGGCACAATTTCGCCCGGAACTTGTTTCGGCGAGATGTCGGTGCTGGCGGGCGTTCCGCGGAACGCGACGATCGTCGCGTCCGTGGACGGTGGTCCGATCACAGTGCTCGAGATGGTTCGGCCCGCGCTCAGGCTCTTGCGCTCTCTTAAGAAGTTTGCCGAGAAGGTTGACTCAACCTATCGCACTCATGGGCTCGGCAACACGATCACCAGGATTCAGGAAGAGGCCGACGACGCGCTCGACGTCATCGAGCTGGTCGCGCTGGGTAACCTGGCGCAATTCATGGCTTACGGCAAGCATCACCTGCTGGTCGAAGAAGGGAAGCCAATCGATCGACTCTTTTTGATCAGAAGCGGTTGGTTGCGACGGGTGCGCGGAGTTCCGATTTATAAGGACATCACCGAGGGCGCCGGCGCCGGCAGCAGCACTCTGATTCCGGAAGATTTTCTGGGCGCGGGTAATTGCCTCGGGCTGGAAGCTCTGAAGGGCCAGAGTGTCTGGCATTACTCCGCTGAGCTGATGTCGCGCAGTGAAGTGCTGGAAATTCCGCTGGCGCAACTGCGTTCCGATCAGCAACTCTGCGATCGCGTGCTAAAGGCGCTCTCCGATTTTTCAGTCGCCGATGACGACACGAGCCTGCGCGCGCGTGCCGACAAGGCAAGTCTCTCAGCGGCCGAGAAGGAAATCGCCACCGGTATTGTTGACGGCGTCAACTTGCTGGTGATGGACATGGATTTGTGCATTCGCTGCGGCAACTGCTCGCTGGCCTGCCACAAAGTTCACGGACAGTCGCGTCTGCTGCGCCGGGGAATTCACATCGAGCGCCCGATCAAACTTGAAAGCAAAGCCACTCAGCATGTGCTCTCGCCTTCGGTGTGCATGCACTGCAAAGATCCTGAATGCCTGACGGGCTGCCCGACTGGATCAATCTTTCGCGATCCGAAGGGGCACGTGGACATTGATCCAAAGACTTGCATCGGTTGCTTTGACTGCGCGACGCAATGCCCCTACAACGCGATCACCATGGTTCCGCGCGAAGCGGCGCCGGCAGTTGGGCCGAATGTTGTTGAGCGAATCAAGAGCTTGTTTAGCTTCAGGACGCCCGCGCCCGCGGCAGTTGTTGCGGAAGGCGAGGACATGGTTGCGATCAAGTGCAACCTCTGCGAAGCCACGCCACTAAATCCGGCCAGCGCGTCACGTCCGGCCTATTCATGTGAAGAGAATTGCCCGACCGGAGCGCTGGTGCGCGTCAATCCGCAGGAGTATTTTGGCGAGATCGAGAAGACACTCGGCCTGGTCTTTCGCGATCAGACGCACGCCATCGGGCGCAACATTCACCAGAGCGATCCCATCGCCAGGCTCTGGCACATCGGCGGCAGTGTCTTCATGCTCGCGGTCACGGGGCTGATCGCGATCGCGGTTCAGCGTTACGGCTTCAACGATCATTTGCGAGGAAGCTGGCTGACGATGCGCTGGGTCACCGGCCTGGTCGGTTTGGTCGGAATTGCCGGCGTGATGACTTATCCGATTCGCAAACCTGTCTATCGCCGGCGCGCGGGCGCTCTGCGTTATTGGTTGCTGGCGCATATTTATCTCGGCGTGATTGCCGGCATCGTTTTGTTGCTGCATGGCGGCAGCCATGGCGGCGGTTTGCTGACTTCGACGCTGATGGTGTCCTTCGATCTCGTTATTCTGTCGGGATTGTTTGGACTCGCGTGTTACCTGATCGTGCCGCGCATCATGACCAGCATCGAGGGTGACCCGCTCTTGATCGAAGACCTCGAAGCCCGGCGCAACGAACTGCGCGAGGAGCTGGCGACGATCGCGAGCAAGGGCGACGACGAAATGCGCGGGCTGCTCGACGGCAGCGTGCGGCGTCATTTCCTTCCGATTGGTTATCTGCTGCGGCAATACACTCGGCGCGAGGAACTGACAACGCTTTTGGCGCGGGCGCGTCTTCGGTTCAAGTCCGAACTCTCTGCGCTCGAAGATAAAGAGAAGCGCAACCTTTTTTTGCGGGCCATCGAGCGAACGGCGACTCTGCGACGGGTGGAATCGCTCATTCATCTTCATCGGTTGCTGAAAGTCTGGGTGGCGCCACACGTGATTTCGACTTCGCTGATGCTGGCCCTGATGGTTGTTCATGTTGTGCAGGTAGTGTTCTTTCATGTGAGATAGAAAAGAAGGACCATTTTCCATATGTCATTTGACATTTTTCATTTGCCATTGGTAATTCAGCGACTCGTCGTCTCTGTTTCGTCGAGAACGTGTAAGGCGCGGTCGTTTGAGTTAAGAGATGAACAAATGAGAAATGGAAAATGGAAAATGGAAAATGAATCGGTGCTGGCTACTGAGCCTCGATTCACTTAGCAATGCAAGGCACCTTCATCATCATTCGCGACGACTTGCAGGTCGATCCGGTGACGATCGTCGCTGAGGGCTTGCTGGCTGGGCGGCTGCCGACGTGCGAACTGCTGCTCAATCATCCAGCAGTGTCGCGTTTGCACGCAGGCATCACCGCTTCGGAAGGCGAATACTACATTCGCAACCTGCGGCCCGCGAATCCGATCATGCTCAACGGCAAGCCGCTGGAGCAGTACGAGGCTTTGACCGACGGCGACGTCTTGGGCGTCGGCCCGTTCTCTCTGAACATAGATTTCAAAGACGACGCGCTGGTAATTGAAGTAAGTTTACAAATCGGCGCGACGCCCGGCGAAGCCGTTGCGCGCAGAGCAGATTCCGGCATGTGGGTGCTGCCGACCACCATGTCGCTGGAATTGCCCAGCCTGCCGCCGGAAGGTGAACCTGTCGCGCACAAAAAGCCTGCGCCGCGAAAACCAAAACCCGCTGGCACGAGTTCGAAAGCACTCGACGTTTTCTGGGACAAGCGCATCACGGCAGCGACCAAAACGGTAAAGCCTTCGCCGCTTTTTCCCATGACTGGTCGCGCCGCCGGCAAGGCGCAGTCGGTGTGGACTGGGACCAGCGATCTGAAACGACGCTGGCCTGTTTCGATGTTGTTATGGGGGACGATCGGCGTCGCATTGCTGTCGGTGGCGGGCGCGCTTTTCTATGCAAAGGCGTTTGCGCCGGCGCCCATCGCCGACGCGCACACCCGCACGAAAATGATTTTGTCGCCATCGATTGCTAGTCGCGCGAATGCCGGCGCTTGCACCTCGTGTCACGCACTCAGAACCAGCATGGAGACGAAATGCTCGTCGTGTCACGCGACGGATGCGTTCACTGCGACCGTGATTCAGCCACACCTGAACGCAGGAATCGGCTGCACGCAGTGTCATGCCGAACATCGCGGCGAGCAGTTCAGCGCGATTGACGGCGCGCTGCTGTCATGCGCCGGGTGTCATACAAACAGCAACAGCCATCTCTACAATGGAAAGAAAGTGAGCACGCCGCACGGCGGCAGTTTCGGTTATCCGGTAGTTAATGGTCAGTGGAAGTGGGCCGGCATCGACGAGCAGGAAATGTCTGTCAGGAAAGAAACCTTGAAGCTCGAACGCTTACCAACCGACAGCGAGGACCAGTGGCGCAGCAAACAATTCCACGCCGTACATCTCTATCGAGTGAAAGCGATCGCCGGCCTTGCGGGTAACAAAGACGGCGAGTTGAGTTGCTCGAGTTGTCATGCCACGCGCGACCCTATTGATCTGACCACGCCGCGCACAACTTGCGCGAAGTGTCACAACGGTCAACCCGATCCCCGCGCAGGTCATCAGGTGATTGCTGTCGACAAACCGAACTGCACGTCTTGCCACGTTCAGCACGTCAAAGATAAACGACACTGGAATCCGGGATTGATGTCGTCGCAACTCTAAAGACGTGTTATCCGCAGATTCCGCAGATGGGAAAGTAGTTCAACGCGTCTGATGCTTTGATCAGCCGACGTCGTAGCGCGGTCCTTCTTATCTGTGTAATCTGCGGACGATGCTCGCTTCACTTCGCGACGTGACACTTCACGCAGCCCTTTGGATCTGAGCCGGCGGTCTTGGTCGCTAAGTCAGGCCGCGCTTTGATCGCGGCGTCGTGACAGGCAAAGCAGTTGGTGTGGTAAGCGACTTCGTTATCCTCTTTCACGTCCTTGTCATCTTTCTTAATTATGGGAAGTGGCTTGCTCTCGTCACCGGCTTGCAGATGGCATCCGCGGCAAGTCTTAACGGGTGTGGCGGCAGCGTCCTTGAGCACGTCAGCAGTCAGCGCGACGGTTCTTTCTGAAGTTACGAGTGGCGGCTTCAGCTTATCTTTTTGCTGATCGGTGTGGTGACATTCGACGCAAGTGATCAGGGACTTGCCGTCGATGCTGTAGTTCTTGGTGGTGTGGTTCGTGTGATCGAAGGCGACCTCGCCCCACTTGTCATCGACGCTGTCCGTGTCCAGCTTGACCTTGGCCGGCTGTTCTTTGCTTTCCTTGGGGATCTGTTGCGAAGCCGTGCTGAGCGACGCGCCGCCAACAATGGTGACAGCGATGAAACTCAGGATCGCGATCAGGATCTTAATCGGCTTCATTCTTTTCTCTCCTCCGCATGGTCGATCTTAGGAACGCTAATGATAGCTGTCAAATAAGCTCGCGTGCATAGCGGTGTATAGAGTACCGACTTCAGTCGGGCATTTCGTTCCCCTGGCGCGCTCGTGCATGACACGAAAAACCCGACTGAAGTCGGTACTCTATACGCCGCTTACCATTCTCACGTTCCCATCCGAAACGTCTGTCCTGCGTGACAGCGCCGGCAATCTTTGAAGTTCAGATCACCACCAAAGGATCGCTTGCCGTTGTGACAGGTGGCGCAGGTGTTGTTTCCAGAGGGGAAGTGCTCCAAAGCCCGCGTCGAACTGACCTGACGTCGTTGCGGCAATCCGGTGGTGTAGTTATGACAATCCGCGCAGGCGAGACGTTGGCGCGGGCTGTGTTGCGCGTGACTGAAGGTCAGGCTGAACGCTGCGGACGTCGTCGGTGTGCGCGCGTACGATTTCTGATCGTGGCACGTTTTGCACGAAGCAAGGTCCCGTCCATTCGCCTGCGCGTTCGGAGTGTGGCAGGCGTAACACTGATTGTGCGCTGACATTCCCGTCGGAATCGATAACGCGACCCCACGCCTGAGCGACGAGCTATGACAAGCGGCGCAGCCGGTCTTTGGTCGCGCCGCGCCCGTCATGTGCTGTGCGTGATCGAACTTCATATTGAAGCTTTCTTTGAAGCTTCCCGGAAAAGCCTTCCGCGGCGGATCGTTGCCGTTCACACTCGTGTGACAGATCGAACACATCGGCACGTTCGGTGTCGTGAACTGCGTCAGGTGACATCCAGTGCAGTCTTTGTGACTGGGAAAGACTGGCTGAGCTGAATTGTCATTGCGATGATGACACGCGGAACACGCAACCGACGCGTGACGCTGGCTTGTGTGCAGAAACTTTGAATAGTTTTGGTCGTTGCCCTGCGGGAAGGCAAAGGAAAAAGGAAAAAGGAAAACGGAAAAGAACAAAATTGCGCTGGCTCTTGCTCTACCAGGAAGAAATCGCTCAACGAGCCATCGAAGATGGCGGCAGAGTGTAGCCCCGGGCGTAAGCCCGGGGTTAAGGTAAGACAAAATTTCAGCGAGCCCTCGAAGAGGGCGGCAGAACTTGGCATTCAAGTCTCTGTCGCCCCTTAAGGGGCTCAGATCATCAGACGCCACTCGCACCCCGGGCTTGCGCCCGGGGCTACATTCTGCCGCCCGCTGAACGCGGACTCGTTGGGTGGTTTCGTTTTCCGTCACTTCTTTGCGTAGTCATCACAGCGGCAGGTGGTTTTCTCGAATCCCGCTCGATTTGATCTTCTAACTGAGTTCATCCTATTTCGTGCTTGCTGAGCTTGTTCTTTTGCCTTTTTACTTTTTCCTTTTGCCTTGTTTTACTGCACCGCCGCTTCGTGACTCGCCGGCGGCTTCTTCTTGCCGACATCCTGGGTGTGGCAATAGGCGCAGTTGCTCGTCTTCTTGAACTGCGCCAGCTCGTCTTCAATCGAAGTGATCTTCGGGTACGTGGTCTTCTTGTTGTCCTTGTGACACGTCGCACACGTAGTTACCGGAACGTCGGGCGTCAGTCCGCGCAGCGTACTTGCCCGCGTGATGTTGATGTGACAGGTCGTGCACTCCTGCACATGATTTTCTTTTCCACCTTCGTGACTGAACATCGCGGACTTGCGCGGCGGCAGATCAATGCCCATGAATGTCAGAGCCGGCTTATGACAACCAGCACAGTCGTCGCTCGCCGGCCTCAGAGTTTTCCAGTGACAGTTGAAACACGCGTCATGTGAATGCGGCATGGTCTTGAAAAACCTGTTCGGCGACGCGTTCGCATCCGCGGGACGCACGAGGGGGACGATGTTCGTTTTGTCATTCGCCTGGTGACAGAGCGAGCAGTTGTTGTAATCGGCTTTTGGTTTGTCGTCAGTTCGCGTGAACGCGGCGCGAATCAAGCGAACGCCCGAGGACGGGGCAGGAGCCCGCGCGTCAGCAAGGGCGTATTTGGTTTCGTCAGATGAACTCGGACGCAGTCGAGCAATCACGTTCTGGTGTTTGTCGTGTGGAAATTCAATCGTGAACTGGCGTTCGTCTTTCGGCTTCGCCGCTTGACTAGCGCTGTTCGGTTTGCCGAAGACGAAACGCGCGTCTTCGCGCGGCGCGGCGCGCACATGACAGACGGTGCAAATCGTCGGGCCGGTACCGGTGAAAGCTTGCCGCGTGAAGAATTGCTGACGATGACAGCGTACACACGCATCATGATCGGGAAAGTCCGCCGCGTCGGGAAAGTCTCGCTTTGCTGTCCACGCGGTCGGCAGCTTGTGACACGCGTTGCACGCGAGGCTCTTGTGCTTGTCGGATGAATGGAGAAAAGCTGAATACTTGGCGGCCGATCCGCGTGGCGCTTGCTGCGTCGTTGAAGTTGGTTTCGTTACAGGTTGCGAACGGCGTGTTTGCGCGGGGGCGACGAAGGTGATGATGACGAGAAAAAGACAAGCTTGAAACGCAAAGGTCGCAAAGGAAATTGCGAAGTGCAATCGTTTAGAGGCGGGACTTGTCCCGCCAGCGCGGACAAGTCCGCGCTCTAAACGGTTCTTTGTGGCTGGATTGGTTTCGTTCACCTTCACCCAAGGCCCGTGTTTACTTCGCATTTTGATCACAAACGGGCAACGGCCGTTCAACGATCTCGCACTTCACCTTCGGGTCCTTTTCATTCGACAAAGTGAACGGCCGTTTCATCGCCACCGCCAGATCTACTGCCTTCACTTCCTTTTCGCAGGCCCAGAGGATGCTCGTCTTTTCAGTTTCACTGCCAACCAGATTCGAGATCGTGTACGTGCCGGGCTCGATGTCCGTGAGATAGGCCGTGCCTTTGCGATCAGTCATCACCGACATCACTTTGGTTGTACTTGTGCTCTCAGCCTGCGCTACCAGCGCATTGATAACCCCCTGCTTCTGGTTGTAAAAGCCGGCGCGCAACTCCGTTGAGAGATTGGTCACGAGCCATCGTCGCGCGAGTTCCGGCGTTTTCAAATCGCGCAGCCCCTGACTGTAGGCCGCTTGAAATTCCGGCACGGCCTCGCTTCCAGTCGCATACTTCTCTTCGATCCCACGGCAATAGACCGACTCGCAGTCATTGTCCTTCAGCCATTTGATCAAGGCTTCGCTGGCGCCAAGGCTTCGGTAGTAACACTCGCGCGATTGAATCGAAGCCTGCTTGATGCTTTCGATCAGACTCTTGTTTTCTTCCAGACCGCCTTTGATCAGAAAGAAGCGTTTGCGTGATAACTCTTTAGTTACGTCGCCGGTTTTGTATTTAACCTTCAGACGGATGACGCCACGCGTTGGGGTTTGAGTATGAGCGATGAAGTTAGTCGCGGCAATCGAGAGCACGACAACGCTGAAAAGAATTAAGCGGATTGTTCGTGAACTCATGAAATCGTCTCTTCTGGGATCAACCCGCCCGCTGAGTCAAGCGGGCGTCGTTAGCTGGTAAGCGCAGTCTACACAGCAATTCCTCACGCTGCAAAGTCTAACTGAAGATTGTTTCTTGTCCCTCCCTGTCTCTCGCGTCCCTCAAAAGAGCGCAAGAAGAGTGCACGTGTTTGATCGCTTGACTGATGAAGTCACCAATGGAACCGAAGAATTGTAAACCAGTTATGGTCGATTCGATTCTCTGCCGACTAGCTGAATTGCCCGCGCAATAGAGCGAACACTTATGGGACAGGAAGCCGCGTGGTAGATCCGTTCACCAATGTAACCTGTGTTCTAAAATTCGATCGAGAGGAAAAAGGCCGCCGGGACGTTCACGCACTTGGCCTCCCTCACCTTCCCAACTAGAAAACCCCCATCAAGAAATATTTTCCCGCCTGAACGCGCCTTTGCCTATTTGAAGGTCATCTTCAAAACTAAGATCGTCACAATTGGCGTTCTAAGGCGGCTTTGACTGTCGATGCTTAAAACCCAAGAAACCGCTCTTACTCATGGCGAAGCGCTCATAGACCGCTAAACCCCTCCGCTCCCAAACGTCAACTTGAGGCAGTCTAGCTTGACGGGCTATGTAGATACATATATATATAGACATCTATCACGGAGCATGACCGACCCAAGGAGCGAGAGGTGAGCAAAAGTTATCTTTCCTACACGATGGCGTTGATCTTACAAGCGACCGACAACGGTTACCGCTACGGCTTCGACATTATGACGATAACGGGGCTTGCGAGCGGAACGGTATATCCGGCGCTGCGACGGCTTGAATCTGCGGGTTTCGTCGTTTCCAATTGGGAGCGGTCGAGCATCGCGCAGCAGGAGCAGCGCCCACCGCGCAAGTATTACGAAGTGAGCAAGGCGGGCCGAACCGCATTGGCGGAGGCTCGCACACGCTTTCGGCTGCTCACACAGCTCGCCACCGGCAAACCGGCGCAGCAGAAGGGCTGAAGTGTGTGTGGTGCATAAGCAAAAGAGAAAAGGCCATTGGCTCTGGCTGATCACGCTCGTCGGCGTGATTGTGCCGCGCCGCTTGCGCGCCGGCTGGCGGCAGGAGTGGGAGGCCGAGTTGCATTACCGCGAGACGCTGCTCGCCGAATGGGATCAACTCAACTGGCGAACCAAACGTGATTTGCTCTGGCACAGCGTGGGTGCCTTTGCGGATGCGCTCTGGTTGCAGCCCAGAAGATGGGAGGACGAAATGTTTCAAGACCTGCGTTTCGGCGTGCGAATGTTACAAAAAAGCAAAAGCTTCACGACTGTGGCTGTCCTTTCATTGGCGCTCGGCATCGGGGCGAACACGGCGATCTTTCAGTTGATTGACGCGGTGCGACTGCGCACGCTGCCGGTCAAAGCCCCGCAGGAATTGGCCGAAGTTCGCCTCGCGGATATGAAAGGGGCGCGGGGCGGACATGCCCGCGAGCCATCGGTCACCAATCCGATTTGGGAGCAGATCAGGGAGAGGCAACAAGGATTTTCCGGCATCTTCGCCTGGGGGACAGACAGCGTCAACCTCGCTCCGGGCGGGGAGGTGCGTCCGGCACGGGTGCTTTATGTTAGTGGCGAATTCTTCAATACGCTGGGTGTTCCACCAGCGCTAGGACGTCTCTTCACGACCACAGACGATCAGCGGGGCTGCGGCGCCCCGGGACTCGTCATCAGCCACGCGTTCTGGCGGAGCGAATACGGCGGGGATGCGAACGTTATCGGGCGCAAGCTCACGCTGGCCGATCACCCATTCGAAATCATCGGAGTCACGCCTGCTAGGTTCTTCGGCATGGAGGTGGGGCGGTCCTTCGATCTGGCGCTGCCGATTTGCGCCATCCCGCTGGTTCGCGGCAATAACAACTTTCTCTCCGGCATCATCTGGTGGTTGACGGTCACAGGCCGTCTGAAACCGGGCTGGTCGCTGGAACAGGCCACTGCTCACACGCAGGCGATCTCGCCCGACCTCTTTAAGGCGGCGCTGCCTGTGAGTTACCCGCCCGCCAGCGTGAAAGATTATTTGGGGTCAAAGCTGATCGCCGTCCCTGCCGGATCAGGCGTTTCCCAGTTGCGTGAAAAATACGAACAGCCACTCTGGCTGCTGTTAGCAATTGCCGGGTCGGTGCTGTTGATCGCCTGCGCCAACCTGGCCAATTTGCTGCTGGCCCGGGCGAGCGCGCGGGAACGTGAAATCGCCGTGCGGCAGGCGTTGGGGGCCTCGCGTGGACGGCTCATCCGCCAGTTGTTGGTCGAGAGTCTGTTGCTGGCTGCAACAGGCGCGGCGCTTGGCGCGGGGCTGGCGCAGGTACTGAGCCGGTTCCTCGTCACATTCCTCAGCACAAGTAATAACCCGGTCTCTCTGGATCTGGCCCCAGATTGGCGTGTGTTTGGTTTTGCCGCGGGACTGGCCGTCCTGACCTGTTTCCTGTTCGGTCTGGCGCCGGCTATCCGCGCGACGCGAATGGAGCCTGGCGCGGTGATGAAGGCTGGGGGGCGCGGAATGACGGCTAGCCGCGAACGATTCAGTTTGCGGCGGGCGCTGGTGGTCGCGCAGGTGGCGCTCTCGCTCGTGTTGGTGGCGGGCGCGCTCCTGTTTTCGCGCAGTCTGGGAAAATTGCTGACGGTGGACACGGGCTTCCGGCACGAAGGCGTCCTGACCGCGGTCGTGAGGTTCGAGCGGTTGACTCTCCCGCCTGATCGCATTCCCGCCTTCAAAGATCAGTTGCTCGACCGCATTCGAGCGATTCCGGGAATGGAATCGGCTGCCATCGGGATGATCCCGCTCAGCGACAGCGGGGGGAACGCTATCTGGATGGACGGCGCGGACTCGCAGCAGAGGAAGAACACGAGCCGCAGCTGGGTCGGTCCCGGTTACTTCAAGACGCTGCAAATCCCGCTGCTGGCTGGGCGGGAATTCGATGCGGGCGACAGGGCTGGCGCGCCGAAGGTGGCTATTGTGAACGAAGCCTTCGCGCGAAAGTTCTTGAATGCGGCAAGTCCGGTCGGCCATCGGTTCTGGAGTGAGGCTACGCCCGGCGCCTCGGAGACGCTCTACGAGATCGTCGGTCTGGTTCGAGACACCAAATACGAAGACTTGCGCGAAGAGTTTCGGCCGATCGCCTACACCCCGCCCGCGCAAGACGCAGGCGCCGGGCCCGGGGGGCAGTTTTTGATCCGATCGCGACTACCCCAAGTCGAGACCGTCGCGGCGGTCAAGCGAGTCCTCAACGAGATCAATCCTGCCATCACCGTTAGATTCCAGTGGCTCAAACCCATGATCGAAGCGACCATCCTCCGCGAGCGATTGATGGCCACGCTCTCCGGTTTCCTCGGACTGCTGGCGGTGCTGCTCGCCTGCATTGGGCTGTACGGCATTCTCTCCTACGGTGTGGCCAGCCGGACCAGTGAGATCGGGATTCGGATGGCGCTCGGAGCGCAGCGGCGTGATGTTTTCTGGATAATTCTGCGCGAGGCGTTGTTGCTGGTCATCGCCGGCGTGGTCGTGGGGTTGCCGATGATCTTCGCTGTAACCCGGCTGGCCGCGACGCTGCTCTTCGGGTTGACGCCGACGGATCCCGCTTCAGTGATCTTCGCCGCCCTGTTGATGCTCTTAGTGGCAATCGTGGCCGGCTATCTGCCGTCGCGGCGGGCCACGCGGGTAGACCCGATGGAGGCGCTGCGCTGTGAGTAAGCACGCGGAGAAAAAGTTCGGGAGCGGAGGATCACGAATATGAAGAACTATGGCGTTGTATCACTTTTGTCGGTTGCGCTGATTACAGGATGCGTGAGCACATCCACATCATCATCCGCTTTTGATCCTTTGGAACAGGATGAAACGGGAAGACGTGTGCAGGATCGTAGTAAACCCGTCCCTGCCAAGGCTGAGGTCGTGAAGGCGTGGCAGAAGCGTCAAGATGCGATTAAGACCGCCCGATTCGTCTGGACTGAGGAGCAAACCCATCCCAAAGATTGGCTCCCTAACCCAAGGTTTCCAGAGCGCGAATGGTTGTCTATACCTGGGCTGCTTACCGACAGAAGCTATACCGTCTCCAAGACTCTGGCCGTCGACGGGAACAAGATGCGATATAGCTTTGAGCTCGACCGCAAGGAAGAGCCAGACGGCGTGCGCGTCAAGACGCCCGACAATCGCACGGATGGTTTGGGTCTTAGAAGGAACTACCGATACGTAAGTGTATTTGATGGACAGGTGGGAAAGATCAGTCTTGCATCTCTGATAGAGTCGCCTCCACCGGTCTCCCGTCAAACAACGACGAATGTTGACGCCCAGAACCTGGACACTAGACCGATCCTGATGGCACTGCGCCCGCTTGATCCGGTGATGGGGCACCTGCTCATCGATCGCGCGGTGACCAATGAGGTACGTTCGTTTTACAAGGGTAAATCCATTTTCATGTTCGAGGAGCGTCACGATCCGTCTGGATGGAAGACAATGCTGTGGGTCGAGCCAGAACGGGATTTTCTAGTAAGCCGGTATGATGTCCTTTTCGAACAGAAACTCATAGTGGCCATCGACATCGACTATGCAGCGGATCCCCGATGGGGATGGATTCCCAGCGGATGGAGAGTCTCCGAGATGTTGGCCGACGGATCCAGACGGCTGGTGGCTGAGGCCAAGGTGTCAAGCTACAGCATCAATCAGCCAGTCGGAATCGAGGAGTTCCGTTGAGCATATCCGCACAGTGGCAGCATCGGGTCAGCCTTTTCTTCTGTGCTGCCGCAAAGTATCGAAACGGCGGTGAATGAATTTCGTAGGCAACTAAGCGGGGTCGGCAATAGAGCCCCAGCCAAACAGCGCGTCTTGAAAGTGGTTGTGAAGGCGTACCCGTCGTCGGTACCAGGAAACCGAAAAACCTGATGGATATTAAGCGGCCAGGAAAATCAAAACTCAAGAAGCGAATTCGCACTGGGCTCCTCCTCGCTTTTGGTCTCGCGGCAGTCGGAGGAATTGCGTTTACTCTCGCGAAACTGAAGCCCGCAGCGCCAACTCTCGATCGTTCCACTGCCATCATTGACACGGTTAAGCGCGGCCAGATGCTGCGTGAAGTGCACGGGAACGGGACTCTTGTGCCTCAGTTAACTCGCTGGATACCGGCGCCGGCTGATGGCCGAGTCGAAAAGATCTTTGTTCAGGCTGGAGTCGAGGTTGAATCGGAAACGGTGATCGTGGAGCTTTCGAATCCGCAGATGGAACAGCAGGCTATGGATGCGGAGTTTCAAGTGAAAGCCGCCCAAGCCGATGAAGAGAATCTGCATGTCCGTCTGGAAAGCGAGAATATGACACAGCAGTCTGCAATTGCCAGCATCAACGCTGAATACAGCCAGGCGAAATTGCAGCTCGATACTGACGAAGCGCTGGCTAAACAGGGACTGGTAGCCGCGCTTCAGTTGAAGATCTCGCGGGTGCACGTAGAGGATCTCGCCAACCGGCTCAACGTTGAACAACAGCGGTTGGCGATTAGCGGAAAATCGACGAAAGCACAAATCAACGCGCAGGAGTCACGCCTCCAGCAGTTGCGCGCGCTCGCCAAACTGAAAAAAGATCAGGTTGATGCATTGAAAGTACGGGCCGGCACCAATGGCGTGTTGCAGCGAGTGTCAGTGCAGGTGGGCCAGCAGGTGACTCTCGGATTTGACGTTGCCCGGGTCGCCGATCCGGCTTCGCTCAAAGCGGAGCTAAAAATTGCCGAGACACAGATCAAAGACGTCAAGCTGGGCCAGCCCGTCGCGGTCGACACGCGCAACGGAATTATCCAGGGCCGGGTCTCACGCATAGATCCGGCGGCGCGTGAAGGCACTTTTGTCGTCGACGCTGAACTAACGGGGCCGCTACCGCCGAGTGCGCGTCCTGATTTGAGTGTCGATGGCACGATCGAGCTTGAGCGTCTCAACAACGTTTTGTATGTCGGCCGCCCCGCCTTTGGGCAGGGACAACAGACCGTCGGCTTATTTCGCCTGATCCCGGATGGGCAGGAGGCTGTGCGCACACAGGTAGCGCTCGGACGCAGCTCGGTCAGCACGATCGAGATAGTCAACGGACTTAAGGAAGGCGATCAGGTGATCCTGTCGGACACGTCCGCGATGGATAGCTATGCTCGCATTCGCATTCGTTAGGTGTCTGACTTTTTATTTTTTCGCCCCGACGAGTAGGAATAGTGACAGTTCAGATTACGGACAAACTGAAAAGTTTATCTGACATTCCAAGGAGACAACAATGAGTTCATCCGATGCCCTGATTCACCTTGCTGACGTCAAGAAAGTTTTCTACACAGACGAAGTTGAAACGCACGCGCTTTCCGGAATTCATCTGGACATCAAGAAGGGCGAGTACCTGTCGATTGCCGGACCTTCTGGCTGTGGCAAGTCAACGCTCTTGTCGATTCTGGGCTTGCTCGATACGCACACTGATGGTGAATACGTTCTCAACGGTAATGCTGTCGAGACTCTTTCGTTGTCTGAGCGCGCACGCATCCGCAACCGCGAAGTCGGATTCATTTTTCAAAGCTTCAATCTGATTGGCGACCTCACCGTCCACGAAAATGTCGAGCTGCCGCTGACTTACCGTGGCTTCGCTGCCGCTGAACGCAAACGCCGCGTGGCCGAGGCGCTGGAACGCGTTGGCATGGGCCAACGCGCCAAACATCTCCCCAGCCAGCTTTCAGGAGGTCAGCAGCAGCGTGTGGCAGTCGCGCGCGCGGTCAGTGGCCAGCCCAGCATCCTGCTGGCTGACGAACCGACCGGCAATCTGGACTCAAGCAATGGCGAGTCAGTGATGGAACTCCTGCGTGAATTGCACCGCGGCGGCGCGACGATCTGCATGGTGACCCATGACCCGCGTTATGCCCAGCACGCCGATCGTATCGTGCATTTGTTTGACGGCCTCATCATTGAAGAAGAAGCCGGAGCAAACCGCCGTGAAATCGAGGAAGCCAAACGAGAGTTGAAAGAGAGCGGCTTCGGAGAGATCGCATGATCAGGTTGAGCAACATCGAGAAATCTTTCTGAAGTCGAGGTCGCCCGTTACTTAAAGCTCTCGTCCTGTTGGCCCTTGGGTTAATACTCAAAAAAATAGCGCAAGGCATTTTCCGTGTGGCTATAGAGGTTGAAAACACGGGACTTGCGAGTGTTGACCGTGGTGCTACCGCAGGCGGTTCTGACTCAAAGATTCGGGCTGCGCGGAAACTTCACAAACGGCAGCCGAACGCTGCGCACAAAAAACTGATCGGAGCGAATGCCGACCGCCGGCGTGTAGCCGACGGCCCCACCCGCAGCGATCAGATCGTCCTGGTCGATGCCATCGCCGCTGATGCCAATCGCGCCCACCAGCTCGCCATTCTTGTAGAGCGGTATGCTGCCCGCAAAAATCTGGATGCCGTTCGGCAAGTTCGGCAGCGATGTGCAAGGCGCCACGCCGCCCGACAAAACTGTTTGCAGATTCGTCTTGATTAGATCGCTCTGCAGGCCGACATTAAAGACACTCCATTGATCGATCGGCGTACTGAACGGACCCGCTGCGGTGTTGTTGATGCCGTCAGGGAAGAACGGACGGTGCAGAAATCCAATCGCCCGATCGCTCAGGGCGATCGCTCCGTTGAGTTGCACTCCGTCACTCGCGGCGCGCGTCACGTAAGAACCAAACCCTGCGCCGCTCAACAATGCTCCGGCATTCGTGCGCGAGAGAAACGCGGCGGTGCGGGCCTTCTGAACTGACACGTCAAACCCAAACACCGGCGCATCCGAAGTGCGAAATACGCCGAGCACCACGCCGTTCGCATCCACGACCGCAATCGTCACGCGCGCGTTGCTGCCCAGCGGCTGACGAATGGCCGCGCGCGTGATGTTCGCCTGCTGCGCGCCGTGTGAAATAATCGTGTTCACATCTGATGCGGTCAGCGAATTTGCGGTGACGGTTGGGCTGGCGATGAATGGAGAGAAACGCGTATCGACTTCGCCGGCGATGCCACCGACCACGGCGGCGGTGAATTGCGAAGGCTGCGCGCTGCGAATTGGAAACATCGGATCGACCACGCCGGGCAAACTCCCGAACGCAATCGTCGGCGGCGCAAGCGCGTTCGTGACGTTCAGATAGGCGAGGCGAACTCCGTCTACCAGAATGTTGTCGCCGCGCACCAGTGATGGCGCTTCAAAACCGCGCGCGCCCGAAACCGCGATCATTTCTTCAAACGGCTGATCGAAATCCGTCGGGTTGCGATCGACAGTGTAAATGCCGTCACCTTCGATACCTACGCCGCCGACCGCTTCGCCGTTTTTGTAAATCGGAACGCTGCCCGGATCACCACTAAGGCCGAGTGGCAGCCCGGGAATCTTGATGTCGGAACAAGGAAGCGAAGAGAACTGCACGCCGTAAAGCGGGCCACCGGCTTTGAAATCCACGCCCGGCGGGAAGTGCTCCTGAATAATGAAGCTGGCAGTGCGCGAAGTGAACGCATTGCCGCGGGTGCTGAAGATGGAAGCTGTTGCTGCTTTCGAAATTGCTGCGAGGTTCGCAGGCACGACAGTTCCGTCGAAGCCGACGGGAACGAAACCGGTAATCGGACTTGGACTTTGTGTTGTCCCCGGGCCACCGCCACGAAACTGGGTCACCGGGAGAGCATGAATCATCGTGAAAACCCCCAGCACGTTTGCTTCTCGATCCGTGACAGCAACAGTAACGGGACGACCTAACTGCGCCGCAGCCGAAACAGCTTGCGCGATGATCGTCTGCACTTCAGCAGTCGTGAGCGTGCCTGCAGATGCCGACGGTTGCACTGGCGGCGCCGTCGTTCCTGGAGTTGGAACCGAACCCGGATCATCCGGCGGCCCATCGCCGATGTGACCCATGCCAACGCGCACACGATTGCTCTGCACACCGTGATAACTAATTCCAATCAACACGTCGCCGACGTCGGCCATCTGATCATTTAGTCGGACGATGATTGAAGTTGCCCACTCCTGATCGGGAACGACTCCAACGTACTCGACTGTCAGATGGTATATGTGATTTGCGCCGTCTTCCGCGTCGGCGGTGATGGCGGACGCATTCTCGCCGCCTGGCACGCCCATCGCGAACAGCATGACGCGAGTTCGATTGTCGCTGCTCCAACTTACTGGTGAAACCACGGCAAAGGGTTCGCGCGTTTGAGTTACTGAATCAACTGCGACGGCACGTGTTGAAGTCTCTTCGCTGATTAGCGTCGGTCGATTGGTTTGCGCGCGCGGATGAGTCAGATTCGGCGCGGTGAAAAGCGCCAGCACGGAGATCGACAAAACCAGTAGAAAGCGCACGCGATTGTCTAACGCTTTGAGCATCTTGGAACTTGTCCGCGCGAACCGAAATTCTGCGCGCAAATCTATCACTAATCGAAACCGAGCGAAAGAGACTTTTGCTGCGTGATCTTACTCACGAGATTTTGATTGATAGCGCCTTGCGCGTGTGCTACAAGTCGCACCTATGGTTGTCATTCACTAGCATGAGAGGTCGTAGTACGCGGAAGGCGTTCGCAAATTTCAGCCCAGGGCAACGCCCTGGGGTAGAAGAGCAAGGTTAATGGCCAACACCGAAGGTGTTCGCGAGTGAGGTCCACGATCAGCCACCCATCTTCGGGAACTCTTTCAGAGTTCGAGCGAATGTTGGCGTTCGCAACCCAGGGCGTTGCCCTGGGCTGAATTTAGCGAGCGCTTTCAGCGCTTAGGCATAACGAAGCGGTCTTGCCAATGTCGCACGTGTCAATTTTTCGAGCCTTGATGCTGTCGGCCTTGATGGTAGCGGGCACGACGTGCGTTATCGGACAACAACGCGGAACGATTTTGGGAACAATTCACCCTGCCACGCCCGGCATCGTCGTTCTCGCGACGAATCAGGTTACCAGCAAGACCACCCGCGCTCGCGCCGGTCCAGACGGACGTTACGCCCTGAAACTCTCGGCGGGCGCATATCGCGTCACCGTCGCACCGCCTTACACCGCGAAGTTTGATAAGACAAAGAATTACGGCGAGCACGCTTTGATCCGCGATGACGTGCTCGAAAACGTGATCGTCAGCGAAGGCAAAGAAACCAAAATCGATTTCGAAGTCGAGAAGAGAGAAGAGAAACCGCTCGCTACCATTCCCGAACGCAAACCATCGGGCGCCGCTGGTCAGAAGAGCGTCCCGTCGGCGCCGCAGACCCAATCCGATCGCCGCGAGGTGCGCGATCGTTGGCGTATAGGCTTTCCCGAATACGATCGCTATGGGGACAAAGGCGCGCGCGGTCGCGACATTCCTTTCACGAAGGGCCATTGGTATGACCCTTATCATCAGAGCAAGCTGAAGGGCGACTATCCGATCATCGGCAACAAGACGTTCTTGATCCTGTCGGCGGTGAGTTCGACGGCAGCCGAGTTGAGTCGCACGCCAAAGCCTTCGGATGTGAGCAGCGCGCGTCCGGGCAGCGCAGAGTTTTTTGGCCAACCAGAAGCGCTCGCGGTGAACCAGATCTTTCAGTTCACGTTTGAGATGTTCCACGGCGATTCGACGTTCAAGCCGCGCGACTGGGCCATAAAGATTTCGCCGACGTTTAGTCTGCCGAACTATCTGAACGCGCGCGAAAACGGCGTCGTCAACATCGATGTGAGGCGGGGCACGAATCGCACCGACACCCAGATCTCGCTGGAAGAAGCGTTCGGTGAAGTGAAGCTGGCGGACGTCAGCGCCAACTTTGATTTCATCTCGGCGCGCGTCGGCATCCAGCCGTTCGTTTCCGACTTTCGCGGTTTTATCTTCTCAGACAACAATCTGGGAGCACGCGTTTTCGGCAGTTTTGGTAACAACCGTTACCAGTACAATGCGGCGTACTTCGCGCAACTCGAAAAGGACACGAACAGCGGGTTGAATCGTTTCGATCTGCGGCATCAGAATGTTTACGTCGCGAATGTCTTTCGTCAGGACTTCATCAGGAAGGGCTACACGATTCAGGCGAGCGCGCTTTACAACGACGATCGTCGCAGTCGCAAATTCGATCGCAACGGATTTCTGGTGCGACCCGCATTGATTGGCGACGTCCGACCGCACGCCATCAAGGTTGGCTATGTCGGCGTCAACGGTGACGGGCATCTCGGGCGGCTCAACCTGACGAACTCTTATTACTACGCGTTCGGCCGTGACGATCGTAATCTGATCGCCGGGCGACCAGTGCATGTCAGTTCGCACATGGCCGCAGTCGAAGCGTCGATTGATAAGGACTACTTTCGTTTTCGCGGTTCGTTTTTCTGGGCTCAGGGCGATAAGAACCCGACTGATGGACAGGCAAATGGCTTTGACGCGATCGTTGATGATCCGAATTTTGTCGGCGGACAATTCTCGTTCTGGAATCGAAACGGCATCCGCCTGACGCAAACCGGAGTCGGCCTGGTTCAGCCGAACAGCATTCTGCCTTCACTGCGCAGCAGCAAGATTGAAGGCCAGGCGAACTTCGTCAATCCCGGAATTCTGATTTACAACGCGGGCGTGGACGTAGAAATCACGCAGCGTCTGAAAGCGGTCTTTAACGCGAACTATCTGCGCTTTCATCGCACCGAATCGCTTGAATACGTCTTGTTTCAACCGCACATTCGGCACGAGATTGGTTGGGATTACAGTCTGGGCGTCGCGTATCGTCCGTTCTTAATTAACAACGTGACCGTGACTTTCGGGGCGGCGACGTTGAAACCGGGACGCGGCTTTCGCGATATCTACACCACGGCGGCGACGGACTGTCCGCCGAACTTGAGAGACTTTTGTACGGCGGACAACACCGTAATCAATCCGAGCAAGCCGCTGTTCAATTTGTTCGCGCAAGTGAAGTTTATTTTTTGAAAATGAATCAGCCACAGAGCCACAGAGACACCGAGAAATCAGCCGCAGATGAACGCGGATTTCCGCAGATCGGAATTCTGCGCTTCTTATCTGCGCCGATCTGCGTTTATCCGCGGCCGATGATCTTTCTTTCTCTGTGCCTCTGTGTCGCTGCGGCAATAATCATTTCTCACACCCGAGCAGAGACTGCCGCGCCCGGCGAAACGCTCGAAGGCTGTCTGAAGTGTCACGACAAGATCGAGCCGATGCACAAGTTTGGTCCGACGACGACGCTCGATAAACTCGATCATGGCAAAGACGCGCTTGGGTTGACCTGCACTGCCTGTCACGGCGGCAATCCGGCGGCGACAGAGAAGGACGCAGCGCACGTGCGTCCGCGTTTTCCGCGCGAGTGGATGCACGATGGGAAGTTCCGAATTCCTGAGCGCTCAGGGCCGCTGCTTGAGAAAGAAAGTCTCGAGTTCGTGCGCTTCATCAATCCCGGTGATTTACGCATCGCCGGGAAAACGTGCGGCAGTTCTGATTGCCATAGCACGCAATCAAACGGTGTTTCGAAGAGCATGATGACGCATGGCGCGATGCTTTGGGGCGCCGCGCTTTACAACAACGGCGGGTTTCCCCTCAAGGACGCGAACTTTGGCGAAAGTTACAGCGAGACCGGCGCGCCGCAAAGTCTCGTTCAAATTCCGCAGCCAACCAATGAACAGAAAAGGTTGAAGGGCGTTCTGTCGTTCCTCGATCCTTTGCCGCGCTGGGAGATTTCGCAGCCGGGAAATGTCCTGCGGGTGTTTGAACGCGGTGGTAAACGGCGTTTGGAAGTTGGACTGCCCGACAGAGACGAAGATCCGGGCAGACCTGACAAGGGTTTAAGCGCGCGCGGACTCGGCACGGCGCAGCGCACCGATCCCGTCTATCTCGGTTTGCAAAAGACGCGTCTGCTCGATCCCACGCTGAACTTTCTCGGCACCAACGATCACCCTGGCGACTATCGTTCGTCGGGATGCACGGCATGTCACGTGATCTACGCGAACGATCGCGACCTGCGGCACTCGGCTTTCTATAACGCAGCCGGGAATCTCGGATTGTCGCAATCAGCCGATGTGAGCATTCCGAAAAATGAATCAGGTCATCCGATCAAACATCAATTGACTTCACGCATTCCCACTTCGCAGTGCATGGTCTGTCACATGCATCCGGGCGAGAACATGGTCGCGTCGTACCAGGGATTGATCTGGTGGGACAACGAAACGGACGGCGAGCGGATGTATCCCGCGCAGCAACACAATCCTTCGCAAACTGAGGAACAGCAAAAGCTGAACAGCAATCCGGAAGCGTCGAGCCTGCGCGGACTTTGGTCTGAACCTGACTTTCTGAAACAAACGGGCTCGGCGGAATTCAACGCGCAACTAAAGCGGACGCAGTTCGCGGATTTTCACGGACATGGCTGGATGTTTCGCCAGGTCTTCAAACGCGATCGGGAAGGGAACTTGCTCGATGCGAAGAATGCGATCGTCTCGCCGGACGATCCGGATCGATTCAAGAAGTCCGTTCATCTCAACGACATTCATCTCGAGAAAGGCATGCACTGCGTCGATTGTCATTTCCGGCAGGACTCGCACGGCAATGGCGTGCTTTACAACGAACCGCGCGCGGCGATCGAGATTGGTTGCATCGATTGTCATGGCACGATTCGCGAGCGCGCAACGCTGTTGACGTCGGGACCTGCCGCGGGATTCGGCGTCAAAGACGGCAAGTTCGATCAAGGCAAGGCCCGCCCTCTGGCCAACATACGCTTCCGTGATCCGAGCGGCGGCAAGGTGGCGCTGTTCCAGACCATCAGAAGCGATACCAGGAAGAAAGATGAGAACGGAACCGACATCGTGCTGAAGGCTGGCGACATCATTCAGAATTCGATGGTTGTGCCGGGCCGCTGGTGGCGCGTCAAGCAAACGACCGACAGCATCAATCCCAACGCCCCGCATCCCGAGGATTACAGCGTCAAGTCGCGCTATGCGAAAACGATGCGCACCGATAACTCGACGTGGGGCGACGTGCCGACGGACGACAAGCTGCTCGCGCATCGTGACGAAAACATGACGTGCTTTGCGTGTCATTCGTCCTGGATGACGAGTTGTTTTGGTTGTCACCTGTCGATGCAGGCGAATCGGAAAATGCCGAACCGCCACAACGAAGGCGGCGAGACTCGCAACTTCACGACCTACAACTTTCAGGTGCTCCGCGACGATGTGTTCATGCTCGGCCGCGACGGAACGGTCACCGGGAATCGCGTTGCGCCCGTGCGTTCGTCGAGCGCCGTGCTGGTCAGCTCACAGAATCAAAATCGCGAATGGATCTATTCGCAGCAGCAGACCGTTTCGGCCGAAGGGTACTCGGGTCAAACTTTCAATACACACGTGCCGCACACGGTGCGCGCCACGGAAACGAAAGGCTGCACCGATTGTCACGTCTCAAAGAAGAACGACAACAACGCGTGGATGGCGCAACTGCTTCTGCAGGGCACGAACTTTGTCAATTTCATGGGCCGTTACGTTTACGTCGCGTCGGGTGATGCGCTCGAAGCCGTGGTGGCCACTGAACACACTGAGCCGCAGGCCGTGATTGGCAGCACCCTGCAAAAGGTGGCTTACCCCGACGATTACCGGAAATTTGTGAGCGTAAACCGCGAGCTTCGGACTGCGTTTGAGCACAAAGGTAATCCGCGCGTTTTGCAGGTACAGCTGCGCGGCGAATATGCGTACGTCGCGGCGGGCGAGGGCGGTTTGCGAGTTTACGATGTCGCGCAGATCGATCAGAAAGGATTTTCGGAACGGATTACGACCGCGCCTGTATCGCGATTCGGGCAAAAGTTTTATGTGAATACGAAATTCGCAACCGCGGTGACTGCGCCATCGACGCTGGCCGTGGATCCAGCGCGCTGGCGTTTGACGATGGACGGAAAGATGGTTTCACCGGACGAGGCTCGACGCCTTCCGCCCGAACAATTGCTGAATCAAGAACAAGCGATTCATCCGATGTACGCTTACCTTTACGTCGTCGATAAATTCGAAGGCTTGATTCTGGTTAACGCGGCTACGCTGCTGGATGGCGATCCTTTGAATAATTATTTGCAGCGGCAACTCGACGCGTCGAAATACTCAAACGGCGCATTCAATCCCGAAGGTGCGCTCACGGGCGCGAACAACATCGCGATTGCGGGCACGCACGCTTACATCACGACCGACCGCGAACTGGTGTTGGTCAGTATCGATGATCCGCTGAACCCAAAGGTTACTGGACGTATCGCACTGAATCATCCGCGTGCCGTCGCCATTCAGTTTCGCTATGGCTTTGTCGTTGACGCTGATGGCTTGAAAGTGATCGATCTAAGTGAGCCTGAGCGAGCGCATCTAGTCGTCGGCGCTCACGTTTCACTGGCTGATGCGCGTGACGTTTACGTAGCGCGCACCTACGCGTACGTGGCCGATGGCAAAGACGGCGTGGCGATTATTGACGTGAAGCAGCCGGACCAGCCGCGCCTCGATGAGGTCTTCAACGCGGGCGGCAAATTGAACGATACGAGACAGGTCAAGATCGCGATGACGAATGCGAGCCTGTTTGCTTATGTCGCGGACGGGAAGAACGGCCTGCGCATTTTGCAACTCACTTCGCCGGAAACGATGGCCACCTATGCGGGGTTTAGTCCGCGACCTGAGCCGCAATTGATCGCGACCTTCAAAACGAAAGGCGAAGCGCTCGCCGTTTCAAAAGGGCTGGATCGCGATCGGGCCGTGGATGAGAGCGGCAACCAGATTGCCGTCTTCGGTCGACGAGGAGCGCGACCGCTTACTTTCGCGGAAACTCAACGGATGCTGCGGACGAATGAAGGCCGAGGCGAAGCTTTCACCGTGACTGACGAGCCGGCCACCACGCCGCGAAATCCGAGAAGCGCGAGTGCGGCTGCGTCGGTCTTGACCAACGGTGTGGCAGGTCAAGGGTCCATCGCGATAGTTGCGCTCAGCGTCTTACTGGTGGCCGTATTCATGGCTCGCCGTCAGGCGCGATTGAGATTGCTGGCTGGCGATGAGAAAGCTATTGCAAAATCTAACGTGCTGCGGTTAGATTGACGTTGGTAATTACCCGAGACCTTACTGCCGGAAAAAAGCGTACGGCTCTCAACAGTTAATTCAATCTTCATTGGAGGTACAGGAAGTGCCGACCGGAACATGCCCAGAATGCGATGCCGACGTTCATGTTGACGTCGATGTGGACAAAGGCGAGACCGTGAGTTGCGAAGAGTGCGGGATCGGACTTGAGGTCGTCGGCCTCGATCCCGTCGAGTTGGACATAGTTCAGGAAGAAGACCTGGACGATGACGACGACGATGATGAATTCTGAAGAGCAGGAGGCAGTAGGCAGAACGCAGTAGGCAGCAGAAGAAAAGCGTCTGATGGTTTTCGCGGGCGGTGGGCGTTGAAGTTCTATGCTTGCTGCCTTTTGCTTTCTGCCTACTGCTTTCTGGCTTCGTATCCCGGTCGGCTCTGCCGCAGCACTAACCCACCCGGTCCTTGAATTCTAATCGTGTGAAACTTGCCATCGTGCCGCTTTTCTTCCGGCGGATAAAATCCCAGGACATAAGCCGAAGTGACTTCTTCGGCGATCGCTCGGAACAGCGGCCCTAAATCTTTTTCGTTTGCGTAAACGCTCCGGCCCCCAGTCTTCTCGACCAATCCACTGACATCCAGCGGCGTCGGCAGCGGCGTTACCTGCGCGGACGCCAACAGGCGAGTGTAAGACGGCATGGTGACGACATAAACGCTGGTGTCGGCCGCGTTGGCGCGTTCGATCACCGTGTCAGGTGAAACCGTGTCGCCGACGGGAAAGCCATCGGTGATCACGACGACAGCACGCTTCATCAATTGATGCGCGCGCATCAGCGGCGCGTGGCGCACCAGCATGCGCACGGCGTCATCGACCGCGTCGTAGGTATGCGTGGACATTCCGTTCGGTTCGTGTGCGAGACGTTCGTAAGCGCGCTCCAGTTTCTCTGGATCGCTGGTGAACGACTGAATTGTTTTCACATGCATGCCGAACGTCATCACTGCGAACACCGCCGGGTGCTCTGACAGCCGCCGCGAAAATTCGCGCATCGCGTTCGCGAGGCGATCAATCTCTTCGGGTGACATGCTGCCGGAAAGATCCAGCGTGAACACAATCGCGGCGGGCCGGGGCGCGCCTTCGACTTTCTCGACGTTAAAGGAAGCTATCGGCCGCTCGATCCCATCTTCGAACAGTTTGAAGTCTTCTTTTTTCAGGTTGCGCACCAAACGGCCTTTGGCGTCAGTGGCTATTACGTCGAGCGGCACCAAATCAGAGTCGATCTTGATCACATCCTGCGCTTCAGTTGTTGCCGGCAGGACTCTGCGCGGACGCGCTTGCTTCGCGGGATCGTCCTGGGCGAAGGCTGGAAGCGCCGCCAGGACGGCGAGTCCAAACGCCATCGCAAACAGGGGAGTCCGCTGTAACCATTGAGATCTAGCAAGACCACTTAACATGACCGGGCGATTATACGCTGGCGACAATTCCGTGCGCTATTTCTCGCGCGGGCAACGCCGCGGCAGACATCAGGCTTCCTAAGCTCCGTTAGGAGCGTGATATTCATAGATGCAATGCGGGTTTTACCCAAGTCACTCAGACAGCGAGCGACAAAGTGTCGCTAGCTGTCTGAGCCTAATTGAAGTGGTACTATTTCTATAAGTATTCCGCGCCTAACGGGCTGGGGGCGCGATGCTGGTTGCTTGCCGCCTCTCCGTGTTAACGTGAGCGCAGAGACGAGGAATTCAACATGACACCAATCAAATCCATAGCGGCAATCGGCGTCTTGCTTCTTTTTTCCCTCGCCTGTCTCGCTCAGGACAAATCCACCGGCGCCATCAAAGGCAAGGTGCGGGTTGAGAAAGGTTCGCCCGCCGGTGTGGCAGTCATTCTGCGCCAGGGTGAACGCGAAGTGACGCGTACTACCACTAGCAAGAATGGTGACTTTGTGCTCGCGCATGTAACGCCGGGCGTATACGGCGTGACTCTGCGCAAACCGGGATTGAGCGTCGGCTCGATCGAGCCGGTCGAGGTGATCGCCGGCAAGACCCGGACGCTGGGCGACCATCTAGTGCTTTCGGTTGACGAAGGTTCGATCGCTTTCATTCGCGGCAGCGTATTCACCGAATCGGGTCGCAGCGTCCCCGGCGTCCGCATCGAACTCGCCAAAATCGTGGACGCAAACTCGACGCAAAAAATCGACTATCGTATTACCGGCGAGACGGGCGAATTTGTTTTCCGCTTGCCGCCCGAGACGGCAAAGTATCGGCTGACTATGAAAGCCGACGGCATCGAATCCGCTACCAAGGACGTCGAGGTCGAGGGTGCTGCAGTCTATCGCATCGCCTTTACCGCGAAACCGATTCCGAAATAGGCCCCGGGTCTTAGTCTTTAGCTTCAGAAAAAACAGAGTCTTTGTTGGGAGTCGCGGGCGCTTTGCGTTACGATTGCGCCACCGGTTCCTGTCATGGCTGAACGCGAAGAGTTTCTGACCGCGAAACAGCTTGCCGAAGTCCTTCAGGTGAGCGAGACAACCGTGCGTCGCCTGGCCGCCAAGCGCCGCATTCCTTCCGTGCGTCTGACGCCGCGCATCATTCGCTTTCACCTCGACGCGGTGCGCGAGGCTTTGGATGTGCCACGCATTTCCAGCCCGCATGGCGTGCAGACCGACGATGCTCAATTGTCGTTTGAAGATTTGCTTTCGAGTTAGATGAAGCGGCGAGTTAGCTGTGTTTAGAGTAGCAACTTTAGTTGGGCTTTTCTGACGTAACCAACGACCCGACTGAAGTCGGTACTCTAACACCGGGATTCCAGGTTGGACTTTATTTTCGCGCTCTCGTATTAAACTCGACCCACTTGCCATCCTGTTTGATGAACGCTTGGGGGCGTTTGATCGGAAACTTTCGCGCGAAACTCGGATTGCTTTTCAGGAAGCGATTAACCGTCGCGTTGTCGCCGGTCGCGACCCGCCAGCTTCCATCTTCCCGCACCAGGTATTGCTGCACGACCAGTTTGCCCTCGGCGTTAAAAGGCGGAGCGATGTGCGCGTACATCACCGTATCGACGACCGCCAGACCGCCTGAGACGCGCGCCGCGCCAATTTCTATGCGATCCAGTTGGTAAAGGTTTCGCGTCTTTTGCAACGCGCTGGCAAAGCGTTCGCGCGACATGCGCGCGCGCGCCGATGAGGGCAACGTGTCATAGAGCGCTTCGTATTGTCCGTCTTTCAATTGACTGAAGACTTTCTCCACAGCCGAGCGCACGTCAGTTTGATCGGAAGGTCTGGCGGCCATCGAACCAGCCGGCAACAGCAGGTTGAAGCCGAAAACCAAAAGGATAAGCAAAAGAGATGTTTGCTTACTTTTCATCAGCCTCTTCAGAAGCTTGTTGCTCATCGGAATCTCGTTCGGTCGCGACGACCTGGGCGCGCAATTTACTACGATAACTCAGAAACCACGCGACCGCCCCTAATGCAGCACTAACGAATGCAGCCGACAAATTGTTTCGCCAAAGAAGTACGCCGGCCACGATTACTAACAGACCGGCGATGATGATCCAGATGCGCTCCATCGCCGGTCACTTCACATCCACGACGATCGTCGTCTTCAAAATGTCCGGCGCATAGCACTTCTCGCTGTCGCAGGCTTGGACCTTCAAATCGATCGGCAACGACCGCGTGCCTTTGCCGGCGTTTGCGTCCACTCGCAGCGGCAGTCTGATTTGCACTTCGCCTTCGTAGACGGCGAGCGGTTCGGCAGCGAATTGGAATTTCTTTTTCTGCGCAACGGGATAGACCGCCCTGCCGGTGATTATTCCCTCGGCATTGCCCGGACTTACGGCCGTAGGAATCAGATAAGAGAAAGTCGCCGGATTGGCGTTGACGTGATAGCCGGGCGAGATCGAAAGCTTCAGCGTTGCCTCAGCGCTGCCCCCAACCGGAAGGGCAACGGATCCCGGTTGCACCTTCACAACATCCTTCGATGATGAAATACCGGCCGGCGCCGAGGAAGAGGATCGAGGCGCATCATTCGTCGGATGGACGGCTTCATGGATGTCCCGGCAACCAGACAGCGAGATTAGCAAAACCAAAACCGCAAGACGCGCTCGGTTCATTCTTCACTTTCTCCTTTTCCGTCAGGTCGCTTGATCCCAAACTTCTCCAGACGATACTGCAACGTGCGAAACGTCAGGCCCAGGAGTTTCGCCGACTTCGTAATGTTGTAATCAGTCTGATCCATTGCCTGCAGAATCAAATTCTTTTCGACTTCTTCGAAGGAAATGCCTTCGGGCGGCAGCTTGAAAGCGCCGGCAGAAGTGCCACGTGATTCCTGTTGCAGTTCCGTAGGCAGATCGTCAGGCGTGATCATGTCGCCTTCGCACAGAAGGATCGCGCGCTCAATTGCCGATTCAAGCTGACGCACGTTCCCGGGCCAGCCGTAATCATTCATCATTCGCCTGGCTTCAGGGTTTAGTCCCTTTATCAGGCGCTTGGTGTTGCGTGTGTGCTTCTTCAGAAAGTGATCGATCAGGACCGGAATATCGTCGCGGCGCTCGCGCAGCGGCGGTACGTCGATCGACAAAACGTTGATGCGATAGTAAAGATCGTCGCGAAACCGTCCGTCAGAAACCATCGCTCGCAGATCCCGGTTTGTTGCCGCGACTACACGCACGTCGACCGGAATTTCGTGCGAGCCGCCAACGCGGCGGACCCGGCGCTCCTGCAAGGCGCGCAAGAGTTTTGCCTGCATGCCCACGTCGAGCTCAGCGATTTCGTCAAGAAAGAGCGTGCCCCGATCGGCGACTTCGAACAGTCCTTTCTTTTCCGCGTGCGCGCCGGTGAACGAGCCTTTCTCGTGGCCGAACAATTCCGACTCAAGCAGGTTCTCGTTAATCGCGGCGCAGTTGACGGCCTGAAACATTTCCGAAGAGCGCGGCGACTGGTTATGAATCGCGCGCGCGACCAGCTCCTTGCCGGTGCCCGATTCGCCGCGAATCAAGACGGTGGAACTCGAGCGCGCAACTTTCAAGATCATCTTCTTGACTGCTTCCATCTTCACGGAAGCGGATTTGATCTCGACATCGATTTGATCGAGATTGCCCAGTGCACGTTTGATCGTCGACAGCAGAACGTCGCGATCGAAAGGCTTTTGCAGATAGTCGAACGCGCCGCGGCGTAAGGCGTCTTTGGCCGATTCGATTGTGCCGTGCGCCGTCAAAAGGATGACGATGATCGAAGAGTCGAGCGCGAGCAGTTGCTGCAAAAGCTCGATGCCATCAATGCCGGTCATCATCAGATCCGTGAGGGCTAGATCGAAGCTGCGTTCTTTGGCGAACTTAAGCGCGGCCTCGCCGGAAGCCGCGGAAGTGACATCGTACCCGGCGGTCGTCAGGATTTCCTGCAGGATGTCGCGTTGCGGTTTCTCGTCGTCAACTACCAGGATGCTTTTTCTTGTCATGATTGATTAGTCGGCAGCGTAATCGTAAACGTTGTGCCCTCGCTTAATTTGGATTTTACCGAGATTGTTCCGTGATGTTCCTCCACGGCTTTTCGAACGATCGCTAATCCCAAACCCGTTCCTGTCTCCTTCGTTGAATAATACGGCTCGAAAATTTTCGAAATGTCTTCGAGCGGAATGCCGCGGCCGGTGTCGCTGACATCGACGCGCACGCGCCGGCCCTGTTCCTCGCCGGACAGCGTGATCGAAAGCTTGCCGCCGGTTCCATCGGTCGCTTGCAGGCCATTAATAATGAGGTTCGTCAGCGCAGAACGCAACGACTCGGGATCCGCCATGACCGAAGGTATTTCGCCCTGCTGATCGACGCGAGTTTCGACGTTGCTGGCCGCGGCCTGCGGTTCGACCAGACGCAAGGCATCGAGAGCTAAGGCGTAGAGGTCGACCGGCTGCATCTCGAGTTTTGCCGGTCGAGAATAATTAAGGAACTCCGTGACATGAGTATTAATGCGAGCTACTTCGGACTTTAGTTGCGTCATCATGGCCGCGAACTTCTCCTGTCGGGCAACTTCATCGGGAGCAAAGCTGGCGCGCAAATGATCGAGCGTCAAATTGATATAGTTCAGCGGATTCCTAATCTCATGCGCAATTGCTGACGCCAGCCGGCCCACGACAGCTGCTTTCTCGGCGTCGTGAAGTTTGGTTTCCAGCTCGCGCGTCCGGCCAAGCTTTATCGTCATCTCGTTGAATTGCTCAGTCAACTCGCCCATCTCGTCTTGCCGTCCACTGGTGGGAACGCGAAACGAAAAGTCTCCGCCGGCGACGCGCCGCGCTCCCACCGACAGCGATTTGATCGGACGGGTAAAGCGCCAGACCACGAGAGCGGTCAGTCCAGTTGTGACCAGCAAAACGGCGAGCGTGTAAAGCTGTGACTGGCGCGACTGACGTTCCAGTAGAGTCGTCAAATTGCTGGATGACGCGAGCACGACAATGATGTACCGACGACCATTTGTAGTTTCGACTGGAATGTAGAATGCGCCCGGCTCGCCGGCTTTGGTCTGCGGTCCGATCGTCATGCCATCGGGCAGCGGGGTGTTGTCCGAAGGAAGTTGCACTGCGCTGTTTAGCGGCGGCAGGGAAATGCCTTTGACCTTCACATAGCGAATCGTTTTATCAGGATTCATGCGCGGGGTCTGGTCTTTCTCCATGCTGTCCTGGATGTTTCCCTGATCGTCAACGCTCAAAATGTTCTTGACCCGCGCGGCCTGCTCACCCAACAGCGGCTGCTTTGCTTCTTCGCTCATCTGGTCGAGATACTTTTTGCCCGAGAAATTATTAACTCCCAAGGCAAAGCCCGCCATGATCGCTTGCTGCTGCTCGGCAATGAACTGAGTATTGCTGCGGACGGCGCGCAGATTGACGTAATACTGCACACCGAGCGTCAGCATGAGCAGAACCGCCAGCAACAGCAACAATCGAACCCGGAAGCTTTTTAGTAGTCTGGATCGAGCCATTTTCTGAAAGAGGCTGAATGAATTGCGCCCTGCTCAAACAAGGCAATTTCGGAGCCATCATTTCTATTTGCCGTTTACTTAAGCTGATGTTATAGTTGGCTCGGCTTCAAAGCAAACTCCCCAGAAGCCGCCCCACGGGAGGTAATCCCGCCTCACGTTGATAGACTGGTAGCGGAAGGAATTCAAGAGTCGGGTAACGGGAATTTTGAGCGCCGTTAGCGGTCTCTGGACTTACAAGGACGAGTAGTGCGCGTCGCCCCTCGGCGTGCAAATCAAAGCAACGAGACTTTATCTGGTTTCGCCTCGAGCGTGCTGGATTTGCAGAAATTCTAGGACGAGGAGTTGCTGATGAATTTTATACGATCCCCCAGGGTTCCACGAGTAGCATTCGCATTCTTTCTTCTCTTCACTTTAATCGGGTTCACCACAACTGAAACTTCGGCACGCGGGAGACACTCGCGAGGTCGGTCTGCACGTCGGGCAGTGCGCGGCGGACATCTTTCGCGACACCAGCGACGGATGCTCGCGCGCTCGGGACGCCGCGGACGCCACCTGTCGAAAAGAGAAATGCGCGCCGAGCGCGCGCGATTGGCTCGGGAGCAATCCGCCTATATCGCGAAGCTCCAGAAACGAAGCGGCCGCAAGTTGACTAAGCGCGAACTCGCGGCTGAAATGCGAAAGTTTCAGTCCAGGCATCGGCTGGAATTGGAAGCGGCGCGTCGTCGCGCCGAGGCCGCTCGCCAAGCAGCGATCGCGCGTCAGCGGGCGCTCGATGACGGATTGCGCAATGAGGTTCAGGCTAACATCGCTAAGGACAGCACGGTTGGCGAAGACCTTGAAGTTCGCAAGGCCGCAATCGAGGCGCTGGGTTATCACGCCGGCACGGTTGTTGTAATGGACCCGAAAACAGGTCGCGTGTACACGGTGGTGAACCAGGAATGGGCTCTGCGTCGCGGATTCAAGCCGTGCTCTACGATCAAGCTGATCACGGGCGTCGCCGGTTTGTGCGAAAAGGTCATTCAACCGATTGAAACTGTCAGCGACGGCAGCAAATACCGCATCGATCTGACGGACGCGCTGGCTTACTCAAACAACTCGTACTTCCAGAACGTCGGCGGCCAGGTCGGCTTTGAGAAGATGGTTTCATACGCGCGCGAATTGGGCATGGGCGAAAAGACGGGCATCAATTACGTGAACGAGTCGCCGGGCAGAGTGCCGCTGTTTAAGTCAGGCTATGCCGTGAATCACATGAGTTCGCATGGCGACGATTTTGAGATCACGGCTATTCAACTAGCGAGTTTGGTTTCGGCCATGTCGAACGGTGGCAAGCTGCTGGTGCCGCACGCGCCCCGCACTCCGGAAGAAGATCTTCACTTCAAAACCGAAGTGCGCCGCAGAATCAATATCGCCGATGAAACCTGGAAGCGCATGGTTCCCGGAATGATTGGCGCAGTCAACTATGGTTCAGGCAAGAGGGCTTATCGTCCGGAGCAGACGGTTGCGGGTAAGACCGGTACCTGCATCGGCCAGGGAGCATGGTTGGGATTGTTCACTTCATACGCGCCGGTCGTGAATCCGCGTCTAGCGGTGGTCGTGATTACGCGCGGCACGGACGCGCACGGTCACTTGCCCGCGGCCGTCGCCGGCAATATCTATCGCGCGCTCAGCCCACGCTTTGGCACGTTGATTAATTTCCAGGTTGCGCAAGCAGACGAGGGTGATGAAACCCCAGCGGGAAATGGCAACAAGAAGGCCGCGGCCCTTAACGAAGAGAATGCGGAAACAAAGGCTGCGATCGAAGCCGAAGAGAACGCCGCCGACTCGGCTGACAACGCTAACGCCGGCAACGCAAAAGCGAATACCAACGGGACCGATAAGACCAAGGTCAAGCCGACGGTAATGACGATTGATCCCAAGGCAAAGCCGGCTGCTAAACCGGCTGCGACTCCGCCCAAGACGAATGCAAAAGATCCAAATGACGGCCGGCCCCGTCGAATTCAGCCCGACCAGCGTTAACACGATTTCAGTTTTTAACGACTGGTTTGGAGTAAGACTACGCACGCCGAACTCGCGCATCTTGATTGCGAGAGTTCGGCGTTTTTCTGGTAATGGTCCGAGTCCTGTCGCGGCTCGCGCCTTTCCAACTAAATGGGGCTTGACACCCAGGCGACTGTTGCATGATTATTGCCGTTCGCTTTGGCAACCTCTCTTACAGGAAGCGGGCGAAGACCCAACAGTTACGACAACGAGCGGCTTGGGAATTGCATCTTAATCGTCGACCCCATGGGGGCGGTCGGCAAAACCCGACAGTTGGCGAGTAAGTCAAGAAGGAATCGATCGGAGGCTTTTAGCAACCAATGAGACGGACGATCAAATTAGTGACAATCGCTGTGATGTTCACGGTATTCGCGGCGCCGGCGTTGGCCCAATCCAAGGAGTGCAACGACGAGAACAAGGCCGCGTGGTATGACACATTTCTTAAGAACTTCAGGGGAGATCCGCCGCAGCAAAAGATCGCCTACGATGCCGCCAAACTTTATCTGACTTCCTGCCCGGAAGACCCAGCCGACGCGCAGGCCGCATACATGAAGAACAAGTTTGTGGTCCCGTATGAAAAACTCAAGGGCGATGCGGACGTTGCCAAGCAATTAGAAGGCGCCATCACCAGTAAGAACTATGCGGAACAAATGCGACTGGGTAAATTGGTGTTGGTCAACAGTCCAGACAACACGGCCGTTTACATCATCATGGGCATGGCTGGTTTGAGCGAGCCGTCTGTTCTCGGCGAATCGGCACAATATGCGAAGAAGGCGATTGAAATGATAGAGGCGGGCAAGCCAGCCACCCCGTATACCAGAGACCAGGCGCTGGCGTACTTGAATTGGGATCTCGCGAAGGCTAATCTCAAGCCCGCTCCCGCTGATGCGATTACGAATTTGTTGAACGCTGCCAAGTTCGACAGCGATCTGAAAAAGAATCCATTGCTTTATCTCGATCTCGCGACTGCCTACAACGATGGTCCGCGCGCGAAACTCACAGACGAATACAAAGCTAAATACACGGTCGAGAGTCCCGAGAGTAAACTGGCGCTGGCGAACATCAACCAGTTTATCGATCGGCAAATCGACGCCATGGCTCGTGCGGCTGCGCTGGCCACTACTGCCGCTGACAAGAAAGCCGTCATGGACGCGCTCACCGACGTTTATAAGGATCGCAACAACAACAAGTCTGACGGGTTGAGTGAGTTGGTCGCTGGAATTCTATCCAAGCCTTTACCAGGTTTCCCAACGCCGATCACGTTGTTGCCGACCACAACGCCGGTCAGTACTCCGACGACGCCGGCTGGAACCAACGGCGCGACGTCGAGCACGACCAGTAATGTCGCGAAACCAGGCCCGAGCCCGACTCCGGCCAACAAGAAGCCCCGTCGCTCGAATCACAGCCGCGGGTAAACCAGGTGATCAGGAAGGCGCATCTTCGCGTGCGTCTTCTAAATTCCGACGCCGATCGCATCGTCACTTCGACGCTGTGTTCGGCGTTTTGCTAGAATCGCTAAGGTGAACGCAACCACACTGGAAAAATCGGACACGCTGGAAGAGGTAATCGGCTATCGATTTCGCGATCCGAATCTGCTGACGCAGGCGATGACGCACCGCTCGTGGGCGCACGAGCAGGTGGCGCCACGATTCACCCAAACCGCTCGGCATCTGCATAACGAAGCGCTTGAGTTCCTCGGTGACTCGATTCTGGGTTTGGTTGTTGCGGACTATCTCTTCAGGGCTTATCCGCAAGCCAATGAAGGCGAGCTTTCGCGCATGAAGCACCGGTTGGTCAGCGCGCCTACCCTCGCCGCTGCTTCGACTGAATTGGGTTTGGGTGACTTTGTCCGCTTCGGGCGGGGAGAAGAGAAGAGTGGTGGCCGCCGCAAGCATGCCCTGCTGGCCGACGTCTTTGAAGCGGTTACCGGCGCAATTTTTCTGGACGGAGGATTGGAAGCCGCGACCAGGTTTGTCGAGCGTGCCTTGAACGAGCAGTTGCGAGACGCTGATCCAATCGCGGCGGCGGCGGCCGATCCAAAGACGATGCTGCAAGAGAAACTGCAAGCGGCCCGAGAGGCTGCGCCGCAGTACACGGTGGTCGAGACACTCGGCCCGCCGCACCGGCGCAGGTTTCATGTCGAACTGACTTGGAATGGCGGCAGCGCGCGCGGAGAAGGCAACACGATCAAGGCGGCGGAAGCCGCCGCGGCGCAGGCTGCGCTCGAACAAATGGCCGACTGAGAACTGACTCGCGCCGAAAGTGGCCCGCTTGACCATCTTACTTGCCAACCTCTACGATGTCCGCAATGACTGAGTCTGCAACCAAAACGGAAAAGAAGCCGGAAACCACCAGCGCTTTCGGTGCTCGTTCAGTCAGTCCCAACGGCCACGAGCGTGAGGCGGACGTCGAAGCTGAACCCGCCGGACCTCCCAAGACAGTTTTTCGTGAATACTTTGAATCGGCGGTTGTCACGGTGATTATGGCGTTGTTCGGCATGACCTTCATCGTGCAAGCGGTCAAGGTCCCCACCGCGTCGATGGAGAACACGATCACCGTCGGCGACCATCTGCTCGTCAACAAGTTTGTTTTTGGACCGGGACCGCATTTTCTTTTCCTGCCGCAACGCGACATCCGGCGAGGAGACATCATCGTTTTCAAGTATCCCGGCAATCCAAACAATCCTGAGCGCGACCTTCAGCCAGACAACATTCCTTACAAAGTTAATTATGTGAAACGCGTCATCGGATTGCCCGGCGACTCGGTGGAGGTGAAGGGGCTGCACGTCTATATCAACGGCAAACAGTTGCCGGAGCATTTGATTGTGGTTGCCGATGATACCAACGACAAAGCGCCCCTCGAGATAAAGGAAGACACGCCTCGGCAGGGAAACGAGTCTTACGATGTCTATTACACCGCCAGGAATGTGGTTGCCGCCCGCGAAGGTCAAGACTTGCGCGCGGGTGCGGACTTTCACTATGCGGTTAATGGCAAGCCCGCCAAAGTTCCGGACAACTCATATTTTGTGATGGGCGACGATCGCGACAACAGTCTCGACAGTCGAGCCTGGGGATTCGTTCCACGCGATCTGATCATTGGTCGCGCCATGTTCGTTTACTGGTCGTTCGATGAGACTAAGGACTTTGGCCCGGCAAACTTTTTCACGCAGTCTCGCTGGAGCCGCACCGGAACGATGGTGAGATAGCCGCGCCCATACACTCGTGGCCAGCCGCCTGATATCCAAAGAGTTTCTCTGGCGCGTTTGGGCCAGGGCGGAAGAAGATGAAATCTTCGCTCGCTCTGCGCAGTTGTCCTACTATTTCCTCCTGGCCCTCTTCCCCTTCCTGCTCTTTCTGATCACGCTGTTTGGCTATCTCGACGGCGCTGGGTCCAGCCTTCGTCATAAACTTCTCTCCTATCTCGGCGATGTCATGCCGGCCTCGGCGTTGCAACTCGTCGTCGCGACGATCGATCAGGTCACAGCCGGACGTGGCGGTGGCAAGTTGTCATTCGGCTTGTTGGCCGCGATCTGGGCAGCGTCGAGTGGATTGAACGCTATCGGTCAGTCGCTGAACGCCGCCTATGACGTGCGCGAAACACGGCCCTGGTGGAAAGTGAGATTGATCTCGATAGCTTTGACGATTGCGTTATCGACTCTGATCACCTCCGCATTGATGATTGTGCTTTACGGAGGCCGACTGGGTCATTCGCTAGCCGCGCCGGTTCACGAAGGATGGGCGTTCGCTGCAACTTGGCGAATACTGCAATGGCCGATCGCGCTCGCGTTTGTCTTTATCACGTTTTCACTCGTCTATCATTTCGCGCCCGACCTGGCAGCGAAGCGCCGCGAGCGACGCATGTCCTCTTCCGACTATCGCCGGCGCTGGCTATCACCGGGAGTTCTGGTTGCTATTACTTTGTGGTTGCTGGTGTCGCTTGGTTTTCGGCTTTATCTGCATTTCTTCAATTCGTACAGTGCGATGTATGGCTCACTGGGAGCGCTGATCGTTCTGATGTTGTGGTTTTATCTGACGGGCATGGCGATTCTCCTGGGAGGCGAAATCAACTGCGAGCTGGAGGATGGGGAAAAGTAAGCACAAAAATTCCGCGTGGGGCTTTTTCATGATAGGCTGATAACCCGAGCATGACCGAAAAGAGTCGCAAGGTTCTGTCGTTCCCGTCCCCTGTTCCCGCCAAGGCGGATTACCAACGTGTCAAATCCAGTTACTCGGTGCGCGAGATCAAACAACTGTTTGGTCTGAGCGAACGCACCGTGCGTCGCTGGACTGAAGCTGGAATCATTCAGGCCACGCCAGCGGTCGACGGTGGCGACTTCACTTACGATTTTCAGGCGCTGACGCTGTTTCGACGAGTGCGCGAAATGCGCTCGCAGGGTTTGACGATCAAACAGATCGAAGCTGAGCTCCAAGGCCAGTTGAGTTTGTTTCGGCCCGTCGGCGGACAAATCGCCCGCTTGCTGACGCCTTTCGAAGAGGCTCTCATGCTGCATGAGCAGGGTGACTCAAAGGCGGCGGAGTTTTACGGTGAAGCTATTTCGGAAGGCGACAACGTCGCAGAGGCTTATTGCAATCTGGGGATCATCGACCTGGATCGGGGCAATTCGATCGGCGCGCTCGACAACTTCACCCAATCTCTAAAACACGATCCTCGGCACGTCGAAGCACACTACAACCTCGGCAACCTCTACTACGATGCGGGAGATTTTCCGCTGGCGCGTTTGCATTACGAGGCGGCGGCGCAAATCGAACCGAACTTTTCGTTGGTCTATTACAATCTGGCGTTGGTCTATCACCGTCTGACGGATGTCGCCGCCGCCAAGCAGGCGCTGCTCAAGTACAAAGACCTCGAGCCCGGCGATGAAGAAATAGAGTTAGTCGATCAGCTTTTGAAAGCACTGGAAAGCGGCCGGCCCGGGTGATCTGGAATCTTGAATCTGGAATATTGGATCCGAAATTTGCTCTTACGCCTTCGCCCTTGCCCCTTAGCTCTCTCCTTTGCCCTTCGCCCTTTGCTCTCTATAATCAGTCCCCGTGGCGGGGTAGCTCAGATGGTTAGAGCGTGGGATTCATAACCCCAAGGTCGGCAGTTCGATCCTGCCCCCCGCTACCAATTACATCAACGACTTACGGCGGCCAGCGAGACTGGCCGTTTGTCGTTTGTGTCCAATTTGTGTCCACTAATTTGAGAATCAAGCATTACCGACTCAACGGCGGCTCGCTTGTTTCTCTCAGTGGCTCGGACGTAGCGGGCAGTGGTTTGAATCTGGGAGTGGCCCATCAGTGCGGCAATGGTGAAGGCGTCAAAGCCCGCCTCGCCCAGCCGCGTTCCGAATGTGGCGCGCAAGTCATGCCACACAAGACCCGAGATACCAGCCATCTTCATGGCGGTTCCGAAGCCCTTCTTTACCTCTTTAATGCGTGTCTTGGTCTGTGGATTCACGAAGACAAACTCGTGTCCGTCCAACCGCGACTGCAAGGCAAACAAGGTTTTGAGAACTTCAGAATTCATTGGAATCTCGCGATCCTTGCCACTCTTTGTTTTCGTTAAGATCAGCACTCGTCTTGAGAAATCTACTCTATCCCAGGTGAGACGTAACTGCTCACCTAACCTCATTCCGGTTCCGAGCGCTACCATTACGATGGCCTTCAGATGAGCGCGCGGCCCACTGAGAACTGCCATCAACGCCGGCTCTTCCTCCGGCAATAGGTATCGGTAGCGTTTGTTGTCTAGAGCAAATTTCTTGACCTTCATGCATGGATTCTTATCCGTTACCCCGTAATCGATCGCAAGGTTGAAAATCTTGCTTAGTATTTCAAGCTCATGATTCACTGATGCCGGGCTACGGACTGTTCCTCTAACCGTGATCGATTCGCGTCGCTCACGTTTGAATCTTTCAACCAACAGAGGCGAGATCTCGCGAAAGGTTTTGCCTCCGAAATACTCGCAGATGGTACGAGTTCGAAATTCGTCATGTCTCCACGAGCGTTTGTTTGCCTTAGACCAGGGTAGAAAGTCCTTCTCAATAAAGTCAGCCAGCCTGTCGCTGCCTAAATCCACCTGACCAAAGCGTCCTTCAAATATCTCCTGCTTGATCTTCGACTCCGCTTGTTCTGCTTCCCATTTGGTGTTCGCTTCGGGAAGTGCTCCCCTGTAACGCACCCGTCGCACCCGGAAGCGGTAGTGCCAATGCGACCCTCGTTTGTAAACAGACATTTTGTTCTCCTCGAGGTTGCAGCCACCAAAGAGAACGCTGGTATGGTAGCAGCAACGAAGGCAAAAAGTCATTTGCTATTTCCGGCCTTCGTCCACGCGACGATCTCATCAAGATCGAAGCGCAAAATATTTGAACCGGGGAGCTTGCGATACGGGATTCGGCGTTGTGCAACCATGTCGTAGATCGTCTTCGGCTTGAGCTTCAGCATGGCAGCAAGTTCGGGAACTTTCAGGAACTGCGGACGGTTCGGCAACGCGGAGGTTTGCAGACTCGCACTCATGGTTTGACCCTTATTCTGATTTGGGAATTAGGAGGGATGACTGATTTCTCAGTCACGTGGCTCTATTCAACAAGTGTGCCACGCAGACCCGATCTATCAAGAATTTAGGGGTATGATTGAGAAGTGTTAGTGGTACGGTTTTTCTCTCAGGAAAATTGACGGCGCCGATCAGCGAGTAGAAAGAAGGAAGAAAGCGGAAGGGATGGTAAAAAGAAGGTAACCTGTTGTGAAATACGTCAAAGTATGTATTTCACAACACTTGGCAATTTAAGCCTGTGACGAAAGAGAAGATATTTCCATTTCAAGACTGTCGATGGAGTTCGGAACGGAAATAGGCGGGCGAACTCCCTTCAAAGAAGAAGGCAAGTCATCTGAATTCAGTACCTGACGGGTAAACGTCGCAAGTCGCTTATCGGCAAATAACATGTCGACATAAGGCAGATAAGCCAGATGTTCGAGGTCGTAATAATTACTCGGATGATCCGTAGACATAGCCTTGCGCATTTGCAGTCGAACCGCATACTTTAGCCACGTTCCTGGACAATCCTCGAGTTTGATCTTTCCGGCAACGTCATTAATCACTAACGGGTCCTGGTTGCCGCATGCGGCAGCTAGGACCTGACGAACAGAGAAACCAAAAGTATGTTGCTGGATTAGGAGATCAATCGGCTTACGCAGGGTTGCGCGATCGGTCGGGTCGGCACCGAGATGCTCGGCAAGTGCGTTAGCACTACCCACCTCTTCTGTGCGCTTCATAAAGCACTCTATTGTGTTTTTCATCCCATCCATAACGTCAGTTAGTTGCGCCGGTGAAAAGAGATCGCCCAGTCCCTGCAAGTTGACTACGCTGGCTTGCGCCTCTTCCAAGTGGCGCATGACATCGGCAATATGGTCGGGCAGACTTTCCGTTTCAGTGATTTCTGAAAGCCGATGAGTCTCATACTTGTTTTGTGATGGTCGACTGTTAGCCGCGGCTGCTACCGTATTTCCTTGGTAGAAGGCATCAAGCACATTGCGGTAGATGGGCAAAGTTGAAAGTTGCTTAAGAAGATTAATGTCAGCTCTTGACGCAAGTCGCCCGGGAAACCCCTCCGCACATTGCATGATTGCGCTGCTTTGTACCGAAACCAAGTCTTGTTTTATCAACGCCCGAAAAATCTCACGGTTCGTTAGCGGGAGAAAGGCGTGCGGAATATCATCGCCGAGAGCTAGATCGCAACGAATCGGCATTAACGCCTCCAAGAGATCATATCTCGCGTCGCGTTTTATCTGATCATCGTAACGATTTATCTCGCTTAGATGGATTTGGGAGAAAGCGAGGGCACAATCTTGCGAAGACCACACGTCCAGAAATCTGGCGAAGCGGGAGGTGTTGTTGCGCCTGAGTTCTGAGAGGAGGTGCAGGTGACTATTATCAAGATAAATTGTGCGTGCATGTTGTTCCATGCGCTCTATTGTATTCCCCGGTCTTAAGTGAAACCATGTACGGCAATGCCGAATTGCGATCAGTGCCTCAAGCCAGAAGGTAGAGGTCGGACTGGAAGCCGCCTATCATCACCCGATCTTGTTAGAAGTCGAAGGAGGTATGTAGGAGCGCTATCCGCGATGGTCAATCGTTTGGGTTCAATCCAGCGCCGACCTTAGCCCCCAAGGCGGCGCAGAGTAACACGCCTGCAGGCCCTCCAAAGGAACCGATGAAAGCACCAATTGCCGCGCCTTTAGCCGTGTTCGAATCTCTGACCTGAACCTTTCTAGTTCTCGATAGCGGGGCGCGCGCGCGGCCGTTCCAGGAGCGGACTGTTCTGGAGGTTCGCGCCGACTTCTCGCGGTTGCAAGGGATGCAAGCTGCGTAGAGGTTGTTGAGATGATTTGTGCCGCCTCTTGATCGCGGTATCGAATGCTCCACTTCCCATGCACCCCTCGCACCGTAACAAGCATAGTTATGAAAACTCAGTTTCCTACAGCACAGGTGACAGTATCCATCAGTGCGATCGTAAATTCGATTGAGCGCTTCACCACTATAAGCCATGTGTTTCAACCCCCGACATCGTCTCGCTGTGTTGCAAGCTTACGCCGCCACGTAGCAAGGAGCAACCATTGCCGACAGCTTCCTGTCTCAGTAAACGCACCTGAACAAATGTGCGCCTCGGAAAACAAGGGCGCCAGCGAGTCGCGCTCTGAATATTGAATCGGTCTCCAACCAAGGAGGATTAGTGCTTGCGATCTCTCGGCGGAAACGGATCGTTGCCGTAACTGTCCTTGTCGCGAATTCGACCGTCTGGACGATGAATTACAACTTCGGATCGTTGGTTGATGGCAATGTCGCGTGCAGCGTCGATTGCGTCTGACTGAGTATCATGAATGCTCGTCAGACGGCTGTTGCCTTCTCCGCGGCCGCCCCATTCCCCGTCCGCCGGTACTACATGTTGATTCTTTTTCATAATTATCCTTCCTCCCTTACTGTAATCAATGCTCTGATTCGGCGAAGACCATTCCATTAAGGACGGGATCTCCGACTTGATCTACCGGATAATGCGGGCACGACCTATCCTCCAAATACTCCAGCCGAACGTGTGGCCTAAGAGTTCCTCTGTTCCCGTCGTACTCCAGATAAACGACATCGCGCAGCGATCGAGTCCAATCGGTTAGCAAATCAACTGCGATCCCTACGGCCGACGAGGCAAGTACGCCGTTGGGCCAAACGACCTGAGGTTGAGCGCCGGCATCGCCGTAGCGTTCCCCTTCCTTTGCTAACACTCGTTCATTCAAGAAGCCGAGACAGAACATGCAAAGGCCACCCGGCATTGAAAGTATTACCTGTCCGCCCATTCTGGGAGGTTCGTCTCCGACGCAATGTACGTCCATGCCGATATCGATCAGCGGGATCAGGTAACGCCGGGCGCAAGCTTCCAGTTCACGCCGCTGCGAGAAGCCATCAACACATCCGAAGATTAGATCGCAGCCCCTTAGTGATTCTGGATTGTCTTGCCAACGGCAGGGGTATTGATCGACCACGGCTTTTTCACGCAATCCCTTGATCAACCGCTGAGCGATTTCAATTTTTGGAGTCATGTCAGCTAGGTCAGTCTCCTTCGCGCCGATAAGACGGTTCAAGTTTGAGTCTTCAGCGATATCGCCGTCGTAGATTCGGTAATTGAGAAACCCAACGTGTGCGAGCTGCTGCGCGATGTGCGAACCACCTCCACCGAGGCCAACGATAGCGACCATCGCCGTCTCGATGATCTTTTGCGAGTTTTCACCAAGAAAAGACTGCCGCGAAAATCTGTCGTCAGACATTGATTACTCCTACACAAATATTTCCAATGGGTATCCGACAACGGACACTCTGCTTGCAACGAGCGGCCGATCAGCGCCAGGAATCCAGACGTGCGCTATGCAGCGGTCATTGCTTAATAGCACCATGCCATGAGCTTGCGTTGGACCGGCTATTTGCAAACTTGAAACGATTCGCGGCGTCTCTTCCAGATCCATGAAACTAAAACCGGGCCTTCCACGGCCTCCGTGAGTGTGAACGTGAAATAACCCCTCGCGTATGTCGAGTACGCGCTGCATCGCCTCTCGAATAGCGTCGGAATCTATCCTCGCGCCGGAATGCGGGTCATCGATGTACTGGTTGTCTGGCACGGGATAATAGTCCGTAAAGAGCACTAACGGCTCATCGCCCAAATGACTGCCGAGCTTGGCTGACAAAAATCCCACCCGCTCATATGCGAACTCATGCCTGCGCGCGAGATCCTGTCTCACCCGTGCGAAAAGCTGTCTCATAAACCTGGCGCGCACTATCATCGAAATGCCCTCAGATGGAGCGCTAACAATTGCGCCAGCCGCAGATTTGTTTCGGGGATGCCCCACGAGATGGCATGCCACATGCGTTCCAAGATCCGCGCCTCGAAGTTCCAGTTGCGTGGCTGCGGTGACGTGATTCGCTGCGCAAAGAAGAGTCGTGAGTTGTACCCGTGGAGCGCGGTGGGGCACAAAAGGGCATCGGCCTGCTCAGGCAAGCATCCGTCCGGGGTGCCCAGCTTTGGAAGAAAGAAATAAGGAACCCCTCCCTCTTCGCATTGCTGCGCACCCGGGCAGATCTCTCTTAGCTCGGCCACCTGTTCTTCCGGAAATTGCATAGGCTTCCCTAAGATGAACCGCCGGATCGAACGTGACTCATGAAGACTTCCCCGCCCTTGATGGTCACCGCGCCATCATCAGGCAGAGGCTTGAGCTTTCCGTCAATCAACTGTTCGAGTTCGTCGGCCAAAGGCACACCGCCGAGCTTCTTGATTTCAGCAACGGTCTGGTGACCGCGATGGATCAGCTTCGACACGCCATTGATCTGGATCTTCACTTCGGGCCCTGGCTCTGGAAGCGGTCGGTCCGGCTGTTCTTGTTTCTGAGTTTCTTCTAACATCTGGTGAATCCTCCTGGTATTCAACTTCAAACATTTTTCTGCGAGCCTGGTTATCGGGCTCAAAACGAACTATACGGGCTCAGTGCGTGATATGTCAAGCAGCTATCAAGCAGCAGCCGCCCATTAGGCAGATAGGAAGAGTGGTCGACTACAAGATACAGCCCCCTCGGCAAGCAACATCAAGCAGGCCGCTTGACATTGTAAGCAGGCAGGGTCTATAAGAGCAGGGGATTTCAAAATGAAACCAGCCAAAGAAGAAAGGAGGACTACGATGAGCAAAATAGGTGAGGAACTACGTAGCCTACGCGTACATAAAGGGGTTAGTTTGAGGGACGTTGAGAAGGTCACGAAAATCTCGAATGCTTACCTTTCACAACTAGAGAATGGAAAGACTGACCAACCATCCCCTCGTGTTCTTCACAAGTTAGCGGAATTCTACAAGGTCCCTTACGAAGCGTTGATGGGAGTTGCCGGCTATCTTCGGCCGTCGCAAAACGGCCAGACTAATGCCGGTACTCCACTACACACAGCCTTGATGAGCGCTGAACTCACGCATGAAGAGGCGCAAATGGTTTCGCGTTTTGTCGATTTTCTTCGTCAGGAACGCGAAGCCGATTAGCACATGAGAGACTCGAATCCACCTGTTATTTATCTGCCGGAGAGCGCGCCTGAGATTTTTCAGATCGCGGACCGTGCCCTTATCGCTGCGGGCGCTAAGGGGAAACTGCCCACGCCAATGGAAGATTTGCTTCGAGCCGCGAAGATTGCTCGTGAAACGGATCCAGAAGGAGTAGTGCAAAGATTCCTGAAATCTGTGAATGAGCAAGGGCGCGCTCTCTTTCAATTCAGCTTGCAGAAGGTACGGGGAATTGCCGATCTACGTGAGCGAGCCGTTTACGTTCCGAGCGATACGGTTCCTCGGACGCGTTTCGCTGACGGTCACGAACTCGGACACCAGCTAATCCCATGGCATCATGTCGCAAATAAAGGAGGGTCGCGCTTTTACCATGATACTGATTACACCTTAAGTCCTAGTGTTCGAGAGCTCTTCGACATTGAGGCAAATCTCTTCTCTTCTGACGTCATCTTTCAGGGTCGCGACTTTACCCGACGCGCCAGGGACTACAAACCATCGTTTGACGCAGTGTTCACGTTGGCCGACACTTATGCCGCTTCAAGACAGGCGACGCTCAGACGCTACGTACAGGAGCAGGATGAAATCCTCGCTGCGATTTCGTACTTGCCAAGTAAGTTCCAGGTCTATCGTGACGGAGCATCAAAATTACGCGCTCCAATGCTCCTCGGATCCCCACGTTTCGTCCAGAAATACTCTGACATTCGGCTGCCGCTCGAACTCGACGCAAATCATCCTTGGGCTGAGGTCCGACGTCTTGGCGAAATGTGCGACGGTCACATTGATCTTTTTTCTGGCGGAACCTCCGTGCGCTTCTGGTGGCAAGCGTGGTGGAACTCTTATGCACTTCTCGTTTTGCTACGGCGCAAGCCTGCGTTGAGTATGGTCGGTAGAATGATTAAGAGGTGAGGCTAAAGCAGAATTTCCCACGGCTCTAAATCTGCGGCACGAAGGCATGGTGAAGTAGTGTTTGGAAAAGATGTTGGGCTTGCCGCTCGGCCTCGCGTTGTTGCGCCCGGAGTCGTTCAAATCTACGAACGACGGATGCGAATTGTTGTTGTCGGGGCAACGGCGGAACTGGGACCGGTAGTTCCGCAAGTTGGCCCATGCTAATTCGTGCTCTAGTCTCACCGTGAATCATTCCAGGCGTTAAGAAGATTGCGGTTGGCATATTAAGTAACCAGCAGATGTAGGTCGCGTCTGCTTTCTGATTATCCACTCTTGCCTGAATACAATCTGCTTTGTTTAGAGCCGACGGAACTGTCGACGGAAGTAAACAAGCTCGAAGATTAGGATCGCCAAGAGTTCCGATCAAGACATCGCCTGGAAGACACTCGTGCTTTCTCAATGCGTTGAAGTGCGAAGGCGAAATGTAAGCTCGGTCCTCGTCGAGGAATTCCCCGACTCCAATATTTTGAAGGCGGATAACGCGAACGCCATCCCGACTGTAGTGTGACGTCTTAAGGTTCGACCCAAATGGGCCGTCCGAAAACCTGGTGCAGACTTTTCTCAAACTATCGATGGGCCAATTCATAGGATTCAAGAGCGGGTCTCCGAACATTTCGAGGAAAGCGGCGTGGGGCAAGGTGTAGCTGAGTTCGAGGGCATAGCGGCCGACGCGCCGCAGACGGTCGGCCTTTTCCAACCGCTCAGTTATTCGTCGCTGCTCCGTAAGGGTTGGGAGTGGAATCTCAAGAGCCTCAATATCATCAATCTTGATTCCTTTCACGGTGGCCCCACTTGCTTGCGCTTCCAAAGCTGTGGCTTTTGCCGCAAGGAAGAAATTCAAGTAGCGTGGTTCGAGTTCAGAACCACAAAGAAGGGCTTTGAGGTCTTGATTGATCGCGACATCCACAAGATTAATAGCTGCCTTGCCAACCGACATTCGTGTGCCGAGAATGACATTGCCAGCCGGAATCAGGCGTGACGCTGAGTCCGCTAATCCAAGCTGCGTGATCCGTTCTTTGGAACCTTTGATGAAGAAGTCATCGGTGAAGTCTTTGACTGTTATCCAGGGGATGTCGCCATTGTAATAATCGGCTCGAATTCGGCTCGGCGTGCCTCCACCGACGATTGTGACCAGTCCACCAAGTTGAACCGTGTGTGCCTTCATGATGTGGCGAGCATCCTATCCAGCAATCCAACTTCGCCGGTTGCTACGGCTTCCAATTGTCGTAAGCGTTCAAGCGTAATGATGGGTTGCTCGTAGAACACGTCTTCATGCTCCATCTGCCGATAGCGGCTAGCGGACAGGTCGTACTTGTTGGCCTTCACCTGATCCTTGCTTACCCAGAACTGCCGGCTGAGTTGATTGATTTCCTTTTCCAGCGGAGCGACGCGCGATTGGAGTTCCGTGAGTTCGGCTTCCGCTCGTTCGCGAGCGGCTCGCGTAGAATCTGAATCTCCATCGCTCGCGACTACTTCCTCAAACTTCAGCCGATGAATTGCCGCTTGGTGTTGCAGACGATCCTTCTTAAGCGGAGCGATTTGCTCTCTCAGTTCCGCAAGACGCTGCGCACGCTTCTGCATGAATTCCGCTTCGTTACGATGCTCCCAGCATTCGAGAATGTCTGGTATGTCGTTCTCTGTCACGCGCTGACGTTTGTCATCGAGTGAGAAGCCGTCATGCTCCATGTCATAGAACCAGATGCGATCAGTTGTGCTGCCTTTCGTAAAGATCATCACGGCCGTGGATACGCCCGCATAAGGTCGAAATACACCGCTGGGCATTGAGATAACCGCGTCAAGTCGATTCTCTTCGACGAGCTTACGTCGCGTCTCGGCGTGCGCCTTGCTTGAACCAAACAGAACGCCGTCCGGCGATATCGCAGCACAGCGGCCACCCATTTCGAGCAATCGCAAAAACAGATGGAGAAAGAGCAGCTCAGTTTTTCGATAGCGGGTTGGCAATGTCGGATTCACGTCGGAGGAGTCGATTGCTCCTTTGAAAGGCGGATTCGCCAAGACTACATCGTACTGCTTCTCTTCGTTGAAAGACTTCGAGAGCGTGTCTGCGTAACGAAAGTTGGGATGCGTAACGCCGTGAAGCATCAGGTTCATTGACCCGATGCGCAACAGCGTCATCCCGGAGTCGTTGTCATAGCCGGTGATTGCTTTCGTTTGTAGAAAGTCGCGCTCTTGCGAGGTGAGCAGGTCGCCGGTCAAATGGTGGGGCATGCCGTCTTCGTCGTACTCGAGAATCTCTTTGCTTGTGCTCTGCTCCAGAATGTACTGGTAGGCATTCACAAGAAAGCCCGCGGTCCCGGCGGCAGGATCGCAAATGCGCTCAGTTGCGCGCGGCGCGATCATCTGGACCATCATGCGGATGATGTGGCGCGGCGTGCGAAACTGGCCAGCGATTTTTGCCGTGCTTAGTTTGCCAAGTAGATACTCGTACAGGTCGCCCTGCACGTCCTGGTTCTGCTGTGAGATCTTCATGCTATCGACGGCTTTGCAGGCTTCGATTAGCAGGCTGGGCTTGTTAATCTTGAACTCCGCCTCTTTCATTTGCAGCTCGAAAGAACTGCCGGCGCTTCCCATCTCTTTCAGCGCGGGGAAAACAGTTTCTTTGACGTACCTCAACGCTTCTTCCGCTTTAAGGTTGGTCCAGTAAGCCCAGCGGTGCTTTGAGTCTTTGAAGATGGGTTCGTATTTAGTGCCACGCCTTCGCGCTGCCTGCTCGCGTGCGTTCTCGGCATCATCAAGACGCTTCATGAAAAGCAGGTATGACAACTGCTCAATGGCGTCGAGCGGATTGGAAAGTCCGCCAGACCACAGCTTGTCCCAGAGTTGGTCTACCTGTGAGCGGAGTGCGGGATCGGTGAGCATGGGTTCTGATTTCTATCAGGCTGCCAGTTCCTCGGTCAAGGCCAATAGCTCGTCAACTTCCTTCGGCGTGAACAGCCTATCGACCGCGTTCATTCCAAAACTTTGCAACGATCCTTCGTACAGATCGGCGGCTTGCAGTTTCTGTCTCTTTTGCAGGAACACACTTTGTACCGCACGCAGAAAGCGAATCTGATCCGCGTTGTATTGATGTCGGGCGACGTGCTCTTCGAAGCGCCGGCGCACGATGGTCTCGTAGTCTGGTAGCGAATCGAGTTCGAGTATGTGCCTCAAAAAGGCGAGTAGGCTACCTACTTTCAGGCCGTAAGCCTTGCGGATGTTATCGGTCGTAAGTTCAACATCACCGCTGCCGAGTTCTCTTCGCAATGTCTGCTCCAACTCAATCAACTGCTCGTCGCTGACTTCCTGGCCTTTGCGAATCGCTTCGATGGCTGGATGCGTGTCCACCAGTTCCAGAATTTTCCGCTCAACACGCTCGCGGTATTCCTGCACAAAGATTCGCTCGCCGCCTTCGGTAAGCGTAATGTACCCTCGTGTCTCGATGAAGTCCGGCAGGTCCAGGACAATGAAGTCGCTGGGCTTGTCGCGCTTAAATCTCATCTGCGGGCCAAGCGTGTCGACGATTCCGCTCAACGCTGCGGGAGTCGCTTGAGCCAAGCGCGATGACAGACAAGTCTCAATTGCTTCTTTGCAAGCTGGCTTTGCGTGAACGAACTGTGGCAGCAGCTTCACATCTTCGGAAATAGAATCCAGCAGAGTTGGGTCCCCCTTCTTAGCTAACATCTGGTATTTCAAACGCTCGACCTTGCTCGTAAACGTTGCTTCCTTGACGTCAACATCGCCAACGTGACGCATGAGTGGTCCGACTCTCATGCGCAAGAAGTCCAAACTTGCCTGCGTGAGAAACTGCCAGAACTGATCGCCCCACACCTCTTCGATTTCGGGATAGACTTTCTTGACCGAAAACGAGTCAAGCGGAATCGCGTTGATTTGCGTGCGTAGATCGGTGACTACGCGTTTGCAGTCTTCGGAGTCTTGTTTCCGCAGAAGCAACTTTGCTGAGTTCAGCCGAGTATTAAAGATTCTTACGAGTACCGGAACGGTCTGCGGAATTACGTCCTCGGCCTCGCGGTCGAATTTGTTCTCCCAGAAGTCGATGATCTTGAACCCGGTCTTGCGCCCTTCAGGAAGCCGTTCATGGAAGCGGCAAGTCTCGTCATTTCGGGTTCCCCGCCCAATCATTTGCCAGAGCTTTATCTGCGACTGCACTGGCTTCATAAAAACAAGGTTCGTAACCTCGGGCACGTCGATGCCTGTGTCGAGCATGTCCACCGAGATGGCAATCCGCGGTAGGTCGTTCTTCTTAAACTTTGTAATGAGTCCATCACCGTACGAGCCGTCACGAACACGCTCAGTATCAGAAGTAATTACTTGGGCCATCTCGCCTCGATACTGTGGGTACATTTCATCAAACACGCCACACAGTCGCTCGGCATGTTTCTGCGTCATGGCAAACACAATCGTCTTGCCGGGAAACTGTCCGGACTTGTCCTTGTGGCAAACGTCCATGATCTCTTCCCACTGCTTCCGCAAGGTGTCTTTGTTGCTGACACTCTTCTCCAAATCTGTTCCGGCAAAATCCAGCTCATCAGGGTCGAGACCCTGCTCGATCAACGCGTTGCGTTCTTCTTCGCTCAGATCAACGCCGCGAATTCCTTTTCGCTGAAACTTCGTCTTTGCTTGATAAAGGGTGAAGTCTACGAGCACCTTGTCGTCAACAGCCTGCTTGTAGCTGTAGAGAAATGTTGGTTTGTTGTCGAGACAATCGAAGGCTATGAAGGTATCGCGATCAATGAAAGTGGCTGGCGTTGCGGTCAATCCGATCATTCGGCCGTCGAAGTAATCCATTACTTCGCCGAGACGATTGAAGATGGATCGATGCGCCTCATCAAAGATAATCAAATCGAAGAAGGCCGGTGAGAAAGCATGATAGCAACGACTCATCGTATGCAGGGTGGCAACATAAAGCCGTTTGTCTTTGTCGATATTGTGAGTGTAGATGCGGTCTCGCGGCTCGTGCGGAAGATGTGCCTTAAATCCGTCCGTCAATGCCTGATCGACCAGTGCGTCGCGATCGGCAAGAAAGAGAATTCGCCGCGCCTGATTCGTGCGAAGAAATAAATCGACCAGGCCCATTGCAGTGCGCGTCTTCCCCGAACCGGTCGCCATCACAAGCAGCGCTCGACGCTTTTCCTTTTCAAACGCCTCGGCAATTCGACGAATGGCTTCGTGCTGATAGCCACGATTGACTATCTCAGTGTTGATTGCCGTTTCGCTGAGGGGCGTCTTGTTCTGACGAAGGAAGAGAAGATTCTCAAGATCATCAGGTGAGAAGAATCCTGAGATAAGACGCGGCGCTTCTGCTCCAATATCCCAAGTGTAGGTATCGACGCCATTTGCCATGAAGGCGAAAGGCTGGAAGCCTTGCCGCTTTTCGATTTCTGCTACGTAGTGCCGAATCTGCTCCTTAGCCACTCGTGGATCGCGGCTCATTCGCTTTGCTTCCACGACCGCAATCACCTCGCCGTTTGGCCGGTAGAGGCAGTAGTCAGTAACGCCATTCCATGGCTCAGCGCCGGCGCCATCAACGGGGATCTCGAACCCGACCTGCGACGCATCATGCAAATCCCACGCGGCTGTCGTTAGTGCCGTGTCGATTAGTTCTTTTCTCGTGCGGGCTTCGTTACGAGGGAGCATAAGCCTCTTCTATTCACAATTACTCGTCTTTTCAAGCTCTATCGAGGAAGTACGATGTGCGCGGCAAGGATATCATGACTGTTTCGTGGCCAACTAAGGAACCGTCGAGCTAGACTTCCTCCGTACAACACTCCGGCGCACGACGAACCACAGCTTGAAGAGATCCGTTCAAAAGAAAGTGATCAAGCGCCCTCACTCTGCTATCCTAACGACCATTGAGTCTTTGAAATCCGCAACTGTGCAATGCGTAGCTCGACCTCCGATGTAGTTGAGAGATGAGCATCGCTGCTGAGCATGAAAGATTCATACTCACGGCGACCCAAAAACGCAGCCACTTACCATCCGCAACAACGGATAGACCCGAACGCGCGATCTCCATCTCAGAAGGAGGTCGCTGCTGATGGGCTACGCGCGACGACGGCCACAACGGCTCGCCGAAAAACTTCGACAAATTCGGAATACTCTTGGTCTTTCTCAGGCCGAACTCCACAAGCGCTTAGGAGTCGGGGAAGACACTGCTTACACAAGAATATCGGATTACGAATTGGACAAGAATGAGCCTTCGCTCATCGTTCTTCTGGAATATGCGCGCGTCGCAGGCGTGCATCTGGAAGAAATTGTTGATGATCTGATGGAACTTCCCGCAAGACTTCCCGGCGCCGTTAAGTACGCCGTCAAGAGTAAGTCACGTCTGAAAGGACGAAAGGTTGGTTAGTTATGCCCAGTGACGAATCGTGAGAGTCCAGGCGCGATTCGTCGGGTTCGATAGTCGCTCGCTCCCCACTTGTAAAGGCGACCTCTGACTACCCAGTAAGTCAGAGGTCTCGCTGACCAGAAATCAAAAAGACCTGGAGACCGTGGATTGGTTAGGCCTATATGGATGACCTACTACTACCATACCTTAGCGCCAACAATGAGCCGGAGCGGCAACAGCGCCTCGACGAATTGCTAACCGTCCGTGCGTCACCGATTGTCAGGCAAACGCTGCGACGAAGGCTGGGTTTCTATGTCAGCGCGCAAGGCATCAATGAGCACAATCAGGACGCGGAAGACTTGTATCAGGAAGCCATGACGAGGATTGTGCAGGTGCTACATGAACTGCAAGCTTCCTCAAGCGGCACGGATATCGACAACTTTGATCACTACGTGGCGCGCATCGCGTCGAACATCTGCATCGACTTCCTCCGCGCAAAGTCACCGGCGCGTACGCGATTAAAAGACAGCCTTAGAGATCTGTTTAGACGACGCAAAGACGTGATCTCTTGGGAATATGAGAATGAAATCTTGTGTGGGTTTGCCGTCTGGCGAAATACCGGCAAGACGGTCTTCTCCGGGCAAGCGTCTCGCGACATCGAGGCAAAACTGGAAGCTTTTCAATCAGCCCGCTTTGCAGATGAAGACGTAAGAGCCGCGCCCCTGCCGCAGATCGTAGCGGAACTCTTTGACTGGATAGGAGGCCCAGTTGAGATTGATGTATTGGTTAGAATAATGGCTTCTCTGCTCGATGTTAGAGAGCAGCCAATTGAGTCTCTGGACGACCATATCACGCCATCCCCGGGCGCCCATGTTCCTGGAATCGCTCCGTCAAGCGAGTCGACACTACAAGCCAAAGAATTGTTGGAACGGCTGTGGCGCGCCATCAGCCGATTGTCGCCAGAACAGCGTGACGCTTTCTGTTTTGGCTTTGAGGATCAGGCCGGCCAGGATCTGTTCAGCACGCTGCTTGGAGCAGGAATCGTGACCCTCAAGGATCTGGCCAAGGGGCTAGGCCGTTCGGTTGAGGATATCGGGCGGTTGCGCATGCGAATGCCAATGGATAGCGCTGCCGTGGCGGCTGAACTGAACGCTTCGCGCGACAATGTATATAAATGGCGTTTTCGAGCCGTTCAGCGTTTGAAAGCTGAATTAAAGCTATGAAAATAATCTTTGCGCAGCCGGAATTTTCGGCTGTGACTCCCGTCATAGATATATGAGAAGAGGAGAAAGAACAATTTCGAAGTGATCGACCACCTATCGCCATCGCAGCTCGAACGCTTCTGCGTTAGCGCACTCAAAGAAGACGAGCTTGCCGCCGCTGCAATGCACGCCGCAGATTGCCAGACCTGTCACCATCAGTTCACAGAAGAACTACGGCATCAAAGAGGCCCCGCACCCATGAGCTTTACTCTAGCTCCCGAGTTCTGGTTTAGACATGACCACGTTGATTTTGATCAGCTAGTTGGCTTGGCTGAGAAAAACTTGGATGCAACCACGCGGGAGATAATTGATATCCACTTAGAAGTCTGCGGAACCTGCCGCGAAGACGTAAGAAGTTTCCTGGCGTTCCGAAAGCAAAGCGCTCGTGACGTCTCCTATGGTCCAACTGGTCGCGCATCAACGCGTGAAGGTTTCTCCGGGTTGCCTTGGTGGCGAAGTTCGGGTTGGAAGCCGGCCTATGCGGTCGCCGCGATCGTACTGGCCGTGGTTGCGCTAGTGATTGGAGCGATCGCTCTTAAGAGAAGATCTGACAGTCTTGAAGCGAAAAAGAATGAGCCAACGCAGATTAGCGTACAGGCGACACCAACGCCCTCAAATAGCAGTCCTGCCAAGTTGCCGTCACCTTCAGCACCGGAGCCGTCGCGCTCACCCGACGCGACCACCAGTCCCGCTATTGATAACTCGACTGCAGTCGCCGTTCTCAAAGATGGTCAAAGCGAAGTTACGATTGACAAGAGCGGTCATGTTACGGGGCTTGATGATATCTCTCTGGTCCGTAGGCAGGAGATCGGGCAGGCATCGTTGACCGAACGAATCGAGACACCGGAGATCTTGAATAGTCTTGGAGGTCAAGATAGCAGCCTGAGAGGCGGCAATAATGGTGGACGCTCGTTCAGACTTCTTTATCCGGCGAGAAGGGTCATCATAGAAGACCGACCAGTCTTCAAGTGGGAGAGCCTTGCCGGGGCAAGCAGCCATCGCGTCTACGTTCTGGACTCGCACGGGAACGAAATAGCCAAGAGCGAGGAGCTATTACCAACCGAGACCAAGTGGACACCAAAAACAGCTCTGAAACGTGGTGAGATTCTCTCTTGGGTTGTAACAGGAGTCGTCGACGGAAAGGAAATCGTTTCGCCTGCGGCTTCAGCTCCTGAAATGAAGTTTGCGGTCCTTTTAGCAAAGGACGTGCAAGAGTTAAGTCAATTGAAGAAGACACGCTCTCATCTCGCACTTGGTGTGTTCTATGCAAAAGTGGGTTTGCTGACAGAAGCAGAGCGTGAGTTCCAACAGCTAGCTCAACTGAATCCTCAATCGCAGCTGCCCAGAAAATTACTTCAGAGCGTGCGATCTCTGCGCGCATCCAAATAAGGTTAAGGCGATTCAAAAGGTAGTTCACCGTCCACCTGCACACGCCGGCTCTGGGTCGCTTGTCCTTCCTGTCGGTTCCTGATCTCATCGGCCACGCCGTATGCGTGATCCTTAGCTTCATTGGTCTCGCCCGCAAGCCGCTCCTCGATTTCCCTGGGAGTCATCCCGGTTTCAACGAGTGAGGGAACTTCGAGCCTGTTCCATGCGATCTTCCGACCGGCACTGGCCTCTGCCAATATTTCCTGCAGCAATATCAGACTAATACCCTGAGCGCGCAGGCCCGTGTCGTCCTGTCGGATCACCTTTAATAGGAGCGTTTGAATCGTTTGAAGGGTTTCAACGATATCCTGAGTTGGCGGCGGTGGTTCGGCTTCTGCTTGGTGGACTGATTTCCGGCGTAGGGCTGCGAGCGCTTGATCTAGTAGGTCTCGAATGACCGGCGCTTCTTTCCGAGCGCCAACTGATTCCATGATGGCTTGGATCTGAATTGCTTGATCAGCGTACAGATTTACGGACGAACTCCTCTTCACCAGCGTTCTCTTGCCACCTCTTAAACCCTTTTGCATTGCTACCCCAAATTGGTTTTGATCAATTCATGCTCATCAAATCGTCCGCGAAACCAGGCTGCAAATCATTAAGGGAAAGGGATTTGAGCCACTTCCTGGGATTCTCAGGATTAATTTAAAATATTCCTGATTCCAAGGTTGTTGATAACAAAGACCTTACGTCTGGATGAAGCACGGTTTTTCAGCTCTATCTTGTCTGCCCACCTGATTGCTGTTCTTTTTTCCGTTTTCGCAATTCCTAAGACGCCGAGCGAAGGCAGAACTTCCAGCGGTAATGACCAGTCCATTTTCTTTTCTCGGGAGTGAAGTTAGTAGACCGCCGGAAGCTCCATGAGGTCCACGTATCAAGCGGCCCTACGGCAGGGTAGTCAGGCGCCTGGTCTTGTGGGTTCCGTCGTACATCTGCCAACTGGTGAAGGTCGTCCAGAGGTGAAAGACGCTCCCAGACACACAGGGGTGCGCGTGAGCGCGCGCAGCCACTTGCCTACCCGAGCGAGGTTTTGGTCTTCATTTCCCTGAATCAGTTGTATTGGCACTAGGCCGGAATGACCGTTAGGGGGATGACAATTGGCGACCACTTCGCGCACGACACTTCGCAATTCGCTGTACTCCAGTAAGGGAAGCGGGTATTAGTATGAGGGTTTCAGGCAGCCGTACTTCGCTGACATCGTAGAGCAATAAATGTCATTTGTTCTCAAAACACTCGGCTTGTTCATGGTCACTGCTGTGGCAGAGATTGTCGGCTGTTATTTGCCTTACCTATGGCTCAAGCAACGGGCCTCTGCATGGGTACTAATACCGGCAGCCTTAAGCCTCGCAACCTTCGCCTGGCTGCTTTCTCTGCATCCGGGCGCGGCTGGGCGGACCTATGCTGCCTACGGCGGAGTGTATGTCTCGGTCGCGCTGATGTGGCTTTGGCTAATAGACGGCCAACGGCCAGACCGGTGGGACGTTATCGGCGTAGCGGTAACCGTAATTGGAATGTCGATAATCGCTTTTGCGCCGCGAGTGAAGTGAGGGGTGTTTGTGAGCGACTTACCAGTAGCCCGTAGCCTGATGCCCGCCAAACTTCAAGACTGGGGTTCGTAAAGATATCCTGCCAGATTCGCGTGATAACGCCTCCGCAGACTGCCCAAGGGGATTGCCGGCGTCGGATAGACATTCGCCCACCGTCTTCGTAGACGTAAGACAGCTTTATGCCGAATGCGCATCACCCGCCGAAACCAGTCTTGATTCCATTGCGCTCGTGCTTCCAGTAACTCGCTGTCGAGCCGAATTAACAGCCGCATTGCCTGGGCGGTCAGTAACTGCTCCACCGTCAAGACAGTTGGCCGGGCCTCCGCTAACAGCGCGGAGAACCGCTCAGGGCTAGCAGAGGCGGGCTCCTGCGTGAGGCTATCGAGAAGGGTCGCCATGGGCTCTGTCGATTTGGAGAAAGAAGCTGCCATTGGTCACGCGTTCCTAGAAGTCGAAGCCCAACTGCATTTCGCTCGCGTCTCGTCCCGACTGTGACTCGGATACAAGGACAGTTGACGGCGGCGTCAAAGCAAAGTCAGACCTCGCGGGTGGCTCTACGGCTGAAACCGGAAGCGGCTCTCCAAGCGCCTTGTGTCCGTTGCCTGACTGAGGTTCCGTTATCGCAACAATCCACTGATCAAGGTCAACGACTTGCGCCGGTCGCATCTCCGGCGCTATCTGAGGCTCCGTCGCCTCGGCCTGGGCTAGTTCGTCTACGAGGATCGGGTAGCGAGTGAGCACGGCGGTCAGTATTTCAATTCCGGCTGTCTCATCGGTTGGAACAAAGAAGCGCTGCTTCCAATCTATTTGCTCATTGATCAAGCCAACCTTGCGAAGCTCCGCAAACTTGTAGGGGTCGGCTCCGGATAATTCAATGAAAGGCTCTCGGTGAACGTATGCTCGGCGTAGTTTGAGACCGGAAACGAGTGAAACTTCCTCACCCTCGTCCAGGATGCCGGTAAAGATTTCGTCCGGCTCTCGGAGATCGCGAGTCGAGCCAAGCGCTCGTACAATCACCCCAACCTGCTCAGGCGGGATTCGAATTCCGACAATTCGCTGACCGTCGTCCGTTGTGACTCTTACTACACGCAAGCGGGCCTCTTCGTGCGTCTTGAATCTCTGCCAAAGGGGGATGATCGCCCCGCCTATGATGTGAGTTTCGAGAGTTTCAATCGGCGGGACAGTCGCATGCTTCTTGATCCACCAGTCGCGGGCTTTCGATGGAATCACGGCGCGATACTTCTCCTTTAGGTCGTCGTCGTGAATGTAGGTACTTCGCGCTGCTTCCGGTTTCCAGACCGCGAACGTGCGATAGCTGTTTCCGTTCTCAGCGTTCGTGTGGAGTCCAGATTCAATTGCGAGAATGAAGTGACCATTCTTGCGGTGGCGAAAGAATGCTCCCGTCTTTCGCTTCCTCACTCGTTCGGCGTCGTCGAAGCTGACCGCTTTCGAAGGCACGTCAATCTCTAAGGTGTAGTGGGTGGTTTGGGCGTTCGTGATTTCGTCGGTATGCACTACTCTCGCAGGCTTTGCGATGCGAATTGCCAGAGCTTTGATGTCGGTTACTCCCTCGTCAAAGGTGCCGTTGGCCTTGGCGTAGCGCACCGTCTGATCGAATAGATCCACGAAGTGATCGAAAAGCGCGTTCTGGTGCTCAACGTGGAGCGCCAAGACGCGGTTAAGGAATCGCGGCACGTTATAGAGATCTTCTTTCCGTACTCCTTCGCAGCCGTCGCGGTTGCGGACAAGTAGGCCAATATCCCGCAAGGTCTGACGCGGATTCGCGATCCCTGGGACGTTGCCGCTTTCAACAATGCGCCGGAGCATGAGACACAAAGCCGCTCGGCCTTCTTCCGTTTCAAAGTTGTACTTGGCGAGGTCGCCGCTGTCGGCTGCGCCTCGGTCGCCTTTGGTCAACGCTCCCAGGCTGCCAAGCCGTCGCGCGATAGTTGAACTAAAGCGCTTCTCTCCGCCAAGCTCCGTCGAGAGTAGGACGTACTCAGGCGGCATAGCTTGATCAGAGCGATGCGTCCGGCCAAAGGTCTGCATCTGCCTGTCCGCGCTCCAACCAAGCTCAAGAGTAACGTGTACTCGGCGCTGACGGTTCTCAGCGCGGTTGGAAGCATGAAGCGAGATTCCCATGGCGGCGGCATCGCTGATAATCGCAACGCGCTTCTTGCCCGCTTGAAACTGTGCCATTTCATGAACATTGGTTCTGTGCATCGCGACACCTTCGGGCGCGCGCTTCTTGTACTCAACCCGTCCGCGCGAGTCACGAATAAGACGGCGCGTTCGTCCGGTTAGCTCGGCAACATTGCGCTCGCCAAAGTGATTGACAAGTTGGTCAAGCGGGTTCTCCGGCAGTTCCAAAGCTGACAAGCCGTCGATAACTTCCTGCTTCATGCGCAAGGCTTCTTTGCTCTGGACTGGATTTCCTTGTCCATCTCTCACTGGTACTTGGATTGTTTTGCCGGTGCCTGGGTCGGTCACGTCCTGATAAAGCGTGGTCGGGAATCCGCGATCGACCATGGCGGCGATTACTTCGCGGGGTGAGAAGTCCAAGTCCTCAAGCATGCCGCCGTTCGCTGTAGCCTTGGCAACCTGCTCTTTCGTTCGCGCCTCGCCAGTTCCTACTAGAGAGATAACAACTGACTTGCCTTCGCTCAACGCGGCTTCCGTCTCGGCGATAACGCTCGGCACTTTGAAAGCGCAGATTACTTGGCGGAAGAATCGCTGATGATCTCCCCAGAATTTAGTGAGAGCCACGGCTCGGGCGCGGGGCCCGCCGTTGGTGACTTCCAAGGCTGCGTCGATGTTACGTAACACACTCTGCCACGCGTCGGCGGCGCGGTTATACATTTCGCGCTGCTGTGGTGTTAACAGGTGAATCCGTTCTCGATACTCAACGGCTTTACCGCTCTGCGGACATACGCCAAAAGAGATTGAGCCTGACAAATACATGCCAAGGGCTTTCATATCGCGGCTGACCATTTCCATGGCGCCGACTCCCCCGGATTCAATCTCCTGCATGAACTCTTGAAAGCCTCCGGGGAATGAAGTGCCAATGCCCCAAAGCCCAAGCCTCGTCATGTAGGCCATGTTGCGAACGTCTGTTGCTCCTGTGGCTGATGAATAGACCACGCGATAATCTGCATTGCGTTCGGGGTCTTGTAGGTCAATGACAGCCTGTCCGGTGAGGGTCGGTTCCCCGCGTCCACCTGCAAGGGCGTTCTTCGCTTTGTGTGCTTCGTCAAAGATGACTACGCCGTCACTGCCAAGCCATCGTTGGATTTGGTCTAAGCGTTTCTCTCCCGTTTTCGCGGCGGCGATAAGAGATGAATAGGAGCTAAAGATTACTCCGCGCGGTAGGCTGATTTCTCCGGCTGGTGGGTAGTCATTGATTCGCGCCAGCGCAATGTTGGTTAAGCCTAAGTCCGTGAGGTCGCGCCGCGCTGATTCGAGTAAGTCATTATTGACGGAAAGCCAGATCGCGCGTTGGCGGTCTTGATTCCAGTTGTCGGCGATGATGCCGGCCAATACGCGGCCTTTGCCAACGCCGGTGCCGTCACCGACAAAGAACCCTGCCCGTGATCCGTCCGGTAGCGTTTGCTCGTGTCGCTGTCCGGCATAGATAACGCGCTCAAGCTGAATGTCTGATAGTCGGCCTTCGCTGACAATCTCCGGCGCTAGGTGTGGCTTGTAGGTAGTCACAGGCGGCGTGACTGCGGCCATTGATGCCGACTCAACGATTACGGCCGGGTGCGGTCTGCCGCCTCTCAACTTCGCTGGCACGTATGGAACGAACAAGCTGCCGCTTGGTTCTGAATCGTCGGGGTCGTCGTCGGGTCTGGGCGACGGCTCAACTAAATGCTTGAGGGCTTCCCAGGCATCCTCAAGCGTGGCCGCGCTTCCCCAACTGATCTGCTTTAGTTGCTCTTGCCAGTTCGCTCCGGGTGTCGCTCCGGTCTTATCAATGACGAGGATCTGCACGTCGGGTGCGGCTCCGTATTTCGCATATTCTTTTCCGTCAAGCGTGAGATTTGCGCGGACATTGCAGAGACAAGCGATCCGTTGCCACCATTCGCTAAAGCTCGGATGGTGAAAGCTCATCGCTTCGCTGACAATCGCAACCAGGCGTCCGCCGTCCTTCAATCTTCGCAAGGCGCTGGCGACGTGGCGACCGCCATAAAGCGGATTAGTTTTCGTGACTCTCCCGCTCGTGGAGCTAAACGGCGGATTCATTAATACGGCGGTTGGCTGAATGTCGGCGGGTAGCAGGTCGTCGATGAACTCGGCATCGAGCGGAAACGGTTCGAAGTTAAGAACACAGCGAAGCAAAGAGAATCGGCGCAAGCTTGTCTCGTTGCAGATAACCTTCGCGCCAATAGCGCGAGGCCAGATCGCGAGGCTTCCGGTTCCGGCTGATGGCTCTAGAACTATGTCGTCGGGCTTTGGATTTAGAAGCCGCGCTGCGAGATAAGCCAGCGTCGGTGGTGTCGAGAATTGCTGTAGCTCGGTCTGCTCTAGTGTGCGATCCGTTTGTCGCGGTAGTCGCTGCATCAATGGACGCAAGACGGAAGCAAGCGCCTCGGTCACGTCCATTTGCATTAGCTCTCCGGCGTGTTTCTCTAATAGATAGTTATTGACCGCGATTTCTACGGCGTCGTAAGCATCGCGCGGCGTGTATCTGCCTTGCGCTCGACTGCCGTCGAAAACTCGTTCTGCGGTTCTGGTTAGCTTTGGATTGTCAAACGGCTCTCCGTCCTCGATCCGTTCTTCCAGTTCGGTGATTAGCTCGTGGATATTGCAAACAAGCGCGTTTGTTCTGGCCGCGCAAACACCTGTACTCTGATCTGGCATCTGATTCGCTCCTTGAAGATGGCGTGGGTCACGGTGTAAGCGGCGCGGGTGGTAGTAACACCCGCGCTGCTCCTTCTTTCGGTTGTTTGTTTCAGTACTCGGACGGAAGCAAGACCGTAGTTGCGCTGCGGTCTGCCTCAGTGATGATCCAAAGCTGCTGGCCCTTTCCTGTTTGGTAGTTACTCAACAGTCGGAAGCCTTCTTTAAGCGCGAATTCGTTTTCGCGTTGGTCGTCGTCGGAAAGTTCGCCGAAGTCACAACTCATATGACGGCGCAAAAATTCGATCGCTGTTTGTCCGGCGATCTGGAGCGCTTCTTCGGCTCCGGGCGTGATGAAGGTTTGACCAAGCGCAAAGCGGGTCACGCTGGTTTGGGTGGTTGTGCTATGGTTTCGTCGCATCGATCATTTCTCCTTTAGCGGGTGAAAAAGTTGGTGCCTGGGCTAGGCGAGCGTTCGCGCGCTTGCCTAGCCCCTTCTTGTGCGCTCACTGCTCCTGCTCGTTCTCGCTCCCTTGTAGTCGTCCGGCCCGCAGGATTTGATCTGCGGCGCGGAGAATCTTCTGCGCGCTCTTTTCGGGGATGGCGTCGCCGTTATAGCCAAGCGCGGGGCATAGCCAGTTCTGGATATAGCCTCGGCAGTAGTCCGCGCCTTCGAGGTTGAGCGCTTCACAGCAAAGCATCGCAACCGCTTCTGCTTCGACTTCGCGGAGGTTCTTCGGCGTCCGTTCCGTATCGGTAAAGTCTGCTTCGGTGGTGTGGCCTAGAATTACGTGGGCGGCTTCGTGAAAAAGCGTCTTGTGTGGAAGCTGGGCCACGGGATTGATCGCGATCTGTCGCTTCTTCGCGTATCCCTGACAGTTGCCGTCCGTATCGGTGAAGTTGATCTGCTCGATGTCGAGGGCGGCAAGCGCGCGGCTCGCGTCCCACTCCGGCATACGCGGCGGTGTGAATTCTTCGCCTGTAGTCTGGGTGATGACGAACCAGCGGGGCTTATGCACAAAGGCGGTGTAGGTGTGCTCTCCGTTGGCTTCGTCGGTGTTCGCGCTTGCTTCTTCGTCGCGGTGCTTGCGGGTGATCGGCATGCACAGGATCAAGGCTCTCTCGCCGCGTTTGACGCATCGACCTAGAGCTTGCCATCCGGGAAATGTATTGATCGGGCCGGGCTCTAAGCCGCGTAACTGGCATTGGATCATCGCGAGAAGTTGATTGCCGATGCTGTAGTGGTGAAAGGCGCTGTAAGCTTTCATGATCAAGCCGGGCTTGTTGACTGCCTCAACTAGCAAAGCTGACCACTTGGGAACGTCGGGCGCTGGCGTAGTGTGTCTTTCCATTAGTCGTGCTCCTTTTGCGTTGCGTGGTTTGGGGTCTTTGGTCTTAAGAACAAGAGTTTTCCCCCTTCGTAGCGACGTTGGGACACGGGTGGGTGCTCGACCGACACAGGCACTGCCGGAACGGAGTGGAGGACTCGGAGGCTTTGCGGAGAGTTGTCGGGCGGGCTCCCGTGGCACAATGAGAGCGCAGAAGGGGGAAAACTAAGTCAAGGCTACTCGGCTCGAATGGAGCGAAGCGGAAATGAAAGCGAGGCCTATCTGCGGTTCGTCAGTTTGTAGTAGATAATTTCGTCTTCTTATTTGGAGCGCTAGAACTTGCTCCAACGCGGTTTGAGCGGTCTATGCGATGGCGTTCGCGATCCGATGGGGTTCCATAGCCCCAATCTGCTGGAGGATGGCTATGTACATCCGTAAGATTCAGCAATTGCTGGATCACAAAGAGGTGGCGACGATGGTGATCCATACTCACGTGCTGAACAGTGTCGGCAAAGGCGTCCTGAACCGCGTCGATTCCGGTTTAGACGTATCCGCATAAAACCGAGAGGCCGAGTCCGGCATTCGACAATTTGTTGATAGCCAGGGACTTGACAGAACGTAGCGCACGGTTTTATACGGAAGAGAACTTAGGTCGCCGGGTTCATACGGAACCAGATATACATTGTTGGGTGGCAATCTCTAATGATAGATTCCGTCGAGAAGAATCAACTTCGTGCCCGTCTGGTAAGCATCGCGCTCGAATGGGAGCGTGCATTCGGCGTCGCGCCGCGCATTACGAGCGCAATCTCAGAGTATGACGCCGCCCGACTTGTGGGTCACACCGACGAGAGTTTCAGCAATGATTGTGTGGGCCGTACCGCCGTCTCGAAAGGCGCAGATTTTACGTGTGGCGGGCTCCGATATCAGGTAAAGGCCAACCGTCCGAGTGGCAAGCCGGGTTCTCCCGTGACAAAGGTTCCGAAGGCGAGCAACTATGACTGGGACAAGCTCGTTTGGTTGCTCTACGACCGCTACTATGTGCTTCAGGAAGCGTGGGAATGGGATGCATCCGCGTATCGAGACGCGTTTCACGACCGAGCTCACGTTCGTCCCCCAGATATGCGACGAGGACGACAAATCTTCCCGCATGCCGGCTAAAGTTCGTGTCTGCTCAGGCACGAACACGTTGCGTGGTAACGTCCGACGGGCCACCCAACAAATTGGACCGGAGCGGCGGTAGCGTGTTTCGCATCGAAGTTGGTGCGGCGATGCTTGAATGAAATCGCGCCGCCCGGTCAACTGTCTCAGACGTTAGGCAGACAAGGACCAAACCGAAGGGGGAGCACCCACCATGCCTGAAGTCCGCGACATTTTTCTCTGGTACCGTGATCAACCGACGATGCCGTCGGACTTCACGACGCTGCAGCAGGAGGAATGGAAACAGCGACACTCTGCTGATCTGGTGAACCACTTTGCTGGGCAGTCGGTCACGTCGTGCATCGCGAGAATCTACGACGTAACTGTCGAGGGCATTTCAGCGTACGCCTCCTATGACTTGGACTACCTGATACACGATGGGAAGCACTTCCACTATCAAAAGAACACACCGCGTCGGCACTACGCACAGATCAAATATGAGATCGCCTACCAGGGGTCAGCTTGGGTCGAGAAGGTGAAATCCCTTCGTCAGGGTCAGATGGTCGAGTTCGACGGAACGATGATGAGCGCCGAATGGTCTGGCAAAGGATTCGATACAGAATACTTTCTGACCATCCGCTTAGCACTGAAATCGATTCAGTCAATCGACAGCCGCTTCCTACACGCGGAGGTGCTGGACGGTACACTTGCGTACTCAAGTTCGGGATGTTTTGTTGCGACGGCGGCGTTCGGTTCAGACCAAGCCCCTGAAGTGCAGGTCCTCCGTCGATTTCGTGACGTAGTACTCAGCCGCCATATCGTCGGTCGCCTGCTTGTTCGCGGGTACTACAGCGTGTCACCGCCAGTAGCGGCATTCGTCGCACGACATCCGACCCTCCGGTCGGCTGCTCGCTTCTTGCTTGGCCGCGTCGTCGGACGGCTCAGTGCACGATTGAGTGCTGGCTAAGACCGCGGAGAATGTGTGAGGCTGCCTAACAAAGGCTTGCAGCGGACGCGGCGATAGCATCTTCTTCATGGTGCTTCCTGCGGCCTAGCTTGTGTGAGTTCGCGCCGCGCCGCTGAAGCCCAGCGTTATACGTCGGGATGTAACTCATGCGCGCACTAGAGACAAAAGAAGAAAATTCGCGAGCCGTAAGAAGTTTTCGCGAACGTTTGAAGGAGGTCGCATCCAAGTTAGATGAAATGGAATGGGGTTTTCCAAATGGGGAGAGAGCCGTCTATCCCACATACTCAATCCAAACGCATCTAGGAGAAATTCAAGTTGGTGTTCCTAAATCTTGGAGTACCCGAGTCCCTCATCTTATCCGCTTTACGAAAGAGCAAGGCCCTCCATCGCCAGATGTCGAGATAAATATTCCTATAGAGCATGATCGGAAAGTTTCCGGTCTATATGTCCAGTCCGACAACGAATACTGGCTTTGCTCTCGCGGCTCGTTCACCTCGTATCGAGGCCAAATAAAACGTGAATTCACATTTTCTCATTTTGATAAGTGGCTTATTCAAATTGACGATATGGGCAAGCCCGCCAATGTTATTCCAGTTTGTTCACTCGCTTCACCTACAATCGCAAACGATATAGCGACATTCGTGGCTGCCGTACAAGAACTAAAGCAACTACACAAAGGCGGAGAACAATCTGAAACTGTTGTGTACGATACGTCGCCATCCTCTACTCATGGGTGGGGGGCGGGAACTGAGTTTGAAGGTAAGAAAAATGCTGGGGGCGGATCAAAAAGTGAGTATGAGTATCTACACGGCCCCTTGTGCAATCAGCTAATGTTGTTCCTTGGAAAGGTTACCGCCTCTAATCAATCCGTATTTGTCACCAAAAACACACACGTCGATGTAGCCATAGTTGATAAAATATCGCAGGCCGCAAACGCAATTTTTGAAGTAAAAACGTCGGCTCTTCCTTCTGCACAGGTGTATTCTGCGGTAGGACAAATGCATTACTACAAATATCGGTATGGGCACTCAAAGACCAAGCTCTATCTGGTTTTACCTTTGAGCTGTAAGTCAACCGAAACCCAAGATTTTATCGAGTCACTGGGCATTGCTATTGTTTACGGAGAGTCAGGGAAATTCAATTTTCCAAACGGTGCAAGTCTTGCAGACGACGTATAACCCTACATTCGAGCGGGACTGCGCAAAAGGGGCGCAGCCCCTCAATGCCACGTTATGCCGCTAACCCCATGATGAACAAATCCATGCCAGACCGGGATGTACGTGGAATCGGCCGCGTCGTGGTTAACTTTCAACTTCTCGAATTCACGGTCGTTCGACTTATTTGGATCCTGGCGGACACAGATCAGGAAATCGGGGAACGCATTACGGGTTGCGTTAACTTTCGCTCGCTTTGTGACCTCCTGCAATCACTTTTCTTGTATCGTGTGAAAGAGCCATCGCTTGTAAAAGAATTTCAGAGCTTGATGAAACGAATCGACGAAGCCGCCAACGGTCGGAACAAAGTTGTTCATTCCTGGTGGTTCATAGACATTGAGAGTGGGAGTTCTTCCCGACTAAAACCCAAGAAGAAAAGTTCGCCCAGTGCTTTGCGTTCCTTTTATGACTCACAGGACATCGACTACGATGATTTGTCGCGTTCAATCTTGGCCGTCACTAATGAACTCACGAATTTCATTAACGAACTCTACGCAGCCAAACTCATCCCCAGGAAACTGGGTATTTCGTTGGACTCTTCATGATGGATCAAATCCAAATGGAGGGCATCCTGATCTTCCACGGCGACTTCCGACATGCCCGTCGGTTTGCCTCCGAAATTCTCCGCGCTAAATTTCATACTCGGAACCGAACACAAATACGCGACGTGACTCACTTGGCGCTTAATACCGCGCTGATTGTTTCCTACGGGAGACCCTTCTTCAAGAACTATAACTTTGGCAACGGGATCTCCTCCTTGAAATCTTGTGCGGCAACCGTATTGACCGACTCGGAAGATTTGAATCTTCATAACAAAGTCTTGTCGCTCCGATTGAAAGTGTATGCTCACTCCGACGGCGATTCACACCTACTTACTGGCTTCAATTACAACGGGCCTGGCCCGAAGTTCACAAAGGACCCGTTTGCGATGCTGGACAAGTCGGAAACTCGCAGATTGAAGTCTATTTGTGATCGATGGATTGCCTATCTCGAGGAGCAGCGCGCTGCGCGCTGAAGGCACTATCCCATCAGCACGCCCAACAAATCTAGCGCGCGGCCGCGTCAACTTCTCAAACCTTGGGCGCTTACAAATCGTCGTTGAACGAAGGAACACCGAATCTTTTTGACCATGAGGTTACAAATGAAGAAAAAAGATCTCGACACGTCTCCGATAATGACAATTGGCCGTTACAGAATTCGGAGGTCTCGTCTTCGAGAGTATCTTGAAAATATTGCCGATGGCAGCGACTTCAATCTTTTTCCCGATCCGCGGTCAAACAAGATGACCAACACGTGGATCAAGAATAATATTGGACAAATCGCCAAGGCTGTGGGTTCGTCAAAAGCCAAATGACACGTGCCTCATCGGTGAATATTTGTTCCAACAGCACCCCAACAATGACCGATGTTGTACCGTAAATGGCACATTGTCCGATTGGCGAAAATTAGCGAAAATGCTATTCTGCGCCACATGCCAGCCTGCATTGTGTCATTCGTAGACCTAGACGGTATCCGCCATTCGGTCGAAGTCGAGGCCGAAGGATTGTACGAAGCGTCCGTCTTAGGGTTGTGCGCGTTCCGCAAGCACGAGCTTGCGCCTGGTGGCCTAACTCAATTGGAAATTGAGGTGCGCAGTTCGGTTAAGCACACGCTGAGCGTTATCAAGGTTTGGGAGTGGTTGCAGCGCGGTGTGAGTTCGCCGAAACAGGCTATCCTAAAGGAGCGACTACGCGCCTTATTGTGATTTTCGCTGCCGGTGATGACATCCCTACAGGGGTACGAATTCAATATCGCTGGAGAACCGCTAATTGCTTAGCCATCGCGCTTGATTAAGTGAAAATGTGCGGGTCATATGCCCGAGCGGTCTTTGCTGATTGTTTATTCGAAGAACTCAGCTTGACTCGCCGAAGATGAGTCGATGGATGACGTGAGGTCACGACCTTACAACGCAGGCTTCTGTTTCTTTAGACAAGCTGGGGTGGCTCTATCTGGCCGCCGCTATCCGTGGTTTCGCGTCGCAGCCACGAACGTGCCAACCGCCATTCGCGCTCAACTGTGCCGAGCGACACATCCAACATCTCCGCAACCTCAGACTCTGTAAATCCGCCAAAGTAGCGATACTCGACGACCTTGGCTTTTCGTTCGTCAATTTCGGCCAACTTGTTCAAGGCGGCGTTTAGAATTAGTAGTTCTTCGGATTGCTCGGTCGACAGCCGCTGCGTCGCTAAGGTATCGACACGCTCGGGTCGTTTCCCTCGCTTGGCAGCCAACTGCGCTCGCGCGTATTCAACGAGTACTTGTCGCATTCGTCTAGCTACGATCGAGTAAAAGTGGACGCGACTATCCCAAGTAATCTTGTCAGACTCTATAAACCGAATTAGTGCCTCATTGACAAGGGCTGTTGTTTGAAGCGTATGGCCAACGCGTTCGCGACTCATATAAGCGTGCGCTAGATGCCGGAGTTCTTTGTCGACTAGCGGTATCAGCTTTTCCAGCGCCTCGGCATCGCCTTTGCTCCACGCCTGAAGCAACTCAGTGATTTCGTGTGTTTCTGTCATCTACTGATTGAAACCCTTGAACCATTCGCCCAGCTAAGCAAAGGCGCATTATAAGCTCACCCGCGCTGAAAACACCTTCGTTTCCCCGCCTGTTAAGGGTTTTGACATGAATTATCGCCATTAGAGATGGAAGAAAAAAACAACCACCTATAAGGAGCTTGAAAACACCATGAGAAAAGCACTACTGAACGTTTTATTGTTCTTCATCTTTGCGACCCCCGCGCTTGCCCAGCAATCGCAATACTTGGGCAGGCTCTCGACGAATCCCTATGATCCGACATCGGTGTCGAATCCCTACAGCCAATACGGGAGCCCCTACTCGCCGACGTCGATCAACAACCCGTACAGCGTCTACGGAAGTCCCTACAGCGCTTACAGCGCCAACAACCCGTACACGACGAGCGCGCCGCGACTCTATGCCCCGGACGGCACATACCTCGGTCGGCTCTCGGCCAACCGCTATGACCCGGAGTCCACCTCGAATCCCTACGGCATCTACGGCAGCCGCTACTCGCCGACTTCGATCAATAACCGATACGGCTCTTACGGCAACCCCTATTCGAGCCCAGCGCCATTGATCTTTGGTGGCGAACCAAACCGAAGACTCAGGCCCTGAATTCGAGTCGTGGGCGCCGAATCTGCAACCGAGCACGAAGGATAGGACATTAACGTCAGAGGTAACAAATCCAATGTCAACCGAAAACAGATCCCAATGGTCCACAGTCAAGGTAATCGTCCTGTGTCTCCTAGTATCCGCGTTGGCTTTCTACGAGGGAAGCAGGCTCGACCTTTTTACGGCGTCAGGCGCTCAGCCCGTAGCAGCCCAGCATCCGCCGAAAACCGAACGGCTCCAGACCGAAGAAGTAAAACGCGATAACGCACCTCATTACTTCCGAGTGGCCCAGGTGATTGAAGGAGACGTAGTCAAGCTTGATGACGGAACTGAGGTAAACCTCATCGGCGTCAGTTGTCCAAAGTTGGACGACACTGACCCACTGCAAGTCGCGCTTGCTCATGAATCGGTCGCTTTTACCACAGGCGCGATCACAGCCAAGCAGGTTCGGCTGGAGTATGAGCCGGGCCACTCGTTCGACGGTCGCGGACGAACACTTGCGTATGTTTATCTGCAAGACGGTACCTTCCTGAACGCGGAGCTAATTAAGCACGGCTACGGTAGTGCATTCGCAAGGTACACCTATCGATTTACAGATGACTTCCACCGGGATGAGATTACAGCCCGAAACGCCAAGATAGGGCAATGGGAGTCGCGCGAGGTAGAGACGGCGGAAATCAACAATGGTAGCAGCGAGTCAACAACAGACCTGGCCAGTGCAGCAACCTCAGAAGAGACAGACACTGCTAATCGGGAGAGCCCCGCGTCAGTCAACTTGCTACCTACTCCTACAAGGTCACGAGTAGTCCAACCGATCACGCTTTCGTCGCGCGCCAGCGCGGATAACGAAGACACGCAGCAATCATATTCAAGCACATCCGTTGAGACGCCGAGTCGCTCATACAGTTCGCCGTCATACATCTCTCCGAGCATAGCGCCAGCATATAAGCCGGGCGTTGCTGAGAACGGGTCTGTTTACGGAGAAATCAGCGAACGGACTGGCAGGCCAAAGACAGTCTACGTCCGTAGTTACACGAGGCGTGATGGCACGTATGTCCGTAGCTACTGGAGAAGTGCTCCTCGGTAGAGGTCTTTCCAGTCCACTGACTATGAAGTCCTAACTTAAACAGGAGGTAATTAACTATGCGGAGAATCTTTTCTCTGGTTCTGCTCACATCGGCGCTATTGGGTTGTAATTCCAGGACGGCAACTTTGCCGACCCAGCAGTTCGCTTACGCGCAGGCTCAGAATTCCGGAAACCCGAACGTCAAAGTCTGGGTGAACACTAAGTCCGGTGTTTATCACTGCCCAGGCACTCGCTGGTATGGCAATACCCAACAGGGCGAATACATGGCGCAGAAGCAGGCCCAAAGCAAAGGATACAGACCGGCTTATGGGAAGGCTTGCGAATAGATTATTGCTGGGTGCGGCTCTAGTGAGTAGACGTTCACTTTGCTATGAATTGCCCGCTACATATAAGATGAATGCACGAATACTCAGACCTGAGCTTTTTTGGCTCTTGCACGACCTTCATTTCGTAGTGTTATCTCTCGGTACCGGAGACCACTAAATGAGCCCCACCCCGCGCTGGCATCGAATAGGAGAGATTTATCACTCAGCCGTTCCGTTGAGCCGATCGGAGCGTGCTGCCTATGTGACAAGTGCTTGCTCCGGCGATTCAGAACTGCAGGAGGAGGTTGAATCGCTTCTTCATGCTGACGACTCATCAGGGGGATTCCTCGAGGCTGCTGTCTTCGACTTAGGCCTGAAGATTCTCTCGGACGATGGCCTCACGAATGACGAGACAGACGCAATTATCGAGAATCGAGGTCCCGATGAGCTTTTGGGCAAAACGCTTGATGAGCGATACCTAATCGAACGACAACTTGGCCACGGCGGAGTGGGCAAAGTATATCTCGCTCGCGATCTCAAACTTCACAACAAGCACGTTGTAGTTAAGGTTCTGCTTGAAAAGTCGTTGAAGAATGAGTGGGTTGCGCTGAAATTTCGGCAAGAGAAAGAGGCTCTTGCCCGCATAGACCACCCCGGAGTTGTTGGTATTGTCGACACCGGCGAGTTGGCGGATGGGGAACCTTACATCGTGATGCAATACGTCGACGGTATCTCTATCCGTGAGGCGATAAAAGCACAGCCAGAGGGAATGGATCTCGATCGCGCGGCGTCGATAATCAAGCAAGCCGGGTCAGCTCTAAGCGCTGTACATGAACGAAATATTTATCATCGCGATCTAAAGCCTGAAAACATCATGCTTCAACGCGTGGGCCATGGCGAAGAGCAAGTCAAGATTCTGGACTTCGGCGTAGCAAAGGTTAAGGAATCCCTTATCGCTTCGAGTACCGTGACCGACGCGACCTCGGCAGGGACCGTTTCCTATATGTCGCCGGAACAACTGCGTCTCCAGAAGGTGTCGGCGGCAAGCGATATCTATTCGTTAGGAGTGATCGCATACGAGATCGTCACCGGGCGGCGACCATTCAAAGCGCAGACTGCCGCGCACTTAGCTGAGATGCAGAGGGAAGGGATTCGAGTGAAACCGATGGATTTGTGTCCGCTGTTGTCGCCGGACGCGGAACAGATCATCCTAAAAGCACTCACTTTTGAACCGCAAGACCGTTATCAAAACGCGGCAGAGTTTGGCAACGCGTTGGCGCACGCTCTGATTAATGAACAAGAGTCTGTTACGGTACCTGGAAGATCTGCTGAATCATCTTCAGAGATGCCACCGGAAACGATTGCGACTCCGTTCGAACCAGCAGTCGGCCACGGCTCGCCGCGCATGGTTTCTTCAACGCCTGTAGACCTGATAGAGCAAAAGCGCGGCTGGCCCAAGATTGCCGGTGCACTAGCTTTCATTGCGATTCTATTGGCTGGCGGACTAATTCTTATAAAGCGACAGTCTCTGTTCGGAAACAAACCGAATACAGGTGGTGGCAATATGGCGCAGCGGTCGCTAGCTTATTGGCTCACTGTACAAAAAATGCGTGACGGAAAGCCTTATCAAGAACCGTTTCAATCTTCCGGTCAAGAGGTTTTCGAGAACGGCTACAAGTTTCGTCTAAACATGTCGAGCCCGCAAGCTGGTTATCTCTACGTATTTAATGAAGGCGCGCCTGAAAGGGACAATACAAGTTTCACAGTAATCTATCCGACGCCATTAACTAACAACGGCTCTGCGAAACTTGACGCAAACCAGACTATACAGACGAACTGGAATACGTTTGCGGGCCAGACTGGCACTGAACAGTTCTGGGTCATCTGGTCCGCGGCGGCTGTTAGTCAACTCGAAGCTGCACGGGACGATGCTTTTAAGAGTAAGGAAGGTGCGGTCACGGACGCTGCAATGGTCAGGAACGTTAAAGAGTTCTTGACCAAACATTCTGACCCAAAACCGGAAACAACCAAGGATACTTTGAAACAGCAGACTGACGTTCGCGCAAGTGGCGAACTGCTGGTCAAGCTGGTCGAGCTCGAGCATCGCTGAGAGTTCACGAAATGTCCGTTCTAGTTGCGCTCATATGGAGTCTTAGGAGGCTGAACAAATGTCTTCACATCGCCCGGACTGTAAGCGGATCGAACACCGCAATGTGTTACGTCCTCTAATGGTTTTCTTCGGTTTGTCCTTAGTAATACTTCTAGGGTCAGTCTCTCTCGCCGCTCCTCCCCAAGGAACGCCGCGAAAGATCGTCTCTGATGACTTCACAAAGAATCGGCAGGAGGCAGCGCCTTCTAACTCCAACAGCAAATCTCAAGGACAATCTTCAAATAATGTGGTGCCTAGGCCAAGGCCAGGTCGCACATATCGGCTGGCTTCGCGACCCACCATTAAGACACGAAAATCGTCGACCGGCAGTGTCATAGCACAGTTGGGGATAACCATTTGGAGGCTGCGTTCCGCAGCTAATAATGACCCGGGCGGCAGAGAGCTGATAAGAGAAAAAGGCAAGTCTGGATGGGTGCCTGAACGTGTGGAAGGCGAAACCATCTTTCGAGAAGGCGACCATGTGCGGATTAGCATTGAATCACCCCGTGCTGGTTACCTGTACGTTATTGATCGTGATCTATTCTCCGACGGGACATCCGGTGGCGCGATGATGATCTATCCGTGGTCTAACGCGGACAATCAAATGCGTCCGGGAAGATTGGTTGACATTCCAGCGCAAGAAGATGATCCAAGCTACTTCACCGCCAGACTAACCAACCCAAATCAGGTGGGCGAGTTATTGACAGTCATCGTTACCACGTCTCCGCTAAACCTGCCGATTTCCGATAAGCCTATCCAGATCTCAAGTGTAGAGATCGCGAACTGGGAAAAGCTATGGGGTGGAAAGAGCGAGCGGTTCGAAATGGAAGGCGGCGCAGGTGAAGCATGGACCAAACAGGAACAGCAAGCCGCCGCGGGTAAAGGAACAAGACAATTGACTCGCGACGATCCGGCGCCGCAGACGATTTACCACATCTCCGCCACCGATAGTAGAGCAATCCTGGTAAACGTTAGGATTCGATATGTGAAGTAGAAGATTGTGTTCGGCACGTCAGTAACCATGAATATGAAGTCCCACGTCATCCGCAACCTCGTGAAAGGGTTTTTCTGGGCAGTTTTGCTGTTTGGTGGAGTCGTTGGTCTTTCAAGAATCACGACCGCACAAACTGGCGAGCCGTCGCGTGAACCCGTGCTGCGCATCGAGATGGGGATGCACACGGCGCCTATCTGGGGCATCGGCATTGACCGCGCCGGGAAGCTCCTGGTGACGGCGTCATTAGATAAGACAGTTCGTGTGTGGGAATTGTCGAGCGGGCGTTTGCTTCGCGTGCTGCGCGTGCCTATCGGCGACGGCAACGAGGGCCGACTCTACGCGGCAGCCATCTCGCCGGATGGCAATACCATTGCTGCGGGTGGGTGGAGTGGTAATGAGCCGGGAACTGTATCTGTGTATCTCTTCGACCGCGAGAGCGGCAGGCTGGTGCGCCGGTTGAGCGGCCTGCCAAATGTCGTCAACCTCATCGCGTTCTCGCCAGACGGCGCGATGATGGTCGCGACGTTCGGCGAAGCGAATGGAGTATGCGTATGGCGCACCGCAGACTGGACGCAAGCATTACGCGACAAAGACTACGGCGGCGCGAGCTATGGCGCAGACTTTGACCACTCTGGGCGGCTGGTAACTAGTTGCTTGGATGGCTTCCTGCGCCTGTACGACCGCGATATGCGCTTGTTGGAGAAGCAAGTTGTGCGGGGCGGTAAGCAGCCTATCGACGTGCGCTTCTCGCCTGACGGGCGAAAGGTCGCGGTCGGCTACAATGACAGCACGCGTGTTGACGTGTTTTCCGGAGAGACGCTTTCCTCACTTTACAGCGCAGATACTTCTGGTGTTGAGAAGGGCGGCACTCTGGCTCACGTTGCATGGTCAGCGGACGGCTCAATGCTCTACGGAGGAGGGGCGTCTTATATTACTTCACCTGACTTTCGTATCCGGCGTTGGAGCAATGAGGGGCGCGGGCGCTACGTCGACACGCCCGCCGCCAGAGGCTCGATCCAGGGCATCGCTCCGCTTCCTACGGGCGGTATCGTCTATGGCGCAGGTGACCCATCATGGGGCGTCCTCGATGCGCAGCACAAGCAAGTACAGCCACGCCAAGCCGGACAGATTGCAGACTACCGCGATAGTTGGACAAACTTTCTCACCGACTTGAATGGCAACACGATTCGCTTCGGTTATGAATTGGCCGGCAAGTCGCCTGCCGTTTTCCAATTAAGTACGCGCAACCTGGCGCCCGACACAGTTGAAAGTAGCAGCCTGCACGAGTCTCGGACAGTAGCACCCGGCCTTTCCATCACCGACTGGAAAAGCACTCAAAGGCCACGCCTCAACAACGCGCCCCTGAAACTCACACCGTACGAAATGTCGCGCAGCCTTGCCATCGCGCCCGATGGCGGACGGTTCCTGCTCGGTACTGAGTGGTTTGTCCACCTCTTTGATCGTAGCGGTCAAGAACTCTGGAACACGCCGGTACCCAGTACCGCTTGGAGTGTTAACATTAGCGGAGACCAACGCTACGCGCTCGCGGCTTTCGGCGACGGCACAATTCGCTGGTATCGCATGAGCGACGGCAAAGAGCTGCTCGCATTCTTCCCGCATGCCGACCGCAAGCGCTGGGTTCTGTGGACTCCTTCAGGCTATTACGACGCATCACCGGGCGGCGAAGATCTAATCGGCTGGCATGTCAACAACGGGCGCGATCAAGCGGCGGACTTCTTCCCTGCCGGCCAATTTCGCTCGACCTATTATCGCCCGGATGTCATCGCTAAAATCTTGGAGACCGGCGACGAGGCTCGCACCCTCCAACTCGCCAACGACGCTGCCGGACGCAAACAGCAGCAAGCGAGCATCGCACAGCAGTTACCGCCCGTCGTCGAAATCATGTCCCCATCGGATAGCAGCGAGTTTTCCTCAACCGAGATCGCTGTCCGATTTCGCGTTCGTACTCCTTCGGGCGAACCCGTGACCATCGTCAAAGCGCTAGTCGATGGCCGGCCGATGGGTGCGAGGCAGTTGGTTCGGGAAGCAGCCACAAGCAACGCGGACGGAATGCGCGAACTACGTGTGACCGTACCCGAACGGGACAGCGAGATCGCAATCATCGCGGAGAACCGTTTTACGTCGAGTGTGCCGGCTACCGTGCGCGTCAAATGGCGCAGCACGACGGCGACTCGGCCTGAAGCGTTCGTCATCAAACCCAAGCTCTATATTCTGGCCGTTGGCGTTAGCCAATATGCCGACAGCAAGTTCAATCTAAAGTTAGCGGACAAAGACGCGGGCGATTTTGTGAAAGCGATGATGGCGCAGAAAGACCTGCTCTATCGCGATGTGGTGGTGAAGCTCTTAACCAACGAGAAAGCGACGAAGGACGACGTGCTCGATGGGCTGGATTGGATTCGACAGGAGACCACGAGCAACGATGTGGCGATGGTCTTTTTCGCCGGGCACGGCGTCAACGATCAGAACAACTACTATTACTTCTGTCCGTACAATGTGGACCCGAGCCGGTTGCTGCGTACGGGCGTGGCCTTCAGTGATATCAAGAAGACGGTTTCGGCGATCGCCGGCAAGGCGTTGTTCTTCGTCGATTCATGTCACTCCGGCAATGCCATCGGCCTTGCGGCACGGCGCGGGCTGCTCGACATCAACATCGTGATCAACGAGCTTTCGAGCGCTGAAAACGGCGTCATCGTCTTTTCTGCTTCGACCGGTAGCGAGTCGTCGTACGAACGCGAGGAGTGGAACAACGGCGCGTTCACGAAAGCGCTGGTCGAAGGGTTGGGCGGCGCAGCGTCCATCGGCAATACGGGCCGCATCACCTACAACATGCTCAACGTCTATATTTCAGAGCGAGTGAAAGAACTGACGAAGGGCCAGCAACATCCGACAATGATCTCGCCCCAGACTGTCCCTGATTTTCCGATCGCGGTGAAGAAATGAAGAGAAGGATCGGCTTCGCTATACCAAATAGAAGTCCGGCATTCGGAACGTCGGCAATGATGAATATGAAGTCTCACATCATCGGCAAAATGATCCGACTTGAGTGCAACCCAGGGTCTTCAGACGTTAAGGGTGGACCCTTTGATACGACGCAATGCTTCTGTTTAGTGGGCAGATGAATGAAATAGAGGCCTTATGTACTGGTTAACAACACTTCATCTACTGGTTCCGTTTGTGAACCCGAAACGACTCTCTCTTCTATTCCTGATTGCTCCACTCCTTGCGGCAGGGAATGCCCCGGCCCAGCAGCCTGAAGCTGTGCTGATCGACGGACGGCCGGCTCTCAAGTACATAGATAAAGAAGGATGCGAATCACCCATCAATTATGGAAAGACTGCAGGTCAGGAAGTATCCATTGCCGTTCGAGTAAACCACTGGCACGGGAAAAACTTGGGCGAGAAGGGCTGGTTGTTTATTAACAAGACCCGAATATTCTTTGCACCAGACGCTGGTCAAACAGATGAGCATTCGTTCAGCATTCCAAGAATTGAATTCAAAGAAGCTAAGGTGTCCAAGGATCACAAGGTGTATTACCTGACGATCATAAGTAACGCAAAGAAGAACCAAGAGTTTGGCGCCGGCTGCTTCGGAAATAAGAAAGACCTGGAAGACTTTTTCGTTCCCGTTTTGGAATATGCTGTCATTGCCTGTAATGATTTTGACGCTGCCGTAGAGCAATTCCAGCAACTCACTGCCAAGGTGCAACCGCGAAAGTCCGAGCAAGATACGACGGTTTCAGATCTCCTCGGAACGAATCCCAAGACTTCCACTTCCGAATCACCGAGCGGAACCGCCAAAGAAGAAGGGACCGGCGACGCCAAGACATATTTCAACCTTGGGAAGACGCATTTGAAACTGCACTTGTATGACGAAGCCATCAGAGCATTTAAGCAAGCTGTTCAGATCAAAGGAGACTATGCTGAGGCCTATAACGGCCTGGGCGATGCCTATCTTTATTCGGGACATTATCCAGAAGCGATATCTGCCTACACTCAAGCAATCAAGATCAATCCGAACTTTGCTGAAGCGTATAACGGGCTTGGTGTCGCATACTCCGACACGTTCCAGCCCGAAGAGGCAATAAGAGCATTAAGACAAGCAATCAAATTACAGCCAAACTCTCACGTAAACTTTTATTTTGCAGGTTTGGCCTATAAGAGGTTGGGAAAACGAAAGGAAGCGGTCGAGGCGCTAAGAGAGACGATTCGCCTGAATCCGAAATTCGCAGATGCCTACGAGGTGCTTGGGGACATTTATTCCAACTCAAAAGATTATTCTGCTGCTGTTGAAGTGTACCGATCGTTAGTGCAGCTCCGGCCCGATTCTCCGGCGGCCCATTCCCTTCTCGCAAATTCCTATTCCAATTCAGGAAGAAAACAAGAGGCCCTGGATGAATATGAATTGGTTATTAAACTTATTCCGAAAGATCCGAGTGGTTATCACAACATCGGCAATACTTATGCAGACATGGGTCGCTTTGACGAAGCAATACAGAGTTACAAGCGGGCCATTGCCCTGAAGAGCGATTACATACCGTCTCATTTCATGTTGGGCAGAGCTTTCTTCAAGAAGGGAGATAAAGCTTCTGCAATTGAACAATACAATGTCTTGAAGTCGCTCGACCCGAATGCTGCGAAGGCTCTCCTTGATGAAATAAGCAAGTAATCTTAAGTGTGGTAACTCAAAAACGATTTCGTTTGCCTGGTACTTCACCGCAGCGTGGGAATAAAGCTATGCGCTCGCATTTACCAATAATGATACTCTCGCTGGTACTCCTGCTTTCGATTACTCCCGCTTTAAGTAAAGCTCAGGAAAAGCCATCGCCAGCGCCCGATCCGAAAGCTCAAGCGGTTATTGACCTTATCAAAGAGGCCCGAAAACAACGCACGGCCGGCAATTTTGATGGAGCACACAAGATTCTTCAAAGCGCGCTAAGTACGGCGCAGAGGGAATTTGGCGAGTCAGACCTTCTTGTAGCGTTCTGTCTTGAAAACATCGGCGAGGTCTACGCTTTCCAGGCTAATTATGCACAAGCTGAATCATCTCTAACCAAGGCTCTCGCCATCATGGGGCAAATGCTCGGGCCGGAAAACCTGTCTGTTGCATCGGTTCTCAGTGATCTTGCGGACGTTTACAGGTTAAGTGGGCAATACGATCGTGCGGAGCCGATCTACCGACGAGTCGCGGCGATGCGGGCTAAAGGCCTGGGGCCCAAGCACCCGTTGGTTGCGGAAACGTTAAACGGCGCTGCAATAACTTACCAAGCCAAAGGCGATTACAAGACCGCTGAGTATCTTTTCAGTCAAGTTCTTGAAATCCGTGAAGGCGCCGGTGGCGACACAGCGGACACCGCTCAAGCGCTTAATAACTTGGCTGAGTTGCATGTGGCGAAAGGGGAGTATCAGAAGGCGGAACAGGAGTATCTCCGGGCTGTCGCGATCTATGAAAAGACTCTTGGACCTACGAGCACTCATCTGGCCACGGCCCTGAATAACCTGGCTAACTTCTATTCTCTAAAGCAGGATTACAAATCAGCGGAAACACTCAACAAGCGAGCGCTGAGCATACTTGAAGGGGCGCTGGGTCCAAATAATCCGGACGTCGCAATTTCTCTCAACAACCTCGCAATGATCTATGTCGGCAGCGGGGATGCTAATAAAGCTGAACCTCTGTTGGTACGAGCGTTGGATATACATGAGAAAACGGTGGGGCCCGAGCATGCAGCCACCGCTACAACACTTACAAATCTAGGGGAGGTATATCAAGCAAAATATGAGTACGAAAAGGCTGAGAAATTCTATCTGCGCGCCCTCTCGATTCGAGTAAAGCTTTACGGTTCGGATAATGCTGATGTCGCTGCTACTTTGAATGGCCTTGGATCCCTGTACCAAGCAAGAGCCGACTACGCAAAGGCTGAACAGTGTTTTCAGCGTGCGTTGTCGATCAAAGAGAAGATCTTGGGAACGGAAAATGCCCAGATAGCCGGCACTCTTGCTTCACTTGGTTTTTTCTACATCAAGACTAACAAATTCCTGGAAGCGGAAATGTTTTTCAAAAAAGCTTTGGCGCTTTCGGAGAAGGCTTGGGGATTAGAAAGCACTAGTCTAGTTACGCCACTTCGCAATCTTGCATCGTTATACGAGGCAGAGCACGAGTACGGCCAGGCAGAAGCGCTTAATCAGCGCGCCCTTTCCATAGTGGAAAAGGTGTGGGGAAGTGACCACCCAAGCGTCGCCGTGGTTCTTTCATATCTGGCGGACGTTTACACACAAACTGGTGAGTACGGCAAGGCAGAAGCCCTTTATCAACGGAACATCGACATCCTTCAAAAAGCATCCGGCTCGGACAGTTTGATGGTTGCGACCGCATTAGACAACTTTGCTAACTTCTATAACCAGAGAGGGAGTTTCGAAAAATCACTTCCCTTACTGCTCCGTGCCCTGGAGATTCAAAAGAAAGAATTAGGGAGTGAGCATCCATTGGTTGCTCACACGTTGTCTTTGCTTGGCCATCTAAATCTTGCAAAGGGTGACTTGAAAACTGCGCTAGACTTTTTTAACGACGCTCAAAAGATAGCGGAGAGAGTCTTCGGCTCAGACAGCCCGGAGATTATTTATTATGTGAGCAATGTTGCATCTGTATACAAAGAGCAAGGAAGGTTTCGAGAATCTGAGCAGCTCTATCTTCGAGACGTATCAATTATCTCCTCTCGACTAGGAAACGAACATCCCGACATCGTTGGTTCGCTCACGGGTTTAGCTTTGCTTTATCAGGCTGAGGGTGACTACAAGAAGGCTGAGGAGGCTTACAGAAACGTCTTAGCAATCCAAAAGAGGACTCTTGGACCAGAATCACCTGAGGTTGCGACAATATCGATGTTCCTTGGTCTTCTTTACATGTCGAAAGGTGACTACGTCGGAGCAGAGCCACTTCTTCAATTGGCGGTAAACGTGATGCAGAAAGTGCTCGGCCCCGACAATTACATTTCCGCAGTCCCTATTAATAACTTGGGACTTCTTTACTACCATCGCGGCGATTGGGATCGTTCGGAAGCAGCTTTCAAGAGAGCGCTAGCTGTGATTGAAAAGACACTTGGAACCGACAGTCCCAGAACCGCCGTCATGCTGGGCAATTTAGCTCTGGTTTATCAATCCAAAGAGAACTACAAGCAGGCTCAGGAAATTCGCGAGAGAGTTGTGAAAATCGATGAAAAAGCCTTCGGGTCGGACAGTATTAATTTGTTTCTTCCACTCAATAACCTTGGATTATCTTATGCGCTCAATGGTGATTATGCGCGCGCTGAACAACTATTCAATCGCGCGCTGGTGATTTCTGACAAAGCGTTTCCGACCGGCCATCCTGATCAAGTGAATGCTCTGGCCAATCTGGCGACAATCTATACAGAACAAGGCGACTTGAAAAAGGGCGAAGAGTTCCTGCAAAAGGGCTTAAGGTTAGCTCAAGACAAGCTGGGCCCGAAGCATCCGACTGTGGGTACCATTTATGCGACGTTAGCCCGGTTGTATGTAGCAAAGGGCGACAAGGATAAGGCTGTCCAATATGCACAGTATGCCGAAGAGATCAGCGAGAATAACCTTCGTCTGATTCTTGCTGCCGGCTCAGATGAACAGAAACGTTTATACATGGATTCGATTCGATGGGAAACTGACGGTGCGGTTTCATTGCACCTGGCGATAGCTCCCAACAATCTTCAAGCAGCCAAATTCGCCCTGACAACTGTCTTGAGAAGGAAAGGGCGGGTGCTGGATGCGATGGTCAATAACATGGCAGCACTCCGAAACCATTTAAGGCCCGACGACATTACGCTTCTGGACCAACTCTCGGCTGCCAGAACGCAATTGTCCACTCTCACGCTGAGAGGCCCTGGCAGCTCGAATCTGGACGAATACAAATCCGAACTTAATCGACTCGAAGAAAGTGTTCAGAAACTTGAATCTGTCGTGAGCGAGCGCAGTTCGGCTTTCCGCGCAGTTTCAAAAGCCGTAACGATCGAAGCGGTGCAAAGTCGTATTCCTGACGAAGCCGCACTCGTAGAGATAATCGCTTATAAGCCTCTCGATCTTCAGGCAAAACTGACCGAAAGGTATGGATCTCCGCACTACGCAGCCTACGTTTTGAGGAAAACAGGAGATCCAACATGGGTGGATTTAGGAGAAGCTTCAGCAATCGATGCTGAGATCAAGAACTTTCGGGTTGCTTTGAGCGATCCGAAGAACGCAGACGTGATGCGAATGGGGCGTGCGCTTGACGACAAAGTTATGCGTCCCGTTCGCAAGCTACTCAACGGTGCTAAGGTTGTATTTGTGTCGCCAGATGGGGGGCTGAATCTTGTTCCTTTCGGCGCCCTGGTTGACGAACAGAATCACTATCTTCTGGAAACCTACTCCTTCGTTTACCTAACGAGTGGTCGCGATCTATTCCGACTTGAGGTGCACGAGAAGAGCCGACAGGGACCGGTCGTATTCGCCGATCCATTGTTTGACCTAAATAACAACGCAAGCGCCGCATCTCCTGTACCAACGCACACTCAAAACGAAGCTACGACAGGCTTGCTTGATTTGAGTAAGGCGAGATTTACGCCGCTACCCGGAACAGCCGAAGAGGCGCGAGCGTTGAGTAGGATTTTTCCCAGCGCCACGGTACTTACTAGAGAACAAGCAACAAAGGGCGCACTCCAAAAACTGAGTGGGCCTAGTATTCTCCATATCGCTACTCATGGTTTCTTTCTCGCGGATGTCGCTCCGCCGACGAGCCAACGCACTCTGAGTCGTCAATTGGTATGGGAACAAAACAAATTGCAGGGTAATGCTTTGGGCACTCAAAACCCACTTCTGCGTTCTGGGTTGGCGTTCGCCGGAGCTAACGCGCGGCGCAGTGGTGTGGAGGATACGGGAATCGTTACCGCCTACGAGGGTACGAGTTTGGACCTGCTAGGTACGAAGCTCGTCGTGCTTTCTGCTTGCGACACGGGAGTTGGGGAAGTGAAAGTTGGTGAAGGCGTCTATGGACTTCGCAGAGCGTTGGTAATAGCTGGCGCTGAGAGTCAGGTCACAAGTTTGTGGCAAGTTGACGACGTTGCAACGCGCGACCTAATGGTTAATTACTACACCCTCTTGCAAAGAGGCGAAGGGCGCGGGGAAGCTCTGCGCAATGCCCAACTCGATATGCTCAAAAGTACTGACCGCAGCCATCCGTACTACTGGGCCAGCTTCATTCAATTGGGCGACTGGAGAAGAATAGATCCCGGCGAAGCAACAGCCTCGCCGTAGAAGATGGCGCGGCAGCCCTCAACTCTTGAAGGGAAGATTTTGACAGATTAACAACATAGAAATACTTTCTGCTGGACCAGCTCGCCGAAGTTGGATGAAGCGGGGCACAGGTCCTTGGAGACTTGCCGTGAGGCATTTCCCCGACCGCGCCTCGCTCTCTTCATTTTCCTGGTCCGCCGTTTGTAGGAGAGTAGTCCATACAGTATTGTGCTGATATGTGCGGCAGGTTTACGCTTCATTCGAGAGACAGGATCAAGCTCAAAGGATTGGCGACACTAGATCTGCCCTTTGAACCGAGATACAACATTGCTCCAAGTCAGAGTGTCTTGAGCCTCGGCGATTTCGGAAGCGGTCTTGAAGCTCGTTTTCTCACCTGGGGACTGATTCCATCTTGGAGTGAAGACGGGAAAGAATTCATTAACGCTCGGGCTGAAACGCTCGAAGAAAAACCAAGCTTCAGCGAGTCGTTTCGATTGCGTCGATGCTTGATCCCTGCAGACGGCTTTTTTGAATGGAAGCGCACCGGGAGAGAGAAGCGGCCTTTCTATTTTCAGTTGAATGACGGAATGCTTTTCGCGTTCGCGGGTATCTGGGATACCTGGAGCAATCGTGGAGACGTGGTTACCTCATGCGCCATCATTACCACAGCCGCAAACGAATTAGTCGGAGAACTTCACGACCGAATGCCTGCAATACTCCTCGATGAATTTCACGATGCTTGGCTCGATCCGAGAACAGATCGCACAGTGCTAACAGAAATGCTGAAGCCATTTCCTTCTTTGATGATGAAAACGTATCCCGTCAGCAGTACCGTGAACTCTCCAGACAACGACACCGCTGATTTACTCCTTCGCGTAGATACTGAAGTGGGCCAGACACTGAGTCTTTTCTGATTTGGACGACGAAGAACCTTTCCTATTTAGCTTGACGACGGGCGTCGCCTCATCATAGAGTGCCGCGCAATGAAACGCCTTGGTGGGGTGAGGACACTAAGGTGGGCCGTCAACGGCCAACAAGCGAACACTAATCCTTGCTGAGCGCCGCCTGGCGCCGCGAGAATTCAGAAGGACCCGCGTGAGTGAGTGAGGCACTTGCGTGGGTCGTTCGCTTTCTTGGGCACCTTGCGAACGGAATACTAGCTAGGCGTCCCAGTTTCTCTCTGCCAAAAATGATTTGCGACTAGACATTCACAAGATCGCGTTCGGTCAAACATGGCTCGGTGCAGACCTTGTGGGAGCGCGCCTTGCTTGGACACGTTAGTTCTTAGCGCGTTTTTGTGTTGTTAGCGCGTTTTTGTTGAACGACCTCCATACGACGTGATATAAGCCCTGAGAGAGACGATCTTCACAGCGGAAAGGAACTTTTAACTTTCTCCCAAGCCATGCCCGACCCAAAAGAAATTGATCTTAGAGCGGCGATCAACGCTATTTCTGACGTTGTTCAGAATCGGCCACGTCCGCTCCGCGAATTCGATCAAATTTACATGAAGACTGGAGATATGGTCCTCCAGAGTGAGATCGTCGCGCGCTGGGCAAATGGTAAGCGCCTTGCGTTCATTGGCGATGGCGATGCTATCGGCTGTTGTGTAGCATATCTGCATCGGCGAGGGATTCTCGATTACGGACCTTCAGAGATCGCTGTCTTTGATTTCGACGAACGGATGTGTTCAGCGGTAACGCGGTTCGCCGATAGTGAATCACTCACGAGTCTCAGGTCCCATCTATATAACTGCTTGGAAACGTTTCCTGGTCCAATGGATTTTGAATGTTTTTACACAAATCCTCCTTGGGGTGCGAGCAATGACGGCGAGAGCGTAAAAGTGTTTGTTCAGCGCGGCATTGAAGCCACTGGTGGTATTGGCGAGGGAATGGTGGTAATCGCCGATGATCCCGAATTGGAATGGCCCAAGCGCGTTTTGGCAAGGGTTCAGTCTTACGCCATTGAGTCAGGGTTCTACATTCAGCGCATGATGCCCTCGTTGCATTCCTACCACCTCGACGACAACCCAGAACTTCGATCATGCAATTTAGTTTTCAGATCGTTGCCCGGCAAGTCACCCTTAACTGTTAGTTTGCCTATCACCGATCCAGTGCGGCTTGCGAACTTCTACGGGCGAGATAATCCACCAAGAGTCCGATTCGTTCGGGAGAAGAAGCGGCTAAATTACGGGAAGGCACATGAAGACGAATATTCTATTGAATTCCTGGAGACAAAGTGATGCCCGAAATAATAAAGCCCGGCCAGGGTTTGCTTTACATGAAGATTGGCACCCACGCCAAGGAACCGTTGGAGGAAATTATTGCCCGAAAAACCCGCGAAATCGAAGAGAACGGGGTTGGCTATTGGGGATACGGTGGGGGAACGTGCCATCCGCAAACAATGGTGCAGCCCTTCGCCAGAGATTATGAGAGGCGCGGAGGCGTAATTTACCTTTGCATGCAGGAAATGGAGTCAAATCATTTTGCCGAACCAATTCGCGCGGATGAATGGTCGATTGATGGCTTTGAGTGGCATGAGTTCCCGCAGGCTATTGAAGTAAAGGGTTCGCGATATGCTTTGGTTATCCGCAATCTAAGGAAGACTGAGTTTGAGCTGGTCCTGGATAAGACAAAGGTTGCCTTAGGCAACAGCATGGGAGCTCGCGGCAACAAGTATATCCGCGGTCGTGTAGACAAGGCCTGCCTCGAAGTAACGGAAGGCGAGATCAACAGTCCGGAAAAAGTCGTTACAATTGGTCTCGTGGCTGACATCGTCGAACCTTACGCTGTCCACGTTCGCAACCGCCAAAGTTAAGCTGCTAGGACTCGGTGTGCTTTGGATCGTAAGTCGGCAATGTAACTTTCCAGACCATTTCTAAAATTTGCATCGTCTCCGCTGTCGCTGCGACAGCTAAAGCAGATAGTCAATGTGGTATCGATGGAGGGCTCTCCGCAAATCGCATCCCGTAAGCTAGCGCCGTTGCCGGCGGAAAGCATGATCAGCACCAGTTGCTCAATGCACCAAACCCTTCCGCACAGGTAGAGCAAGCGTGCGTCGTTTTCCATCAAACGATCTATCGCGGCAATCGCCCGCTTATCACCTGTTATTAGCGACTGTAACGTCCTCGCTATTAGCACGGCGCACAATTGGCTCTCCCCGGTATCCAGGCTGACGGCCACTCGTTGCGCAGCTAGCTCGAACTCCGCGGCCATGGACTGTTCTGCGTCGGTGGGCTCGAGAGTCTCTGCTGACCTCATAAAGTTCTGGAGGTCGCTCAGCACACTTTCGGTACTCTTCCTTAACGAGGTCTTGCCGATTTTTTTGGACACAACAAACCACGCGGCTCCTAATACACCCACCTGATTGGCTGAACAAACAGGAGAGATTAGCTCTCGAAGAAAGCCGTAACATGCGCCCTTGAATAGAACATCGTTATCGATCAGAGCATCCATTCGCTATCGGTTCCCACCCAATACGCTTAGCAGATAAAAACGGACGTCCTCCGGCAGGCTCTCGAGAGAAAGCTGTTGCAGGGCAACATCATTTATCACTTCCCAAACTGGCCGAGGCGAAGAATAGATGTATTTCAATGAGGCGTTAGCGACATTCCAAGCACCTGTGGAATAGCCGTAACACAACGCAAGCGTTCCAGGCTCAATTCGCAACCCCTCCGAAGCTCTGAGGACCGCATCAGCCAAGCTTCTCGCACCACCAGCGTGGGCCATCGGTAATACGGCAGGACTGCTCTCTCCTGTCAGCAATTCGAGAGCGAAGCGGTCCGCGTTGAACTCTTCAAGGTCCGGAATGTGTGGAGGATCAGGGTTCGGATCTTCAAGACCTATCCCATGGCTCGACGCAGGCTCGAAGTCGACCAATACTGATTCTCTTGATAGATGATTGAGGAGGATGTGAGCCAACTCATGAGCAAGGTAAAAGGCAATCTGCGCCGGGTACTGTGAATCGCGCGCCAAGAGAATGGCATTCCGATCATTTACCTGAACCGTCATGGCGGACATTCGCTTGCCACGCCACGGAAAAATTCGCAGATGTATCGTTGGTATTCCAGCAGACCAGCACAACGAGAGCAGATCAGACAAACCTATGAAGCGTTTCCTCTCGAGAATAGCCGCGCGCAAGTCGATCGCAGATCTCCCGGCGATCGATACTAAAGATTGTGTCGCTGCTATCAGAAGTCCGCCAAGCGCTGCTCCGAATGATGATATGACCGCCTTCTCTTGCTCCGTCTCCCGAATCAGATGTTTGAATCGTGCGACGTCGCGCCAAACAAATTGCGGCTCACTACCATCTTCCAGTAGCGACCTTGGGTCCAAACCAAGTTTTCGTGCCAATGAATAGCGAAGCTCCGCCCGCGCAGAGGACGAAGCGTCAGCATCATCACTCCACCACGTTGGCCAGGCCGCGTCGATCGCCGACTCGCTAAGTCCAACGCGCCGGAGACGCCTTCGAAGGCTATACGCGGGATCGTTGAGCATTATGAAAGCACCAATCCATCGGTCACGTCTAACGAAGACTCGGAGCAATCAGGTAGTGGCCGCCTGCGCGTTAAGCTTTCGGCCAAAGTTCATGTCTTACCTGTGAGACAGTGTACCACCGAAAGGCTGAACCCGCCGGCGTTGATTTCATCTAACCTTCGATTCAATCAATCAAGTTGAAAAACTCGCTACTCTCGCTTCGGTGCAGCGACATGATTTGCGGAGACGTTCGGACGAATCGGTCATTCGGTCGACGTGCTGGGTTGAGCCTCGCATTCCTTGAGTCTAGCCTCAAGCTCACGAATCATCGGTTCGAGTACGGCCACCAAATCCTCTGGTGTCGCGAACTCACGCTGAAACCCCGGCGTAGCCAGGGCAGCTAAAGTTTCGCTCACGATCGGGTAACTCCCTCGGAACGCCTTCGTGAGTAAGTCGACAGCTAGGTCGATTACGGTTGGCGCCGAGTAACCCCAAGCTCCAACGTCTGGGCGAAGGCCATGCTCTATTCTCACTGTCTTCGGGATGTTCCAATACCGCTCTCTGCTTGCTTCAATCCGATCATAGAGTTCTCGGAGGCGCATAGACAGGATCTCGGTACTGGCGGTTCCCCGAACATCAGCAAGCGAGGTGACTCGAACGTTAGTCAATGTAGCTGCTTCAATCGCGCCACTCTGAAACCCGCCCTCAGAAAGGAGGATGCCTCGGTCGGCTCCGACATCCGCAACTATCTCTCGCAGTGCTAACACGTGAAGCTTCGAAACCCGGCTTTTCCAGTGTTTGCATTCAACGATCCAAGTGACGTCGAAACCAACATGATGCGACTTGACGAGCACATCAACGTCGTGGGTCGTGCGAACGCCACGCATGGTGACATCGGTTCGGGAATCGAGTCCTAACGACCGAAAGAAAGCCGCAGCTTCCTCTTGATATTCCGCCCAAGTGGTGGCCATGAATGTCGCCGCCTAAAAGAGAGGGCTACCGCGCCGAGTTCGGTAGCCCTTGAGCCTCTTTCTCGTTCTTTAGAATTGCGGCTCTTGTCACGTGACAAGCAGTGTGAAAGCACCAAACCGGCTCATCTTCGGCGAAATCGCTAACGGATATGATATCTCGGCCTACCAACCAAGCGAGGTAGTCCCGAAGTGTGTTGCTCCCGTGGCGCGATGCCGCAAGTATTCTGGAAAGAATCTTGCTCATGGACAACCACCTCCTTATCAAAGAGCGGACCTATTTTACGGCAACTGCACCAAGGACACTACCCGTTCAGATCCGCATGTGCATTGCGAGGGTTCCCTCAAAGGAAATAACGAGATGGCGGGTGATTTCCACACCGATGTTGAGCCTGATCATCCGTTCAGTCCTACTTTCCGGCCCTTTTGGGGATCGGCGTGAGGTTGAGGGCACTGGCTCGGTCGACTCGCGACTCAAAAACGGAGCCCTCGCTGAACGTTCTAAAAAGCGTGATTTCGCGACCTCATTGCCTAACCAGCGAATCGGCCAAAACGGAGGATCTTCCCCCAACGGACTACCGACAGACTTCGCCGGCGGATTTCTGCTCTTGTCGGCAATCAAGATCTCGGTGATGTTCGATGATCGTGTGGACAAATTTGGGCACTAATATACTTGACTCACCCGCTAGCGTGGCGTGCCCGACTTCTGCGGGGCCGGGCGTTCCTCCTCTAGATGTTTAACGAACTCCTGAAAGTATGTTTTCCCGCTGGCGGCATCCGTGTAGGTGACTGAAAGTTCTAGAAGAAACCCTTGGTGAGTCTTAACACATTTTGAGCTGTAGGCAGCGCCGTTCAAAAAGTTCTGTTCAGTACTGGGTAGAATTTCCTCAGGGTATGTTGAGTCGAGCGGTCGCGCATCCGAGAAGCTGCAATCAGGCGTTAGGGTGATGTGCCGACCGCCAAACTTGACGCTGTTGACGATCGCCGTTGTCTTGCCAGTGTTCTTCAAATTGACAATAACATCCACCCTGATTATGTCTCCGAAGGGAGTTACCCCCAAGTCACCTTTGGAGTAATCTAGAACGGGCCGATTAACTTCTTCGCTGATCATTCTGCCTCGATGGGCCTCCCACCAACTCAAGCCGCTAATAATCAGCGCGCATATGCTGAGGACGAGGGCGATCCACTTTGGCGACTCAGAAAGCATGAGGCGGTAGCTTACTACACCTTGTAATGAGCCTGGGATGCTGCGTCGAGGCAAAGTAAAAGGCCGACTCGCCTTGCAGCTTATCGGCCTCGGTATGGAATCGGCTCGAAACTACTCAGTTGAACCGAAACGCTCGTCTGCTAGAGACCATCATTGCCCCACAGCAAATTAGCGTCAACGGAAGAATTTTAGTGAGGCGCACCCGACGGGATTCGAACCCATGACCTCTCATTTAGCAGACGAGCGATCATCCTGATCACGGCGATCAGTGGGCTTTTCTTGCTATCACTGAGGACAAACCTATTCCGGCCTACGCGCTTGGCAAACGCGATCCGCATACGGCTTATCAGTTCGTAGGTGAACTGCAAAATCGGATCGCTAATCGCTTCCAGCTTACGTCCGATGGTTGGCGCGTTTATCAAACCGCGATTGAGGACACTTTCGGATCTGAAATCGACTACGCGCAGGAAATCAAAGACTACGGGCAAATGGAAAGTAGTAGAGAACGATATAGTCCTAGTGACCTGAAAGCGGTTGAGCGCAAAGCAATCAGCGGATCAACAAGATCTCGATTAGACTCGCTCGAAACGGTCTTTAAGCCTCGGTGCATCGGAAATCTCCACACTCGACGCGGGACAATACGGCGTGTGCCACACCGGATCAGCAAGACGAATAAAGTAGGGCGGAACTAGCGCCGCCCGGATAGCAACCTCGTACGCGGTCAAGTCTGAGCAGTGACGTTCGAGGCGCTCAACCACCGCCGTAACTTGAGATGCTCCTACAGGTCTACCAGTTCTCAAGTTTCGCACTTCACTGAAAGAGAGTGTTTCTTCACTCTGCACGAGAGTAAGCGGCGTGTTTTTGAAACACACGAGAGCGTAGTGGGATCGCTTGGGAGCCGAAACATCATAGCGACTGGTCACAAGTGAGTGGTCTGGAAGGTTGAAACGGCTGCCGTCCAATCCGAAGGCCGAAGTCCAAACAGCAATTGCCGCCGGCGCAACGTCTTTACACTTCGGAGCGGACTTCATAGGACTGAACAGCACTTCGGGACTTAGCGCGCGCTGAATGAGTTCGGCAATCGACGGGCCGATTGCATTCCCAATGCCCCAAAGAAACAAACCATCATTTGAAACGCGTTCTTTTTCCTTGCGACCGAGGATCACTTCGATGGGCTCTGCTGCCTCAGTACCGAACCTGGTCCAGCAAAATAGATTTGGCAACTGTTCGCTTTTCACGGTGATTGGATTATGTAATAGTATGCGTTTATATGCAAGAAGAAGATGCCGCCAAACTGATAAAACGCGCTCTTCGGATCAGCGGGTTGACGCAGGCGGAGCTGGCCAAGGGCGCTGGCGTGCATCAGTCTACGGTCTCGCGCGTCTTAGAACAAAAGAGCATTCGGCGGCAAGGTAAAGCAAGGGCTCGCTTGGTGACACATGCTCGTAATGCATTAAGGGGCGACATGGCCAAAGGCAGAGAAAGGGTCTTAACCGCCTTCGACTCAGTGTGGGACGGCTCGGAGGAGCACGCGGCGGCCGTTGCGCGAATAATTGACGCGTTGGCGAACTTGCGCCCATCAACCGAAAGGTGAAGTAGGCTTGGGCTACTACAACCTGTCCAGCAAACCTGAAGCTTTGCGATCATCTCGTCTTCTACAAATCATCGAAATCACGCCTTGTAGGGCTATCCGTAGTTCTTAACGGTCGAGCGACGCGCAAACATCGTGCTCAGGACTGCGACTCTCCCCACGAGCCATTCCTAAGTAACCCCCTCGTTCCACCACATCTTCCTGGCGCTCCGCGTAGATCTCCAAGTTGATCTTCTCCTTGTCTGTAAACTTCGGCTCTCGATTGTTCGCTTCAGAAGCGAACTCACGCGCGGCCTCGTGATAGTCAGAAGCTTTTTCAAAATCGTTGATGAGACGGCCGTGATGCTCTCTCGCAGCAAGCTTTACCGAGTGGCGAAAATCTCGCTGCTCGCGCGATTCAGTAACGGCCCGAGCCAAGTATTCGGTTAGGGTTCGCACTTCGACTTCTCGAAGTGTTGCCGTGCGATGTTCGCCTACATGTAGCGAAGCGACTTTCCTGCTTTCGAGGAAGTGCTGAAGTCTTTCCCGTCTTTCCTCTACGGCTAGATGTGATGTGATTTCTCGCGCGACGGCTCTCCCTTCCCAGTTGATCGCGGGATCCTGCGTCGATGCGTGCTTCTCCCACTCATGGACTTCGCGAAGAAGCGCTGGGTCGCGCAACATCTCAGCGCTCGCTTCAAGCGAGTTGATTTGGTAGCCCTCGTATTTTGGCTCAGGCATACTCTGGCCGTTGCGTGTGTGCGAGCGTTGCTCTGATGCGTAGGCATTTTCCAAGACACCAACCATCTCGCCTGCGAGAGCGCGATCCGCCAGAAGTGGTTCGCGACGTTGTTCGATGTGCCGGACGATTTCGCCTCGAACGAATGTCAGGTGTTCAACCTCTGCAGCGGCTTGTTCCCGTCCAGTTGTCGAATAGTTAAGACGGGCAAGCGAGCGCAGATCAAGACGCGCGGCGCGCTGTGGGATCAGCTTGGAGTCTTCTCGCCGGCGAGAGATCTGCTTGTCGAGCGCAGCAAGGGACCAGCGATCCGCGCCCACTTCATAGCTTGCCAAATGCACTGAGGCTTCAAAGTTCTCCAATCGTGCACCTTTCGCCATGAAGTCGGCGCGGGCGACATTCAGTTGCGCAGCGAGCATCGCGCCTTCGGGATCAGTGCGAGTCAGTGCATGGTGTTCACGTGCGAGTTCCATTCGTAGTCTTTCGAGTTCTGTCACACGCTCGGGCAGATTCAGCTTAACTGCTTGCTGCTGAAGTTCTGACAATGTTTGCCGAGACAGGAGCGGCTCTAGTTGTTTTTCGGCGGGCATTTCATAATGCCTTTCGATGCTGTGTTCAACTTTTGCCAGGTTGCTGCGGAGAGAGCCGACATCCTTTCCGAGGGCGGCAATCTTCGTCTCGCGCGCTTCCGCAAGTTGCTCCAGCGTGCCAGTGTGCCTAGCAAGATCTACTTCAATGGCATCATTGCGGCTGGCATTATCTCTCTGGCTTATGCGCGAGGCGCGAGCTGCAGCGCGACGGCGCACATCAAGTTCTGAGATCTTCCGCTCCTCATCAATCGATTGATCGACCACCTCAAATCTGTAGGTGGTTCCGCGCTGGACAGCGCGATCATGCCAAACCTCAGCAAAAGCCAAACGAAATTCCAGAGCCAACCACTTACCGAGAGCCAAGCGGAAATCCTCTGATCGATCTTCAGGTATCTGTGTCTCTGGATTCCAACTAGCCGAGACCTGCCTGAGATCCAGAGAATTACCCGCCGAGAGACTTCTATTTTCCCTTCCGTGAAGGCGGCTTGGCTCCACGTCGCGCGTTTCGCGTGTGGAGCGGGCCTGCGTAGCACGTTCTGCCCTCTTCTGTTCTTGCTGGTATTTGCGCGCCAACCGTTCCCATATTTCGGCAGGAGTGCGTTCGGGCTGTTTCTCTTTCGATTTGAGACGCAGCTGTTGGTTCTCCAAGGCCTTTACGAACTTGTCTCCAATGCGCCCGTTAACGATGGCTTCTTTCCCGTCATGCGTGTCTCTGTAAGGCAGTAGGTGCTTCGGTATTCGAGCTATCCTTCTGGGTCTCTCGGTCCCAAGCTCAATCACATGCTTGCTCATCACGATGTGAGCGTGGGGGTTTTGCGAATTGCGGTGAATGCCGGCTACCCAGGTAAGCTCTTCGACCTTGAGTTCTGCCGCCATGCCCTTCATTCCTTCGCGAATCATGTCTCGGAAGCGCGCCAGCTTCTCCTTTTCATCCTCTCCAAGCTTGTCGTAATCCTCCTCCGTGACCATGACAGAGAAATGTATCAAGTCGTTCTTCTCTGGATGGCCTTCATAAGGATCAAGAATTCGGTCGGCTTTGTGATAGGAAAGATTTTCCTGATCCTCGCTGAAGAGTGGGCGCGAGCCTGGGCCTTCACGAGTTAGATCTTTGTCTCGCTCGGCGATGTATCGCGTGGTGCGGCTGGCGCCCGAACCTGCGCCCGTAGAGAGGATGTGAAAGAAGACGCCCATTGGTGGGGCCTACCTTCTCTTTAGCGGCAGAGAATCCTGCTTGATCATTCCCATGATTCCAAGCTGCGCGTAGGTCGGAGTGCCGGAAATGGTCGCCGCTTCTTTTAGTTCGAGCGCAGGCCCTTTCCATTTTTCTCTGTCGTCCGGCGTCAAGATGAGAAAGTAGGAGTTAGCCTCTTCGGTATGTGGGCCCATAGGAATGGCCCACAGAGTGCAGCGTGTGGGGCTTACCAAAGTGTAGAAGTAGTAATAGTTGCTCAGCACGAGAGAACGTCCATCGCCACCGTAGTTTGGTGGATTCGGATGCTTCCAGATTGCGGCTTCGACTTCACTGAAGTTCTGAGGAAAAGTGGCTTTGATTTTCTGATACTGTCTCAGGTCTTTGATGACCTTCAGGATGGAGTCGATTCGGGGCGCTTCGGCTTTGGCTTTCCACTCGGCGGCATAAGATGAATAGGCCCAAACGCCCAAGTAGGTCACGACCGCGAGCGCCAATAGCGCGTACGCAAAACCAAAGCGGTGCTTACCTGTCTTTCCTTCTACGCCGCGCATATCTCAGCCCACCTCCTCGAATGGCAGATCTGGTTCGGTAAGACAGGCGAGGTCTACCGGGGTCCGGGTCATCTTTGGTATCCCGCGTGGCTGCTCGCCTGTGGCGGTCCCGACTCGAACTGTCTCTGTCGTTGCAGCCTGCTTAGTGCCCTCAGCTTGCGCTTGTATCTTTTCAGCGTCTTTGATGGTGACCATCGCCGCTACTGCGTTTGCGAGCGTCTCTGGGCAGGCAAGCTCGCGTTGGGGTGGTACGGCGACATCTCCGGCGTCGCCCCTTGGTAGAAAACGAAATAGGATAGGATCGGCCGTATCAATGATGGCGATGCCCTGTCGGTACTTTACTAATCGCCGCAGTTCTGGAGCTTGCTTGAGGTCGCGTCGGCTTTCGGAAACGCGCTCAGCGTCATTACTGGTGCCCGCTGCGTCTATCTCTGTGCGTGAGAGGACGGTCGTAGGTCCAAGCATCGACGAGGCGTAGGCTCCGGTATCTGGATCGATACCGGGAAGGAATATTTGATTCTTCATGCCGGCCAGCACCGCTTTGCCGCCATTCTCCTGAAACCTGTTCTTGATTTGCGAGACGTCCTGGAACCCAAGCAGGTACGGTGTATTACGAAATCTTCCGATCTTCAGCTTGTCCTGAAGCTTCGGCGGCGAAACATTGCCTGCTTCATCCAGCGCCATCAGAACTGGTGTGGCATTCTTCTGCGTCGACGCCTGCATCTCGATGGCCGCCAAACCAAAGAGAAGCTCCAACAGAACCCGATACTCACTTGCCTGGTTCTCGGACATGACAACGTAAATTGCTGTTCCTGGCTGCCGCAAATTCGCAAGATTGATTTCCCGGACTCCACGGGCCAGTTCCTCCGGCGTTGCAGTGCGCAACATCCGCATGGCATTTGGCGAGCGCAGCGGGGCTAGCTTGTTGTTGATTCCGGTGATCACACCGCCCTGAGTCTTCTCCGCATCGACCTTGATGAAGTTACCCCACTCGATTCGCGCTTCCGAGTCGGAGGAGCCCTGCATCTCTTCGCCCAGCTTCCTCAGATCATTGAGAGATAGATACTCTTTGATCATCGGTAGCGTCGGATTGCAGGCGACGGTAGGAAGGTGCAAGCAGAGCGCTTTTAACAGCGCGGTTTCACCTGAGATCCAATAATGAGTGCTGTCGTTGACCTTCATGTTCTCAGGTTCGTACCCAACAAGGATGGAGGCGATGGAGTGTGCAAGTTCTCCATTCCCTAAACAACGCGGCAGCGGATTCCAGAGATCAGAGAGGTTCGGATTCTCGAGATCGATACGATAAACATGATCGTAGTACCGCGCAGTGTGAGTGTAGAGCTCTCCCTTAACGTCCATGACGAGCGCTGAACCCCACTGCGAGAAGTCGCGCAGGATGTTCATATAGAAAGTGGCGGACTTGCCGGAGTCTGAGGGGCCGAAGATGCCGGTGTGTGTTAGTAGCTGCTTCAGACTGAGAATCAAATCATGTTGTCGAGGGCTAAGCGCCGAACTCAGCCGGCCAATGCGAACCGCTCCATAAGGCAAAGGCTCGCGAGACGGATGCGCTAGGCCTTTGGCCTTCAAGTCTGCGATGCTGGCCCAACGCGCGGAGCCATGCGTCAATCTCTGATTGATGCTGTAGTACGGATAGGCCATAGACACGGACTCAAAGATTCCAACGAGCGCGACAGTAACCGCACCAATCACAACGAAGGTCATCCACTTGAAATCGAGATTGAGCATCTGGCCGGAGCGGAAGAAGAGGTAACCGGCAACGGAACTGCTCAGAAGCAGAGTTCCGCCGCGCGAAAGATCCTGAAGAAATCTGGTGGCGGCGTGGAAGGAGTCCAGATCCGGTTCATCGGCTGGACGAGGGATGAAATAGTCGGCGTCGATCCTTTCGATTTTCGCGCGAAAGCTCATTTCCTGTATTCCTCATCAGGGCTACTTTCGATTTGCTGCTTTGGCCCACTGTTCGAGTTGCGCACGGTCGGCATCAGCGATCTGAGTTTGTTTGAAGAGACGTGGCTGCCAGCCGGAAGCAATGATGTCCGCAATCGGCGCGAAGGGATTCGGATACACGATGCCGTCGAGTTGCATCGACTCGAAATAGCGAGTTCCAACTGTAGTGTTTTCACTGTCGGGAACGCGGATCAAGATCGCCGGGCCATCCGCACGTTCATTGGGTACGGAGATGAGTTCGACGCTTAGGTTGCGTGGCGAATAGCGGAGATGAACGGTCGCGTGTTGCGTTCGCAGGACGCCGACTTGATTCGTTAGCCAATCCTTCGGAATGAGGTTGCGTCGCGTGATGCCCGCAATGATCTCTCCCGCGTCGCGAGGTGTGCGGCCATTCATGGAGCCTTCAACGACATAGGCCGTGGCCGCAATCGCGACACCTGTGACATCTTGCAATCGCTCAGCCGTGCGCGGCACTTCGCTGTCAGGCCAGCGATACTTTGTAATTTCAGAAGGTGAACTTGCGATCGTTCCAGCATCGCCAATCGAAACCTGCGCATCCACGGTCGCCATGCGACCACTTCGCTCCCGTTCTATGATCAAGGGCACGATTACCAATACAAAGAAAGCGCCAACGGCAACCGAGACTACCGGCCAGATGTTTCCTCGTTCCCTCATGCCGCCTCCCGCAGCCGAACAACTTCATGGAACACTTGCTCCACCATCTGTTCGACAATCGCGTCTGAGGTGTGTGCGGCACGTTCCAGTCGCAGCAATCCAAGTTCGAGATTGGCGAGGTCGTCTGCGTTGCGGGCAATAAAGCCAAGATGATCGTCAATTACTTCAGCCGTCAGCTGCTCGATCTGTTCAGTCAGTAGCGCCCGCAGAAAGACAATCGATTCCCGCAGACCCGGCTTATCTCTGACGGTGGGCATCATGATGCGGATGTAGCGGACGACCTTCACTACCTGGGTCAATAAACAGGAAGATGCGGACGGCACACGGGAGTGAAGAATTCGAGCCTCTTCAACATCTGTGGGTAAACTAACCTTTGTGTACACACAGCGTGATCGCAAGGGTGGATGAACGACATGCTGGTTATTTGAAGTCAGGACAACTATGGGCTTCTCATCTGATTTTCCAACTCCAATGTAACCGTCGTTTCCTTCAAGACGCGGAATCGAGGCGTGGCCGTCGGTGAATAGCTGATAAAAGAATGCCTGGCAGACTTGGGGCAGCTTTTCAAATTCGTCGAGCTTCAGAATCGGCACAATGCCGGTAGTGGAGAGATAATGATAAGCCTTCAGCACCTCACCTAAGCTCAGGAACTCTAAGCCCCATTGCTGACGTCGGGCTTCTGCAAGGGTGAGAGTGCCGCTCTCAACCGCTTGGACCACAAACTTGTTCTGTCCCTGTTCGTCCCATTCAAAGAGAATGTCCTGGAGGCTGAGACCGTCCATCCCTTGCAGCTCGAAGTAAGGCCGGTTGCATGAGTACGCCAACGCGTCGACCATTTCAGTTTTGCCGCCGCCACGTTCGCCTTCTGCCAGCAGAGGCATGCCTGACTTCAAACACTGGCAAAGATCCTTGAGTGGCCGCAGCTGGAATATATATCCAGATTGGCTTGCTACCAGTTCAGCCAGCGCTTCCCGCCCATGCTCAATCACAAGCCTGCGCGGGTCGAACATTTCTCTATTTGGATCGGGGGGAATCATCGCTGGTCACTTCTCCTTGCCGATCGATTTCAGAGCCAGGCGCTTCTGTTCGTCATTCATTAGCGGCAGCGCCGCACGGATATCGTCTGGCGCGCCAAAAAGAATCAATTCCATTACTTCACGATCTGTCAGCGAGGTCGCTCCCTGTGCAAGTTCGTCTTCGCCGGGTGCGTCCACTCCGTGAAGCTCTTTCGGCAGATCTGCGACCATGACGTAAGCCGGTTGACCGGCGTCGACTTTGACGAATGAGCGTTTGGCGTCACCGCCATTTACCATTCGGCCAGCCTCATCGGTAACGGGACTAAGCACCCGGTAGCCGGCGCCACTAAGGACGACTGTTCCGCGTCCGGTAAGTGCTCCCGCCATCACGCCCGCGACTTGCAGCCCACTCGATGCGACCTTGCTCAAAGTCTGTTTTAGTCGATTGCGATCTACGACGACGCGCTTGCCCTGCACTCCCGATCCGCCATCGCTTCCCAGGACTTCGCCCGTCATCTTTACCAGACGATTCGTTCTTGGATCGATGTAGCCTTCGATGTTAATGAAGGCGCGGTCATACTCGCTGCCGCTGACACGGCCGATTAGCAGAGTGCCTTTTGGCAAAGACCATCCTTCGCCCTGACAGTCTCTCGCGAGTTCCAGCCGTGCGTACGAGTTGTTGCGTAGAGAGAAGATTACCCCCTGAGTGCGTACCGGCAGCATCGTTCCGAACAGTGGCAACACTGCAGGAGGAGCAGTCTTCAAGTTGTCATTCGAAAATGCTTTCTTGTCCGGGCGACTTTGACTGGGAGTTGTGGACTGCGGACTCGCCAGAGCCTTCGGCGGGGAGTCTTCGACAAACAGAGTCTGGGTTAGATTCGCGCGAGTTTGCAGTGCCGGGAGTGAGGACTCACGTGCCGGTTGCTGTGTTCCACTGGTAATTGTCTGGCTTGAATTGGCGTTATCAGAACTTGCATCGTTTGGATGAGAGTATGCGGGCGAGTTGTCCGTAAAGCTCAGCATGCGCGGACTGTCTGCGGCTGGTGAAGGCGATGGAGTTGCCGATGCGCTCGACGAAGTTGCATTAGTAGCCGTCGTCGCGTCCGTGCCGATTGCCTGCCGCGCGATATTGATCGCCTCAGCGCTTAAGCCATTTTCGGAGTTGTTTGGACTCGGTTCGGCCTTTGCACTTGGAGAATCACGGCGCGGGTCAGCCTGCACTCTGACGTTTACATGATTAACTCTTAGGAGCAGGTAAAGAGCAAAAGCACCCCCGGCAATTAAGAAGAGTACGAGGCACCAGCCAATCAGTTTTCGTTTCCACGTTTTCTTGGTACTCGTGTCGGTGTGCTTGGGTGGCGCAAATACCGGGTTAGAGGGATCGTAGAATGAGCTGCTTTCGTCTTGCACTCCATCTTCGATCACGTCAACGGAAAGACGCCTACGGTTACCATTAGTTTCGCTCATGATTTTGCCTCTTTACTTGCCAATGTTTGCGAGCATGATCGACGCCGGATCATCAGCCGCGTTGGACTGTGCGATGGAAAGCCTGATTCGTTGGTGGGTGTCTAACACTGGCGCGACGTACGCAACAGCAAAATAAGCCGTCGCGCCTGGTTGGATTAGCCCTGTCGGCTCACTCGGTTCTGAATGCACCTTCTTGAGTGATTCGATGTTTAGTGGCTTACCTCGATCGTCCACCATTTCGAGGAAGAGATCAGGACTGTTCTGAGTCAATTTCAATGACTCACTGGAAGTGTTTTTGATGGCGACGATCGCCAGGCGGTACAGTAGCTGAGAGACTGGTGGCGCGAGGATGGAAAGCGCCAAGCCATGTGCGGGTCTGGTCCAATGCTTGAATTGCTTTGGCTTTTTCATCGCTTGCTGTAGGGCATCACGAATCGAGGCGATAACCTCCGAATCCTTGGTGCCATCACGTTTTCCCGAATCCGAGGGTGGATTACTTGGGGTAGTCACTGCAGACAAATCAGTTACCTTGCGTGGCTCAGCGTTCTGATTGACTGCGGACGAATTAGAAGGGGTCGGGGGATTCACAGCCTTTTCTTTCTCGTCCCCTGAAGTGTTTTCAACTGAGATAGTAGTTGGCGCGGCGGACTGCACAGCCAATTCCCCCCTTGTTTCCGTATCAAGATTGACTGGCAGTCCGACCGCGCGCCTCCGCGCGACTACTTCATCGCGGTTGTAACTCAAGACACAGCGATGAACGTTTTGCGCGAGGTCCTCTACGGGATAAAACAAAAAAGTAACCACGAGACCGCTGCGCATCTGAGCGGTAACTGTGGCAGCGGGTGTACGCGCCTTAACATTGTGCGCGGGTGACACAAACTGGGTTCCCGGCCGTACCACTATCGCCCGCTTGTTTCTCTCTAAAGCCTTCTGGTCCACCGTAGCCATTTCGGGATCGCCGGGAATGATGTAGCGCGGGCCATCATTGGCGGGGAGTTCGATCAGCACGCTGCCATGCTGGGCCATCGCCAGCCTTACGACGGTCTCATCCTTCGTTACATCGACTCTCGCTTCGCCGACAAAGAAATCCGCGGATGGTTGCGTCACTGGGGTAGCTGTGGGCGACGGTGCAGGCTTTAATATGCGGTGCACACAGGTCCGACAACGCGCGCGGTGCTGAATAGTCGGAGGGGCCGGCTGTTGAGCACTCAAGACCGTCGAAGTGCATAAGAGGAGTAACAGAGTATTGATTATCTTCATCGCTTTGTTCCTTAGTTTTGCGTGGTATTTACGGGCGTCTCGCTCTCGCTTGAGCTGAGTTCTTTGTAATCAAGAGCGTTGATGCGAAAACCAGAGCGGAGATTTCTGTCGAGACGGAAAGTCCCGCCTTCGGGCGCATCGGGCAAGAGATCGACCGTAAGCAAGACGTGTTTGGTGATGTGCTTACTTTGGTTCTTGACGACCAGATCAATCTCCTGTGTGCCGTAGACCTTGACGGTCAATGGCTTGCCGGGTGCGTGTTCCAGGTATTCAGGCTTCCAGGTCGCATTCCATTGCTGTTCCCGTTGCGTTTGGAGAATTTTCTGGTCAGTCAAATATTGCGCGAATTTCTTCGCTTGCCCTGGAACCATCAGTCTGAGTGCCCCTTCAATATCCTTGGAGCGTGACCGCTGATCGATCCGGTAGAGATATTCGATGAAAGCCTTGACCACGTAGTCCATATCCGCGATTTGAAGCTTGTCTTTCTCGAGCTTGACGGCTTCGGTGGCGCCCAGTTCGCGATCGTTGATCATCACCGTCCGCCCCGATGACATGTCGACGACGATCCGGTCTGGCCGTTGAATTGATTTGTAAACCGCTCCAAGGATCGCAATGGTGGTGATTAGCAGGCAGAGAACGATGATTCGCGATTGACTGCGGATGGTGCGAACGTCCGCTGGGTCGCGATAGCAAATCACCGGACCTGCTGAATTGAGGTCGCCAAGGTCACGCGCTGTTTCATCTTCCGCAACTACGCTTGGCAACTCCATCACATCTGCGCTCATACAAGGTCTCCTCGGCTAATCTTCAGGAATGGGTTTGGCTCTTCTACTCTCCCGAGTCTCACTTTCGGTTTCGCCACGCTTACAAATCGCGTACCACTAGAAAATCTTGTTTAGTCGTGACGTAGTGATCACGAAAGTTGTAAAAGCCAACAGGCAAAACGTATGTAAATTCCGACACTGCTCACTGAATCTCGAGGAAGATGGACTTCGCTTTATCACTTAAGCGCAGCGGAGAAACGCTTTCATTAGCGATCACATCAATGGTGAAGTCGCGGCTTGTGTTAGCAGTCTCGTTCTTGCTCTTTTGTAGCGAAAAGCCAAAGGACTTTGTTGGTGGCGTTGCTCTATTGACGAGGAAACCCATTGCCGAGCGCACATATTCCTGGGTCTCATGGTAAGGCGGAATACCACCCGTAATTGTCTTCGTAGGATTGATGACTTTGCCGTTCGTCAGGTGCAGTGCGCGCCCCGTGCGAAAGGCGTCAACTGTGCCTTCACCCGAGTTATAGGCAGCTAGGGCTAGATCGACTCTTCCATCAAATCTCCTAAGTAAATCGCGGAAATATCGTGCTCCGGCATCGATTGCTGTCTTCGGATCGTGGGGATTTTGCAGTGCGTATCTGACGGCAGTCTCCGGCATGAATTGCATCGGACCGCGCGCGCCTTTCGGACTGACTGCTTCGAGTCGATAACGCGATTCGAGATAGCACAAGACTCGAAGGATGCGAGGATCGATTCCGTAACGCCGAGCTGAGTCGACAATGAAGGGCTCAAGTTTTTGCGCTCTTTCCTGAAGAGAAGAATCGGGTTCCCGCCTTACCTGCGCATTGATGGCGAGACTCACGAAGAGCAGTAAGAGAATTGATGGGACGAGTCTATGAATCATGCTTACAGCGACGTGCAATCAATGGGCCAACTGAGTGGCACGGCAATTGACAAGAGGTCGGGCGAAATTAGCTAACCGCAAACCTCCAGAGATGAGGAAGCGGAAATCAAATCCAGGTCATTGTTGGAAGGAGAAGTGGGAAATGAGTTACCTGATTGAAACGATGAATGCGCCGATCTTGAATTGTTCTCGCGCTGCGCGAATGGGCCGCCGGCTCGTTGCACTCGGATTGGGAATGAAGGCTCTTAACGGAGTCGTTGCTGTAGTCCTGATGATGGCGCTTGGGGTTGTGTCAGCGTCAGCGCAGACGCCATCCGGGTCGTTCTTTAACGGCAATAGCGGCCAGCTCGGCAACAGTTTGCGATCCGTCACTTTCTTTCTGGCAGCGGCAATGATCATTGCGGGGATCATCTTTGTCGCAGTTGGAATCATTACCTCCGGCCTGCGCGAGTCGCTCTCGACATGGAAATTTATCACCGGCGCAGGATGTTTCGCCTTCGGTGGAATATGCGCGGCGATCTACGCCTTCAGCCAGGGAGATACCGTTCCGCTGGACAATCAGTTCTGATTCCAGCGCTAAAGGAACCAGCCGCCTAACGGATATTGTGAGTACCGCTTCGAAGGTGCGAAAGATGCGAGCACGTCCTATCAGACCCAACATTTATTTGCCGGTAGTGCGCTTCGGCGTCGCCGACAGTGATTGGTTTTCCGTCTTGTTGATTTCGTGTGTGGGCTATCTCGCGCCAGTACCTTTCGGAATCACGCTGCTTTATATCCCGTTACAGATGTGGACCTGGTTGCTGGCGACTGCGGGAAGCATCGCCTTCTTCAATTACGTTCGCATCGGCCGCAAACCGTATTGGCTGCAGCACCAGCTTAAAGGTTTGTTCCTAAACCACCGCCAGCACCGCGCAATTCCCAACGGGAGAAGGAGCGGATCTGACCGCTCGTGGATTATTGATCTCGAAGCTGGCGTTGCTTTCTCCGAATCGGACGGTTCGCCGCCGTTCCAGACAGTCAACTCAGTTTTGCTTCAACACAATAATGGCATTCAGGAGGCTTGTGAAGAAAGATGGAACGCGCTCTGGGTTACGACGAACTAGCCGAAGAAGAGGCACTTAACCGTTCTACTCGACGGCTGAAACGACCGCGCGGCCGAAGGAGAGATGCGTCGGTTGTGGGCCTCTACAAGGACGCGTTGCGGCACAAGGATGGGTCGCTCACGGTTGCCTATCAGGTGGAAACGCCTGCGTCGATGTTCGCGGATGATGAGTTTGTCGACATTCGTTATGACGATCTGGCGAGGATGCTCGCGTTTGATAAGCCTGCTGGGACTCTGGTCCAGTTTAGGTATGCGACCACTCCCGATCCTGGGCGAGCGATCACAACCGTCATAGCCTCCCGCGCGCATCAAGGGACTCATACGTTAGCCGGCTTGTTGCAAGCCTCAAATCTCGATTGGCACCGTAGCGCCGCGAAGATCCTGCCGTATCGCCGAAGCGTGCTCACCATGTGGATACGTGTTCCACCAAAGAAGCATGGAAACTCGACGATGAGTGCGATTGCGGATTTCAAGCACGCTTTGGCATCTGAGGTAAGGGCAAAAGGGTTTGCCGCTGCTCTCAGGAACGTATCCAAGATCTACTCACGTACCGCCGACGATTCGGTGGTGCGAAACACCCTGGAGGAAGAAACCCGAGCTTACCAACGAGCCAATAAAATCTGGCGACAGATTGAAAATTTGTCACCTCTGATGCTGCGGCGGTTCACCAGGCAGGAGATATGGGAAGCCGCCTTCTTTGGTCACTGCCAGAACGCCACGTCCGCTCCCATCTTGCCGGAAAGACCTGGCCGAGATCTGCGAGCTTACTTATGCGCGGAAACGATCGAGGGCGAGTTGAACTATCTGATGCATGGAGAGTGTCCCGTTGCCATAGTCTCGATGTTTACACCGCCTAATGAATTTGTGACTGCGGACGCGCTGCGTGGCTTGATCGGACGGCGAGACTTCAACAGCCGCCATACCATCGTTACCGAATACCTCTTTCCTGAACAAAGGAAGGAAACGAAGCGCCTCGACCGCCGCATTAAGCAGGTCAAGCGCACGTTTACGAAGCGGGACAATCCTGAAGGTGCTGCGGCGCTCAGAAGTCTGCGCGCGGTGCGCGATGAAGTTGCCGGCGCGCGTGAGTCGCTTCTGCCAACCCGCTTTTATGTTGTTCTTTATGGCGAGCGGGCGACAAACTTTGCCGAGTTGAAGCAGTCGGTCGAGGCGCTGGACGAACAATGCGAGCGAGTTGTGGCCGCCGTTCGCCAAATTCCAGGAGCGAATGCCGACCGCGAGGAGCCAGAGGCGTTACGCGCCCTTTATCCATCCGCCATGGCCGGAGAGCTTAGCCCAAAACTCACCGGACGGGAGCTGACTGAGGTATCAAACTCAGTCGTCACTCTAACTCCCACTGAAGATTCGTGGCCGGGGGCCGACAGACCACACACGCTACTTTCTACGGCGACTGGCCGCTTGATTGGTATCGACCTGTTTGATCGCAATCGAATTCCTTCTCCGCTCATTCAGATCATCGCTGCCCCGCGCGGAGGCAAATCAATCCTTATGGCCCAGTTCGCTTGCGACATTTTGGCTAGCCTGCGCGACGCCAGTGTGAATGCAATTGATATTGGGGAAACGTTGTGGCCGCTGGTGACGGTGCTCGGCGGTCGCTACATCAGGCCCCAACCTGATGAAGTCCGTGCCATCAACATCTGGTCCTACCCGGATTTGAGGGACGGTCAAATGCCGGACGATGTACAGAAAGCGCTGGTGGTTGGCGATCTCAAGATGCTGGCGAGGGTGAATGATCAGGATAAAACGGCAGAAGACATCATCGGCGCGGTCGTCTCACAGGTTTACGAAAACATCGTCTCGCAAAATGGCCCAGGTCGGCCATTGTTTGAGCCAACGCTGTCGCATTTTGTCGCTCAGCTTCGGACGTACCCTTTCGAGTCGGAGATGGTCCGCGAGCGACGCGAAACGCTTGTCCTGGCTCTGACTAATTACATGGGCCATCCGTGGCTCGATGCGCCTACGCATTCTGACTATGAAGAGAAGTCACCTTTTGATGTTTTCGAACTGGGCGCCCTAAAAGATTTTCCCCATGACATTAAGCTCTCGCTCGCTTACCGGATCGCGGCACATGTCGCCCGTAGCATCGGACGTAAACGAGCGGATGGCACTCGTGCTCCCACAGCGAATCTGTTCGATGAAATGTGGGAGATCAGGGAAGAGTATCCCTTCATTTTCAAGGTGCTTCAGCATGCGGGCCGTAAAGGGCCAAAAGAAAACTCGATCACGATCCTCGCTACTCATGCATTCGAAGATATTGAAGATGTGGCATCACTGTCTAAGACAGGTAACGTTCTCTTTATCGGAAAGCAGCTAGGCGATTACTCGAGGATGGTGGCCCACGCGAAGCTGTCGGTTAACGGCGCGGAGGCCATAAGCCACATCAAGACCGCGCCCGGACGGTTCTCACAATTCGTGATGGTCATTGGCACCGGTCCCGATCAGGTGGTTGAGGTGGTTCAGCATGAACTGAGCCCTTTGATGCTGTGGACGCTAACTACGAATGCTGATGAACGGAATGCGCGCAGCTTAGTTTCTGCTTACCATCCGGAGTGGTCAGAGATGCAAGTACATGCGTGGCTGGCCCAACAGTATCCCCGTGGCTTAACCGCATTTGGTTTGCGAGAGATCGATGAATCTCTCTTACAGATTGCCGCCTGAAAACATTAGAGGACTACACCATGAAGAACGTACTTAGGAACCTACTGCTCGGCTTACTAATCGGCATCATTCTGGCTCCGTCGACTGCTAAAGCCCAATTCACCGTCTTCGATCCGGCTCAGTACACCTTGCAGATCGAAAGACAAATTGAAGAAGCAAATCGGTGGCTGGAACGCGTAAAGCACTACTCCGAAGAGATCAATAAGTTAGCCGAGCAACTTAGCACCATGAAGGGCGTGTTGGGTCAGGCCGAAAAGCTTGTGCTGCACAACGCAAACCTGACGCGCACTATGGCCCAACTCGGTCAAACCGTGCGTGATGTGTTCGCGCTCAAACGCGCAATTGAAACTATGGTGATTTCGCGTCTCAGCATGATCAAGTCAATCAAGACCCGCCTGATGAGTGGCATCTTCGATCCGCAAGCCGATCTGAGGGATTTCGAAGACTACCTGCGTGACTCCATTGGACGCACTTCGCAGGACAAGATTGCGACGATGAATCGCATTGCGATGTTTGATGCCACGCTGGCGCGTCTTTATCACGATTTGCAAACCGCGCAAGCCAAACAAGCGGGCGCTGCGGAGCAAATGAAACAGGCGAAGGACAAGCTCGACGCCGAGCTGGCAAAACCACAGGCGGAACAATGCGCGACTTGCATTTCTGATCTGAAGCTGGAGATCGCTTCGTGCGAAAAGATGATTGCCGACCTGGACACCCAGATCACGAATCTTTCAACTCAAATCGAAGACAGGGTGAAGCTATACAACCTCACCATGGAAGAACGCGTGCGAATTGCTAACCGAGTACGAGCGACCGATGAGGCATGGGATAACCTGAATATTGTGAAGGACGGCGTCTTTCAAGCGATTGAAAACGGTGGCATGCCGCCTCGACGACCGTAGCCCCGCGATTGGCGAAAGACACCAAGGAAAGAGCCATGAACTTCAAACGATCAATGCGCCTTGTCATCTTGCTGACGCTGTTGTTGCTGCCGGTTATTGCTCAAGCACAAGCGCCGACACCCGCCCCGTCTCCGGTCCGCTCGCTGTCCGAGAACATCGCCGCGCTCTCACAGCGCGCGGGCGGACTTCTGCCATATTTCGACAATGAGATCGTTTCGAAGCTGATGGGCTGGTTTGAATTGTTGGCTTGGGTAATCGGTAACTGCCTGGCTGGCTTTGCCATGTTGCGAATCGTTCGTGAAGACAACGGCGAGGGTTCCAATCTGTACTGGTGGTTCGGCAGACTTGCCTTGTTCTTTGTGCTCTCAGGAACAAGCCTGGCAATTATTAACACGATGAGCGCGGTCGGATATGAGATCGCCAATGGCAATGAAACGAGGCAGAGGTCGGTTTTGCAGGAACTCTACTTAGCCCAACGCGACAGCTTTAACGACTCCTACGCGAAGTTTCAACAGAACATGTTTACAGTCAAAGTCGATGGTCGCGAGACCGCGATTGAGCCAGTAGCTCTGGGAAGTGAATCGGTACTCGGCATAATCGTCGATTCTGACAGTACGATCCAGAACTTCGATCAAAAAGCGGATGTCTCTCAGTGGAGCATCTCTACGATGATGACCTGGCTAAACTTCGAGCGAGCGCTAATCGAGTTTGGTGACCTGATCCTCGTACTCCTTGGCGCGGCCTTAACTCTTGGGTTGAAACTCGCCATGCCATTTATGTTGGCTGGCATTGTCGATAAGCACATCGCCAGCAAGACGACTTATCCCTTCTTCTATGGACTGATCGCGCTAACCCTCGTCTGGCCCTCGGTATCCAAGATCATTCGGATTGTGGCGTACATGTGGGGCAACGTCGCCATGGCAGTCGGCGATAGCAGTCCTCTCTATATATGGAACTATCAAACGATGCGGTCAATCACGGACCCGCTAGCTCAACCGCAGTACACCATTGCCCTGGCTGCCTTCGCCATGGGTCTGGGTGCGCTCTGCCTTTACGGCACTCCATTCATCTCTCTCTATTTCTTGTCGGGGCGCATTTACGAGTCGGTCGCTACCGTCGTTTCTAGTTGGATGGGCGCCATGGTTGGAACCGGGATCGAAAAGTACAGCGCCGAAGCTGCTGCTTCAGTAAATCGTCAAGCTGAGACGACCCAGTACAACGCAGGATACCAAGCGGATGTAACTCGCTCAGGTGGACAGTTGGAAGCTGGAAACATGAGAGCGAGTGGGCAGCGCGCCTCGCAGATGGCTTCAATTCAAGCCGGCCTCACGAGTCAAGTCGCCGCGACCACCGGCGCAGCGACGACGCAACGAATGATCATTCAAGCAGCCGCTGGATTTCAAAAATCCGCTACAGGATCTGAGGTTGCCAGGAGCATACGCGAGACCAACATTGGCGCTTCTTTCGGGGTGGGGAACACAGTAGCCGGCGCGAAGCGCGATCTCTATATGAATGCCGGTAATACTTCGGCGGCGAAGATTGATCAAGGCGTAAGTCTAGTCAACTCGATGATCCCACCGGAGGTCCCAATAGCCAGAGGGTTGGTGGAGATTCCAAAGTACGACGCGATCACTAAACGCAACCGCACCGCCAATAACGCAACCACAGAATTCAGTGCCGAGATGGTCCAGAATCAGGAAACCACAGCCAACCGGATAGTCTATTCATCCCAGCAGTACCAAAAAGAGATGAATCAAGCAATCGACAGGCAGGCGGGCGGACAAATTGCCGGAGTCAACGCCGGCGCTGGTGAAGCGATTGGTGGTTACCAACGAGGTGCATCACAAGCGAGAGTTGGCGTAGACCAGAATTATCGCTTAGAGCTAGGCGCTAACAAGCAAATCTATGCGACCCAGGTGGATGCTGCAGGACAAATCCGTGGTGCTGGTCTGGAAGCGGCCAAAATGCGCCAAGCTGCTGCTGTGATCGCCGCAGTTGGGCGGGAGATCTCGAGAGAAGTTGGCCAGGGTATGCGCATCCGCTTCTGAACGTGTTTGGCACCGGGAAAAAACTCATGGAGAATCGGACTACTCATCCAATCGAAGCACTCATTCCAGTTGAGTTAATCGAACGCAAGATCTATCTGATCCGCGGACATAAAGTGATGTTGGATCGAGATCTGGCGGACCTTTATCAGGTCGAGACGTCCTATCTGAACAGACAGGTAAAGCGAAATATTGATCGGTTTCCGGCCGATTTCATGTTCCAACTCAACGTCGAGGAGACTGAAGCTTTGAGATGCCAATTTGGCATCTCAAACGCTGCTGGTCGAGGCGGTCGTCGCTATTTTCCTTATGCTTTCACCCAAGAGGGCGTGGCTATGCTGTCAGGTGTTCTGCGAAGCGAGCGCGCGGTGCTGGTCAACGTTGCGATTATGCGCGCTTTTGTGCGACTCCGAGAGATCTTGATCTCTAATAAGGATTTGGCAAGCCGTCTCGGTTCATTGGAAAAGAAATATGACGTACGTTTCCGAGTCGTCTTTGACGCTATCCGAAAACTCATGGAACCTGCAGTCCATCCCAATAGACGTGATATCGGTTTTAGAGCAACCGACAAGAAGAACCAGACTAAGTAGCTTGGGAGGTTTGGGTCGACAACATCGGACATCAGGTTGTGCCGCTTAGAATGCGCCGCCGCGCACGTTCAACTCGCTGATAAAGAGAGACTCGGTCGGTGCGCAGCAACCGAGCGGCTTGAGAATGGCTGCCGGTCTTGGCCAGCAACTGATCGTAGAGACTGAGCATCGTTCGGTCCAGAAAATCATCGAGCGAGTCACTGTCGTGGAACATGATCGGAACCTGTGAGGTAGCACCGATCAGGGTTGCTGCTGGCAAAGCTTTATAGATGTCGTCTGCGGTAATTGTCTTTCCCTCGGATGCAGTAGCAACCAGCCTTTCCACGACGTGACGCAGTTGACGCACATTGCCCGGCCAGGTGTAAGCAGTAAGAGCAGTGATGGCATCCGACTCGATTTTATGCTTACGGGAACGCGTTAGCGTTTTCTGAGCGTCCGTCAAAAAGTGCTCAATCAGAATTGGAATGTCTGATGGGTGCCTGCGCAATGGTGGAGTGCTTATGGTTAATACGGCGATTCGGTAATAGAGGTCATCGCGAAATCGGCCTGCTGCCATTTCCTGGGTCAGGTCGCGATTGGTCGCTGCAATGACCCGAACATCGACGGAAGTTTCTGTGTGTCCCCCAACCGGTCTGAAGGCACTCTCTTGTAGCACGCGAAGTAATTTGACTTGGCAGCTGGTGGACATTTCTGCGATCTCGTCGAGGAAGATCGTCCCGGTATGAGCGGCTTCAAAGAGACCTTTCTTCTTTTGGTTGGCGCCGGTAAAGGCTCCTCGCTCATAACCAAAGAGTTCTGATTCGAGCAGGGTTTCAGTAAGGGTCCCACAGTTGAGGGAAACAAAGGGCTTTCTGACGCGCCGGCCTTGAAGATGAATGGCGCGAGCCACGAGTTCTTTCCCAGTGCCAGATTCTCCGGAAACTAGAACAGTCAGATCGCAGCGAGCCGCCGTGCGAATCTGGCGGCCAAGCGCCTTCATCGAAGCTGATTCGCCGATGATTCCATGGTCCATTCGTCGAGACACCTGGGAATTCAGATCTCATTTGGATCCGGCTAGCCAGATTTGGCAAAGAGGGACCCCTTGTTTGGTCCTAATGACGTGGCAACGTGACAGAAATTCCGTCTTACGGAAGAATAATTTCATTTTCCTGAGGGTTGGCCCGTTCGACCAGCGGATATTTTTTCGATCGGGCTGGAAGTTCAGGCCACATCTCCCGTCTAGAGATAATGTCACCGAATGGGAAGGGACCGGAAAACTCGGATATTCTCTTAAGTCAGTTACTCTGAATCGATATTCAAGGTAATGCAGCAGCAAACGAGAAGGCATTCGTTATCTCTTATCCTAGCTCACCTCGTGAGGAAGACATCGGCCTGGACCGTGGTTGTGATGTTGCTCGCGAGTATCCCGTCCGTGTGGGCTCAAGGGTCTCCAGCTCCTAGCAAGAACATCGAAGTGATTGGCGTTCCGCCGATTCCAGCATCTCTGCCTCGCGAGGTTGCCCCATACGCAGGAATTTACGGCTTACCTCTGGCCGGATGGAGTCCGGTGGGCCGTGAAGTATGGCTGAAGGGTCTTTCGAGTGTGACTTGGATTTCTCGCGTTCCTAGTCCCGGAGCCACGCCCGAGACTTCCCCGATCTACATTCAATCAAGCGGCATTTACGACATCTACTTCCAACCGCAAGGCAAGTATTTGGCTTACACAAGAGACGCGAATGGCGACGAATCATTTCAACTCTATGTCTACGAGATTGGATCTGGGAAAACAACGCTGCTCTCAGATGGGAAGTCCAGAAACACTGAGCCGGTCTGGTCAAATGCTGGTGACAAAATAGTCTACAGCTCAACCCCTACAGGTTTAGGAGTCAGCCTACGGGTGATCAGTCCTTTTGAACCTCAAACCGATCATCTCGCTGCTCAATCTTCAGGCAGTTATTTCAAAGCCTACGACTGGTCGCCCGATGATAAGCAGGTCATTTTCTGCGACTTCACTTCAGAGACAATAAGTACTCTTTGGTTGCTTGACGTTGCCAGCAACAAGAAGGCTCTTCTTTCGCCGAAGACCACTCAGCTTGAACTTTACGACTATCCGCAGTTCAGTAAGGATGGCAAGGGCGTCTATGTTCTCACTGATCACGACTCGGACATGCGGCGAGTCGCCTACGTTGACTTGGCGTCACGGAGATTCAGCTATGTGCCTTCGAACCCGAAGTGGGATGTAAATGAATTTCAGATTGCTCCCGACGGAAAAACAGTAACTTTAGTTACAAATGAAGACGGCATTTCACGCTTGCACCTGTTCGATGTGAGTGTCGGCAAGGAACGCACGGCGCCACAGCTTCCCGACGGCATCATTTCTGATCTGAAATGGAATAACAACTCGATCGACCTGGCTTTCAACTTCAAATCGCCACGAGCGCCAAATGATGTGTACTCGGTGAATGCTCAAACGAGCAAAGCAGAGCTTTGGGCCAAGAGCGTAACCAATGGGGTAGCTACGTCGCTATTCTCACAGGCTGAGCTAATTCGCTGGCCGACATTCGACGGAAGGACTGTGTCCGGGTTTCTCTATCGCCCGCCGGCCAAGTTCAAAGCTAAGCGTCCCGTAATCATAGACATTCACGGTGGGCCAGAGGAGCAGTACCGCCCAAGGTTTAACTACGAAGAGAACTACTTCTTGGATGAACTAGGAGTGGCGAAGATTTATCCGAATGTGCGTGGTTCGTTGGGTTATGGAAAGACATTCTTGCACTTGGATGATGGACTCAAGCGTGGAGATGCAGTCAAGGACATCGGCGCACTCTTGGATTGGATCAAGTCTCAGCCAGACCTCGACGCCGATCGTGTGATGGTTGTGGGCGCGAGCTACGGCGGTTATCTGGCCCTCTCGACTGCATATACATACAGCGATCGGATTAGAGGAACGATCTCTGACAGTGGAATAACGAACCTGGTTAGCTGCGCTGAACACACGGAAGCGTGGCGACGGGATATTCAACGGGCCGAATTCGGAGACGAACGCGATCCCAAGATTAGAGAATTCATGGAGCGGACAGCTCCTGTTAATAACGCAGACAAAATCAAGAAGCCGCTGCTGATCTTCCAGGGCCGGAATGATCCTCGTGTTCCCGTTGCGGAAGCGGCGGGTCTGGTGGCCGCAACCAAGGATCGAATCCCTGTGTGGTACGTCCTAGCCATGAACGAAGGCCATGGCTTCACCCAACAGAGCAACAGAGATTACAGAACGTACGCAACGATACTCTTTGTCAAAGAGTTCTTGCTCAAGTGAGCGCAAGCTCTCAACTAAGCCGCAGCGTTATCGCGGTAATAACAAACAAGGGAGAACACGCAATGAAAAAACTGAGGAAAATCGTGTCCGGCCTCTGCCTTGCCGCTGTTCTGGTGTTTAGCATTGTGCCATCAACGGTGGTACATGCAGACGACTCAGGGCCGCAGGGGGCGTCCAAGTCCACTACACCAGCACCGCCACCACCACCGTCTGCGGAACTGTTACGGCTTTTGATCATGCTGTTGATGTGGCTTTTCGGCTAATGGAGTTCGACAATCCCAAGTTCCGGCGCAGAGCAAGTAGCGCGTTCGCTTGCTCTGCTCTGGGATTTGGCCATGGGTATTTAGCGGCTATGTCATTCAAGTTCAGCATCGCCATAAGTCTCTTGCTGTCCCCTCCGGTTCTGCTCGCACAGTTGCCCGCGCGTCAAATCCAGACGGAAGGAGACTTGGTATTCGCCCTTTGCCGCCTCAATCAAGACCGTCAATCGCGAGAGCAATTACTGAAGTCTCACCAGGAACTTATTGATAGTCAGTTGTGGAGAGACTTGAACGAGCGGGCCGCCGCTGCTTACTACACACGGTCGCCAGAGCAGTCGCTGGCAATCTACGAGGTCGCAGTACAGGTTGCCACTCGGTTGGGCGACCAAAAGTTGCTGGCGACAACGTACTACAACATAGGCAGAACCTATTCGGGAGTGAATCAATTTCCCGCAGCCATTGGGGCTTACGAGAAGAGTCGAGAGTATTTTGAGCGAGCGGGACTGCAACGAGACCTAATCTATATCCTCGCCGACCTCGGTGCGCTCTACTTCATACAAGAAGACTACGAAAGAGCCAGAGACTACTCTGAGCGAAGCATAGCGGTCGCCGAGAAGGTTGAGACTGACTCACAGCCCGGCGCATGGCCAGATGACTTTGGTCGAGCGCGAGGGCTACAGACGCTTGGCGAGCTCGATTCACGCGCTGGTGCGCACGAACAGGCCATTCAGAAGCTACGAGAATCTTTGACCCTCTATCAGCAATTAGGCAATGGAAACCCCACGTACGACTTCTACATCTTGGGCGTTTATGCGGCCCTTGGGCACGAATATCCCGAAATAGGTGATTCCGCTCGCGCGCTTCTCTATCTCGGCAAGGCCTTTGAGATGGCGAAAGTTCAATCAGGTTCAAATATGATCGCGAGCCTGCTTAACGACCTTGGCTACCTTTATTTGGAACAAGAAGACTACGCGCAGGCCAAAGCGCAGTTTAACCAAAGCTTAAAGATCTATCGTTCAGAGAAGAATCGGAGAGAGGAAGCCAGGGTTCTGCTGAACCTTGGCGTAATAGATCAACGTCAAGGTAAATACGATGATGCGCTAGCGTATTTCAAACTCGGCCTGCAAGTCGCGAAAGAGACGCAGCTCGCCGATGTTCAGATCGCTGCGGGGGAAGGAATAGGAGTCGCTCTTACTGCAAAGAAAGACTTCCTGGCAGCTCTGCAATCTCTGAATGAGAGTCTTGCGCTCGCCAAAGACTTAAAGGATCTCACTCGTCAAACGGAATTGCTCTGGCGTTCCGCACAGGTTTATTACGAGATGCGAGACTATGCGCGGTCCTCCGCACTCGCGGAGCAATCGGTTACCTTAGCCCGCTCAGCCCACTTGCCAAAACTCACATATCTTTCTACTACGACGCTCGGTCAATCATACGCCGCGCAAAACAAGGTCGAACTTGCGATTCAGACCTTGATGACAGCCGTTGAGCAAGTCGAAGCGATGAGAGACGGTGTGGCAGGGCAAGAGCAAGAGGTGCAACTCTTCTTGGAGAATAAGGTCGCCTCTTACACTGTGCTAACCAATTTACTGGTGAAGCAAAACAGACCTGTCGATGCACTGCTTTATGCGGAGCGAGCAAAAGGACGGGCCCTGCTCGATGTTCTGAGCGGCGGCAAGGCTGATTTGTCGAAAGTGTTGACGTCTGCTGAGAAGGAGGAAACTCAGCGGCTCAATCGAAACATCTCCGAGATCGACGACCGCATCAAGAGGCAGGAAGCCATTGGCTCTTCCTCGCTGAATTCTCTTTACGCCCAATTGGATACTGCTCGACTTAATTATCAATCCTTTCAGGATGCTCTGTATGTGACCCACCCCGGCCTGGGTACTCGCAGCGGCCGTACGGCAGCTCTGACTAACGCTGACGTTAGCAATCTGACGCGGGACAGTGATCGTGCGTACTTGGAGTACGTGGTCGGCAAGGACGGCGTCTCCCTGTTTGTCTTGAGCAAAGACAAATCAGGTGGGCCGGACCTGAAGGTGTACCCCATCGCAATGAAGCCTGAGGATTTGGTTCAAAGGGTCAATCAGTTTCATCAAAGGCTTGGTGACCGGCATCCAGACTACGTCAGCCTTGGACGTGAACTGTACGCGCTCCTTGTTGAACCCGCTGCACGGCAACTGAGCGGCATCGACACGATCTGCATTGTTCCGGACGGTTTCTTATGGAACCTTCCGTTCCAGGCTTTAGTCAACAAAGGCGATCGTTATCTGATAGAAGATCATTCGGTCTACTACGCGCCGTCTTTGAGTGTGCTACGCGAAATGACCGAAGAGAAAACAAAGGAAAAGAGAGAAGCAGCACTAATCGCATTCGGCAATCCAGTCATTGGTAGAGATGAACAGCGCAATGAGGAGTTATGTCCACTACCGGAAGCCGGAACAGAAGTGACTTCCCTCGCGAAAACATTTGGACCGCTTGCCAGTAAGGTGTTGATCGGGCGGGAGGCAAGCGAGAAGACTTTCAAGGCCCTGGCGCCCACTTACGCCGTAATCCACTTGGCTACGCATGGCATTCTCGATAACAGGCAGCCTCTCTACTCACACTTGTTACTGACGAAGACGGACGGCGATCCTGAGAATGATGGCTTACTGGAAGCGCGAGAGATCATGAACATGAAGCTTCACGCTGATCTAGCAGTGCTATCCGCCTGCGAAACCGCAAACGGCAGAATCAGTCCCGGCGAAGGAGTGATGGGCACGTCATGGGCATTCTTCGTCGCCGGCACGCGCTCGATGTTAGTAAGCCAATGGAAGGTTAACTCAGCGAGTACATCACATTTAATGGTGAACTTTTATCAGGCGCTGGAGTCAAAACAGGGCGACCAAAGCGGCAAGAAAGCCAGATCGCTGCAGGAAGCGACTCTGCGATTGATGAAGGATGATCGCTATCGCCATCCGTTTTATTGGGCGGGATTCGTACTCGTCGGTGGTAACTAGACTCCTTCTGGTGCCGCCCGTGCTAAAAGGACATCATCACTTTGGGCTATGTCACGCGGTCAATTGTCGTCAGTAACTGGAAAGTAAACTCAGCGGCTACCTCACAGCTGATGACAAGCTT